>Ga0190274_10000475_pt1 | contig 24434 bp, 25 predicted proteins | sample Popmic531T_FD_133002 | JGI IMG/M metagenome (GOLD analysis project Ga0190274, IMG submission 133002) | Populus adjacent soil microbial communities from riparian zone of Yellowstone River, Montana, USA - 531 T | ecosystem: Environmental > Terrestrial > Soil > Riparian zone | place: USA: Montana... | reverse complement strand
GTCTGGTTGTCGCGCAGGTAGAGGTTCTGGAAGCCCTCCTGGGCCTCGGGGGTGAGCGCCGGTTCGTCGGCGTAGAAGGCGCCGAAGGCGAGATCGGGGGTGAAGCCGCGGTAGGGCGGGACCAGCGGCTGCTTGTTGAAGCCCAGGGGCGAGATGTTCTCGGTGCCCCAGCCCGAGGCGGTGCGCCTGGAGAGGTACTGGCTGGCGCTGGGGGCACCCTGGGCCTCCCCGAAGGAGGTCCAGGAGGTGTAGGTGAGCGCTTCGCCCGAGGTGGCGGCGGCGTTGATCCTGACCGAGACTTCTTTGTTGAAGAGACCGCCGGCGGAGGTCGGTACCGCCACCTCGCCGCTGTTCTTCATGACCGGGGAGACGAGCTCGTGGGCGCGGCCGTCGGGCAGGGTGCCGAGCGCCGGAGTGAAGGTGCGGAAGGTCCTGGTGGAGCTGATCACGGTTTTGCCCTGCGGGGAGATCAGCACGTTGGTGCCCACGAGCCTGTAGTGGTAGGTGGTGGCGGGTTCGAGGCCGGTGAGCTGGGCGCTGCGGAGCACCGGGTCTTCGCCGGCGCCGAATTCGAGCGGTTCGCCCGCCGGGGCTTTGGCCGCGGTCGCGAAGCCGCTTGACTGGAAGGCGGCGTCATCGACGTACTCGAAGAAGCCCGAGGCGGAGATGCCGAGCGGGTTCAGCACCGCGCTCAGGGTCGCCGCTTCGGTTCCCACCGCGGAGACCTGGGTGTCGAGGATCTCCAGCGGCGCTTTGGTCACGAAGCTGCCTTCGGGTCCGATGTTGCCGGCCGGGGCGTCGGCGTTGGTGGCGATCACGCGGCAGCGGTACTCGGTCTCGGGGATCAGGCCGGTGGCCTGGGCGTTCGGACCGAGGACCGGAGGTTTCGGACCGGGTCCGTCCGGATCTTCGTCTTTGGCGAGCCTGAAGTTCGCGTCGAGGGGGGCGCTCTCCGGGGTGGAGGCGGCGCCGTCGAAGCCGTCTTTGAAGGCGGCGACGTTGGCGTCGAAGTCCGCCTCGCTGATGTACTGGAAGCGGTAGGTGGTGGCTTTGCCCTCGGGGTTGATCGCGGCCTTGAGGGTGGCTTTGGAGTTGCCGAGAGGGTCGGCGGTGCAGGGTTTGGGGAAGACCAGAGGGCCCGGCGGGGGGAAGTCGACGCGGAGGACGCGGCTGGCTCCGGTGGTGCCTGGAAGGCCTTCTGAATTGGGAATGAAGCTTTCGCTGAGGAAAGCGCCCGTGCCAGAGAGGTCGGGGGCCACGGCAGTCACATCCAGGAGTACTGACCCGTAACCGAACCGGCGCACCCGGTTGCCGGCGGCGTCGAGCTCCATGAGACTGACAACGCCTCCTTCTCCCGCGGACGCCAACAAGAGGTGATCGTTCTCGTCAACCGCGAGTGCATACACGCCTATGTCTTCGAAGGGATCGTTGATTTCTTCGATGAAGCTGCCGTCTTCGTCGTACTTTCGGATGACTCGGCTTAGAAAGCCGATGTACAGATCGCCGGTGGAATTCAGCGCCAGCCCCTGAACTGAAAACTCCCCTTTCGACAGCAGAATCTGGGGCGGAATCGGCGCTCCGCTGGAATCGAACTTCTGCAGTCGGTATTCGAATTCGCTGCCCGCCTGGAGACTGTCGACGACGTAGACGACCCCCCCGGGTCCGACTCCGACCGAAACCGGGCCGACTTCAAAGTTGAACTGCCCTTCGCCCGTACCTTTGGCCCCGAAGGCGTTTTTGAATTCGCCTTCGGGTCCGAACCGCTGGATCCGGTTGTTGCCGCTGTCGACCACGTAGACGTCGCCGTTGTCGGGGCCGGCCGAGTTGTCGACCGCGATGCTCCTCGGTTTCTCGAACTGACCGGGGCCGGAGCCTTTTTTGCCGAAGGCTTTGAGGAAGACGCCGTCTTCGTCGAAGACCTGGATCCGGTTGTTGGCGGTGTCGGCGACGTAGAGGCGGCCGGTATCGAAGTGGAGCGCGAGACCCCTGGGTCCGAGCGTCTGGCCCGGCCCGCTGCCGGGTTCGGTGATCACTTTGTCGGCCGAGGCACCGGGGGCGACGACGAGCGCCAGAAGCGCCGTCGTCGCCAGGGCCAGGAGAAACCGTGGCCGCATCGGGATCAGGGTGCGGGTGCGGTGACCGCGAAGCTGCCGCTGCTGCGATCGGTGGCTTTGGGCGTTTCGAAGTAGAGAAGAGTTCCGCTGGAGGTCACCTCTCCTTCGTCTTCGCTCCCGTCAAAGGTCGGTGGGTAGATCTCGCTGGGGGTGCCGAGGAAATTCGTTTCGTAGGGCGATACGTAGACGCAGAGGTATCCCGGTGCGGCTTTCGGGTCCTCCACGTTGCCCGGGCATTCGGTGGTCGGTGGGTTTTCTTTGCCCAGCGCTTTGTAAGTGATGCTGTCGGCGTCAGCGGGGGCGAGCGGGATCGGGAAGCTGATCGGCACGTACTGGAATTCGTCGGTGTTGGCGACGAAGCGCCAGACCCCGGTCTCGGTCGCTTCGGGGGGAAGTACGTTTCCGACGGTCCGGGGTTCGCCCGGTTCGCCGGGGGTCCCGGCGGCGCCGTTTTTGCCGGTGGCGCCGGTCGCTCCCGTTGCTCCGTTGGTGCCGTTGGTCCCGTTTGATCCCGGGGCTCCGGTGTCGCCCTTCGGTCCTGCCGGCCCCTGCGGACCCGCCGGTCCGGCCGGTCCCTGCGGACCCGTTTTGCCCGTTTTGCCGGTTTTGCCGCGCGGGCCCTGTTTGCCCTTGGCGCTGGCGGTGGCCTGGCCGTCGTCCGAGCCGCCGTTGGCGGCGATCGCGCCGCCGGCGAGGGCGGCGACCAAAGCCATGATCGCGACTACGAGTCCGGCGGTGCCGAAGTGCTCGCGGAGTCTCGAGAGCATCAAATCTTCTCCTTGTCCCGTGAGCCCCTCTGCCGGCCACTTCCCTTAGCGGCGCTTCCCCGAGGCTCGGTTGTCCCTGTTGACTACCGCCGGGCTCGCTCCCTTTGCGAACTCGACTGTCGAAACCGTAAACGGTCTCTTTCATAAAGTCAAGAGAGGGTTTTCATAAAGAAGGAGACCGTTGCAGAGGTGCGTCCAACACCCGACTACACGTTTCGTGCTCTTGCGTGTAAAATTGACGAATGGCTGCTCCCGCCCGGCGGATCAACGTGACGCTTGACGAGGAGCATGCGCGCAAGCTCGCGACGCTGGCAGAGCGGACCCATGTGCAGGAGGGGACGCTCGCTCGCTCGCTCCTCTCCACCGCCCTGGACGGCGCCGACCCCGACCCCGCTCGGATAACCGAGGTTCTCGATGCGATCCCGGGAGCCTGGGATCGCACCCAGGAGGGCCTCGACCAGGCCGGTCGAGGCGAAGGCACCTTCCTCGACGATCTGACCTGACTTGACGGAGATCGTCGTCACCCCCCGTGCGCAGCGGGACGTCAGCGAGGCGATCTCAAATCTTGGCCTCCCGGACGAGACCTGGGCGCGGGTTGCCCGCTCGCTGCGGCTGCTGGAGACCTTCCCGCTAGCGGGACGCGCGCTCGAAGGCCGCTGGGCACCGGCACGGTTCGTGCTCGGCCCCTGGCCGTGGATGATCCTGCTCTACCTCTACGACGAGTCTGCCGACACGGTCCACCTCGTCGCGGTCCATGACGCGCGCGCGTCAACCTCGCCGCGCACCACCACCTGATCAGCGGCCGATGTGGAAGCCGATCAGCTCCGGCACCTTGGCCAGCGCGGAGCTGATGGGGTGCGGGCGGCGGCCTTCGCCCTCGGCCCGCTCCTTGCTCATGATTCCGGCGCGGATCAGGGTGCCGCCGAGCCAGTGGAAGGGCTCGGGCGGGACGCGCTGGGGGGAGGGGTCGACGATCGGCAGCGACGAGTACTCGTCGCTGCGGTCGAGGGCGAGCGAGGCGAGGGTGCGGCCGACCATGTGCGAGGGGCCGACCCCGTTGCCGGTGTAGCCGGCGGCGGCAAAGGCGCGGCCGCCGGGGAGCGGCGTGACGACGGGGAGGTGGGTCGGCGAGACGTCGATCGGGCCGCCCCAGGCGTGGGTGAGCTCGCGTCCCTCGGTGCCGGGGAAGTAGGCATGCAGGCGCTCGGCCGCCAGCGCCGCGACCGCGGGGTCGACCTCGACCCGGCCGCGCAGCCGTCCGCCCATCGAGATCTGGCCGCCGCCGAGTCCGAAGACGATGCGGCCGTCCGGGGTGGTGCGGAAGTAGTGCAGCATCGTGCGGCAGTCGGTGATGCACTCGCCGCCGGTCCACCCGATCTCCTCCAGCAGCTCCGGCACCGGCTCGGTCATCACTATGTGCGAGGAGGTGACGGTGAGCCGGTTGTGCAGGGGGCCGCGGCGCGCCCGGGCGGCGCCGCCGATCGCCAGCACCGCGGCGCGGGCCCGCACCGTCCCGCCCGGCGTCCGTGCCTCGACCCCGTCCGGTGCGTCGCGCAGCTCTCGCACCGGCGTCCCCTCATATATGGAGACCCCGCGCTCCACCAGCCGCTCCCGCAGCCCGAGCGCCAGCCGCGCCGGCTGCACCGTCGCCGCGGCCGGGTAGTAGGCGCCGGCCCGGAAGGCGGGTGAGGCGCAGCGCGCCGCGACCTCGGCCGGCGCCAAGGGCTGTACGGCGTCGCCCTCGCCCAGCTCGCGGCAGGTCGCCAGCGCCTCGCCCCAGACCTCGTCCTGGGCCTCGGCGGTCGAGACCTGCAGGTAGCCGCCCGTCCGGAACCAGGCGTCGACCCCCTCGGCCTCGCAGAACTCGCCGATCTCCCCCACCGCCCGCTCGGCCGCGTGGGCCACGGCCAGCGCCCCCGCGTCCCCCCACCGCCGCCGCATGTTCGGCAACGAAAACCACATCACGTTGCAGAAACCCCCGTTGCGCCCGCTCGGCCCCCGCCCGCAGTAAGCGTCCCCCTCCAGCAACACCACCCGCGCCTCCGGCTCCAACTGCGTGATGTGCCAAGCCGCCCACAGCCCGGTGAACCCACCCCCGATCACCACCACGTCGGCTTCAAGGTCAGCCCCGAGTGGTGCGGCAGGCTCCGGGGTCCCCGCCTCGTCGAGCCAGTAGCCATACGCGGTGTGGATCACGAACCTAAGTGTCGCGAACCGGCAAACGGCCTGCGTAGACTCGGTTGCCGATGCCCGATCAGGACTCGACCCCCTACGTCGACGCCCTGCTCGCGTACTCGGAGCTGAACCCGGGACGGTTCCAGGTCCCCGGCCACAAGGGCGGGGTCGGCGCCGACCCGGCGATGCGCGAGCTGGTCGGCGAGGTCGGCCTCCGCAACGACGTCCCCTCGATCACCGAGGGGGTCGACATCGGCCCCGATCCGACTCCCTTTCAGCAGGCGCAGCTGCTCGCCGCCGCAGCCTGGGGGGCGTCCAGAACCTGGTTCCTCGTCAACGGCGCCTCCCAGGGCAACCACGCCAGCTGCCTCGCCCTCGCGCACGGCGGCAACCAGGTCGTAGTCCAGCGCAACGTCCACTCCTCGGTGATCGACGGCCTCGTGCTGAGCGGGATGCGGCCGACCTTCGTCCCCCCCGAGCTCGACCCGGAGCTGGGGATCGCCCACGGCCTCACCCCCGACTCGCTCGCCGCGGCGCTCGCCGAGACCCCGGGCGCGGTGGCGGCGATGGTCGTCTCCCCGACCTACTTCGGCGCCTGCGCCGACGTCGCCGGCATGGCCGAGGTCGCGCACGCGCGCGGCGTGCCGCTGGTCGTCGACGAGGCCTGGGGGGCGCACCTGCACTTCCACCCCGACCTGCCGACCGCGGCGCTGGAGTGCGGCGCCGACCTCGTCACCTCCTCGACCCACAAGATCGTCGGCAGCCTCACCCAGGCGGCGATGCTCCACCTCGGCCGCGGCGGCCGCCTCGACGCGGCGGTGGTCGACCGCTGCGTCAGCCTGGTCGAGACGACCAGCCCCAGCGGCCTGCTCTCCGGCTCGCTCGACGCGGCCCGGCGCCATGCCGCCGTCCACGGAGTCGAGCTGCTCGGCGAGACCCTGGCCGCGATCGCCGCCACCCGCGAGGCGATCGCGGAGATCCCCGGGCTGACGGTGCTCGACGAGAGCATGGTCGGGCACCCCGGCATCGCCGGCTGGGACCCGTTGCGGATGGCGATCGACGTGCGCGAGACCGGCTCGACCGGCTACCGGCTCGCCAAAGCCGCCTTCTACACCAGCAACATCGACCTCGAGCTCTACTCCGAGAACGTAGTCGTCGCGATCTTCGGGCTGGGCGAGCCGGCGGCGCCGGCCGGCGAGCGCCTCGTGGCCGGCCTGCGCAAGGCGGTCGCGGAGCTCGAGGCCGAGCCGGGCCCGCCCGACGAGAAGCTCGCCCCGCCGCCGCCCTGGGGCGAGCTGGTGATGACCCCGCGCGAAGCCTTCCTGGGACCGCAGGAGGTGATCCCCTTCGACGCCGCCGCCGGCCGCGTCGCCGCCGAGGGCCTCGCCGCCTACCCGCCCGGCATCCCCAACGTCCTCCCCGGCGAGCGCCTCACGGCCGAGACGCTCGACTACATAAGGGAGAGCGTCGCCCACGGCGGCTACGTACGCGGCGGCAGCGACCGCGAGCTGAAGACGCTGCGCGTCGCCCGCTGACGACCGTTTGCCTTTCCTCGCCCACAGGGCGAAAAAAGGCAAACGGTAGGCTCAGCCGCGATGGCCAGCTTCGACGCGATCGCCGACCTGCCGCTCGAGATCGAGTCCTGCGAGTTCGAGGGCCGGGGGATCGTGCTCGGCGACTTCGAACGGCTGACCACGCTCGTCAAGCTGCGCGGCGGCGGCCACGAGGGGATCGGCGAGGACGTCGTCTACGACGGCGTCGACCACATCGGCCAGCAGGACCACGGCCCGCCCGCGGGCCTCGCCTTCGCCGGCACCTTCGCCGGTTTCTCCGAGCACCTCGACGGCGTCGACCTCTTCCCGGCCGGGCCGCCGGTGCGCGAGGAGATCTCGCCCGCCTACCGGCGCTGGGCATTCGAGTCGGCGGCGCTCGACCTGGCGCTGCGCCAGGCCGGCACCAACCTCGCCGCCGCGCTCGGCCGCGAGCCGCGCCCCGTCACCTTCGTCAGCTCGATGCGGCTCGCCGCCAGCGCCGAGGAGCGCTCCTCGATCGAGCCGCTTCTCGCCCGCCTCGCCGTCTACCCGACCCTGCGCTTCAAGCTCGACCCGACCAACGACTGGGACGACGAGCTGATCGCCGCCCTCGCCGAGACCGGCGCGGTCGACTCGCTCGACCTCAAGGGCTTCTACAAAGGGACGCCGGTCGACGTCGAGACCGACCCCGAGCTCTACGGGAAGCTGATCGAGACCTTCCCCGAGGCCTGGCTCGAGGACCCCGACGTCACCGACGAGACGCGGGCGCTGCTCGAGCCGGTTCACGAGCGGGTCACCTGGGACGCCCCGATCCACTCGATCGCCGATATCGAGGCGATGCCCTGGTCTCCGCCGCGCACGGTCAACGTCAAGCCGTCGCGCTTCGGGCCGATCCGCAACCTGTTCGCCGCCTACGACTACTGCGAGGAGCGCGGCATCGGTGCCTACGGCGGCGGCCAGACCGAGCTCGGCCAGGGCCGCGGCCAGATCCAGTACCTCGCCTCGATCTTCCATCCCGACACCCCCAACGACGTCGCGCCGAGCGGCTACAACGACCCCGAGCTGGCGACCAGGCCCGGCCTCCCCTCCAGCCCCCTAGAGCCGGCGATCGAGCCAACCGGCTTCCGCTGGCGCCTCTGAGCGCCTTTGTCTTTTGTCACCCTCTGGGTTACAAAAGACGGGGCGCCCTCGTTAGGTTCGCCGAACGGCCGGTTCGGCCGACCGAATTCGCCGTTTCGGCTACGTTGGCTCTGTTCCACCCGCCGCGAAAAGGAGCCGAGATGCCTGACAAGTCCTTCGCCGACGCCCTCAACGAGCAGATCGCCAACGAGTTCGCCGCCTCGCAACAGTACGTCGCGGCGGCGGTCTACTACGACACCGAGACCCTCCCCCGCCTCGCCCACTTCTTCTACCGCCAGGCGCTGGAGGAGCGCGAGCACGCGATGATCATGATCCGCTACCTGCTCGACGTCGGCGAGGAGATCCACATCCCGGACATCAAGTCGCAGGGGACCAGCTTCGACGACGGCAGCGCCCCGGTGCGGATGGCGCTCGAGCAGGAGAAACGGGTCAGCGAGGAGATCTTCGCCCTCTTCGAGCTGGCGCGCGATCTCAAGGACTACCGCGCCGAGCAGTTCCTGCAGTGGTTCGTCAAAGAGCAGGTCGAGGAGGTGGCGCTGATGGGCGACCTGCTCAACGTCGTCGAGCGCTCCAAGGACAACCTGCTGCTCGCCGAGGACTACATCGCGCGGGAGGGCCTAGGCGAGGAGAGCGACGACCCGACCGCGCCCCCAGCGGCCGACGAGAAGTAGGCGCCCCCCAGCTCACGCATCTGCATTTACACGTGTATAGGACGTGTAAATGCAGATGCGTCGTCTCTTGCGCTATCCCAACCAGCCCGCCCGTTTGCGCATCGTCTTGATGCGCCGGAACTCGGCGATGTCCTCACGCAGCGCGGCGGGCGCCGGGGCGGGGAGGAACCGCGCCGGCAGCGGCGACTCGTTCACCTCGTCGTCGCGGGTGCTGACCCGGTAGGCACGGGCGCCGCGGCGGGCGGTGACCGCGGCGGGAGAGCCCTCGCCCTCCCAGAGCAGGCCGGCGTAGTCGTCGAGGCCGTAGCCGGGCGGCATCCCGTCGGCGACCGCCTCGAGGTAGGCGGCCCGCCGGTCCGGCTCGTTGTTGTAGTGGACGCAGAGGCTGCCGGCGAGCATCCCCAGCCCGGCCGCCTCGCGCGCCTTCCCCGACGACTTGGTGATCCCCGCCTCGAACCAGCACATCGCGCCGGCGCTCTGCCCGGCCAGCACGATCCCGCGCCGCCAGGCGAGACTGAGAATCGAGGCGATGTCGTGCGCGTCCCAGACCGCCAGCAGGTTGACGAGGCTGCCGCCGCCGACGTAGATCAGGTCCTGCGCGAGGAGGTGGTCGTGCAGCGCCATCGGGCGCCGCCCGAGCCGGAAGAGCGAGACATCGGAGGGCTCGCAGGGCCGCTCGCCGAAGGCCCCGTAGAAGCGGCCGATCTGGTCGGAGGTGTCGCCGCTCGCGGTCGGCAGGATGCAGATCCGCGGCCGCTCGCCGCCGCGCTCGCTCGCCAGCCGCAGCAGCAGCTCGCAGACGGCGCGGTCGGGTGGCCGCGATGTGAAGTCGTGGCCGCCGAGCGCGAGGATGCGCCGCACGGGGGCTCCGCCGCCGGCCGCGGCGCCGTCGCCGTTGAGGCCGGCCAGCCCCATCACGCGGCGACCGCGGTGGAGAGGGCCTCCGGCACCGGCCGCGCCAGCTCCACTCCACGGTCGCCGAGGAAGGTGGTGGCGATCCGCATCTCGACCACGCGCCGGCCGGCGACGTCGAGGCGGTAGCCGCGGGCCTGCGGCCGCGAAGCGACGACCCGGCTCAGCTCGGTCCCGGTGAAGTGCAGCGCCGCGCCGTCCTCCGCCGCGTAGCCCCCGCGCATCCCCTCGAGCAGGAAGCGGTGGTACGCCTCGCGCCGGCTGCCGCCGCGCTCGTAGTGGACGCAGTTGCTGAACGGCAGCAGCCCGAGCCCGTCGAGCCGCTTCGGCGCACCGTGGAACCCGGTCACCGCCTCCGCGAACCAGCAGAGCGAGCCGGCCGAGAGGCCACAGAGAACCACCCCCGCCTCCCAGGCTTCGCGGAGGATCGCGTCGATCCCGTGCGCCCGCCAGACGCCGAGCAGGCTGACCACGCTGCCGCCGCCGACGTAGATCAGGTCCTGGGAGAGCAGATGGCGGCGCAGATCCTCGGGCCCCTGCTCGCGACGGAACAGGGAGATGTGGGTGGCCTCGCAGCGGTGGGCAGAGAAGGCGCGGTAGAAGCGGACGATGTAGTGATCGGCGTCGCCGCTGGCCGAAGGGAGGAAGCAGACGCGCGGGCGCTCGGCCCTGGTCAGGCCGAGCACGTAGTCGTCGAGCAGCGGGTTCCCGGACTCCATCGAGAAGCCTCCGCCGCCGAAGGCCACGATCTGGCGAGGTGCGGTCTTCATGAGGGAATGGTCGACGGGAACCGCCCCGCCGGCGTTGTACAGCGGTCCGAAGTTTCCGGGAGCTCGCTCGCCCGCGTGTACAGGGATCGGTCCGGTACTGGACCGTCTACAGAGGCTCGACAGGCGTGTACAATCGCGTTTACCTCAACGCGGATGTCTGAGCGAGGAGCTCTCATACCACCCGCCGCTTCCCACAACGAAGCCCGGTCCGACGCCCCGCCGGACGATCTCGGCGGCCTGATCGAGAAGGAGCAGCTGCCGAGCGGCCGCGCCGACCTGCCGGAGCCGCTCGTCGCCCACTCCCAGCGCGAGCGAATCCTCATCGCGATGGCGAAGGCCTGCGCCACCAAGGGCTACGGCGCGACGACGATCTCCGACATCGTCGAGGAGGCCGGCGTCTCCCGCGCCACCTTCTACGAGCTGTTCAAGGACAAGGAGGACTGCCTGCAGGCCTCGATCGAGCTCTCGCTGGCCGACGCGATGGGGCGCGTCGTCGAGGCCTACTCGCCCGACAAGCCGTGGGCGACGATGGTCCGCGACGCCGCCGCCGCCTTCCTCGACCTGCTCGCCAGCCGGCCCGAGTTCGCCCGCATGGCGCTGATCGAGGCGCCCGCGGTTGGCGGCCGCCCGCTGGAGATGTACGCCGCGGGCAAGCGAGTGCTGCAGGCGCTCCTCGACCGCGGCCGCAGCGACCCGATCGAGGAGCGGGCGATCCCCGCCAGCGCCGGCCGGGGCGCGCTCGCCGGCGCCGAGTCGCTGATCGTCGGCCAGATCCTCGCCGGCAACACCGAGCGCCTGCGGGAACTGCTGCCGGACATCGTCTACATCGTGACCATTCCCTATCTCGGCCAGGACGAGGCCCTGCGCCAGTCCCGGGAAGCGGAGAAGCTGCTCCAGCCCGGGGATTGAGCGTGCCGCAGCCGAGGCAGCAGGGAGAGCGTTGGCGGCCGCCGCGGGGGCGGCACGGCCTGCCCCGCGAGATCGTCGCCCGTTCGCAGCGGGACCGCCTGATGGAGGGGACGATGCGGGTCGTCGCCGAGAAGGGATACGCGGCGACCACGGTCGCCGACCTGAACCGCGAGGCGGGCATCTCCCGCACGACTTTCTACGAGCTCTTCGAGGACAAGGAGGCCTGCTTTCTCGCCGCCTACGACAACGCCGTCGACACGCTGATCCGGCGGATCTCCGCGGCGTATGAGGCCGAGGACCGCTGGCCCGACCGCGCCCGGGCCGGGCTGGCGACGCTGCTCGAGGCGCTCGCCGCCGACCCGGCCCAGGCGCGGCTGGCGCTGCTCGACGTCGCCGCTGCCGGCCCGGCCGCGCAGCGGCGCTACCGCGCCGCCGTGCAGCGCCTCACCCCGTTCTTCGACGAGGGGCGCGACTTCGCCCCCGGGGGCCGCAAGGTCCCCGCCAACACCTCGCGGATGGCGGTCGGCGCGGTGGTCGGCCTGATCTCCGACGAGCTGATCGCCGGCCGCCCCGGCGGGCTGCCGGAACGGCTCCCCGACCTGCTGTTCGCAATGCTCGTCCCCTACGTCGGGCCCGAGGCGGCCGCGGCGGAGATGCGGCGCGTCGCCGCCGCGTAGCTACTGCAGGACGTAGGCGCGGCGCAGTTTCTTGCGCGCCCGGTGCAGCCACACCTTGGCGGTCCCTTCGGGGACGCCGAGCCGGCGGGCGATCGCCGTCTGCGTCAGGTCCTCCGTGTAGCGCAGCTCGAGCAGCCGGCGCTCGCGGACGCTCAGAGTCTTCAGCGCCGCCTGCAGGTCCGCCCGTTCGACCGTCGCCAGCACCTGGGCGTCCTCCGCCCCTTCCTGTGTGTCGAGTGTCCCGATCGGGTCGGGACGGATCCGCGCGTGCTGGCGAAAGGCCTCGTTGCGGACGATCGCCGCCAGCCACTGGTTGCGCCGCGCCGCCTCGCGCAGAGTCGAGCGGCGGCGCCAAGCGCGAAGCAAGGCGTCCTGGGCAATGTCCTCGGCCTCGCTCGGGTTGCTGGCATACCGGTAGGCCATCCGGAGACAGACCCTGTGCGCCTCACTCCACTCCCAGCCGCCGTCGCCGCTGCCTGGATGCCCGGTTGGAGCGTTGATCAAACGAACTTACATAACCGGTTACCAGGCCGGGGAACTAGATCATTTGCAATTCTCTTGATCATTGGGCTCCGGCGGGCGAGGCTACACTCGGGCGCATGGCCTCTCCGGTCAAGGTCACCCGCACCGACTTCCTCACGGTCTTCGTCACCGACTACCCCCGGGCGCTGGAGTTCTACTGCGGCCTGCTCGGGCTGGAGCACTCGGTCGACTACGGGAAAATCCCCGCCGGCGAGGTCGAGACCGGGAACCTGACCCTGCAGGTAACCGACGCCGCCTCGGTCGGCCAGGAGTTCCAGGCGCGGAGGCACCCGCTCGGCCTCCACGTCGAGGACGTCGAAGCGGCGCGCGCCGAGCTCGAAACGCAGGGCGTCGAGTTCCACGGCGAGACGATCGACAGCGGCGTCTGCCACATGGCGTTCTTCAGCGATCCCGACGGGAACGCCCTGATGCTGCACCACCGCTACGCGCCGAAGCCGGCGTAGGGCGTTACGCGCCGGCGTCCGGCGCGTGTCGCGGCCGGAGGTGCGCGGCCATTTCGATCAGGCTCCTCAGCTGCGCCTCGGAAACGTCGTCGCGCATCGAGCCGGAGGCCCCGAGCGGGTTCTCCTTCCGCTCCGCCGCGGACTGGGGAAGGCGCACCGTCCGTTCTCCCCCACGCTTGTCCCGCACCGCCTCGATCGCGCCGCAGGCGGTGAGGACGTCCAAGTGGTAGCCGGCATTGGCGGCCCGGATCCCGAGCTTCTCGCAGATCGAGCCCGACCCGACTCTCTTCTGGCCCATCAGCAGGTCGAGGATCGCCCTGCGGGTCGGGTGTTCGAGAGCACGCTCGAGCCGGGAGTTCAGGGGTTGTGAGTACTCCTGCATGCCCTAACAGCTTTGCGCAATCCACAAGTTTTGTGGGGCATAACTTTTGAATTGTTCAATTGATTTTGTGCGCAGGCCCGGCCGGGATTGAATGGCCGGGCCCGCGCTCTCTCAGGTGCCCTTGCGGGTCAGAGCCGGCATCAGGCCAAAGCTCGCATCAGCGATCTTCACGGGCTTCCCTCCTTCCATGCCGCAGCGCGCGAGCAGGAGGGTTCAAAGGGCCTGCGGCAATCCCACGAACCCGAGCGTAGGATTGCTCAATTCTGATCTATCAGTTCATCGATTGAACCCGCGCAGGAGGCAGTGGTAAACAGATGCCGGTTTAATGTGAATAACTCGGCCCAAAGCCCCCTTTTCCGGAGGACCCGTGACTTCTCAGCCGCCTCGCCTAATCAACGACAAACTGGTCACCGCGATGGGGCACCCGACGCGGGTTCACACCGTGATGGTGCTCAACCAGCGCACCGCCAGCCCGTCTGAACTGGCCAAGGAACTCAATCGGTCGGTACGGCACGTCTCCTACCACCTCGACGTGCTGGAGAAACTCGGCAGCATCGAGCTGGTCAGCAAGCAACCGGCGGGTGGCGGCCGGGTGATGGAGAGCTTCTACCGGGCGACCCAGCGATCCTGGTTCGACCGCGAGGCGTGGGAACAGGTCGAGGACGACAAGACCAGGATCGGCGTGACCATGCCGATCCTCTCGCTCGTATCCGAGGACATCGCCGATGCGATGCTCGCCAACACGTTCGAGGCCAAGGACAACCACGTGAGTCGCACTCCGATGGTCCTCGACGGTGACGGCTGGGAGGAAGTCGTGACCCTTCTCAACGAGACGCTCGACGAGTTGATCGAGATCCAGACGCGCATCAACGACCGGCTGGCACCCGAAACCGAGACGAAACTCGCCAAGGTCGAGATCATCCAGTTCGAGTCACCCGACGCAGGCAAGCGCGAGGCGCACAACCCGAAGACCTGAGCTCCCTCGGCCGGGCAGCCCGTTCAGCCGTTCAAGTCCGCCACATCGACGGTGTAAGCACCGCAGACAGTAAGTTCCGCCGTTTCCGTCGCTAGGTTCGTCGTATGGCAGTGGGGCAATTCGAGAAACTGGCTTACGAAGCTGCAATTCGCGGCCTTGACAAGCAAGAGGGCTTCCCGAAGAGCTGCGAACCCGCACGGGGATACTGCTGGCCGCCTCCTCGCTGGCCGCCTCGTTCCTAGGACAGCAGGCCTTCTTGGACCCGAGCCCCCGGGCCCTTGCAATTACTGCGCTTGCTGCCTTCGTCGTCTCAATCGGTGCCTGCGTCTCGATCCTCATGCCGAAGGAAAATCTCTTCTTCTCCGAGGCCGGAGCCGGCCTGTACGAGGGTCTCTACGCCGTTCGCGACGACCTCGCGGAGGTGTACCGGCGTCTCGCCTACGAACTGGACCGCTTCTGGGAGAAAAACGACCAGACGATTGCCCAACTGACACACACCTACAAACTCGCCGCCGGCGCCTTGGTCATCGAGATCCTGTCGCTGGCTGCCCTCGTCGGCGATACCATCTTCTAGTCATGGCTGACGCACCCAAACCCCAGACCGGAACCGGCGGAACCCCACCGCCCCCTCCGCCACCGATCCCAGGTCTCGGCCGCCCCGAGACCCGCGGCGGCTCAGCGAGCCGCTGACGGAAGTACGGGAGCGACGGGACTCGAACCCGCGACCTCCGGCGTGACAGGCCGGCGCTCTAACCAGCTGAGCTACGCCCCCGAGATGATCGGATGGGCCGGTGATGGGTCGGCCCGGGTGCCAAAGCTAGCGCATTCGGCTTAGGGTGCCGGGCATGAGGCTGGTCAGCTATGAGGCGGGCGATGGGGTGCGGGCCGGGGTGCTGGAGGACGAGCGGGTGCTCGACGCCTGGGCGCTGCTTGGGGAGCCGCATCGGGCGGGCCTGCGGGAGCTGATCGCGGCGGGGCGGATCGACGATCTGCGGGGGCGGCTCGGGGACGCGGGGGCGCCGTCACATCCGCGCTCGGCGGTCTCGATCCTGCCGCCGATCCCCGACCCGGAGAAGATCGTCTGCATCGGGCTCAACTACGGCAGGCACGCGGCCGAGGGCGGCATGGAGGTCCCGGCGAGCCCGACGATCTTCGGCAAGTACCGCAACGCGCTGGCCGCGCCCGGCGCCACCGTTCAGCTCCCCGCCAACAGCCGCAAGGTCGATTACGAGGCAGAGGTCGCCTTCGTCGTCGGCCGCCGCGCCAAGGACGTCCCCGAGGCGGAGGCGCTCGACCACGTCGCCGGCTACACGCTGCTCAACGACCTCTCGGCCCGCGACCTGCAGTTCTCCACCCCGCAGTGGATGTCCGGCAAGGTCTTCGACGGCTCCGCCCCCTGCGGGCCGGCGCTGGTCACGCCCGAGGAGGCCGGGCCGCACGACGCGATCGAGATCCGCCTCACCCTGAACGGCGAGCAGATGCAGGGCGCCTCGACCGAAGACCTGATCTTCGGCGTGCCCGCCCTGCTCTCCCAGCTCTCGGAGCTGATGACGCTGGAGCCGGGGGACATCGTCTCGACCGGCACCCCGGAGGGGGTGGGCAGCGTGCGCGACCCGCGCGTCTGGCTCGCCGACGGCGACGAGATCGTCGTCGAGTCCCCCACCCTGGGGCGGCTCGAGACGCGCATCGCCGGGTGACGGTCAGGGCCGCCGCACGGTCAGCGCGAAGCGCTTCCCGACCCGCCCCTTCGCCTGCACCGCCACCCGCAGCCGCGACTGGCCGCAGACCGTGTAGTCGAGGCGGTGGCGGTTGGAGACGCCCCGGCGTGAGGAGCGCAGCGCCCTGCCGGAGCGGTCGCGGATCGTCAGCTCGTAGCCGAGGCGGGGCCGTCCCACCGGCCCGATGCTGACCCGGCCGTCGAACGGTGTGCGGAACTCGCGCACGATCGTGCCGTCGCGGGGCACCCGCCCGGCGATCGTGAACCGCGTGCGAGCGCCCCACGGCCGCAGGACGTCGCGGCGCAACGCCCGCAGCGAGGCGGCGCTCGGCCGCAGCGTCGACGTCCAGGCCCACCCGACCCCCGCGTCCGGGTAGCGGTTGAAGGCGAAGGTCTCGGCGAACGCCTCGCCGGGGTCCTCGTAGTAGCTGCGTTCCTCGTCGCCCGGGAAGTAGTCGCCGGCGCGGTAGCCGCCGCAGACGTTCTCGGCGCTCGCCCAGCGCTCCGTGCCCCAGTCGATCGCCGCCGGGAAGGGCGCGGGCAGGTCGCGGTGGGCGGCGACGTGGTGCCCGTACTCGTGGGCGAGCACGAACTCGCGGCCGGCCCCGTCCGGGGCGAGGTCGTCGTCGCCGCTGAGAACGATCCTGTTCTCGCCCGCGAAGTAGCAGGCCTGGGCGTCGAACCCGCAGTCGAAGCCGAGCTGGAACGGGGTGTCGAGCTGAACCGTCAGCAGGTTGACCTCGGAGCCATGGATGAAGGCGCCGATCGTGGCGGCGATCGCCTCCGGGTCGGCCGCGTCGCACTCCTGCCGGCAGGCGGCGGTCACCTCGACCGTGATCGAGTCGTCGCTGCCGTCGTTCAGCGGGTAGCGCGCCCCGGAGGCGGTCGCCGAGACGAAGGCCCCGGCCGGGCCGCGCTCCGCGAAGACGGCGTCGCGCACCGCCTCCGCTGGCGCGACGTCGCGCACCCCGGCCGCCGCGGCGGGGGCCGCGAGGAGGAAGGTCATGGCTATGCCCGCAAGCGCCCCCGCCGGGCGCCTGCTCAAGGAGCGGGACCCGGGTTCAGCTCGTAGGACGTGGCGCCGAGCGAGGCCGAGAGCGGCCGGCTCGGCGGCCGCACGCGGCTGCCCGTGGCGCCGGCGCCGGCCCGCGCCGCCGAACTCCCGGACCAGCGCACCCGGTACGGCGTGAAGCGCAGCAGCGACTCCCAGGTGTCAGTGCCGATCCGCCCGTCGGCGAGCAGGCCCTGGGCTTCCTGGAAGGAGCGGACCGCCCGCGCGGTCAGCCTGCCGAACACGCCGGTGACCGGCACCTCCTGGCCGGCGCCGACCAACCGCTGCTGCGCCCAGACGACCATGTCGCCCTTGTTCCCACGCTTCAACAGCGGGTGTTCGACCGCCGGCCGGTAGCCGGTCACCGGACGTGCGGCGGCGCGCGCGCCCAGCGCCCCCCACTCCCTCCCGGCCGTCTCCTGCCAGCTCCACCAGCTCGGCGCAAGCCCCCCGTAGCTGGCGGCGAAGCGACGGAACAGCTTCAGCGGACCGCGGCCGGGGGCTTCGTAGGTCTGCCCGAGCGGGTAGATCGGGTGGCCCCAGATCCGGTTGTGAAGGTAGGTGTGCTCGAAGACCTCGCGCACCGACGTCCCGATCGTCTTCCAGTACATCTGCGGCTGGTTGAAGGTGGCGCCGCCCGGCCCGAGGAAGACCGAGTACGGGAAGGACGGGTGGTAGTCGACGTAGGGGAAGGCGGCGAGGGAGACCGGAAAGCGCGCCCCGATCATCGCCCGCAGCCGGCGGACGTAGAGGTCCGCGGCGGCGTACCTGCCCTCGTAGGCGCCCTCGGCGTCGATCACGAAGCAGTCGGCGCCCTTGGCGACCGCGGCTGCGGCGACCCGCGCCTCGGCCACCGGCCGGTCGCCGTAGACGAACTGCCAGGCGCAGACGCTGAGCTCGCCGCGGTGCAACGCCCGCACGAGGCGGCGGCTGAACTGGCTCCAGATGCCGTCGCCGTCGCCCGCCTTCACGTAGACGGTGCCGATCCCGGCGCGCTTCGCCTGCCGGACAATCGCCGGCACGCTGCCGCCGTGGGAGCGGTCGACGTACCAGACCCACATCCCCTGGCGGTCGAACGGCGTCCTGGCGACGCCCGGCGCGCCGTCCACCCCGCCTGACCCGCCGGTCCCGGCGGCCGCGGAGGGGGTGAGGTGGCCGATCGTCGCGCTCAAAGTCAGGATTCCCAGGAGCACCAGCGCCCCTCCCAGGCTCGGTACGCTCTTGGCCTTCACATCTGCTTTGAACACCGTACCGCCGATAGTGCTGCGCCGAGCCGATTCGTGACCCACCGGCGTACCCCAACGCAAGATCGACTGCAGATCGTCCAATCGGGGCCCTGCATCCGATCCGGCCCGGCCCACGTATCGATGGAAGATGAGGATCGCGATAGTCGGAACCGGGGTCTCTGGGCTGGTGGCAGCCCACCGGCTGCACCGCGAGCACGAGATCGTCGTCTACGAGGCCGCCGTGCGGCTCGGCGGGCACTCGAACACGGTCGAGGTCGAGGATCCGAGCGGCGGGCGGCTCCCGATCGACACCGGCTTCATCGTCTTCAACGACCGCAACTACCCGCGCTTCGAAGCGCTGCTCGAGGAGCTCGGCGTCGCCGCGCGGCCCTCCCATATGAGCTTCTCGGTCTCCGACGGCGGCCGCTTCGAGTACGCCGGCACGCCGCGGGGCCTCTTCGCCCGTCCCGCCCACCTGCTCAGCCCCAGCTTCGTCGGGATGCTGCGCGACTGGCGCCGCTTCAACCGCGAGGCGCCGCGGCTGATCGGGATGAACGGGACCGCGCCCTCGCTCGGCGACTGGCTCGAGCGACAGGGCTTCTCCCGCCACTTCGTCGAGCGGCTGATCGTGCCCCAGGCCTCCGCGGTCTGGTCGGCGGACCCCGCGCAGATGTGGAGCTTCCCGGCCAACTTCATGGCCGAGTTCTTCGACAACCACGGCATGTACAGCCTGCGCAACCGGCCGCGCTGGCGGACGGTGGCCGGCGGCTCGCGCAGCTACGTCGAGGCGATCTCGGCGCCGTGGCGCGAGCGGGTGCGGCTGGGCGCGCCGGTGCGACGGATCGAGCGGCTGCCGGGAGGGGTGCGGATCGAGGCCGACGGCTGCGAGACCGAGGAGTTCGACGAGGTCGTGATCGCCGTCCACTCCGACCAGGCGCTGGCGATGCTCGCCGACCCCAGCGAGGCCGAGCGCGAGGTCCTCGGCGCGATCCCCTACCAGGCCAACGAAGCCGTCCTGCACACCGACGCCTCGCTGCTGCCGCGACGCCGCGCCGCCTGGGCGAGCTGGAACTTCCACCTCGGCGCCGAACCGGCCGGGCGCAGCACCGTCACCTACTGGATGAACAACCTGCAGCGCCTGCGCGGCGAGCGCCAGTACCTGCTCACGCTCAACCGCCCCGGGGCGATCGACCCGGCCAAGGTGCTTCGCCGCTTCCACTACGACCACCCCGTCTACACCCGCGCCGGGGTCGCCGCCCAGGCCCGCCACCCGGAGATCAGCGGCGTGCGCCGCACCCACTACTGCGGCGCCTACTGGCGCTGGGGCTTCCACGAGGACGGGGTGGTGAGCGCGCTGCGTGCGTGCGCACAGATCGACGCTTCCTCTCACCACTCCGAACTTCGGGGGTCTATAGCCACCCAAAGTTCGGAGTGGGGCGATCCTGGCGACCCGGAGCCGGATGAGGAGGTACTCGCGGCGTGACCGCTTCCGCCGTTTACGAGGGCTGGGTCCGCCACCGCCGCTTCGAGCCGGTCGAGCACTGCTTCCGCTACCCGCTCTTCCTCATGTACCTCGACCTCGACGAGCTGCCCGGCGTGCTCGACCCCTACCCGGGCTGGTCGGCCCGCCGCCGCGCTCTCGCCCGCTTCCGGCGCGAGGACTTCATGGGCGACCCGGCGCGCCCGCTGGCCGAGTGCGCCCGCGACGCGGTCGAGGCCGAGACCGGCCGGCGGCCCCCCGGCCCGGTCCGCCTGCTCGCCGGCCTGCGCTACCTCGGTCACTCCTTCAACCCGGTCGCCTTCTACTTCTGCTTTGACAGCGCGGGCGCGCGGGTGGAAGCTGTCGTGGCCGATGTGCGGAACATCCCCTGGGGAGAACGGCACGCCTACGTCCTCGCCCGCGGCCGTCGCGAGGGTCCGGTGCTGAGCGGCGAGCTCGACAAGGCCCTGCACGTCTCGCCGCTGATGGGGATGGACCAGCGCTACGCGTTCCGGGCCGGCGAACCGGGGCCGCGGCTCGCGGTCCACATCGAGTCGCGGGCACGGGAGGACGCCGAGGGTCGTGGCGACGGCTCGGTAGCCCGCCCGGGCGACCCCGCGCCAAAGTCCTTCGACGCCACCCTCGCGCTGCGGCGCCGTGAGTTGAGCCGGCCGCTGATGGCCCGCATGCTCGCCCGCTACCCGGCGATCTCGCTGCAGGTCGTCGCCAGGATCTACACCCAGTCGCTGCGGCTGAAGCTGAAGGGCGCGCGCTACTTCCCCCACCCCGAGGGGAGCCGGCCCGAGGGGTTCGTCTCCCCATGAGCCCCGTCCGCGCCCGCACCGCCGACGCGCTCGCCCGCGGCGCCGTCGCGGCCGTGATGCGGCGCGGGGTGCGCCACGGGCGGATCGAGGTGGTCGAGGCCGGGCGGCGCCGCGGCTTCGGCCCCGCCGACGCCGAGCTGCGCGCCACGGTCACGATCAACGACCCGGCGGCATGGCGCGGGCCGCTGCGCGGCAGCGTCGGCCTCGGCGAGGGCTACGTCGACGGCCTCTGGGAGACCGATGACCTGGTCACGCTGATCCGCATCGCCGCCCGCGAGCTGCGCGACCTCGACGGCCTGCGCGGCGCCGTCGCCCGCCCCCGCGGCGCCCTGCACCGGCTGCGGCGGCTGGTCCCGGAAAACTCCCGCCCTGGCGCGCGCGCCAACATCTCCGCCCATTACGACCTCGGCAACGACCTCTTCGCCGCCTTCCTCGACGAGCGGATGATGTACAGCTGCGCCTACTTCCCGAGCGCTTCCGCCAGCCTCGAGGAGGCGCAGCTGGCGAAGCTGGAGCGGATCTGCTCGCGGCTCCGGCTCGGTCCCGACACCCACCTGCTGGAGATCGGCACCGGCTGGGGCGGGCTCGCCGTCCACGCCGCCCGCGAGCACGGCTGCCCCGTCACCACGACGACGATCTCCCCGCGCCAGCACGAGCTCGCCCTCCGCCGGGTCCGGGAAGCCGGTCTCGAGGACCGGGTTACCGTGCTGCTCGAGGACTACCGGGACCTGCGCGGCCGCTACGACCGCCTCGTCTCGGTGGAGATGATCGAGGCGGTCGGCTGGCAGTACTTCGACGAGTTCTTCGGCCGCTGCGACCGGCTGCTCGTCCCCGACGGGGCGATGCTGCTGCAGGCGATCACGATCGGCGACGAGATCTACGAGGCCGAGAAGGGCGCCCGCAGCTTCGCCAACACCCATGTCTTCCCCGGCGGCTGCTTGCCCTCGCGGCGCACGATCGCCGACTGCGTCGCCCGCGTCACCAGCATGCGCCAGGTCTGGCTCGACGACATCACCGCCCACTACCCGCCGACCCTCGCCGCCTGGCGGGAGCGCTTCCTCGCCGCCTGGGAGCGGCTGCGCCCGCGCGGCTACGACGAGCGCTTCCGCCGCCTCTGGGACTTCTACCTCTCCGCCTCGGAGGCGGGCTTCCGCGAGCGGCGGATCGGCGACGTCCAGGTGCTGCTCGCGAAGCCGGGATGGCGGTGAGCGGGGAGGGGCGCGAGCCGCTGCTGCTGATCCACGGGCTCGGCGGCACCCGCACCGTCTGGGAGCCGGTGATCCCCTTGCTGGAGGCCGAGCGCGAACCGGTGGCGATCGACATGCCGGGGTTCGGCCAGGCGGAGCCGCTGCCGGCCGGGGTCGAACCGACCGCCGCCGAGCTGGCCCGGGCCGTGCACCAGCGCTGCGCCGAGCGCGGGATCGAGCGCCCCCACGTCGCCGGCAACTCGCTCGGCGGCTGGGTGGCGCTGGAGATGGGGCGGCGCGGCTGGGCGGCCTCGGTGACGGCCCTCTCGCCGGCCGGGCTGTGGTCCCGGCCGCTCGGCGAACCGGCCGGCGGCGGCGCCCGCATGCTGCTGCGCGGCTCGCCCTGGCTGAAGCTGGCGCGACCGCTGCTGACGCCCTCCCTCCTCCTGCCGGCGACCCGCCGCCTCGCCTTCCGCTCGATCGCCGCGCGCCCGGAGCGGATCCCGCCCGCCGCGGCGCGCCAGCTCGTGCTCGGCTGGCTCGACGGCGCGGGATACGACGCCGCCAACCGGGCGATGCGCAGCCACGTCTTCGACCCCGCCGGATACCCCGAGGACGTGCCGGTGACGATCGCCTGGTGCGAGCTCGACCGCCTCGTCGGCCCGCCCAAGCCGCACCGCCGCCCGTCCGGATCCCGCTTCCTCATCCTGCCCGGGGTCGGCCACACGCCGACCTGGGACGACCCGGAGCTCGTCGCCCGCACGCTGCTCGAAGGCAGCACCGTGGCCGCACCGGTCTGAGTTCTGGGAGAGTCTTCGGGACCCCGACCCGAAGGAGGAGCGTTGATCGTCGAGCGGACCGAAAACCCGATGTGGCTCTCGAACGCCTACCTGGTCGCCGACCCCGACGCCGGGACCGGCGTCCTGATCGACGGCAACGACGAGCTGGGGCCCCTGCTGGAGCGAGTCGAGCGGGACGGGATCGAGATCACCCACGTCCTCGTCACCCACCCGCACGGCGACCATGTCGCCGGCCTCGCCGAGGCGCGCGCCCGGCTCGGCAACCCGCCGCTGGTCGCCCACGAGGCGACCGCCGCCGAGCTCGACGAGGAGGTCGAGGTGACGCTCGGCGACGGCGAGAAGCTGCAGGCCGGCGGCTTCGAGGTGGAGGCCCTCTACACGCCCGGCCACGCGGCCGGTCACCTCGCCTACCTGCTCGACGGCACCGACCTCTTCACCGCCGACGTCCTCTTCAAGGGGACGGTGGGTGGCACTCTGGCTCCCTGCGCCAGCGGCTTCGAGGACCTCAAGGCCTCGGTGATGCGGCTGATGGAGCTGCCGCCCCAGACCCGCGTCCACCCCGGCCATCGCGAGCCGACGACGATCGGCGACGAGCGGGAGCAGAACCCCTTCGTGCGGATCTGGCGCGGCCTCGACTCGACCGGCGAGGAGAGCGTCACCGTCTGGGGCCGCCCGGCGACCCTGAAGCTCTGGGCGCCGGACTACGACGGCGGCAACAAGGCCTGGATCGTCTTCGGCGACTCCGGCGAGGAAGCGATCGTCGGCGGCTCCCAGGTCGAGCGCGGCTGACGCGTCTGCACTTACCCCTCCTATACGGGGGTCAGAGCAGACGCGTGCCGGCGCGGAACCGCTACAGCTCGCGCCGCTTCACGACTGCGGTCTGCAGCGCCCGCTCGACCAGCGCCACCCGCTTCTGGTTCTGCGGCAGGTCGCCGACCCCGAGCTTCTCGAACAGCGCCCGCATGTGGGTCTTGACCGCGTCGACGCTGAGGTGTAGCTCGGCGCCGATCTCCTGGTTCGTCGCCGGCGTCGCGAACGAGCCGCCGTCCTTATAAGGACGGCAGAGCGCGAGGAGCACCTTGCGCTGAGCCGGCGAGATGGTCGCCGCGGCCGAGCCCTCGGCGGCGATGACGGTCGGCTCGGGGACCGAGTCGCCCGGCCGGCGGAACACCACGGTCGTGCGACCGAAACGCAGCGCGTCGCCGTCGCGCAGCAGCCGCCGCCCGTGCACCCGCTCCTCGTCCACGTAGGACCCGTTGCGGGAGAGGCCGTCGTCGACCAGCGTGCACTCGCCGCGCACCACCGCGATCTGGGCGTGCAGCGCCGAGACCTCCTCGTCCCAGTCGAGCCGCACGTCGGCGGCCTCGCTGCGCCCCACCCAGAGCTCCCCCGCCCCTTCCTCGAGCGCGACGATCCGCTGGGCGTCCCCGCCGTCGCGGAAGACCAGGAACGGCCGCCCGGCCCGTTCCGCTTCGATCTGCGCCTTCAGCTCCGGGGCGCTCGCCGCGCGTCGTTCGGTCATGGGCGGATCCTAGGAGCCAAGCCGGAAAGCGCCACGGCCCACGGACGATCGACTTCACCGCACAAGGTCCGTGGACGTATGTCGATTTGTATTCGACACTTCCGACCCGCACACTCCTCCGATGGACGCCGTTCAGGAATTCTTCTTCGACTGGTACCCGGTCTTCGGGGTCTTTTTCATGTTCTGCCTGCTGCTCGTCTTCCTGCGGCTGATGCGGAGCACGGTCGGCTCGACCAAGCCGGAGACGGTGAAGGCGAGCAAGACCGAGCCCGTCCTCTGGGACGAAGTGCAGGGAGTGGACGCGGCCAAGGAAGAGCTGATCGACGTCGCCGAGTGGCTGCGCGAGCCCGACCGCTTCGCGGCGCTCGGGGCGCGAGCGCCGCGCGGCGTCCTGCTCTACGGCCCGCCCGGGACCGGCAAGACGATGCTGGCGCGAGCGGTCGCCGCCCAGGCCGGCGTCGACTTCTTCGCCGCCTCCGGCTCCAGCTTCGTCGAGATGTTCGTCGGCCGCGGCGCGGCGCGGATCCGCCGCCTCTTCAAGGAGGCGCGCAAGTCCGGGCGCGCGGTGATCTTCATCGACGAGCTCGACGCCGTCGGCGGCGCCCGCAGCGGCGGC
>Ga0190274_10000474_pt1 | contig 24444 bp, 27 predicted proteins | sample Popmic531T_FD_133002 | JGI IMG/M metagenome (GOLD analysis project Ga0190274, IMG submission 133002) | Populus adjacent soil microbial communities from riparian zone of Yellowstone River, Montana, USA - 531 T | ecosystem: Environmental > Terrestrial > Soil > Riparian zone | place: USA: Montana... | reverse complement strand
GGACCTGGACGAGCTGATCGGCCTGTCCGACCGGATCGAGGTGATCCTGCGGGGCCGCTTCGTCGGCACCTTCGATCCCGAGGACGTCACACCTGAGCGGCTCGGCTCCGCGATGACCGGAGCGGGGGAGGACAAGTGACGAAGGCACGCCTGACGCGCCTGGGGCTGGGGGTCGCCTCGGCGGTGCTCGCCCTGCTGGCGGCGTTCGCGATCACCAGCCTGGTGCTGATCGCCGCCGGGGACCCGGTGGGCGAGGTCTGGGGACAGCTGCTGTCCTGGCCCGAGCAGCGCAACTGGACCAACATCATCAACAACGCGACGGTGCTCTTCCTGTCCGGCCTCGCGGTCGCCGTCAGCTTCCGGATGAACCTCTTCAACATCGGTGTCGACGGCCAGTACCGCGTCGCCGCCTTCACGGCCGCGGTCGTCGCCGGCGAGGCCTGGCTGCCCGGCTACCTCAACACCGCCCTGGCGATCGTCTGCGCGATGGCCGTCGGTGCGATCTGGGCCGGCATCGCGGGCGTCCTGCGCGCCACCCGCGGCGTCAGCGAGGTCATCTCGACGATCATGCTCAACGCGATCGCCACCTCCCTCGTCGCCTACCTGCTCCGCCAGGTCGCGGTGCGCGAGGAGGGCAGCAACTCGCTCGGCACCAAGCAGATCCCCGAGGGCAGCCGGATCGGCGGGATCCCGTTCGGCGACTTCGAGATCTACGGCTTCATCGTCATCGCCGCGATCTTCGGGTTCGCGTTCTGGTTCGTGCTCAACCGCACCCGCTTCGGCTTCGACCTGCGCGCGACCGGGCAGTCGACCACCGCCGCCGTCGCCAGCGGCGTCAGCGTCAAGAAGATGACCGTCGCCACGATGATGATCTCCGGCGCCATCGCGGGCCTGGTCGGCCTGCCGATCCTCTTCGGCGACGCCTACACCTACGGCTCGACGTTCCAGTCCGGGTTGGGCTTCGCCGGCATCGCGATCGCCCTGCTCGGTCGCAACAACCCGATCGGGATCGCCCTCGGCGCGCTGCTCTTCGCCTACCTCGACGAGCAGTCCAACCCGCTCCAGATCCTGGTCGGCGTCTCGCCCGACATCGTGGCGATCACCCAGGGCGTCATCGTGCTGACCGTCGTCATCTCCTACGAGCTCGTCCGCCGCTACGGCGTACGCCTCGAGCAGCGGGAGGTGGCCCGCGCCTTGGCCAGCGACCGCTCCGACAAGACCCAGGAGGTGTCGGCATGACCACCTCCGGCTACGCCGAGTCGATCGCCGCCGCGCCGCCGCGCGCACGCCGCAAGCTGCCGCGCTGGTGGTTCGCCGCCGCGCTGTTCCTGGTGCTCTTCGCGCTGTCGCTGCTCGAGTCGGTCACCGGCGCCGACGACCTGGTCTCGCGCGGCACCGTCGCCGCCACCCTGATCGCCGTCGTCCCGATCATGCTCGCCGGCCTCGGCGGCCTCTGGTCGGAGCGAGCCGGCGTCGTCAACATCGGCCTCGAGGGCATGATGATCCTCGGCACCTGGGGCGCCGGCTACTTCGGCTACCACTACGGCGCCTGGGCCGGTGTCGCGGGCGCGATCGTGATGGGCATGCTCGGCGGTCTCGTGCACGCGATCGCGACGGTCATCTTCGGCGTCGACCACATCATCTCCGGTGTCGCGATCAACATCATCGCGCTGGGTGCGGTGCAGTACCTCGCCTCGCTGACCTTCGTCGGGCTCCCCGGCGGTGGTCAGACCCAGTCACCCAAGATCGAGGACGTCCCATCGATCAACATCACGTTCCTGGGCGACTTCTTCGGCGACATCGTGGACAAGAACATCTTCTTCGTCTCGCAGACCGCCGCCGTCGCACAGGCGCTGGTGACCAACCTGTCGTGGCTCGTCGTGATCTCGATGTTGCTCCTGGTCGTGACCTGGTTCGTGCTGTGGCGTACGTCGTTCGGCCTGCGCCTGCGCTCCTGCGGCGAGAGCCCGTCTGCGGCCGAGTCCCTGGGCGTGCACGTGCTGCGCTACAAGTTCGTCGCGGTGCTGATCTCCGGTGGCCTCGCCGGCCTGGCGGGCGGCTTCCTCGCGATGGTCGCGTCCAGCAACTACCGCGACGGCCAGACCGGTGGTCGCGGCTACATCGGCCTCGCCGCGATGATCTTCGGCAACTGGCGCCCGGGCGGACTGCTCGCCGGCTCCGGCCTGTTCGGGTACAGCGAGACCCTCGGCCTGCGTGCCGGCGGCGACTCGGTGCACGCCCTGCTGCTCGCGGTCGCGGTGCTCGCCATCGCCGCCGCGGTCTGGCAGGCGCGCCAGCAGCAGCAGCGCGCCGCGGTCATCACCGGCGTGGTGGCCGTCGCCCTCGGTGCGCTCTACTTCGCGATCGACGAGGTGCCGAGCGACTTCAGCACCATGACGCCGTACGTCGTCACGCTGCTGGTGCTCGCCTTCGCCTCGCAACGCCTACGGATGCCGGCCGCCGACGGACAGGTCTATCGCAAGGGCAGCGCCGGATAGTGGCCGACGAGTTCGACTGGGACGCGCTCAAGGCGGCCGCCGAGGAGGCGGTGACCCACGCCTACGCGCCCTACTCGCACTTCTCGGTGGGCGCTGCGGCGACCGTGGACGACGGCCGGGTGGTGACCGGCTGCAACGTCGAGAACGCGGCGTACGGCGTCGCGCTGTGTGCGGAGTGCGGGCTGGTCAGCCAGCTGCACATCACCGGCGGTGGCCGGCTGACGCACTTCGTGTGCGTCAACGGCGACCGTGAGGTGATCATGCCGTGCGGCCGCTGCCGCCAGCTGCTGTACGAGAACGGCGGACCCGGCCTGCTGCTGTGGACGGTGTCCGGGATCAAGACGATGGATGAGGTGCTGCCCGATGCGTTCGGTCCCGACGACCTCGATTGACCTGACCGACCCCGACGTCGTCGCGGACCCCTACCCGCACTTCGCCCGTGAGCGCGAGCAGCACGCAGTGGCCTGGCACGAGGCGTCGGGGATGTACCTCACCTTCGCGCACGCGACCGTCGGGCAGGTGCAGCGCGACCGCCGCCTGGGCCGGCTGTGGGCCGACAAGGAGCCGCTCGACTACCTCGAGCCGTTCAACCTGCTGCACCGCAACCAGATGATGGAGAACGAGCCGCCGGCGCACACCCGGCTGCGTCGTCCGGTCGCCAAGGCGTTCGCCCGCGGGCACATCGAGCGGCTCCGTCCGCGGGTGCGCGAGATCGCCGCGGGCCTGCTCGACGGTCTGGACCCTGCCGGCTTCGACGTCATCGAGGCGTATGCCGAGCCGCTGCCGGTCCTGGTGATCGCCGACCTGCTCGGCGTACCGCGCTCCTACGCCCACGACCTGCGTGACTGGTCGCAGGCGATCGTGCGGATGTACGAGGTCGCGCCGTCGCAGCAGACGGTCGACGACGCCGTACGAGCCGCGCAGGACTTCGCCGGACTGGTGCGGGAGCTGGTCGGCGAGCGCCGTACGACGCCGGCCGACGACCTGATCACCGACCTGGTCGCGACCGAGCTCACCGAGGACGAGGTCGTGGCGGCCGTGGTGCTGCTGCTCAACGCCGGCCACGAGGCCTCGGTGAACGTGTTCGGCAACGGGCTGACCGCGATGCTGCGCCGCGGGCTGCGGCCCGGGGCCGACGTGCCCGCCACGGTCGAGGAGATGCTGCGCTTCGACTCGGCGCTCCAGCTCTTCGACCGGACCGCGATGGAGGACGTCGAGGTCGGCGACATCGTGGTCGAGGAGGGCGAGAAGATCGCCGCCCTGCTTGGTGCGGCCAACCGCGACCCTGCCGTCTTCGACCAGCCGGACGAGTTCCGGGTCGACCGAGACCCCAACAACCACTTGGCTTTCGGCGTCGGCGTGCACTTCTGCCTCGGCGCCCCGCTCGCACGGATGGAGCTCGCCGAGTCGCTGCCGGCCTTGTTCGAGACCTTCCCTGACCTGACCCTGGCCGACGAGCCGGAGACCCGCGGGACCTTCGTGCTGCGCGGCTACCGCACCGTCCCCGTGAGAGGAACCCATGCCTGAGCACGATGCGGTCGAGGTCATCTCGGCCAAGCGCGACAAGAGCGAGCTGAGCGACAGCCAGATCGACTGGGTCATCGACGCCTACACCCGTGGTGCGGTCGCGGACGAGCAGATGTCGTCGCTCGCGATGGCGATCCTGCTCAACGGCATGAACCGCCGCGAGATCGCCCGGTGGACCGGCGCGATGATTGCGTCGGGGGAGCGGATGGACTTCTCCGGCCTCTCGCGTCCGACCGCCGACAAGCACTCGACCGGCGGCGTCGGGGACAAGATCACCCTCCCGCTGGCCCCGCTCGTGGCGGCCTGCGGCGTCGCCGTACCCCAGCTGTCCGGGCGCGGCCTGGGCCACACCGGCGGCACCCTGGACAAGCTGGAGTCGATCCCGGGGTGGCGCGCGGCGCTGTCGAACGAGGAGATGTTCGCCCAGCTGGAGTCGCTCGGCGCCGTGATCTGTGCGGCCGGCGACGGCCTCGCGCCCGCGGACAAGAAGCTCTACGCCCTGCGCGACGTGACCGGCACCGTCGAGGCGATCCCGTTGATCGCCTCCTCGATCATGTCGAAGAAGATCGCGGAGGGCACCGGCGCGCTGGTGCTGGACGTCAAGGTCGGCAGCGGTGCGTTCATGAAGGACGTCGCCTCCGCGCGTGAGCTCGCCGAGACCATGGTGGCGCTCGGCCAGGACGCCGGGGTGCACACCGTCGCGCTGCTCACCGACATGTCGACCCCGCTCGGCCTGACGGCCGGCAACGCGATCGAGGTCCAGGAGTCCGTCGACGTGCTGGCCGGTGGTGGCCCGGCCGACGTGGTCGAGCTGACCCTCGCCCTGGCCCGCGAGATGCTCGCCGGTGCCGGGCGGTCGGACGTGGATCCCGCGGACAAGCTCGCGGACGGCTCCGCCATGGACGCCTGGAAGCAGATGATCCGGGCCCAGGACGGCGACCCCGACGCGGCGCTTCCCACTGCTCGCGAGCAGCACATCGTCACCGCGCCCGCCACGGGCGTGCTCACCCGGTTGGACGCGATGGCCGTCGGGCTCGCCGCCTGGCGCCTCGGCGCCGGCCGGGCCCGCAAGGAGGACCCGGTGCAGGCCGGGGCCGGCGTCGTCTGGCACGCCCGGCCCGGTGACAGCGTCACCGCTGGCCAGCCGCTGTTCACGCTGCTCACCGACGACGAGCACCGCTTCGACCGGGCCCTCGCCTCGCTGGAAGGCGGCTACGACATCGAGTCGGACGGGTCGTCGTACGCCGGCAGCCCGCTCGTCATCGACCGGGTCGGCTGACGGAGGTCACATCCGCTCGAGGGTGGCGCGGCGGCGACTGTCGCGCTCCATCCAGCCGAGCGTGGCCAGACCGAGTGCGCCGTACGCGAGACCGGTCAGCAGCTCTCGCAGCAACGAGTCGCTGACGTCGGCCAGGCTCGCGCCGCCCGCCAGGCCTCGGGCCGCCTCGATGCCGTGGGTCAGCGGCAGCCACTCGCCCACGGCCGCCATCCAGGCCGGCAGGTCGTCGAGTGCGACGTTGGTGCCGCAGAAGACCAGCAGGAGCAGGAAGACGATGTTGCCGACGGTCGCGCCGTCGCGGATCCGCAGGCAGGCCGCGCCCATCACCAGGCCAAGACCCGTGCAGGAGAACGACGTGATGGTGACGGCCAGCACCAGCGCGGGCCACGCTCCGACCTCGATCCGTACGCCGAGCAGCAGCGAGCCGACGACGAGCCCGAAGACGGCCACGGCCCAACCGGTCACGATCACCGGCAGGGCCCGGCCCAGGAAGAGCGGCAGCCGGCGCGCGGGCGTGGCGAGCACCAGCCCCAGCGTCTGTCCCCAGCGTTCGCCCGCGATCGCGAAGGTCATGGCGAACATGCACGGGATCGCGGCGTAGTTCAACGCGTTGCCGACCACGAAGAACCGGTCGTCGCCGACTCCGGCCGCCCGTCCGATGTAGGCGAAGAGCAGGATCTGTGCCACGGGGGAGACCAGCAGCGCCGGCACCAGGATCCACGGGTTGAGCCAGTTGAACTGGGCGCGGAAGCTCATCAGCCCGCCGACGAAGAAGATCCTGGTGTTGGTCATGTCGACTCGGTCAGGTCAGTGCCAGCGTCGCGTTGCGGCGGGCGGAGTCGATGAGGCGGACGCCCAGGTAGGCGGCGAGGACGGCGTACGCCGAACCCAGCGCAAGACAGATGCCGAGCTCGCCCCACGGGCTCTCGCCGGAGGCGGCCGAGCGCATCGCCTCGACGGCCCAGGTCGGCGCGAGGGCATAGGAGATCGGGTGGAGCACGACGGGCAGCAGGGCGATCGGTACGACGAACCCGCAGAGCAGCCACCCGGGGTACTCCAGCGACGCGCCGAGCGCCCAGGCGGTGCGGTAGCGCACCGCGACGACCGAGAGCAGGAACCCGAACATCGCGATCGTCACCGTCGCGGCGAGCACGCCGAGCGCGAAGAGCGGCCAGCTCTCGACCTCGAGCCGGACACCGAATACGAGCCGGTTCCAGACGAGGGTCACCACGACGCTGACCAGACCCACGGTCGCCATCGCCGTGGTGATCGGGATCAGCACCATCGAGAACGGCGTCGGCGCCGCCACCAGCAGCTCCAGCGTCCCCGCCCAGCGCTCGCGGTTCAGCAGGGTGCTCGCGCTGACTGTCACCGACGTCCACACCCCCATGACCGCAGCCCCGAGACCGGCGTAGGCCATCGCTGCCTGGTCGCCGTTGACGCGGTAGACCATCAGCGTGGCGGTCGCGAACATCAGGGGGAAGACGATGCCGAGGAACCCTTCGAAGGGAGAGATCAGCAGGATCTTCAGCTGCAGCCGGTAGCACAGCCACAGCTGGCGGAGCCGGGCAGAGACTCGGTCGACGGTCACCCGGTCACCAGCTGCACGTAGGCGTCCTCGAGGGTCGGCTCACGCGCCGCGACCCGCCCCACGCGCACGTCGCCCAGCCGGGCGAGCACCTGCTGCGTCACCTCGGAGTCCGCGTCGCACTGCAGCACCAGGACCTGGAGCTGGCCACGGTCCTCGACCCCGACGGACCGGACGGCGCTCAGCTCGGACATGCCGGCGACGACGGCCTCGGGTACCCCGTAGGTCTCGACCTCGAGGACGCGACCGCTGGGCACCCCGCGCTTGAGCTGGTCCGGCGTGCCCTCGGCCACGATCTCGCCGGCGCGGATCACGGCGATCCGGTCGCAGAGCTCGTCGGCCTCGAACATGTAGTGCGTGGTCAGCAGGACGGTCTTGCCCTGGTCCTTCAGCGACGCGATCGTGGCGCGCAGCTCGCGGGCGCCGACCGGGTCGATCCCGATCGACGGCTCGTCGAGGAAGACCACCTCGGGGTCGTGCAGCAGTCCGCGTGCGATGTGCAGGCGCTGCCGCATGCCGCGGGAGTAGCCCTCCACCCGCTCGCCCTCCCGGCCCGTCATGCCGACCAGCTCCAGCAGCGTCCCGATCCGCTGCCGCTGCTCGCGCGGGTCGACGCCGTACAGCTCCGCGAAGTAGCGCAGGTTGTCCAGCCCGGAGAGCCGGTCGTAGAGGCCGCGGTCGCCGCCGAAGACATAGCCGATGCGGCGGCGTACCTCCCGGACGTCCGTTACGACGTCGTGGCCGAGCACGCTGGCACTGCCCGAGGTGGGCAACAGCAGCGTGATCAGCATCTTGATCGTCGTGGTCTTGCCCGCGCCGTTGGGCCCGAGCAGGCCGAAGGTCTCGCCGGGCTCGATGGTGAAGGACACGCCGCGGACAGCCTCGACGTCCTGGCGGGTGCGCTTCAGCCGCCCCTGCGTGGTGCGGAAGCTGCGCCTGAGATCCCGAGCCACCACCGCCGTCACAACGAGGAACCTAACGGCCAAGGGGCCGGACGGCACGGGATTTAGTCGAGTCGGGACTTGTGACGGTTCATTCGCCAGATTCGACGGTCAGAACTCCCGACTCGACCGTCGAAAGTCCCGACTCAACCTCTCAGGGGAGTAGCAGGACCACGGTCTCGGCGACGCAGGCGGGCTTGGCCTCGCCCTCGATCTCGATCGTGTAGCGGATCGTCGCCTGCTTGCCCTTGGGCAGGTCGGCGACGTCGGCGAGCGCGACGTGCGCGCGGATCCGCTTGCCGACCAGGACGGGGTTGGGGAAGCGCACCTTGTTGGTGCCGTAGTTGAGCTTGGCGCCAGGCGTCTCGAAGCTCAGCACCTGGCTGCCGAGGTGGGGGACCAGCGACAGGGTGAGGTAGCCGTGGGCGATGGTGCCGCCGAACGGGCCGTCCTTCGCGCGGTCGACGTCGACGTGGATCCACTGGTGGTCGCCCGTGGCGTCGGCGAAGACGTTCACCCGCTCCTGGTCGATCGTGAGCCAGTCGGAGGTGCCGAGCTCCTCACCGACGGCGGCGGACACTTCGTCGAGGGTCGTGAACGTGCGCATGTCCCCAAACTAACCGGTCTGATTGGATCGACACATGACGCCCACCCGCGACCAGGTCCGACGGGCCCCGAAGGTGCTCCTGCACGACCACCTCGACGGCGGGCTGCGCCCGCAGACGATCATCGAGCTGGCCGCCGACTGCGGGCACCAGCTGCCGGACGTCGGTGGTGAGCTGACGGCGGAGTCGCTCGGGCGCTGGTTCGCCGAGGCCGCCGACTCCGGCTCGCTCGAGCGCTACCTGGAGACCTTCGACCACACCGTCGGCGTGATGCAGACCGGCCCCGCGCTCACCCGGGTCGCGCGCGAGTGCGTCGAGGACCTGGCCGCCGACGGCGTCGTGTACGCCGAGATCCGCTACGCCCCCGAGCAGCACGTCGAGACCGGGCTGACCCTGGACGAGGTCGTCGCGGCCGTGCAGGAGGGGTTCGACCAGGCGGTGGCCGCGAGCGGCGAGCGGATCGTCGTACGCCAGCTGTTGACCGCGATGCGGCACCAGGCGCGGTCGATGGAGATCGCCGAGCTCGCGGTGGCCTGGCGCGACAGCGGGGTCGCGGGCTTCGACATCGCCGGGGCGGAGGCGGGCTACCCGCCCACCCGGCACCTGGACGCGTTCGAGTACCTCCAGCGCGAGAACTTCCACTTCACGATCCACGCCGGCGAGGCCTTCGGGCTGCCGTCGATCTGGCAGGCGATCCAGTGGTGCGGCGCGGACCGGCTCGGCCACGGCGTCCGGATCATCGACGACATCACCGTGCACGACGACGGCTCGGTCGAGCTCGGCCTGCTCGCGGCGTACGTCCGCGACAAGCGGATCCCGCTCGAGATGTGCCCGTGGTCCAACATCCAGACCGGGGCCGCGGCCTCGATCGCCGAGCACCCGATCGGGCTGCTGAAGAAGCTGCGCTTCCGGGTCACGGTCAACACCGACAACCGGCTGATGAGCCAGACCTCGATGACCCACGAGATGACCTCCCTGGTCGAGGCGTTCGGCTACGGGCTGAGCGACCTCGAGTGGTTCACGATCAACGCGATGAAGTCGGCGTTCCTGCCGTTCGACGAGCGGTTCGCGCTGATCTCCGACGTCATCAAGCCGGCGTACGCCGCCCTCCGTGGTGAGGGCCAGGCATGAAGATCCACTACGTGCCGACCGTGCTGCTGCTCGGGTCGGCGGTGCTCATCCTGCTGGTGGGTGCCGGCCTGCTGCTCAAGGGCCGCGCCGTACGGCGCGCGGCCTCGGTCTTCCGCAGCCGCGCGGTCGCCACGACCGCCACCGTCGTAGCCCTGGAGGCCAAGGATCTCAGCTTCGGCGCCGAGCCGGACACCCGCTACTTCCCGCGGGTGTCCTTCGTGCCCGAAGGGGCGACCGACGCCGTCGAGGCGCTCACGCTCACCGACGTACCCGCTCCGCCGCCGCGGGTCGGCGAGCAGCTCGAGGTCGCCTACGACCCCGAGCGCCCGGACCGTGTCGACGTGGCTGCCACGGAAGGTGTCGCGGAGGGAGCCGGCCGGACCTGGTTCGTCCTCGGCTCCCTCGTCGTCCTGGTCGCGCTGGGAGTCGCGGCCGCCTGGCTGGTGCTGGTCCTCGTCGTCTGGACCTCCTGATGCCCACCCCGGCGGAGTCGATCTTCTGGATCGCGCTGTGCGCCGTCCTCGCGCCGCTCCTGGTCGGCCTGCTGCTGCGCGGGAAGGTGCCCGAGGTCGTCCTGCTGCTCGTGCTCGGCGTGGTGATCGGACCGAACGTCCTCGACCTCGCGGTGACGGGGGAGGGCGTCGGCATGCTGCGCGAGCTCGGCCTCGGGATGCTGTTCCTGCTGGCCGGCTACGAGGTCGAGGTCGAGGAGCTGGTCGGCAAGGGCGGCCGGCGGGCGCTCGCCACCTGGCTGGTGTGCCTCGGCGTCGCGCTCGCCGTGATCGGCCTGATCGGCCTCTCCGACCACATCCACGCCGAGATCGCGGTCGCGATCGCCCTGACCTCGACGGCGCTCGGCACGCTGCTGCCGATCCTCAAGGACAGCGGGATGCTCGGCACCCGCTTCGGCAGGACCCTGATGAACCACGGCGCGTACGGCGAGCTCGGGCCGATCGTGGCGATGGCCGTGCTGCTGGGGGTCCGTGGCCCGGTCGGCTCGGTGGTGGTGCTCGGCGCCTTCGCCCTGCTCGCGGTGCTCGTCGGCCGCCTCTCGCTCCGGCACGGCCGCGACGGGTCGCGAGTGCTGGCGGTGATCCAGCGCGGCGCGGAGACCTCGGGGCAGACCCAGGTCCGGCTCGTCGTACTGCTGCTCGTGACGCTCGGGGTCGCCGCGGCGGCGTTCGAGCTGGACGCCGTCCTTGGCGCGTTCGCGGCGGGCTTCATCCTGCGGCGGTTGCTTCCTGCCGGCCACGAGAGCCTCGAGCACAAGCTCGAGGGCCTGGCCTTCGGGCTGCTGATCCCGGTCTTCTTCATCACCTCGGGGATGGCGATCGACCCGCAGGCAGTGGTCGACGAACCGGTCGCGCTGGTCGCCTTCGTCGTGCTGATCTTTGCCGTGCGTGGCGGCCTGGTCCTGCTCGCCACCCGGACCACGCGGGTCGACGGGGAGCGCGCCTTCGACGGCCGGGAGAGCGTCGCGATGGGGCTCTTCGCCGCCACCGGGCTGCCGATCATCGTCGCCGTCACCTCGGTCGCGGTCGATGCAGGGGAGATGACCGCCACGAACGCGTCGGTCCTGGTCGCCGGAGGCGCCCTGACGGTGCTGATCTGCCCGTTCCTCGCGCAGCGACTCCTCACCCCCGCTCACCCGGATCGGGTGAGCCCACAGGGGTGAGGTAGTCCCTACGGTCCTGACATGGATTCTTTCTGGGACTTCTTCTGGTTCATCATCTCCTTCTTCCTGCTCATGGCCTACCTGGTCGTGCTGTTCCAGATCCTCACGGACCTGTTCCGCGACAAGGACACCAGCGGCTGGCTGAAGGCGGTGTGGGTCTTCTTCCTGATCATCCTTCCGCTGATCACCTCGCTGGTGTACCTGATCGCGCGCGGCCAGGGCATGGCAGAGCGCAACATCGCCGCCGTCAGGTCGGCGCAGGCCAACCAGGAGGAGTACATCCGCTCCGTGTCCGGCGGCGCCGCGTCGCCGTCCGACGAGATCGCGCGGGCGAAGGGCCTGCTCGACTCGGGCGCCATCTCGCAGGCGGAGTTCGACGCGCTGAAGGCCAAGGCGCTGGCCTGATCGATCGGCGCTGATCGTCTAGCGGGGGAGCACCGCCCACCAGCGGTGCTTCCACCGCGAGGACGACATCGGTACGACGGCGCCCGGCGCCGGGTTGTAGACCAGGGGCTCCCCGTCACGCTCGTCGAGCACGAGGACGACGTGGCGGGGGAGCCACCGGGTCCCCAGGAAGACCGGCACCGGGGTCGGCAGCGCGGCGAGCACCTCGTCCCGGTCGTAGCGGCGGACCCGCCCGCCCAGCTCCCGGGCCACCGCCCATGGCGGGCTCCCGAACATCCGCGGCCACGGCAGCTGCCAGCGGCCGTTCCGGTCGCGCACGCCGGTGAGCCGGCGGTGCATCGCGAGCACCTCGGCCTCGAACTCTGGCCAGGGGTCGGCCACCGGCCCCGCGCGCAGCGCCTCCGCGACCACGACCGACGACGGCCCGCACGTGCGCGAGTCCGGCTGTCGCGGCCACCCGCTCATCGCGAGGCGTCCCGCTTCGCCATCAGCCCGATCGCGGCGTACGCCGCATCGGGCGTGACCGGGGTGCACCCGCGCTGCACGGCGTTGGCGACCACCCGACGCTGGTCGTGCATCAGCGCGAGGCCGCGCCGGACCAGCACGAGCGGGGGCTTGCGCCGCTCGCGCAGGTCCCGGGTGAGCCGTCGCCAGAAGGTCACCATTGGATGCTGGCGCACGCAGTACGCCGCCGCAAGTAGCCCGGCGTCGCCGCAGGGCCCGACGATGTCCTGGGCGAAGATGCCCTCGGCCACGAAGATGTGGTGGTCGCCGAGGTCGAGCGTGTGCCGGCCGCGGCGCTCGCTACGCGAGATGTCGTAGACCGGCACCTCGGCCCGTCCGGTGCGGCAGAGGTCGTCGAGGGCGGCCATCGCGTCGCCGAGCAGCCACGACTCCGGCACGTCCCAGTCGACGATGCCCGCGTTGGCGCCCTCGGTGATCAGCGGCAGCGTGGGGTCGCCCGCGCTCTTGTAGAAGTCGTCGAGGCGGAGCACCGGCAGGCCGGTCCGCTCGGCGAGGCGTGACTTGCCGGCGCCCGATGGACCGGCAAGCACGATGACTCGTGCCCTCAAGTCCGTCAGACCCCGATCGGGTGCCAGACGGTCTTGATCTCGAGGAACGCCGTCATCGGCTCCAGGCCGGGGTCGAGCGTCCAGTCCGGCTCGGCCGCCGGGGCCCGGCGTACCCGCTTGAGGTTGTCGGCCGCGGCGACCTCGAGGTCGGTAGCGAGCGCGGCATCTCCGGCGATCCCGGTCAGGTCGAGCGCGTTGACGTCCATGTGCGACGCCAGCCAGGGCCCGATCGTCGCGGCCGAGCCGGTGAGGATGTTGACCACTCCACCCGGCACGTCGGAGGTCGCGAGCACCTCGGCGAAGTTCACGGCCGACAGCGGCCGGTCGTAGGACGACACGACGACCACGGTGTTGCCGGTGACGATCGCCGGCGCCACGACGCTGACCAGGCCGAGCAGGGACGACTCCTGCGGCGCCAGCACGGCGACGACGCCGGTCGGCTCCGGCGTGGAGAGGTTGAAGAACGGGCCGGCGACCGGGTTGGCGTTGCCGATCACCTGGGTGATCTTGTCCGCCCAGCCGGCGTACCAGACCAGCCGGTCGATGGCGGCGTCGACGACCTTCTCGGCCCTGGCGGGCGTTAGCCCCTCGGACTGGACGACGGCCTGCACGAACTGCGGGCGCCGGTCCTCCATCACCTCGGCGATCCGGTAGAGGATCTGCGCGCGGTTGTACGCCGTCTTGCCCGACCAGGAGCCGAACGCCTTGCGGGCCGCGATGACGGCGTCGCGAGCGTCCTTGCGCGAGGCGAGGGCCGCGTTGGCCACGAACTTCCCCTTGCTGTCGCGGACCTCGTAGGAGTACGCCGACTCCGAGCGCGGGAACGCCCCGCCGATGTAGAGTTTGTACGTCTTGCGGACGTCGATGCGGTCGCTCACTTGAGATACGCCTCCAGACCGTGCCGGCCGCCCTCGCGGCCGTAGCCCGACTCCTTGAACCCGCCGAAGGGGCTGGTCGGGTCGAACTTGTTGAACGTGTTGGCCCAGACGACGCCCGCGCGCAGCCGGTTGGCCATCGACAGGATCAGCGAGCCCTTCTCGGTCCACACACCGGCGGAGAGACCGTACGGCGTGTTGTTGGCCTTCTCGACCGCCTCGGACGGCGTCCGGAAGGTCAGCACCGACAGCACCGGCCCGAAGATCTCCTCGCGGGCGATCCGGTGGGCCTGGGTGACGTCGGTGAAGAGCGTCGGCGGGAACCAGAAGCCGTGCGACGGCAGCTCGCACTCCGGCGACCAGCGGCCGGCGCCCTCGGCCTCGCCGATCTCGGAGAGCTCGCGGATCCGCGCGAGCTGCTCGGCGGAGTTGATCGCACCGATGTCGGTGTTCTTGTCCAGCGGGTCGCCGATGCGCAGGGTCGACATCCGCCGCTTGAGCTTCGTGAGCAGCTCGTCGGCGACCGACTCCTGGACCAGCAGCCGCGAGCCGGCGCAGCAGACGTGGCCCTGGTTGAAGAAGATGCCGGTGACGATGCCCTCGACGGCCTGGTCGAGCGGGGCGTCGTCGAAGACGATGTTGGCGGCCTTGCCGCCGAGCTCCAGGGTGACCTTCTTGTCCGTGCCGGCGACGGTGCGGGCGATGGCCTTGCCGACCTCGGTCGAGCCGGTGAACGCGACCTTGTCGATGCCCGGGTGCCCGACCAGTGCCTGGCCGGTGCCGCCGGCGCCGGTGACGATGTTGACGACGCCCGGCGGGAGGTCGGCCTGCTGGCAGATCTCCGCGAAGAGCAGCGCGGTCAGCGGGGTGGTCTCGGCCGGCTTCAGCACGACGGTGTTGCCGCACGCGAGAGCCGGGGCGATCTTCCAGGCCAGCATCAGCAGCGGGAAGTTCCACGGGATGATCTGGCCCGCCACACCGAGCGGCTGCGGGTGGTTGCCCCGGCCGGCGTACTCCAGCTTGTCGGCCCAGCCGGCGTAGTAGAAGAAGTGGGCGGCGACGATCGGGACGTCGACGTCGCGCGACTCCTTGATCGGCTTGCCGTTGTCGATCGACTCCAGGACGGCGAGCTCGCGGCTGCGCTCCTGGATGATCCGGGCGATCCGGTAGAGGTACTTGGCACGCTCGCGGCCGGGCAGCTTCGACCAGACCTTGTCGTAGGCCTTGCGGGCGGCCTTCACGGCAGCGTCGACGTCCGCCTCGTCGGCCTCCGCGACCTCGGCGAGGACCTCCTCGGTCGAGGGGCTGATCGTCTTGAACGACTTGCCGTGGCCGTCGACGAACTCGCCGTTGATGAAGAGGCCGTACGACGGCTTGATGTCGACGATGCTGCGCGACTCGGGAGCGGGGGCGTACTCGAACTTTGACGTCATCGGAATCAGTCCAACGTGAAGTAGTCGGGACCGGAGTAGCGCCCGGTCTTCATCTTGGTGCGCTGCATCAGCAGGTCGTTGAGCAGCGTGGACGCGCCGAAGCGGAACCAGTCCGGGTCGAGCCAGTCCGCACCGGCGACCTCGTTGACCATCACGAGGTACTTGATCGCGTCCTTGCTGGTGCGGATGCCGCCGGCGGGCTTCACGCCGATCATCCGGCCGGTCTGCTCGCGGAAGTCGCGCACGGCCTCCAGCATGATCATCGTGACCGGCAGCGTCGCCGCGGGCTGCACCTTGCCGGTGGAGGTCTTGATGAAGTCGGAGCCGGCCATCATGGCCAGCCAGCTGGCGCGCCGTACGTTGTCGTAGGTCTGCAGCTCGCCGGTCTCGAAGATGACCTTGAGGTGCGCACTCTCCCCGTCAGCGCGCGCGCAGGCCGCCTTGACCGCGACGATCTCGTCGTACACCTGCTGGTAGCGGCCCGAGAGGAACGCGCCGCGGTCGATGACCATGTCGATCTCGTCGGCGCCGGCCTCGACCGCGTCCGCGGTGTCGGCGAGCTTGATGTCGAGGGCGGCGCGGCCGCTCGGGAACGCGGTGGCGACGGCGGCGATGTGCACGCCGGAGCCGCCCAGCGTCTCCTTCACGGTCGCGACCATGTCGGGGTAGACGCAGACCGCGGCGACCGCGGGGCAGTCGGGGTCGGCCGGGTCGGGCCGCATCGCCTTCGACGCCAGTGCCCGCACCTTGCCGGGGGTGTCCGCGCCCTCGAGCGTGGTCAGGTCGACCATCCGGATCGCCAGGTCGAGGGCGAACTCCTTGGCCGTGGTCTTGATCGAACGGGTGCCCAGACCGGCGGCGCGGGCGTCCGCACCGACCTGGTCCACACCCGGCAAGCCGTGCAGGAACCGCCGCAGCGACGCCTCTGACTTGGTCGCATCGTCGAGCCCGGGGCCGAGGATGGTGGAAGTGGCACTCACCCACCCAGCATAGGGTTGGCCGCGTGACTGACCCAGCCGACGCTGACGACGCGACTGCCGTGGTCGAGCGGTTCGCTCCGACCAGTGGACGCGTCAGTGGGATCGTCGGGCTGATCACCGCCGGTGTGATCCTGGTGCTCGCCCTCATCGCGGGTGAGACCGGCACTCCCCTCGGAGTCGCCATCGTCGCGGTCCTCGGCGGCCTCCTGGTGTGGGCGTCGCTGTTGCGGCCCGCTTTGTGGGTCACCGCGCACGATCTGGTGCTGCGCGGCATGTTCAGCACCCACCGAGTCCCGCTCGCGGCGATCGACACCGTCGTCGTCACCCAGGTGCTGGCCGTGAAGGTGCGCGACCACCGGTACGTCTCCCCGGTGATCGGGTACACCGTCCGGCAGACCATGAGATCGAAGGTGCGCGAGGGGCAGGCCCCGAACAGCAAGGCGGCGGGGCCGACCCAGGAGCACCAGGCCTTCGTCGAGGCGCGGATCGCGTACCTCGCGCAGGACGCACGCGACCGGCTCGGCATCCGCAAGGGCTCGGCCGAGCAGCAGGCACTCGCGGACGACGTACGACGCACCTGGGCGTGGCCGGAGATCGTCGCGGGCGTTGCGCTGGTGCTGGCGTTCCTGGTCTGGCTGCTTGCCTAGGCTTGACCGGCATTGTCGGGATAGTCCCTCACGAAATGGCTGCCCGGGAGCGCTCCCGGACAGCCAAAAGGTGAGGGACTATCCCGGCGCTCAGATCCCCGCAGCGGCCTTGATGCCGTTGCGCAGGGCGTCGAGGCGTCCGACCGCAGCGATCCGAGCAGCGTCGACACCGTCCTCGGGGTCGACCGGCACGACGACCTCCAGGTAGCACTTGAGCTTCGGCTCGGTGCCGCTCGGGCGCACGATCACCCGGGCGCCGTCCGCAAGGCGGTAGCGGAGCCCATCGGTCGGCGGGAGCTCGGCGCTCCCCAGGTTGAGGTCGTCGATCGCCTCGACGGCGAGACCGCCGAGCTCTGTCGGGGGAGTGGCCCGCAGCCGCGCCATCGCGGCCCCGATCTCGGCGAGGTCGGTGACCCGCACCGAGAGCTGGTCGGTGGCGTGCAGGCCGTGGGCCAGCGCGATGTCATCGAGGATGTCGACGAGCCCGCGGCCCGCCGCCTTGGCCTCGGCCGCGAGCTCGCACAGCAGCAACAGCGCCGATACGCCGTCCTTGTCCCGCACGTTGTCGGGGTCGACGCAGTAGCCGAGCGCCTCCTCGTAGCCGAACGCCAGACCCTCCACCCTGCTGATCCACTTGAAGCCGGTCAGCGTCTCGGCGTACGGCTGGCCGGTGGCGGCGGCCTGCTTCCCGAGCAGGCTCGACGACACGATGCTGCAGGCGTAGGTGCCCTGCTTGCCCTTCTGGAGCAGGGCGTGCGCCAGCAGCGCGCCCACCTCGTCGCCCCGGAGCATCCGCCAGCCGTGAGGGTCGGGTACGGCGGCCGCACACCGGTCGGCGTCGGGGTCGTTGGCGACCACGATGTCGGCGCCGTTGCGCTCGGCGAGAGCTATGGCGAGGTCCATCGCGCCGGGCTCCTCGGGGTTGGGGAACGCCACGGTCGGGAAGTCGGGGTCCGGCTGCTCCTGCTGCTCGACGACCGATGGCGCGTCGAAGCCGGCCGCCTCCAGCACGCGCTCGACCGGTACGCCGCCCACGCCGTGCAGCGGCGTGTAGACGATCTCGAGGTCGCGCGGGCCGTCGGCGACCAGGCCGGCGACCGTGTCGAGGTAGCTGTCGACGATCTCCTCCTCGAGGACCTTGCCGGCGCGGCCGCGCGGGACGTCGGCGACCGGGCCGACGGCCGCGATCCGGCTCGCGATCTCCGCGTCCGCGGGCGGCACGATCTGGCTGCCGTCACCGAGGTAGACCTTGTACCCGTTGTCGCGCGGCGGGTTGTGGCTGGCGGTGACCATCACGCCGGCGGCGCAGCCGAGCTCCCGGATCGCGAACGCGAGGATCGGGGTCGGCAGCGGCCGGGGGAGGACGTACGCCGTGAACCCGGCGCCCGTCATCACCTCGGCCGTGTCGCGCGCGAAGACGTCGGAGTTGTGGCGGGCGTCGTACCCGATGACGACGGAGCCGCCCTTGTGGCCGGTGTCGAGGAGGTAGGTGGCGAGGCCGGCCGCTGCGCGGGTGACGACGACCCGGTTCATCCGGTTGGGTCCGGCGCCGAGCTCGCCGCGCAGGCCCGCCGTACCGAACTCCAACGTGCCGTCGAACCGGTCGGCCAGGTCAGCCAGGTCGGCCGGGTCGCCGCCCGCGTCGACCGCCGCGATCACGCCCTCGAGCTCGGCGCGGGTCTGGTCGTCGGGGTCGTCGGCGGCCCAGGCGCGGGCGGCGGCGAGGAGGTCGGCGGCATCGACGGCGGTCATGGGGGCACGATACGAGGGTGAGCCGCACCTTCGCCTTCCGGGACAGCTGGGAGGTCCCCGCCACTCCGGGCGCGGTGCACGACGTGCTCGTCGACCTCGAGCGCTACCCGTCGTGGTGGCCGCAGGTCGTCGCCGTCGCCTCGCTCGGGCCCGACGATGCCCGGGTGCTCTGCCGGTCGCGGCTGCCGTACACGCTCGACCTGGTGCTGCACGCCGTCAACCGGTCACCCGGCGTGCTCGAGGTCGAGGTGTCCGGAGACCTGTGCGGGTCGGTGCGCTTCGACCTCGCGCCGGTGCCGGGCGGGACCCGGCTCGACTTCGCGCAGGAGGTCAGGGTGCCGGGGTGGCTGGGGGCGGCGTCGTACGTCGTGGGTCCGCTGCTGCGCTGGAACCACGACCGGATGATGCGGGGCTGTCAGCGGGGCCTGCGCTCGAGTCTCGCCGGATGATGCCGAGCACCAGCAGCAGCTGGGCGACGACGTAGGTCGCCATCACGCTGACGTCGTGCGCCGGCAGGTCGAGGTCCGAGAACGCGTCGACCGCGATCAGCCCGTCGGACACCAGGAAGAACGCGCCGCCGACCCACGCCAGCCGGTCGACGCCGGTGGCGAGCACGGCCATGCTGCCGAGGCACAGGCCGTAGACGAGCACCGCCGGTGCGAGCACCCCGGCGCCCGGGAGACAGATCCCGATGAGGGCGACCACGACGACGCCGTACGCCGCGAGCCAGGGGCGGCTGCGCCGCACGATGCTGTCGGCGACGTACGGGCGGAAGGCGGCGATGTAGCAGACCTGCGCGACCAGGAAGAAGCCCACCATCGCGAGGAAGGCCGGGTCGCCGTCCAGGAACCGCGGCGCCGTGTCGCCGAGCCACGACCCGGCCAGGGCTCCGAGGGTCAGCGTCACGAGCCGGCTCCTGGGGCTCGTCGTCCGGGCCAGCAACGCCAGCGTCAGGACCGGCATCAGCAGCACCTGGGTGAGCCCGGCCAGCCAGTCCGGCCCGGTGGCCTGCGCGACCACCTGGACGATCCCGAGCACGACGTACGCCACCAGGATCACGCGGGCTCTCGGGTTCGGCACGGGCGTCACCGTAGTGCCTGCCCCGAGGGACGTCATACGGACGGAGCAAGCGGATGCCCCGTCCGTATGACCTCCCGAGTCAGCGCGCCTCAGCTGTCGATGGAGCTCAGGTCGCCGTACCGGTCGCCGACGACGGCGTCACGCGGGACGGCGGCATCCAGGGCGGCCAGGTCGTCGTACGTCAGCTCCACGTCGGCGGCGCCGACGTTCTCCTCGAGGTACTTGACCCGCTTGGTGCCGGGGATCGGCGCGACCCCGAGCTCGTCGTCACCCTGCGCCAGCACCCAGGCGAGCGCGAGCTGGCCCGGGGTGCAGCCCTTCTGGTCGGCGATGGCGCGGACCCGGTCGACGAGCTCGAGGTTCGCGCGCAGGCCCTCGCCGTTGAGGCGCGGGAAGTACGCCGAGCGGCGGCTGTCGCCCTCCTCCAGTGCGGACTCGGACGTGATCGCGCCGGTGAGGATGCCGCGACCGAGCGGGGAGTAGGGGACCAGGCCGATGCCGAGCTCACGCAGGACGGGCAGGATCTCGTCCTCGAGCTCGCGGGTGAAGAGCGAGTACTCGGTCTGGAGCGCGGTGATCGGGTGCGTCGCGTGCGCGCGGCGGATCGTCGTCGCCGATGCCTCCGAGAGGCCGAGGTGACGCACCTTGCCGGCGGCGACCAGCTCGGCCATCGCGCCGACGGTCTCCTCGATCGGGACCGTCTTGTCGACGCGGTGCTGGTAGTAGAGGTCGATGTGGTCGACGCCGAGCCGCTGCAGCGACGCGTCGCAGGCGGCGCGGACGTACTCGGGGCTGCCGTTGATGCCGACGCGGGTGCCGTCGGGGAGCCGCTCGTTGCCGAACTTGGTCGCCAGCTGGACCTCGTCGCGGCGGCCGGCGATCGCCTTGCCGACGAGGCGCTCGTTGGTGAACGGGCCGTACATGTCGGCGGTGTCCAGGAAGGTGACCCCGAGGTCGAGCGCGCGGTGGATCGTGTCGAGGCCGGACGCCTCGTCGGGGCTGCCGTAGAACTCCGACATGCCCATGCAGCCGAGGCCGAGGGCGGAGACGTTGAGCGAGGAGGTGGTGCCGAGAGTGCGCTTCTGGATGGTCATGCCTCCACTCAAGCGCTTGGAGTGCGCTCCAGGTCAAGCGCGTCGAGCTTGGAGGTGTAGATCCCGATCTTGCGGTCGATCGCCCCCAGGTGCTCCTGGACCTCCGCGAGCTGGGCGAGCACCTGCACGCGATGCGCGCGGAGCAGGTCGAGCCGGGCCTGCTCGTTGCCGTCGCCGCCGCGCACCAGCTCGGCATATCGCCGTACGTCGCGGATCGGCATGCCCGTGCCGCGCAGGCAGTTGAGCAGGTTAATCCACCCGAGATCGGCGTCGGAGTAGCGGCGGTGACCGGTCGCCGAGCGCCCGATCGGGCGCAGCATCAGCCCGTCGCGCTCGTAGTAGCGCAGGGTGTCCGGCGTCAGGCCGGTGGCGTCGGCGGCTTCGGCGATCGAGAGGGTCACACCGCAGTGTCACCCCTGGAGTGCACTCCAGGTCAAGTGATCGGTCAAGTGATCGGTCAAGTGATCGGCCGAGACCTCAGCGCGCGTAGGACGGCAGGTGCTCGCCGAGCTCGGCGAAGAGCGCCTGGTTGAGCTGGAAGGCCTTCTTGACCTCGGTCACGACCCGCTCCTTCTCCTCGGCCGACAGGTCGAGGGCGTCGAGGCGGGCGCGGTAGCCGTCCTTGTAGATCTTCGGCTTCTCGATCTCCGGGAAGTCGTAGAACGCGATGCCGGCGCCGTCGAGCTCGAAGGTGCGGTCGAGGATCCGGCCGATCGCCTGGCCGCCGGACAGGTCGCCGAGGTAGCGCGTGTAGTGGTGCGCCACCAGCAGGGTGGGCCACTCGGCGGCCGCGGCGAGCAGGCGGTCGCGGTAGGCCTCGGCGGCGGGGGAGGCGACCGTACGGTCGCGGTCACCGCCGAGCCAGTGGTCGAGGTCTGCGTCGATCGCAGCGAGCCGCTCGAGCGCGGTGTCGTGGACGGCGGCCACGGCGGCGTCGTCGCGGTGGGCGCGGACGACCTCCTCCATGGCGGCGTACGCGATCCGCAGCCGGAGCAGGTAGTCGGCGTACCCGCGCTCGTTGACCTTGCCGCCGAGCAGGTCGGCCATGAACGACGAGTCCTCCGCTGCCTGGTGCTCGGCCATCGAGCCTTCCCGCATGGCCGCCGACAGCGCGAGATCGGTGGTCTGGTCGACGATCGTCATGGCTTCTCCTGAGGTGATGCGACAAGGTGTCAGCATCATGATGACAGATTGTCCGGAACATAGTGACAGTCTGTTCGGAAGTTTGAGATTTAGGTTAGGCACGCCTTGCTTAGTGTTACCTTACCTGCATGCGTGGGGTGGGGAGAACGGCTGCTGCATCGACAGTGGTCCTGGTGGTGGCGTGCGCACTCGCGTCGTGCGGGCTGTCGGCTAAGTCGGGCTCGGACAGTGGGTCGGACGACGGCCCCAGCACGGCCGCGGTCGCGGCGCACGCGACCCCGCCGCTCTCCGACGCGACGCCCCTGACGGACGTCCGGGACTGGGATGGAGAGGTCACCGCGGTCACGGACACCCCGATCGACCCGGTCGCCGACAGCCCCGAGCCCGCGCTCCCGGTCACCGTCACCGACTCGCAGGGCACCAAGGTGACCGTCGAGGACACCAGCCGGATCCTCGCGCTCGACGTCTACGGCACGCTCTCGCGCACGGTCTTCGAGCTCGGTCTCGGCGACCGGCTCGTCGGTCGCGACGTGTCGACCGAGTTCGACGAGGCGAAGCAGCTGCCGCTCGTGACGCAGAACGGTCACGACCTGAACGCCGAGGCCATCCTCGGGCTCGACCCGACCGTCATCGTCACCGACACCTCGCTCGGTCCGTGGGACGTCGTGCTGCAGATGCGGGACGCCGGCATCCCGGTCGTCGTCGTCGACTCCGACCGCGGCCTCGACAACGTCGCCGACCTGATCCACCAGGTGGCCGACCCGCTCGGCGTACCCGACGCCGGCGACGCGCTCGCCAAGCGCACCCAGCAGCAGATCGACGACGTCACCGCCCAGATCGCGAAGGTCGCCCCCGCGGACTCCGGCGACAAGCTGCGGATGGTCTTCCTCTACGTCCGCGGCCAGTCGGGCATCTACTACATGTTCGGCGAGGGGTCCGGCGCCGACTCCCTCATCGACGCGATCGGTGGGTACGACGTGGCCGAGGAGATCGGCTGGAACGGCATGAAGCCGCTCACCGACGAGGGCCTCGTCGCCGCCCAGCCCGACCTGGTGCTGATGATGACCGGCGGACTCGACTCCGCGGGCGGCGTCGACGGGATGCTCGAGCGGCTCCCGGCCCTGGCACAGACCCCCGCGGGCCAGCACCGCCGGTTCGTCGCCATGGACGACTCCCAGATCCTCGGCTTCGGCCCGATCACGGCCAGCGTGCTCGACGCGCTCGCGGTGGCCACGTACGCGCCAGAAGACGCGTCGTGACGGCCGCCGTCGTCGAGCACCAGCGCGCCGGGATCCGCGCGGTCGCCGGGCGGATCGGGCTCCTCGGCGGCCTGTCCATCGCCCTGCTGGCGTCCCTGGTCTTCGCGGCCGGCCACGGCCAGCTCGACGTACCGCCGGCTGAGGTCCTCGGCTCGCTGATGCACAAGCTCGGCCTCGACATCGGCCCGATGCCGCACCACCCGCAGGGGGAGAACACCCTGTGGCAGGTGCGGTTCCCGCGGGTCGTGATGGCCGCCCTGGCCGGCGCCTGCCTGGCCACCGCGGGCGCCCTGATGCAGGGGGTCTTCGGCAACCCGCTCGCCGAGCCCGGCGTCGTCGGTGTCTCCGCCGGTGCCGCTGTGGCCGCGGCGACCGCCATCGTCTTCGAGCTCACCTTCGCCGGCACCTGGACGGTCGCGATCTGCGCCTTCGTCGGCGGCCTGGTCACCACGACGCTGGTCTACGTGATGTCGCGCGACGGCGGCCGCACCGAGGTCGTCACGCTCGTGCTGACCGGCATCGCGATCAACGCGATGACCAGCGCTGGCCTGGCGTTCCTGATGTTCCTGGGCGACACCCAGGCGCGTGAGGAGATCGTCTTCTGGACGCTCGGGAGCCTCAACGGCTCGCGCTGGCAGTACGTCGGTGTGGTCTTCCCGATGGCCGTCGTCGGCATCGCCGCCGCCATGTTCCTGGCCCCGAAGCTCGACCTGCTCGCGCTCGGCGACCGCGCCGCCCGGCACGTCGGCGTCGACGTCGAGCGGCTGCGGATGTCGACCATCGTCGTGGTCGCGGTGCTGACCGCCGCGGCCGTCGCCTTCTGCGGGATCATCTCGTTCATCGGCCTGATCGTGCCGCACCTGATCCGGATGGTCGCCGGACCCGGCCACCGGCTGCTGGTGCCCGCGAGCGCCCTCGGCGGTGCCGTCCTCCTGGTGCTCGCCGACCTCTGGGCGCGCACCCTGGTCGCGTACGCCGACCTGCCGATCGGCATGCTCACCGCGCTCGTCGGCGGCCCGTTCTTCTTCTGGCTGATCCGCCGCGCCCGTCGTACAGCGGGGGGCTGGGCATGACCGTGTTGAGCACCCGGGGTCTGAGCGTCAGCTACGACGGCCACCCGATCCTCACCGACGTCGACCTCGACATCCGCGGCGGCGAGCTGGTCGTGCTCGTCGGCCCCAACGGCGCCGGCAAGACGACCTTCCTCGGCGTCCTGTCCGGGGACGTCGACCCGAGCGGCGGCAAGGTCACCCTCGACGACAAGGCGATCGGGTCGTACGCCGCTCGCGAGCTGGCCCGCAAGCGTGCCGTCCAGCTGCAGAAGCAGGGGCTCGCCTTCGGCTTCCGGGTGCACGAGGTGGTCCGGATGGGCCGCTCGCCGTGGCACCGCACCGAGCGCGAGGACGACGACGACCGCGTGGTCGCGGAGTCGATGGAGCGCGCCGACGTCACCGACCTC
>Ga0190274_10000473_pt1 | contig 24448 bp, 17 predicted proteins | sample Popmic531T_FD_133002 | JGI IMG/M metagenome (GOLD analysis project Ga0190274, IMG submission 133002) | Populus adjacent soil microbial communities from riparian zone of Yellowstone River, Montana, USA - 531 T | ecosystem: Environmental > Terrestrial > Soil > Riparian zone | place: USA: Montana... | reverse complement strand
GCACCGCGCAGAGACCCGACCCGACCGAGTCGGTCCGCCACCAGCTGCGGCCGCTGTTCGACCAGATCGTGATCAAGGAGCTCGACCAGGACCGGGTGCGGCGCTCCGGCCTGGTCGTCCCCCCCGGCACCCACGAGCCGCCGCCCGAGCAGGGCATCGTGCTGGCCGTCGGCCCCGGCCTCGACTGGTGGGCTCAGGCCGGCGTCGAGATGCCGGTCGCGCCGGGCGACCACGTCGTCTTCCCCGCCGCCGCCGGCGCCTGGGTCGAGATCGACGAGGAGCGGCTGCTGGTCTGCCGCGTCACCCAGCTGCTCGGCGTGCTCGAATCGGCTTCGCTCACCCAGTAGGCGCCGCCGCCGCGCGGGCGGGTGCGAGCCGCTTGCCGTTGCCCTTGAGCCTCAGCATGCGCTCGTCGGCGGCGCGCAGCAGCGTCTCGAAGTCGGTGCCGTCGTTGGGGAACACCGCCCAGCCGACGGAGGCGCTGGGGGTCGGTCCGCGGGTGTCGGATTCGCGCAGGCCGACGGCGGTGCGGATCGCTTCCGCCATCCGCTGCGCCCCCTCGCCGTGGGCGCCCGGGGCGATCACGGCGAACTCGTCGCCGCCGATCCGGGCCAGGGTGTCGGTCGAGCGCAGCATCGCGTGGGCGCGGTTCGCCGCCTCGCAGAGGACCGCGTCGCCGACCTGGTGGCCGTGCTCGTCGTTGACGCCCTTGAAGTCGTCGAGGTCGAGGATCAGCAGCGCCAGCGGACTGTCGTCGGCCTGACGGCGGCGGCCGCCCGGATCTGTGCGCGCCGCGAGCTCGCGGTGCAGGGCGGCGTCGAAGGCGCGGCGGTTGCCGACGCCGGTCAGCGGGTCGCGGTTGGCAAAGTCGCGCTGGCGCGCCTCGGCGTCGACCAGGCGGCGTTTGAGGCCGACCATCACCCAGGTCGCGGCCAGGTAGCCGGCGACGAGGCCGGCGTAGCGCGGGACGTAGGCGTTTTCGACCGCCTGCGGGTCGTAGAGCAGCGGCGTGCCGGCGGCGAGGATCAGCTCGATCGAGAGCGGCCAGGCCCAGCGGGCGGGGAAGAAGAAGGCGGCGTAGAGCAGCGAGCAGACCAGCAGCGGCTCGATGTAGCTGAGCGAGCCGCCGGTCAGGTAGACGGCGAGGGCGACGACCGGGATCGTCACCGCCATCCCAACCGCCAGCGCGTTCATCGAAGCGCGCTGCCAGGGGATGTGGCCGGTGGCGCTGCCGAGGCCGTAGAGGAAGACCAGGGCGCTCAGGCCCAGCACCCAGGGCAGGTCCTCGTGGACGGCGCCGGGGAGGAAGGCGGCGCCGGCGCCGACCAGGGAGGCGACGATCCAGAGACAGCCGGAGATGCGGCCCATGCGGGCGCGCTCGTCGGGCGCTTCGGCGAAGCCACCCAGTTCCTGGGAGTTGTTCTGGAAGAGGACCGGCACCTCGATCATTGATCGGCGGCGACGGTCGGGTCCTTGACTGCTGAACCGGGGCTGCTCAGCCGACTTCGGAGTAGGCGGGCTCGGCGGCGGCGTCCTCGGGTTGCGGGGCGCCGTGAGGGACACCCGCCGGGACGACGTCGCGCAGCACGAAGACGGCGATCGCCACCGAGATCGCCGCCAGGCCGGCACCGATGTAGTAGGCGACGTGATAGCCGGAGGTCAGCGCCGAGGCGTTGGAGACGCCTTCGTCAAGCAGGCTCTGGGTGCGCTCGGTCGAGAGCGTCGCCAGCACGGCCAAGCCGATCGCGCCGCCCACCTGCATGCTGGTGTTGACCAGGCCCGAGGCCAGCCCGGAGTCCTCCGGCGTCGCCCCCGACATCGCCAGGGTCATGATCGCCGGGAAGGAGGAGCCCATGCCGACGGCGATCAGCAGGAACGGCGGCAGCAGGTCGGTCAGATAGTTGCCGTCGACCGGGGTGCGGGCGAAGAGCAGCAGCGCGACCACGGTCAGGCAGACGCCGGGGATCAGCGTCCGCCGCGGCCCGAAGCGCATGATCAGCTTTTCCGAGAAGCCCAGGGACAACGTCCCCATCACGATCGTCGTCGGCAGGAAGGCGAGGCCGACCTCGAGGGCGTCGTAGCCGAGCACCCGCTGCAGGTAGAGGGCGCCGAGGAAGAACATCCCGAACATGCTGGCGACGATCAGCGCCTGCAGCACGTTGGCGCCGGCGACGTTGCGCGAGCGGAACAGGCGCAGCGGCATCAGCGGGTTGGCGATCGTCGCCTGGCGGTGGATGAAAACGGCCAGCAGGGCCGCGGAAACGGCGCTGAGGGCGAGCGTTTTGGCGTCGACCCAACCCCACTCGGTGATCTGCAGGATCGTGAAGACGCCGATCATCAGCGAGCTGGTGATCAGGGCCGCGCCGGGGAAGTCGGCGCCTTCGTGCAGACCGAGCCCGTCGCGGTTCGGGACCAGGCGCAGGGCGAGGAAGGCGACGAGGATGCCGATCGGCAGGTTGATGATGAAGATCCAGTGCCAGCTGATCGCCTCGGTGAGGACGCCGCCGGCGAGCAGCCCGATCGAGCCGCCGGCGGAGGCGACGAAGCCGAAGACGCCGATCGCTTTCGCCTGGTGCGCCGGCTCCGGGAACATGGTCACGATCATCCCCAGGATCACCGCCGAGGCCAGCGCCCCGCCGACCCCCTGCACGAAGCGCGCCCCGATCAGCATCTCCTGGCTGACCGAGGCGGCGCAGACCAGCGAGGCGGCGGTGAAGATGGCGAGGCCGCTGAGGAAGATGCGGCGCTGGCCGACCAGGTCGCCGATCCGTCCGGCCAGCAGCAGCAGGCCGCCGAAGGGGATCATGTAGGCGTTGACGACCCAGGCCAGCTTGCTCTGGGAGAAGCCGAGATCGTCCTGGATCGTCGGCAGGGCGACGTTGACGATCGTCGCGTCGAGGACGATCATCAGCATCCCCGCGCAGAGCACGTAGAGGGCCAGCCAGCGGGTGCGGTCTTCGGTCTGTTCAGCGGTAGCGGTAGTCATGTGAGTAGAGACTGGGGGAAGGACGAAAACTCATCGCCGGGTTTCAATCGACGTGGTCTGAGAGGCCGAAACGCTCCAAGACCGCCTCGACGCGGCCGGGCTGGCGGCACGTCGGGCCACCGAGAATAACCATCCGGGGTGTCCGCCGTTCGAAGCCGATGGCGAGGGGCGCGGCTAGGGTGGAGTCGATGAAGGCCGTGGTTCTGCACGAGTACGGGGCGCCGGAGGTGCTGGCGGTCGAGGAGGTGCCGGCGCCGGCGCCGATCCCGACCGAGGTCCAGGTGCGGGTCCACGCCGCCGGGGTCAACCCGGTCGACTTCAAGACGCGCGCCGGCGAGGGGGTTGCCGGGGTGCTCGGCGAGCCGCCGGTCCGCCTCGGCTGGGACGTCTCCGGCGTCGTCACCGCGGTCGGCGGGGGCGTCACCAGGTTCCGGGTCGGCGACGAAGTCTTCGGGATGCCGTGGTTCCCGCGCCAGGCGGGCGCCTACGCCGAGTACGTGACGGCGCCGTCGCGGCACTTCGCCGGCAAGCCCCACGCGCTCTCCCACGAGGAAGCGGGGGCGCTGCCGCTTGCGGGGCTGACCGCCTGGCAGATCGTCGTCGACACGATCAAGCTCGAGGACGGCGCCGACATCCTCATCCACGGGGCGGCCGGCGGTGTCGGCCACCTCGCGGTGCAGGTCGCCAAGGCCCGAGGCGCCAACGTGATCGCCAGCGCCCGGGCCGAGCAGGCGGGCTGGTTGCGCGAGCTCGGCGCCGACCAGGTAGTCGACTACCGGAGCGAGCGCTTCGAGGAGCTGGTCGCCGACCTCGACGCCGTGATCGACTTCCCCGGCGCCTACGGCGAGCGCTCGCTGCCGGTGCTGCGCCCCGGCGGGATGCTGGTCTCGGTCCCCAGCGGCGTCTCGCCGGAGCTGCTCGACTTGGCGGCGCGCAGCGAGCGCCGTGCCACCGGCTTCCTGGTCGAGCCCGATCCGGTCGGCCTCGCCGGCCTGGCCCACCTGGTCGAGGCGGGCCACCTCCAGGTCAAGGTCGACCGCGTCTTCGACCTCGCCGACGCGGCCGAGGCGCACCGCCAGGGGGAAGCCGGCCACGCCGGCGGCAAGCTCGTCTTGCGCGTCGCCTAGCCGCCGCGGATCCGCGCCGATTCGGCGAGCAGCTCCGCCAGCTCCTCGCGGTCGACGGCCTGCAGCCGGACGAGCACCATCGCGTAGCCGTCGTAGTGCGGCGTGGTGAAGAACTTCTCCGGATCGCCTTCGATCAGGAAGTCCTTTTCCTCCAGGGACTCGCACCAGAGGGCAAGAACCCCCGGCTCGCGGATGCGGGCGAAGAGCTTGTCGCGGACGCGGAAACCGGGGGTGCCGTAGGACGGCTTCTCGATCGTCCCCGGCAGGGCCAGGGCCAGCTCGCGGACATCGTCCCCGGAGGCCATCGACTAAGAATGCGTCGATGGCCTCCGGGCCCTCTTCGTCCACCTGGGTGGATCGGAAGGCACGGGCCAAAAAACTCCGATCGCGGCTCCGCCTATGACTGCAACCAACGCCAGCAGGGCGACGGCAAGCGCCGGGTTGGCCTCAGTCGACTCGAGCACCGAGACCAAGGTCATAGCCGCGATGAACGGTCCGGCTAACAGTGCGACTTTGATTGCCATGGCCCCAGTCTAGTTCACTTGGCGATTGCCAATATCAATACTGCGATGCCGATAATTATTCCGGTGAAGAATCCAAGTCCGGTGAGATATTCAACAGTGTGTTTTGATTGTCGGGTAAGTATGGAGCCATCGTGTGCGGCCCCGCCAAGGAGGGAAGTGAGCCCAACCAGTACGGCTACGGCTTCTGCGAATGGTTCGGCAAGAAGACCTAGCACCGAAGCTGTCTGAAGAGAATTTGGCACCACCGACCCAACCTAGGGATGGATCTGTCATAGGTGTTCACCCAGGGTGGCGAGTTTGAAACAACACTGAGCCGTAAGACTCACTTTCCTCGCCGGCCGAAGCTGTGCCCGGCGGGGGCGACCGCGCGCAGCTCGGCGACGGCGAGCTCGCGGGCGTGGCGGGAGCCGGCCGGAGCTTGGCCGCGGCCGCGGCTGGTAGGCGGGCGCTCGGGCCGGGGTGGCTGCGGCGCCGCGTCGCGCTCGAGCGGCTCGACGCTCTCGATGAGGACGTTGACGACGCCTTCGCGGCGCTCGAGCCGGCCGCGGGCGCGAACCATCACGGCGGCGCGAACGGTGGCGCGGTGGCGCTCGTAGACGCGCTTGGGGACGATCGCGTTGACGATCCCGCGCTCGTCTTCCAGGGTCATGAAGACGATGCCCTTGGCGGTCCCCGGGCGCTGGCGGGCGACGACCATGCCGGCGACCTCGACCGTGCTGCCGTCGCCGGCCCGCTCCAGCTCGGCGCTGCTCAGCAGGGCCGGATCGAGGCCGGGGCGCATCAGCTCCATCGGGTGCTTGCCGAGGGCGATCCCGGTTGAGCGATAGTCGGCGATCAGCTCTCCCCAGTCCCCCAGCGGCTGCAGCGGCGGTGCCCGCGGCGGCTCGATCGGCAGCGCCAGCTGGGTGCGGCGGGTGCGGCCGCGGCCGTTGGCGGCGACGCCGACGCGCCAGAGCGCCTCGCGCCGCTCGGCGGCGCTGGCGGCCGCCGCGGGGTCGGCCGGGATCCCGTCCAGCGCCCCCGCCCAGGCCAGCCGCTCCAGGCTCGGCATCCCGGCGCCGGAGCGCGAGGCCAAGTCAGCGATCCCCGCATACACCCCACCCCGCTCCCGCTCCACCACCAACCCCTCCATCTCCTCGCTCCGCACCCCCTTCACGTACCCCAACCCAACTCGCACGACCAATCCATCTCGAACTGCTCCCGCACCGTGAGGTGGGGTCGGGGGACCCCCAACCGAACCTCCCCGCTGTTCGTGAGGGCGGGGGTCCCCCGACCCCACCTCGGAGCTTCGCGAGGTTTCGACGTGGCAGAGAACCTGGCTGCGGTTGGCGTCGGGTGGGGCGATGACGATCTTGCGGCGCTGCGCCTCCTGGACGAGGGCGTCGGGCGGGTAGAAGCCCATCGGCTGCTCGTTCAGCAGCGCGCAGAGGAACTCCTCGGCGCGGTGGACGCGCAGCCAGGCCGACTGGTAGGCGAGCAGGCCGAAGGCGGCCGAGTGCGCCTTCGGGAAGCCGAAGCCGGCGAAGCCCTGGATCTGCTCCCAGATCCGCTCGGCCAGCTCCGCCGGGGCCTTGTGCTTCTGCCTGGCGCCGGCGATGAAGTTGCGGTGGTGCTTCTCGATCGCCTCCTGGGAGCGCTTGCGGCTCATCGCCCGCCGCAGCTGCTCGGCTTCGGCGTGCCTGAAGCCGGCGAAGTCGATCGCGACCTCGAGCACCTGCTCCTGGTAGACGATCGTCCCCAGCGTCTCCTTCAGCGCGTGCTCCAGCGACTCGTGCGCGTAGGGGATCGCGTACTCGCGCCCCTCGCGTTCGCAGCGCCGCTGCTGCTTGCGGCGCTCTATATAGGGGTGGACGGCGCCGCCCTGGATCGGGCCGGGCCGGACCAGCGCCACCTGCACGGTGAGGTCGTCGAGGTTCTGCGGGCGGGTGCGCGGCAGCATCTGCATCTGCGCCCGGCTCTCGATCTGGAAGACGCCGGTGGTCTCGGCGGCGCGGATCGAGGCGTAGGTCTCCCTGTCGTCGAGCGGGATCCGCGAGAGGTCGAGCGGCTGCCCCCGCGTCCGCTCGACTTCGTCGACGCACCTCTCGACCGCGGAGAGCATTCCCAGGCCCAGCAGGTCGATCTTCAGCAGCCCCGCGTCCGAGCAGGAGTCCTTGTCCCACTGGACGATCTGGCGCCCCGCCATCGCCGCCGGCACGATCGGGCAGACGTCGACAAGCGGCTCGGTCGAGATCACCATGCCGCCGGAGTGCTGGGAGGCGTTGCGGGGCAGCCCCATCGCGTCGTCGCAGAGCCAGAGCAGCGCTTTCCAGCGCGGTGCGGCAGCGCGCTCGGGGCCGATTGCGGCAATCACGTCCTGCTCCATTTCCCCTGCCGACTCGTGGAAGCCGGTCGTCTTCGCGACCTTCTCGATCTCCCGCGGCGGCAGCCCCAGCGCCTTGCCGAGGTCGCGCACGACGCCGCGCGGGCGGTAGGTCGGGAAGGCGGCGACCAGGGCCGAGCGGTCGGCGCCGTAGACCTCGTGGACGCGGGGGATCAGCACCTCGCGGATGTCGCGGGGGAAGTCGAGGTCGATGTCCGGCAGCGTTTTCGATTCGTCGTTGAGGAAGCGGCCGGAGAAGAGGTTCTTCTCGACCGGGTCGATGTGGGAGAGGCCGGTCAGGTAGCAGACGATCGAGCTGACGCTGGAGCCGCGGCCGCGACCGGGCGGCAGCACCGCGCGGGGCGAGGCGCGGCCGCGGACCTCGACCGCGACCTCGCGGGCCAGCTCCAGCAGCTGGTGATGGATGAGGAAGAAGCCCGAGAGGTTGCGGTGGCGGATCGTCGCCAGCTCCTGCTCGAGGCGCCCCTCCGCGACGGTGCGGCTGGCCCGGCCCGCGTAGCTCTCGGCGAGCCGCTGCGCGCAGAGCTCGGCCAGCTCCCGGTCGGCACTGCGGTCCCCCTCGCGCGGGTGGCGGTAGCCCAGGTCCTGCGTCAGGTCGAACTGGAGGCGCTCGGCCAGGCGCACGGTCTCGGCGACCGCCTCGGGGTGCTCGGCGAAGCGCGCCGCCATCGCCGCCGGCGAGGCCAGGGCCGAGCTGCGGTTGCCGCGGCGGCGAGGCTCGGACTCCTCCAGCGTCTCCCCCAGCCCGATCGCGACGAAGGCGTCCTGGAGGCGGGCGCGGCGGCGGCTGTGGGAGTGGACGTTGCCGGTCGCCACGGTGGCGACGCCGAGCCGGGCGGCGAGCTGGGCGAGCCAGCGGTTGCGGGCGCGGTCGTGGCGCCAGTAGGGGCGCTGCAGCTCGACCCGGAAGCGCTCGCGCCCGAAGGCGGCGAGCAGGCGCCGGCCCAGCCGCTCCCCGCGGGCGGTGTCGCCGCGCTCGAAGGCGCCCGCCAGCGCCCCGTCGCGGGCGCAGCCGGAGAGGCAGACCAGCCCCGCAGCGTGCTCCTCGACCTGCTCCAGCGTGGCCCACGGCTGGGAGGCGGCGCGGCCGGGGTTGTCGCGCGTGTGCGAGTGGGCAGCGGTCAGCAGCCGGCAGAGGTTGCGGTACCCGGCCGCGCCTTCGACCAGCAGCGTCAGATGCGCCACCTCCCGGGGTCGATGGGCCGAAATGTCGCCCCTGGCTCGACTTATCGGCCCATCGGGGGACTCGGGCAGCGCCATGGTCAGCTCGGCGCCGGTGATCGCTCGGACCGCGAGCCCCTCGCATGACTCGGCGAACTCGCGCGAGCCCCAGATCCCGTCGTGGTCGGTGAGAGCGAAGGCCGGGTAGCCGAGCTCCTCGGCGGCGGCGGCCAGCTCCAGCGGCGTCGAGGCGCCGTCGAGGAAGGAGAAGGCCGAGTGCGCGTGCAGCTCTATATAAGGCGCGGCGCTGGCCATCAGGCCCGCTGCCGGTACCAGCGCCCGCTCAGGGCGCAGCGGAAGACGACAGCGGAGCGCCCGTTGACGAGCGCCAGCTCGAAGTAGTGGCGCTGGAGCTGCTCCGGGATCCACCAGCGGTCGTCGACCACCCACTCCTCGCGGACCGCCTCGACGCCGACCTCGCCGACCGCGCACGGCGTGCCGCCAGCGCCGGTTCCCACCGCCACCGGCTCGGGCGCGTAGAGGCGGCGCAGTCCCGGGGTCATCGCCCCCGCCAGGAGAACTTGTCAGACGGTGGTCCGCACAGCCACCTCGAGGGTGACAGCACGATTCGGCGCGGCAAGAGCGGCGTTGGCAGCGGCGATGAGGGCTTCCGGGTCGAGCTCATAGTGCTCCGCAACCGCGCGCAAGGGCTCGTCGACTCCGAGCTCTGGATAGAGGAGCTGCAGCCCGACTGGCTCGTCATCTCGAAGGGCCACGATGGCGCGTGGATGACGCTGGTCCGCCCTTTGCGCCTGAGCCCCCTGAACAAGAGCGATCGAGATCGCGTTCGCTTCGCTGTCGTAGTCGGCGCGCATATCAGTGCTCCGGAAACGTCGTGATGACAAAGGCGGGATCGTTTCCCGCGACAACCACGATGATCGCACGGTCCCCACCGACCAATCCAGTCAGACGAGAATTGCCGTTGTCGTCCATGACCCTGCGAATGGGATGCGCCATCGTCGATTCGATATCGGAGTGTTGGATCTTGTAGAGCCTCATCGAGTTCTTTGCGTGTCGGCTGAGGCGCACGCACGCCTAAGGTTTGCCCTTGCCCAATCTCTCCCCCCAGTAGCAAGGGAACCGCGCTACAGCTCGGGGAAGGGAGTCAGCAGCGCCCAGCGCTCGGGGACCCGCGAGGCGGAGTCGACCGGGAGGACCTTCAGCAGCGCCTCGGCTCCCTGCACGGCGCGGACCTCGCGCACCGCCGCGCCGAGGCGCCGCCGGCGCGGCTCCTCGCCGCCGACCGCGAGCTCGACCTGGTCGGCCGCCGCCGGGCCGAGTCCGAGCGCCCGCAGCCGCAGCGCCGCGACCGGTCCGGGCAGCGACTCCAGCCGCGGCGCCAGCAGCGAGCGCAGGGTCCGGGCCGAGGCGGTCGGCCTGCCCAGCCCCTGCTCGACGCTCCAGCTGCCGCCGGCGCTGAGCAGGGCCCCGAAGCGGAGGCCGAGCAGGGTGCGACCGCGGCGCTGGGGCGCGGCGAGCAGGCGGTCGACCAGCAGCTCCAGGGCACGGTCGAGCTGGCACCCGGCGGTCCCCTCGGGCAGCTCGATCTGCTCGGCCAGCTCCTCGTGCGGGCGGCGCGGGCGCAGCGGCGTGTCCTCGCCGCGCGCGAGGCGGCGAGCCTGGAGGCCAAGCGGGCCGAAGCGGTCGGCCACGCGGTCGGCCGAGATCCGCGAGAGCGCCTGCAGGGTGTCGATGCCGAGCCGCTCCAGGGTGACCACCAGCTCCTCCGCCTCGCGACCGGGCGCCTCGAGACGCAGCGGCAGGATCGCGGTCGAGAGCGGCGCCAGGAAGAGGTGCAGCCGGTCCGCCGGCACCGAGGTCCGCTTCCAGGCCGCGGCGAAGGCGGCGAAGCGGTTCGGAGCCGTGCCGATCCGGGGCGGCGAGCCAACGACCCGCGCGCGCCTCCCGGATCCGCCGCCCGGCGCATCGAGCGCTTCCCGCACCGCCGCGACCACCCCGGCGCTATCGCCGCCGTGGATCCCCCGCAGCCCGTCGACCGCGAAGAAGGCCTCCCCCGCCCGCTCCGACTCGACCGCGGCGCCGATCGCCTCCAGCCGCCGCACCATCGCCTCGGTCCGCTCCGCCGCCCCGACAGGGTCGGCAAGAAAGGGGCGCCCGGGCCGTAGCCCCCCGGAAAGGCCCGGGCGCGTAGGAGACCCCAAACGGCTGTCTAGGACGCAGGCGATCTCCATACGAACGTATGTTCGTGTATCGGCCCGGCAAATTCAAGGCCGCTTTCGCGAAAAGTCAGCGCGATGCGGCGGCCGCCGTCGGCCAGCTCGCTAGGAGCCCTTGACGGTGCACCTGCCGGCAACGGTGGTGACCAGTCGCCGGCCGTCGGCGAACCCGTAGGTGGCCCGGGCGAAGGGAAAGAGGGCGCTCCTGAAACCGGGCGGCGCCGGGCAGGCGGCGGAAACATAGGAACGGCGGGCGCCACGGTAGTCGTAGGTCCGGCGCAGCGTCATATCGAAGTGGGTCAGATAGGCCCACTCCCGCGCGGACCTGGGCAGGGTGGTGGTCATGGTCGTGCCGAAGGTCCCCTTCGCCTTCCTCACCACGAAGGTGAGCACGAACGCTCCGGGGGGCTTGCGGGCGTAGGCCTGGGCGAGGATCAGCTTGTGGCCGTTGCGGCGCGGGCCGTTGAAGGCGAGCAGCTTGGCGGTGACCGAGAAAACCGGCTGGGAGGGAATGTGGGCCCGCAGGGCGACGTGGCCGGAGCCGACGATCGCGCCGCCGCAGACCCGCTTCGCCGCCCGTTCGTTGGCCGGCTGGATCGTCGCGACCTCGCAGATCGGCAGACCGCGGTCGAAGAGGCGGCCGCGGCGGTTGATCGCGACCTTGATCGTGTGCAGCTGTGGCAGCGCATCGGCGGCACCGGTGGCGCTGCGCACGTCGCCCGCCACCCGCACGGCGACCGGGGCCGGGGCATTGCGCGGCAGGGCGGTGGGCGAGAGCGAGCCGGCGAAGGAGGCGATCAGGTCACCTTCCTGGGTGAGTTCGGCCCCGGCGGGGAGAGCACCGCAGAGCAGCATGACCGCCGCGGCCGCGATCGCCCTCCCCGCCCGCATGCTCAGCCGAACCGGGCGGGATCGATGCGGCAGTAGTCGAAGTCGAACCCGAGCGCGGCGTTGTTGGCCCGGGTCGAGTTGCGGTTCAGCTGGACCGAGATCGATTCCGCCTTATGGCGTTGCTCGTCGGCAAGCGCCTTACCGATGCGCCGCACGAACTCGGTCTCGTCCTCGAGATAGCCCAGCCAGGTGGCGATCTTCGCTTCGTCGGCGACGGGCTGCGGCACCGCCTCGATCTGCGCGGTCGTCTTCGCGAAGGCCGTCGCGGCGCGGCTGAAGTGGGTCGAGGCCTTCTTCAGTTCGCCCCCGTTCACCTCTCCCTTCGCCCCTTTGAAGATGCGCTTGTTGGCGAGCACGTTGACCTTGCAGATCGGCTCCACCTTGGCGACCCATTCCTCGCGGCTGACTTCCGCGGCCCCCGCGGCCGTGGCGCCCAGCGGGACGAGCAGAGCAGCCATGCCCAGCACGACGGCGGCGCGCCTCCCTCCCGACTTCCCCCACATCTCTACCTCCCGGTCGTTCCCTGTTCCTTTACTACCCACAACACATTCAAGCGGGGTGAAGCGCGATGCGCGGCAAGACCCGCTCGAGAAAGCGCGGCAGCCACCAGATCCGCTCCCCCGCCAGCAGCATCAGCGCCGGCAACAGCACGATCCGCACCACCGTGGCATCGAGCACGACGGCGACGGTGAGGCCGACACCGAGCTGGCTGACCGTCGCGATCGGCGCCGCGGCGAAGCAGGCGAAGACCGCGCCCATGATCGCCGCCGCACCGGTGATCACCCGGGCGGTGCGCGCGAGGCCGAAGGAGATCGCCTCGCCGTTCGCCTCGCCGGCGTCGCGGGCCTCGCGCATCCGCATCAGCAGGAAGACGGCGTAGTCGATCGAGAGCCCGAAGACGATCCCGAAGATCCCGGCGGCGCCGATCGCGTCGACGTAGGTGTGGCCGCCGAGCGGCCAGCCGGCGGGGAGCTCGAAGAGCAGGGTGAGGATGCCGAAGGCGACCGCGACCGTGAGCAGGTTGAGTGCCACCGCCAGCGCGGCTAACGGGATCGCCCGCAGGACCACGACCAGCATCAGGAAGGTGACGAGGGAGATCGCCGCGATCACCAGGGGGATGCGGTCGGCGATCGTCTGCTGGTAGTCGATCAGCTGCGCCGGCCCGCCGGTGACCGCGGTCTGCAGGCCGCTGGAGGCGGCCAGCGCGGCGGCGCCGGCCTTGAGGCGGGCGTTGAGCGCCGCCGAGGCGGGGGTGTCGAAGGTGGAGCGCGGGATGACGAGGATCTGCGCCGCCTGACCGCCGTGGGCGAGGTCGACGACGCGGCCGGCGCGCAGGCGTTCCTCGCGCGGGGCGCCGGCCAGCGCCGAGAGGACGAAGTAGCCGGAGTCGAAGATGTGCGGCGAGGAGGTCCGTAGGCGGGAGACCTGGCGGTCGAGGCGGTCGGCGCTGCCGGAGACGCGGACGCCGCTGCGGGCGAGCCCGCCCTGCAGCGGCTGGGAGCGGTGGGCGCCCTCGGCGAGGCGGGAGGAGAGGGTGTCGGCGCCGCCGGTGAGGCGTTCGAGGCCGGCCGCCAGCTGCAGGGCGCCGTCGCCGAGGCGCTGCAGGCCGCTGGCCAGCGGCTCGGAGGCGGTGGCGAGCTTGCCGGCGCCCTCGTGCAGCTCGGCCCCGCCCTCGGCGAGATCGGCCTGACCGTCGTGGAGGCGGCCGGCGAGCGCGCCCAGCCGCTGGACTTCGTTGCGGGCGACCGAGAGGGTTTCGACCAGGCGTTCGGCTTCGCGGGCGTCGCCGGCCAGGGAGGGATCGGCGGCGGCGGCCTGCCTCAGGTGGGTGCGCAGGTTGCGGGCGCGGGCGAGCCCGTTGCCGCGGACGACCGGCAGCAGTTCGGCCAGTTCGAGCTGGAGGGATTCGGAGCCGAGAGCGGCGCGGTGCTGGCCCTCCGCGAGCCGGCCGGAGCCGGCCTCCAGCTTCCCCAGGGCGCCGCTGGCGCGCTCGGCGCCGCCGGCGGCGCGGCCGAGGCCGCCGGCGATCCTTTCCGCCCCTTCGCCGGCGCGACCGGAGCCGCTCGCCAGCAACCCGGCGCCGGAGGCGGCGTCGGCGAGGCCGCGGCGCAGCTGCCCGACTCCGCCGGCGGCGCGGCCGAGCCCGTCGCCGAGCTTGCGCAGCTTGGCGGGGCTCGCCTCGCCTTCGCCCGCCAGCAGTTCGTTGCCCTGCCGCCTCAGCGGCGCCACCTTGCGCGAGACCTGGGCCGGCCCGATCACCGCCTGGACGCCGCTGTCGGCGGCGATCCGGCGCTGGGCACGGCCGAGCTGGGCGAGGTGAACGGGCCCGGCGATGGTGCCGTTCTCGGTCGCGGCGAGGACGACGAAGGGGGCGTCCCAGCCGGCGCCGATCTGGCTGTCGACAAGCTCGGCGTCACGGCGGGCCTGATTGGACTCGGGAAGCTGGGAGGCGCTGGGCGGGCCGGTCTCGGTCCCCAGCGCCGGTGCCGCCAGCAGCAACAGGAAGCTGCCGATCAACGCCGCCGCGAGGCGGGGACGGGCGAGCGCGCCGCCGACCGCGCCCATCAGCCGCTTGCCGTCGCCATCGCCTCCGAGCCGCCAGCGGTTGACGTTGGGTCCGAGCAGGAGCAGCAACGGCGGCGCCGCCAGGTCGGCGATGAGGACGCTGACGGCGGTGACGACGATCGCCGCCCCGGCGAGGGAGAGGAAGAGCGAGCCGGGCATGACCGCCAGCGTCACCGCCATCGCCAGGACCAGGGTGGAGCCGGCGAAGGCGGTGGTGCGGCCGGCGGTGCGGCGGGTGACCGCGGCGGCCTCCGCCGGCGGGGCGCCGCGGGCCAGCTCCTCGCGGAAGCGGGAGACGATCAGCAGCGCGTAGTCGACCCCGAGCGCCAGGCCCATCATCGAGCAGACGGTGAGGGCGAAGGCGTCGATCGCCACGTGGGGAGCGGCGAGCGCCAGGACGCCGCGGGAGACGGTGACGGTGAGGGCGCCGAAGAGCAGCGGAATTGCCGCTGCGATCGGCGAGCGGAAGACGAAGAGGAGGACGAGCAGGAGGATCGGCAGCGCGATCAGCTCGGCGACCTCGGTGGAGTCGATCGATTCGTCCTGAATCGCCCGCGAGAGAGTGGCGAAGCCGGTCTGCGTGGCGCGCACCGGGGGAGCGACCTGCTCCTCCAGAGTCCGGTCCAGGTAAGGGACGGTATCCCGCACCGCCTCCTCGGCGGAGACGTGGAAGTCGACGAGGATCAGGGCCTTGCGGGGCGAGGGCCGGAGGCGATCGACCGCGCCGCGATCCCAGGGCGAGATCGTCGTCACCCTCGGGTCGGCGCGCAGCGTCTGGATCAGCGCCGGCCCCTGGCGATCGAGCGCGGGCGCCGGACCGCGGAGGAGGATCGCGAACGGGGCGGAATCGCCGAAGTGGCGGTTCTGAAGATCCTGACCGCGGCTCGATTCGGTGCCGGGGATCGCGACCGAGCTCGGGCTCAGCTTTCCCTCGACACCGAGCCCGGCGATGCCGAGCGCGACGATGAGGACCAGCGCGAAGGCCAGGGTCGACCGCGGTCTGCGCAAGGTGAATGGCATGCGCTTCAAGGTCTCTCCCGTTCCCCCACCAAACGGAATCCTAAGGCCGAGGCCGCCCTGAATCAGCGCGGCGAGGTGACCATCGCGACCAGCTCGTCCTCGAGCTGGGGGAGCTCGGCGGCTTTACCGGCCATGACGCGCTTGCCGATCAGCATCGCGATCCCGGCGGCAAGAATCCACTCGGCATCAGGAGACGAGCGATCGCCGCTTCGCTCGCCGACACCTCGCAGGCGCTCCGCAAAGGCCTCGACCGCGGCATCGTTGCGCTCGGCACCCGCCGAGCCCAGCGCCAGCACCTCCACCGTCAGCAGCCGCGCCGTCGGCGGGTCGCCGGCGAACAGGTCGAGGACAGTGCGGACACCGGCCCGCACCTTCGCCTCTGGCCCCTCGGCCTCTGCACAAACGCGGTTGACCTCCTCCAGTAGCCGGCCGAAGAGCTCCCGGTGGGCCTCCAGCGCGCACTCCCGCTTGCCGGCGAAGAGCTTGTAGAAGGTGGCGGTGGAGACACTGGCGCGCTTGGCCAGATCGGCCACCGAGGTCTCCGCATAGCCGCTCTCCGCACAGGCCTCCGCCACCGCCGCGACCACCCGTTCGCGCTGGTTGCGGGCGACCACGTCCGCCGGAATCCCGTGCGGACCCGTGGGCAGCCGCCGAGCCTCGCCTGCCATCACGCGGAAAGGGGCGGTGTGGCCATTACGCAGTCAATAGTATTTCTCATTCCTTGAGGCCCTCTTCGAAACCCGCCGGGGCAGTCGCTCTCGTCCTCCTGGCGGCACTCTGCCTGGCGGCCTGCGGAAGCGACGACGGCTCGTCGACGACCCCCGGCGCGGCAGCCGTCGAAGGCCCGGCGGCGGAAGGGCGATCCAAGCCCGCCCCCGGCTTTCACCAGAGCGGCAAACTCGACATCCCCGCCTTTGGCGTCGAAGCGAGCGACGGCGAACTGGCGGCGGCCGAGGTGGCGCTGGAGGGCTACCTGCAAGCGAGGGAGGCGGGTGAGTGGGCGAAGGCCTGCGGCTTCCTGCTGGCGCCGACCCGGGGCCAGATACAGGCATTCGCCCGCCGGCTCGACCCCGCCAAGGGCAGGACCTGCGCCGGCGCCTTCCAGCTGACGACCACGAAGTTCGCGAAGGGCACGGAGAACCTCGCCACGGCCGGCGTCTCCAGCCTGCGGGTCAAACCCGGTGCCGGCGCCGGGTTCGCTCTCTTCCACGGCAGCGATGGCGCCGACTACTGGATGGCGATGAAGGTCGAAGGGGGAAGCTGGAAGGTCCTCTCCACCGGCCCCACGGATCTCACCGCCTCGCGCTGACGGACTGGCGCCGGAAACCCAAGCGGGGACCGCGCCGGGTGGCGCGGTCCCCGCAAGCGCTCCTGAACCCCAGGAGCGATTCATCATGTGGGACTAGAGCCCGTAGACCCCAGCCGGCGTCCAGTTCAGGCTGCCCGACCAGGCGACGTTGATGCCGCCGCTGTTCAGCGTGCCGCTGAGGGTGGTCGAGGAGATAGCACCGACTTTGTCGGGAGTGGCTTTGAGTTCACCGGTGAACGGTTTGGCGAACCCACAGGAGCCGATCGAGACGTTTTTGATCGCGATCGAGGTGCCGTTGTCGACCAACGTCCAGGGCATGCTCGGCGACATCCAGCCGCCGCTGCCACAGCTGTAGGCAATCGTGCCCGAGGAGGTGCACCCGCTCGCGCTGAGCGCGGTGAGTTTGCCTTCGCTGCCCGGTTCCAGCGCGATCGTGCCGTTGACCTGACAGGTCGTCTGGCCCAGTTCGCCGTTCCAGCCGATCGTCCCCGAGACGGCGACGTTCTCCTTGTTGGAGATTCCATATTTACCCGACGGGGTGGCGTTGAGTGTGCCGGAGACTCCCGCATCGCTGAAGTAGCCGATGGTGCTCGTCGACATCGCCATTTTCCCCGAGAGGGAGACGCTGGCGATTTTGGCGGCGTCGTTGGGGGTCGCGGTGATCGTGCCCGCGACCGAGACGTCGCCGACTTCGGCGCAGCTGGCCCCACCGGCGAGTTTGTAGGTGACGGTGGCACTGTTGATTTTGATCACCGGTTTGCCGCTGACTTCGGTGGCCGAGACTCCCCAGGGAGTATTGGCGCTGATCGCGGTTACTTCCGAGCAGTAGGACGCGATCAGACCGCCGATTTTGCAGCCCGACGGCGTGCCGGAGAATTTCGTCGCCAGGCCCGAGCTGCCGGCGCTGAGGGACATGTCGATGCTGACCGGACAGGTGAGGGTGCCGAGTTCCCCGCCCACAGACATCGTTCCGGCGAGATTGACGGAGCCTCCGCCGCCGCCGAGGGCGGCGCCGTTGTCGGTCCAGTGCACTCCTGTGATCGCGCTGCCGTTCTTGGTCCAGTTGCTGGCCGAGGCCGCGGCCGGAGCCGCGAAGGCCACCACCACTGCCACCGCGCTGGCGAGCAGCAGCATCTTCTTGATCGATCTCATGCGTCTTCCTCTTTTCCGAGACTGTTTTAACCCTGCCGGCGCCGAGCGCCCGCGAGCGCCCTAGGGAGCGCCTGCACCGAGTCTCTGAGCGAACGGAGATCCGTGCCCCGTCAATGTGTTAGGCAGCCAGCGGATCGGCCAAGCATGTTGCCCATGGGTTTCGCTCAGCCGTGGGAGAAGGCCGCATGGGGCAAGAGCGTGCCCTTCAACGCATCGAGGCGCAGAGCGGCGTCGATCTCGGTTCCGCAGGCTTCGAGCGGGCGCCCGAGCCTTTCCTCCACCGCGCGCAGCCGGTTGGTGACTGTGTTTCGGTTCACTCCCAGAGCCGCCGCCGCCGAGGAGACGTTGCGCTCGGCCGCGAAGTAGGCGCGCAGAGTCTGGCGCAGCGCCTCCCCCCCGTCGCGCTCGGCGGCCAGCGGCTTCAGGTAGAGCTGGCGCAGGGAGCGAACCAAGAGCTCGTCCTGGAGGATCGAGGCGAGCAGGGCGACGTCGCCGTAGCGGACCGCCGGCTGGGGTCCCGGGCGAGCCAGCGCCAGCGCCGCCCTGGCCTGGCGGTGGGTCAGCCGCCAGCCCTCGAGCCCCGCGGAGGGCTCGCCGATCGCCAGGGCGGCCTGCGCCGGCCAGCCCCGAGCGACGGTGCTCTGGACCTCCTCGGGGTCTGTGGCCTTGCCCGAGCCCAGCCAGCCCCAGCGGATCTCCTCGCCGGGGCAGACCAGGAGCAGGCGGCGGTCGAGGCTGCTCGCCAGCTCGCGAATCGCCTCGCCGGCCCCCGGCCCCGCGGCGACCAGGCCGAGGTGGTGGGCGTCGAAGTCATAGGCCAGCTCGGAGGCGTCGAGGAACTCGCCGGCGAGCAGGCGCTTGACGTGGGAGGTGCGGCGCTCCTCGATCGAGCCACTTGCGCCCGGGGCGGCGCGGGAGTACTCGTCGGAGACGGCGGCGACGAGGCGGTCGAGGATCCCCGAGAGCCCGCCCATCATTTGCTGCAGGGCGGCGCCGTCGAAGAGGCCGCCGTCCTGGGCCTCCTGGATCATGAAGTCGCCGAGCAGGGCGAAGCCGGCGAAGTAACGGCGCAGGACCGTGTCGAGGCTGACGCCGCTGCGGGCCGACAGCCGCGCCTGGACCAGCAGCTCCCCGGGCACCGGGGGTGTGCGCTCCTCGTCCCGCTCGATTGCCGCCAGGCCGTAGTCGAGGGCCGTGGCGACGGCCTGGCGCAGCCCCTGGGTGTAGGTGGGGTCGGAGGCTTCCATCGGATCGGAGACCGAGTAGACCCTGGTCAAGATCGCCGCCTCGATCTCCTCCCGGCGAGTGCGCAGGCGCGCGGCAAGCGCTGCTGCCTGGGCCCCCGCCTCTCCCACGACCGGCCCCTAGTGGTAGAGGAGGATGTAGAAGGGGTGCTTCTGGCGCGAGCCGGCGTTGTAGGTCTGCACCTCCACCTGGGGATACGGACACGAGGCGGTGCCGCCGAACTTGACGAACGCGCTGACCGTCGAGTTGAGCGCGTATTCGGGGGTGACCTGGGCGCCGGAGGGAACGAAGCCGGGGACGTTGACGCAGTAGATCCCGGGTTCTTTGCCCTGCTTGACGTCGGCCACGCCGATCCCCTTCGAGGCTGCCGGGAAGAGCGTCCCTTCGGCGTCGACCTTGGCGAAGGCCTCGGGGTTGGCGGTGGTGGCGAAGGCGGCGAGGTTTGCCTCCCGGGCGGAGGGAACCTGGCCCAGGGTCTGCTCCTCGATCTTCTCGCCGCCGAGCGAGTCGTTGGGGATCTTCTCCGGGACGATCGCCCCGGCCGGGATCTTCTCGGCGCTCACCGCGCCGTTGGCGATCTTCGAAGAGACGATCGCGGCGCCGGCGATCTTGCCCTGCTTGACCGCCAGCGCCTCGAGCTTCGGCGCGGTCACCGCGCTCTTCCGGATCTTGTCGGCGGTGACTGCGCCCGGGCGCAGCTGCTTGGCGCCGACCGACTTCGGGGCAAGCTGGCCGGCGGCGTAGGCGGAGCCCAGGCCGAGGGCGATGAACAGGGCCAGGGTCGAGATCAGGTTGGCGTAGGTGAGATGGCCGCTGAGCTTTCTCATCTGACCTTGCAGCTCCTGTTCAGGGTCGAGGTCAGGGTCGGGCCGGCGGCGAAGGAAAAGCGGGTCCGCAGCAGCGGGAAGGAGGCGCCGGAGAAGCCCTTGGGAGCTGGGCAGGCGGCCGCGAGGTAGCTCTTGTCGAAGCTCAGGGAGACGCCAGTGACGTAGCCCCACTCGCCGGTCACGTTGGGCAGGGAGGCTGCAAGCACGGTGCCGTAGGTGCCCTTGGCCGTTCCGATCAGGAAGGGCAGGACGTAGGAGGTTGGGACCGGCTCGGTTCCGTAGATGTGGGCCAAGATCGCCGGCTTGCCGTTCAGCTTGCCGTTGAAGGCCAGGACCCTGCCGGCCGAAGGGAAGGGCGACTGCTCGGGGATCTTGACGTCGGCCGAGAAGCGCCCTTCGCCGACCAGCGAGGGCCCGCAGGCGGTCAGAGCCTCAGCGGTGGTGGAGGGATCGATGTGGCCGAGGCGGCAGAGGGGGATGCCCCTGCTCTGCAGCTTGCCGTGGGAGTTGATCGCCACCGAGATCCGCTCGAGCTTCGGCAGGGCGCCGGGCTTGGTCGGGGTGATGTGGCCGGCCACGGAGACGGCGACCGGGGCCGCGCCGCTCCTGGGCAGCTCGGTCGGGTTCATCTTGCCGGCGACGGTGACCCGCACCCCGTCCTTTTGGGCGACCTCGGCGTGAGCGAGGGGCGCGCAGCCCAGGAACATGGTCGCCATCGCCAGGGAGAGCCTCCTCATCAACGCTTGTGCTTGCGGTGCGCGTGCTTGTGCTTCCTGCCCTTGCGCGCCTTCTTGCAGGAGTTCTGCAGCTTCGGGCGCAGGGTGACCCGCCTGGCGTTCTGGGCGGTGAACTCGGCGGTGACGCGGCTGGTTGATTTGCAGATGTCGCGCGAGTTGACCAGCAGCCCCTTCTTGCCCCCCTGCATGCTCAGGGTGAAGGAGGAGACCGGCTGGTCCGGCACCGCCTCGAAGGAGGAGCGGATGCCGCCGTTGACGGAGTCGATGCGCCCGGCCAGGACGACTTCGATCGGCTGGTGGTCGGGCCCTCGCAGCGCCGCGACCAGGTCGGGCAGCGGGTTCGAGGAGGAGCGCAGGTAGACCGGGCCGGCGACCGGCGAATCCAGCAGTGGCGTGATCGCTTCGGCCTTGCCGTAGACGGAGGCCGCCGGACAGCTCTTGGCGGCGAACTGCACCCTGGTGCAGATCGTCTTGATGTGGGCTTGGTCGAGGAACTCCGAGTGCGGCAGCGCGACCGAGGCGCCGGCGATGTTGGCGTCTCCCGGCCGTGCCTTCAGGGTTGCCTTCAAGCGGGGGTGGGCGCCGCGTTTGGTGCCGCCGAAGAGGCGCATGCTCAGCTTCGGCTTGAAGCCCAGCGCCTCGCAGCCGCCGACCTGGAAGTGGTTGGCGAGGTTGGCGGTGGTGCCTCCTTCGCCGCTGACCATGGCGCTGACCGCCATCGGCTCGCAGCTGGTCGGAGCAGCGGTGAAGCTGGGGCGATCCAGGCTCAGGCGGATCTGACGGACGTCGAGGAGGATCCCGTGCAGGATCGTCGGGATCGAGTCCGACACCGCCGTCACCTGGGCGCTTTCGGGGTCGATCCGCAGGGCGTTTCTGATCACCACGTTGCCGAGGTCGAAGGGACCGGCCACCGCCGGGGTGACGACCGCCAGCGAGACCGGCGCTCCCTTGTAGGGGCCGGCGAGGTAGACCCTGCCGGGGGTCTGGAAGGGGTTGGGCCCCGCTCCAGCTCCGGCCAGGACCGTGCCGACCTGGCTGGCGGCCGGGCAGGAGGGGTTGGCGAGCTGGGGCCTGCCGGTTTCTTCGGCTCCGGAGATCCCGGCCAGGACCGCGTCGGGGCAGTAGGGGATGCCCTTGAGGTAGGCGGTCAGGCCCTTGGGGGTGGTTACCTGCAGGCCGGTGAGGCGGGCGGAGCCGTCCTCGCGCGAGAGCGCGAGCGTGAAGGGGGACTTCGCTCCCGCGATCGGATCGACCAGCCCCGATTTCATCTCCGGCTCCAGATCGCCGCTGGGGCACGCGCCCCCACCCGGTCCCTGGGTGACTCTGTATCTGGAGTCCTGGGAGACGATCTCATCCGGCGTCGGGTTGGCCGGGTTGACCGCCGACCAGGGTGAGAATTCGGAGTGGATCGCGTAGGTGCCGCACTTGGGCGGGTTGATCAAGGGCGCCCTCGGGCCCTGGTTGAATTTCATCGCGATCCGCGAGAAGGGGGCTTCGACGTTTTCGGTGAAGGTGCTCACCAGCTGGCCCGTGATGGGATCGGGGGTGAGCTTGCCGGCGACCTTGATCGTCACCCCGTCGCGCTTGGAGCTGAACACGAGGTAGATCCCGAGCGGCGCCTTGAACGGGTTGTCGTTCTGCTTGGCGACGTAGATCGAGCCCTGCAGGGGTTCGCGGATGATCGGGGTGTCGATTTCGATCGAGCCGATCTTTGAAGACTCCGGGCACTGGGCCTCGGCGTTGGTCTTCAGCTGGATCTGGGTCGGGGTGCAGGCACCGAGCCCGTCGGCCGCGGCCGGGTTGATCGACATCCCCTTGGGGAAGGTGACGGTGGCGGTGTCGAGGTTGGCCTGGCCGACGCCGGTGGGCGAGAGCAGGCCGTCGGTCGGCATCGTGATCTCGACTTCCAGGCCGGTCGGGCTGTCGGCCTGGCGCGAGGTCGGGGCCAGGGAGGATTCGGGTTCGAAGTCGATCTGGTCGCAATCGGTGATCGCCGGCGCGCTGAAGTCATAGGTCTTGACTTCGTCGGGGTGCTGCCAGGAGTTGACCTTCAGCACCGTCGTCGGCGGCGGTCCCGAGCAGCGGGTCGGGTTGGTGATCAACGGGTTGGGGTAGGCGCCGGCTTCGTTGGCGGCATAGCAGCGTTTGAATTTGGCCTGGGGTTCTTCTTGATTCGGTCCTTCTTCGACTTTCAGTTCGGCCCCGAAGTCGCAGAGGTCGACGTTGGTCCCGTAAAGCGCCGGTTTAGTCAGGATCGGCGCCGTGCGGAAGCTGATCGCATAGCCTTCCTCAGGGCGCAGTTCAGGCACGAAGGTGTAGGGGGTTTCCGTATCCGCGGGTCCCGGTCTGACCGCGAAGGCGAACTGGGCCGGCTGCCCGAATTCGGGCTCGATCGAGTAGATCGGGATGTTGCCGGCGGGGAAGCCGAGATGATTGGGGTAGAGGCTCTCTTTCTGGGCCTCGCCCACGGTGAAGTAGATGTCGATGCCGCCGACCGCGCTCTGCGCCGGACAGGTGGCGAGAATCACCTCTTCGATCGAAGCGCAGAGCTCTGGAGTCGCCAGTGCGTTGCCCTGGAATCCGCGCGGCAGGTCGACGACGACGTCTTTGATGTTGTCGATCGGGAAGGCGCGACCGTTGACGCCCTGATGGGTATTGAAGCCGAAGGTGGTGTAGCCGCGGAAGGGGTGGGCGCCGGCGTGGTCGAAGGTGTCTCCGGCCTCGTCGAAGACTCCCGCTTCGAAGCTGTCCTCGAGGATGCCGAAGTCGAGTCCTGGGCCGTCGAAGGCGTAGGTGGCCTGGGCACTGACCGGATCGGCGCCGCCGCCGCTGAGGCTCGCCACCGCGGTGCCGACATCCGGCGCGTCCTTTCCGAGATAGACCCCGATTCCAATCGAGGGATAGCTTTTGCCCGGCGCCAGCGAGTCGGCGCGGGTGCAGATCGCCTTGGCGTGGATTGCTCCCGCCGCCCGCTCTGAGTCGCAGGTCCAGCCGCTGGGGTCCTCTTTGACAAGGGTGGGGTCATAGATGTCGACGACTTGGGTTTCGGCGCCGCTGGGCAAGTCCACTTCCAGGGTCACCGGGCCGGCGCTCTGGTTGCTGAAGGTGACCGCAGGGGGTGGGGGGGTAGTGCTCAGCCCAGGGAATCCGTAAGGGGTCGGTGGTGTCGGGCGCGTCTCTTCGTTGCCCGAAATCGAGATCGCTTCATTGCCGGCCGCGTCTTTGGCCCTCGCCTCACACTGCAGGGTCGAGGGTGGCGAGACGTCATCGCCCTGCACCACGTAGGAAGTGCCGGTGGCGCCGTCGATCGAATGACCGTTGCGCAGCCACTGGAAGCTCCAGCTGGCGCTGCCGATCCCGGGACCCAGCAGCGCCATTCTCGAGACCCATTTAGTGACATTGGCCGAGAGGATAAGGGTCTGGCCGCTGACCGCGGTGATCGTGGTGCCCGACGGGATACCGGTGCCTTCGACCGGCTGGCCCACCGCGAAGGGCTTGGCCCCGGCGAAGAGTTGGACCGTCGCTGGCTCTCCGGTGGCCGCCGCGGACAGTTCCAGCGTCCCTGCCCCGATAGCGGTGATCGTCGTCCCCGCCGGGAGACCGGCATACGTGCCCACGATCCTGATCGTCTGGCCTACTTCGAAGGCCCCCCACCTGGTCGTCACCCCGGTGATCACTTTCGAGCCCGGTTCGGAAACGCCGCTGCCCTCGGCGGTGGTGACGTCGGTCAGCTCATTGGAGCCGGCCGTGGGGGTCGCGGAGGCGACGCCGCTCCAGCCCTGGGGCGCTTCGCAGGTGATCGTGGCGCCCGCGGCTGCCGCTGGACCCCCAAGCTGCGGCCAGCCGCTCCCGCTCGGCGGCGCCGGCGAGGGCGCCGGCTCCACCACCACCGGCGGCTGCGTGACACGTGCCGAACTGATCGGCGCATAGGTACCGCCGGCGCCGTCGGGATCGTTGGTTGCGGTGATGCGGCACTGGATCGACTTGCCTTCGTCGGCGCCGGTCAGGGTGTAGGTGTTGGGGGCGGCGGCCGGGGCTTTGGTCCCGGGGATCGGGGTGCCGTTGCGCAGCCACTCGATTTCGAAGCTGGGCGTGGGGTTGCCGAACCATCCGACTCCGTCCTCGGGCGTTCCCCTGCAGGTCAGCTCGTCGCCGACCTGAGGATTTTCGGGGGCTTCGTTGGCGATCGCGACCGTGTAGTCGATGCGTTCGTCTGAGCGCGGCAGCGAGCTCGGGGTACCGCTCAGCGAGAGGTCCCATGCCGGCGCGGCGGCGGCCGAGCCG
>Ga0190274_10000472_pt1 | contig 24450 bp, 41 predicted proteins | sample Popmic531T_FD_133002 | JGI IMG/M metagenome (GOLD analysis project Ga0190274, IMG submission 133002) | Populus adjacent soil microbial communities from riparian zone of Yellowstone River, Montana, USA - 531 T | ecosystem: Environmental > Terrestrial > Soil > Riparian zone | place: USA: Montana... | reverse complement strand
GACCCCATCGCACCAGGCGGCTCTCGCCAAGCTCGCGTCTGTGCGGGTCCGGCTCGAGGCCGGCTATGTCGACGACGTCGGGGTTCTGTTCGACGGGGAGCTGCGCTCGGCCCGCACCGTGAAGGAGGGCACCGAGTTCGTCACGCGGGTGTCGGGGGGCGACGGCGACAGCAAGTGCCGCTCTGCCCGCATCAACAAGACCTTCTCCGCCGGCACGCCCATTGGCACCGTGCTCAATGAGCTGGGCAAGGCGCTCGGGGTGGGCCCCGGCAACCTGAAGGACTTCACCGGGGCGACCCTGGCCAACGGCAGCAAGACGCTGAAACGTTCCCTCACCTTGTCGGGCGCGGTGTTCGACGAGCTCGAGCACGTGACCCGCTCGTGCGGGCTGCAGTGGTCTATTCAGGACTCTACCTTGCAAATCCGCGAAGCCGGCCTGCCCGTGGGCGACCGGCAGGGGCCGCTGCTCCGCGCTGACAGCGGGCTCATCGGGACGGTGGAAATCGAAACGGTGGCCAAGGCCGAGCCGGGCTTCGCCGCCGGGTCCACCCGGGTGACGGGCGTCTGCCTGCTCCGGGGCGATCTCATCCCTGGCGTTCCGTTCCGCGTCGAGCAGGAGGCCTTCACGGGCAACCTGGTGGCGGTCGCCACGCACCACGTCGGCGACTCGCACTCGGTCGACTCCTGGGGCATCGAGTGGACGGGGAGACCCTACAAGTGAGGCAGGCATGAACACCCAAGTGATTCCCATCGTGCAGCAGGGAGGCCACGTGCACGCCCTCGGGCACCGGGTCGCGCTCGACAACGGCGGCGTGGCGGAGCTCAAGGCGCGGTGCCTCGAGACGCTGTCCAGGCTCCGGGAGCCGCCGGATGAAATCCGCTTCCAGCTCCCGGTCGTCTCGGTCGTGGCGCTGGCTGCTGCCCTGCCGCCCGGGGAGCGCGCGGCCTCCCCCTCCGACCGGCACCCGGCGCCCCGGGTAGAGCCGCCTCCCGTGGCCGCAGCATCCGGGCAAGCAGCGCAGAAGGGGCGCAAGCGCGGCTGATGGCTGACCCTCGCAACCCTGCCTGGGGCCAGGTGTTCGACACCATCCTGGCCGCTCGCCTGCGCTCGGTGCACACGGCGATGGTGGGGGAGATCCGCTCTTACGATGAGGGTGAGCAGACCGCAGAGGTGACCCTCGCAGTCCAGCTCGAGAACACCGACGGAGAGTTCGTGACGGTGCCGCCCTTGGGAGATGTGCCCGTGCTCTGGCCAGGGGCGTGGGCCGCGGGGGATACCTGCCTGCTCGTGTTTGCCGAGGAGAGCTTTTCCAAATGGTTCGACACCGGATCCGTCGAGCAACCGGAGGTGCTCCGTCGCCACGGCCTGCACGCGGTGTGCATTCCGGTCGTAGCGCGCGCCGGGCAGGCGGTGCAATTCGTGGCACTGGCCAACCTCGTGCAAACGGCGCTCGATAAGATCCAATACGCTTTCGACAACCATACGCACGCGACCGCTGCGACCGGCACACCGAGCCCGCCGATTCCGTTTCCCGGAGTGGTCCCACCACCAGTGGTGCCCGCCGTCTCGCTCGGCCCGGTCGCGGCCTCGAAAGTGAAGGCACGCTAATGCCCGTGATCGGTGACCTCCAGCTCTCGGACGACGGTCGGGAGATCGTGCTGACCCGCGGCGCCGCGATGGCCTTGCAGCAGATCCAAGCCGGCGCGATGATCTGGACGGGCACCATCTCGTGGGACCCGGACGCGGGCCTGCCCATGCTCGGGACCATTTTAGTGAAGGGCCCCGACTTCAGGGTCATCACCCAGATCTTCCGGGAGTTCCTCCTCAACACCGACGGGGTGGTCTCGGTCGATGAGCTATCGGTGCAACTCGAGCGCACGACGCGCGAGCTGACCGTGCGATTTCGGGTAACCTGTGAGGACGGCGAGAGCGCGTCGGATGAAGTCGCTTTCGCGATCGCTTGAAGGAACGCCATGCCCATCACGTCAACCGGCTATGAACCTCGAACGCTCGACGTGGTGCTCACCAGCATCCAAGAGTTCCTGCGCGAGAAGATCAGCGCCAAGCTCACGCTCACCGAGCGGACGGTGTTGGGGAATGTCGCCAATCTAGACGCGGATCACATCGAGCAGCTCGAGGCCCTGGCGCTCGAGTGCTACCACGCGTTCGACGTCGACAACGCCAGCGACGATCGCTTCGTGGCGCTGGCCCGTCTCACCGGCGTGCCCCGGCGCGGCGAGCAGCACGGCCTGGTCACGGTCACGGTCAACCTCGACGCGTCGCAGACCTACGCCCCGGGAGATCTCGCGGCCCACGTGATCGATGAGCCCACCAATAGATGGCTCAACAGGGACGAGGTGGTGAGCACCACGGCGGGCAACTACTCGGCCGTGTTCGAGTCGGAGTTCCCAGGCGCCGAGGCCATCGCCGAGGCGGGCACCATCACGGTCATCGCCACCCCGGTCGCGGGCTGGAATTCCGTGACCAATCCCTTGGCCGCGGATCCCGGGGAGGATATCGAGTCGATCCCGGCGCTCCGCATCCGTCGCGAGAGCGCGGTCTCCATCGGCGGGTCCCGCACCCGCGGAGCCATCCGGGCCAAGCTCGTCTTGCTCGACGGCGTGCTCTCGGCCGAGGTGTTCGAGAACGTCTCCAACGTGACGGACGCCGACGGCATCGGCCCCCACAACATTCGAGCGATCATCTGGGATGGCTCGCCCGCGGCGGCCGACGACGACGAGATCGCGCAGGTCATCCACGACCACGGCGCCGAGGGCATCCTCCCGCAGGGCGCCGAGTCCGGCACGGCGCAGGACGCGGAGCTCGGCCCGGTCATCAAGTTCTTTGACCGGGCCACGGCCACCAGCATCACCGTCGCGGTCAACATCGAGTCCGCCTCCGGCGTGGCCATCGACGACGTGAAGGACGCCATCCTGGCGGCCATGCCCACCAGGGTTGGCCGGGAGGTGACCTTCCACAAGCTGGCGGGCAGCGTGTTCAGCGTGCCCGGGGTGGACGACTACGTGAGCTTCACGGTGAACGGGGGCACGAGCGATCTGCCTGCGCTGCAGAGTGTCATATATTTGCTCGACGAGTCGGACATCACTTGCACCGGGGATGTGAGCTAGCGCCATGGCCGAGGGCACGACCGCGATCGACACCGCGCTCTCGACCGAGGGCGACGCCGACGGCACCGAGCTCATCGAGTTTGAGGTCGGCACGTTCGTGCACGCGGGCGCCACCCCGAGCGGGCCGCTGCAGTACATCCGCGACCACGAGGAGGTCTCCGCGCGCAAGCTGGCGCCGCCCTTCTGGGGCAAGCCCAACGTGGCGTGGGTGCTGCTCGCCTTCATCCGGGAGCTGCAGACCCTCGAGGACAACTTCTGGAACATCCTGGAATCCCGCACGCTGGAGAACGCGGACCTCACACGGTTGAAAGTGCTGGGCAAGCTCGTCGGTCAGCCTCGGCACGGGTTCGACACGGAGGACTACCGGATCCTCATCGAGGCACGCGCCCTGGCCAACGTGAGCCGCGGCAGGGCGAGTGATCTCTTGGCCGTGCTGAATCTGCTGCTCGGGGAGGGCGACTACGTGCTGACCGCGGTCGGCAACGCCACCCTGCACCTCACGGCGCTCCAGCCGATCGATGCCAACGGCGTCGCCATGGTCGCGGAGATCTTGCCCGATACCCGAGCCGCCGGGGTGGGCCTGCAGTTTCTGTACTCCGACAGCGCCGATCTGTTCCTCTGGGGCGATCTCTGGAGCGACGTCGAGGAGTGGGGAACGGTGATCATCCTATGAAAGCGCCCGCACACAACCAGGAGCTCCCATGCCGCTAGTACTTCCCGCGCTCGTCCCCGACTGGGCCTCCAACGACGATTACTCCGCCGGCCCGGACATCGGCACTCCCACCAAGGTGGATCCGGCGACCCAGGCCAACGGCTTCATCCGTGGCACGGTGGCCGCGGCGCAGCACGTCAACTACCTCGTGAATCAGATGACCACGGGCTACAACCAGCACGTCGCTGGGGTCAATCGCGCGCTCCAGATCGCAGCCCTGCATCTCCTGGTGCTCCAGGCCACGATGACCGACACCGACGAGTCCATGGCGGCCACGATGGTCGACGGCATCGGAGACCCCACCGCGGGCGCGCTCTTGGTGAAGGCCGACGCGAGCGATGCGATCCTGGCCTATGATGGCCCCGAGGTCGACGTGCAGGGATCGATCGCGTCCATCACGTCGCTCGTCCGAGAGGCAGCCACGGACGGCACGCGCGTCGTAGTCATCGGCGTGGGCGGCAATGGCAACAGCTACAGCGACAACGCCGGCGGCACGTGGTCTGCGGGAGGGGCGGGCATCGCGACGGCAACTCCCTTCTACCTCGTGTACGCCCCTCCCAACGCGCTGGCCAATGGAGGGGATACATTCCTGGCCGGCGGCGATGACAGCGGGGCCGTCTCGCGATCCGTAGACGCTGCAACGGTGTGGGCGAGCGCCGCCAGCGGATTTGCTGGGGTGCGGGGTCTCGCCGTGCTCGGAGGGGCGACCGCGAATCAAGGGTACATCGTGTCCCTCGGAAACTCCGGCATCGAGCCCCGCTTCTCGCTGTCGACCGACGGCGACGGGACGAGCTTTACCGGATCCTTCTCCCCTCCGAGCGCGGCGACTGCGGAGGAGCCAGGGTCGCTAGCGGGAGCGCCGCTCGTCGATGGCGTGGGAGACGCGGTCTATCACATCATGCGCTGCAACGCGGGAGCCAGGATCCGCACCGCTCTCTCGGTCGACGGCTCCACCTGGACCTCCGGCACGACCATCGAGTCGCCGACGGGGGCCAGCTTCGTGAGCCAGCCGCGCCTGATGATCTGCAAGTCGACGGGGCTGATGGTGATCGTGGCCCCGCTCGACAACGGCACGACGGCGCTCTACGCCAGCACGGATTTTGTGACGTGGGTCGGCCCCACCACCGTCAAGGACATCACCGTCCTGGCCTTTTCCGTGGCCGCTGGCAGGCTGTTCATGACCCGCGATGCCTTCATGTACGCCTCGGCGGGCATCGGCCGCACCTGAGAGTTGGTCAAACACCCATGGGAGAGAATAGCGATGCCGACGAATGAACGGACCGAACGCACCGATCACCGACCGCGATCTGCTCTTCGTCGCGCTCTCGGGTGGCTTGTGGTGGATCAAGCTCACCTTTCAGCTCTGGAGAAGGACGCGGTACTTGGAAGAGGCGCTTCTGCGAGAGCAGCAGAAACGTTTCGATCTCGAGAGGCTGCACACCGCAGCGTGGAACGAGAAGCAGAGGAGGCTGCTCGATGCTTTCTTGCGCGGACCGAGGCCCACATTGAGAGAGCTGGTGAGCGATACCGAGACGCCATACGAAACGAAGCCGTGACGGGAGTGCTACAGAGGACGCGGCTCGAGCTGGAGCAGGAGGATCTCTTGGCTTTCCCGCTGGAACGGCTCGCCGCAGACCCGCCCGGCGTGAGCCTGACCCCTCACCCGTAGCCGTCACCCGTAGGGGTGGAGTTGGGTCATTCTGCCGTGGTTGGCCTGGGGGGCCGCCCGTAGCTTGAAGTGCATGCGCAAGCTCCCCTGGCTAGTTGCACTCGGTGGGACTGTGGTTGTGAGCACCGCCTGCACGCCTGCGCTCGTACAGTGCAGGGCGGAAGCTGTGGCATTTTTGCCTGCCGATCCCGGGCAGCTCACGCCCTACGACTTGGAAGATCTCGTCGGCCGATTGAACGCGTGCGAGGCACCCGCCGCTCTCCCCCCTCCGGCCTCGCCGGTGACTACGCCCGACGCGGGAGCCCCGTAGAGATGCCGGACGATCCGCGCAGCCGACCGCCGCCGCTGCCGCCTCGGCCGCTGGTGCCGGAGCCGTTCCGCCTGACCGCTACCCCGCCGAGCGGCGGCGTGCCGATGCAGGGGCGCCTGCTCCCGCCCGATCCGCGCGACCGTCTCATCGAGGAGATGCGGGACGAGCTCGCCGCGCTGCGGGTCGCCAACGACAGCGAGACGGCCGACACCGAGCCGCCTCCCACCCGTCCGAGCGTGCGGGTGCGCAAGGCGAAGGTCGCCCGGTTCCTCGGCAAGTGGGCGGTGCTCCTGCCGGTCGTGGCGATCGCCGCCCGGGCTGCGGCGCGCGCTGCGGCCAAGCAGTGGCCCGAGGCCACCGAGCTGGTGGGCGAGCTCCCGGGGCTGGTGGACGGGCTGCTCCAGGCGATCGGGCTATGATGGTCCCGGTCGACCTGGTCGGCTTCCAGCGCCTCCGGGTGGGCCCGGACGGGCAGCGCCTCAACCCCGACGGCGTGATGGGACCCAAGACGGCCTGGGCGCTGGCGCTCGAGAGCCTGCCCCAGTGGCGCCAGGACGTGGTGCTGGGCGCCTTGAAATGGGTCGGCCTCCGGGAGGAGGGCGTCAACCGGGGCACGGAGATCGACGCCTGGCTCGGGGCCTGCGGGGTCCAGCCCGGCAACCCCTGGTGCGCGGCCTTCGTCTCCGCCATCCTCCGGGGCGCGGGCATCGGCTGCACCGAGGCGAGCGTCGCCCGGCTCCGGACCAAGTTCCCGCGCACCGAGACGCCGCTGCCCGGAGACGTGATGTGTTTCGTGCGTGCCGACGGCACGGGCCACACCGGCATCGTGACGGGCGTCGGGGGCGATCGGGTGAGCACCTGCGAGGGCAACTCGCAGGACGGCGTGAGAGCGGGATGGAGACCCCGAGGGGGCCTCGACTTCATCACGCCCATGGGGCAGCCGTTACCCGGGGTGTGGTCGGGGCTGACCCCGCTCGCCGGCAAGACGACATGAGCTGGTATCGCTTTCTCCGGTTCGTCTGGGAGACGGGGGTCAGCGCCGCCGAGCTCGGGGCGGACGGCTACGACCGGGCGAGAAAGCTCTGGCGAAAAGAGGGCGCCCTCCGGGGTGCAGCCGCTCCCCCGTCGCGACGTGCTGCACCAGCAGCAGCAGATCCGAAGCGCGACGCGCGCCCGGCGGTGAGACGTACGTAGTTCACCCGAGACCGCGGGCGATCACTTCCTCGGTGGCCTGAGCCCCTGATCGATCAGCCGTCGCCGCTCCTCGGCGAGCAGCTTGCGGAAGAGATCGCTCATCGAGAGCTGGAGATACCGTGCCAGCGCGCGGATCTCGTCGCGCTCCTCCGGGGTGACCCGCAATTGCATTTTGATCGTTGACGGGTCGTCGGTAGTCAGTCGTCTCACTGGGCGCCCTTCATTGTCAGTACACCGGGTTGACGTTCGCCGCAACCGGTGGCACCATGTAGGCGCCTACACGGGCGTACTAAACTGACTCAGTGTGGCGGCCAGTGTAGCGTTTTAGTCTTGCGCCACGTAGTTGAAACGGTGCACTACGACGGGTCCGGGGCAGCGCCAATGTGGAGCACCCGAGCAAGGCGGCCCACAGCGGGCGGCGCCAGGGAGGGCTGAGTTAACGTGACCTCGACAAGCGTTGCGAAACAGGGGCAACTACGCGAAAGCGGACTGAATTTCGTCCGCTACCATGGAGTAACCCCCCCCCCAAACAACTTTCTCGGGTTTGTTGGCCGATTTCGCGCCGCCCCGCTAGTTGACCTCGTTTCCGCCGTGGCCTCGCTCGAGCAGATGATGCTCGCGACGCGCCCGGTGGTGGCCCTCGCCCACTGGCGGATCCGGGCTATCCGGCTCCACGCAGCGGGGCGGGTGGCACAATGAGCGCCACCATGAGCGGCCCGTTCGAGATGTGGCTGGAGACCCTCTTGCGGAAGGTCGTCCGCGAAGAGATGGCCGCAGCGGCCCACCCCTCCGACGAGTGGCGCGACCAGAAGCGCAGCCCGATCCTGGGCGCGCGGCGGCACTGCGCGGCGGTGCGTCGACGGCTGGGCGCCGACCCCCATGATCCGATGGCGAAGATCGTGGGCGACCGGTTCCTGCTCACCACCGACGCCATCGCCGAAGAGCTGGAGCGCGTCGGCCGCAAGCCGTCCACGGTGGTCAAGTGCCCGCCCGTCCAGCTGCCGCCCGAATCTCCCGAGGCCGAGGCCATCGAGCGGGTCAAACGGCGGCTGCGGAGCGTGAAGTAATGGCGAGCCTGACCGCCAAAGAGCGCCACGTGATCGATCACTCGCTCGGATACCCGAAGCCAGGGCGCAAGCCGTACCGCAATCACTTCTGCGCCAGCGAGGGCCACTCCGACTGGGAGACCCTCCAGGCGCTCTGCGCACGGGGCTTGATGGGCGTCGGACGCAAGCCGGGCGAATTGAGCGGCGGAGACACGGTCTTCATCGTGACCGAGGCTGGTATCGAAGCGCTGAAGGCCGCGCCTCCGGAGGCCAGGTAATGGCGAGCCGGCTCCGCAAAAAGGCCGAGGGCTGGGGCGGCCGCATCCGCTTCGGGGAGAACCTCGGCCGCGACGAGTGGATCGCGCTCGACGTCCCGCACGACCAGGAGCCGCAAGCGAAGGACCGCCTCGCCCGGCTGCAGGCGATGGCCAAGCGCCTGAGCGAAGTCGGCAAGCATGCCGAGGCCCGGGTCATCCTCGAGGAAGCCGGCGCCACGAGAGCCGAGCGGGGCTTCCGCGCGCTCGAGGCCATGGTGGAGGCGCTCTCGCCGGAGCCAGCAGCGCGGAAGAAAGTCGTCACGTTCCGCAGCGTGGTCCAGGACCTCTGCGACGGCACGCTCCACGAGCTGCACCCCGACGACATTCGCTACCGCACCGAGCAGGGGCGCAACGCCCGACGGACCCAGCTGGCGTGCTTCTTCCCCGTGCTCGGGGATAAGACCTTCGATGCGATCACCCGCGACGACGTGGACGAGGCCAAGCGCCTGATACCGAAGGGCATCAAGCAGAACGTGCGCATGCGCTACTGCCGCGAACTCTCCTACGTGATGCGCATCGCGCTCGAGCCGCTCCGGCTCTGTGAGCACGTGCCCCACGTCTCGGTGCCGAAGCAGACGGACACCGACCAGTTCCAGCTGTTCTACCCCGACGAGGATGAGCAGCTCCTGGCCGCCGTCGGGATCACCTTCGAGGAGCGCTTCCTCTACGCCTGGCTGGACCGTCACGGGGGCCGCATCTCGGAGGTGCTCCAGTACACCTGGGAAGCGCTCGACCTCGAGCGGGGGAAGATCCGCGTCGCCAAGGCCTGGACCAAAACCAAGAAGGCCCGCTACTGGGACCTCGAGCCTGATGTGCTCGAGGCCCTGCGCCTGCGGCGCCTGCAGATCCCGGACGCAGTGCTGGTGTTCGTGCCGCCTGCCGGCAAGGCCTTCACGCGGATGACCGTCTACCACCAGCTCCACCCGAACCTGAAGGCGGCGGGGCTGACCCGCCCGGAGCTCTATGAGACCCCCGAGGGCGAGCGGCCGTTCACCACCCACGACTTCCGGGCCAGCTTCGTGACCCTCGCCCGGGCCTTGGGCTTCCCCGACCGGTGGATCATGGACCGGTCCGGGCACGAGAGCGTGAAGGTGCTGGAGAAGTACGACCGCGGGGTGCGGCACGCCCGCAAGCAGGGCCTGCACTGGTGGGCCCCGATGGCCATCGCGCTCGGGATGAAGGGAGCCAGCGAGCTCTCGACGGCGGGTCACGACGCCAGCCACGACTCGGGCCAAGCTCGGGCCAACGTGGTACAAATGCCGAGCAAAACCCCGCTTCTCACAAACCGGTGCGATTTGCCCTGGGACGACTCACACCCCGTAAACCCCGCTCAGGCGGTTACCTACACCCCCTCAATACCCCCGGAGGGACCCCTTGGCCCAGCGGGTTTTTCGACTTCGGGCCAAAGAGCAGCGGGGGCTGAGACGGCCGGGGCGGGCGGCTCCACTGCCGCGGGGGCGCCTATCCTACATGCGTCCGACTCCCCCGTCGAGCAGGCCCTCGCAGCCGCTCTCCCGGAGACTGCCGAGGACGCGGCGCTCCGGGCCCTGGTCTTCGCTGTCGAAGAGGCCACCAAGGTCCAGCGCTGGGACGTGGTGCTGGCCTGCACGGCCGAGCTCGCCCGGCGGCAGCTGCACCGGACCGCGCCGGCCGTGTCGAGCCTGGACGCTGCCCGTCGCAAGCGCGATGGGGAGGGCAGCAAATGAGCCGGCCCGGTCAGGGGCCTCTGTCGAGCACGCCGGGAGCTGACCTCCCCGGCGGGCGACTATCCGAACGCCGCCCGTCCGGGCCTGGCTGGATGCAGCTGCCCACCCCGCGCACTCTCGCCAGCGGGACGCACGCCGCGAGCATGTGGCGACGCGGGGCAGTGAGCGTCATCAGCGCGCTCAGTCTCGCCGAAGCCCCCGACGGCAGCGGGCGGAACATCCTGCAGTGGCACATGTCGGTCTCCCGCTTCGGCAGCCGCCCGACAGATCGCGATGTCCGGCACGCGCGAGAGGCGTTCCGCCTTCAGGGCTTCGAGGAGGACAACCACCACCCCGGCGGAGCCCGTCACTTCTGGCAACCCGTCGAGCCCGCCGAGCGCGTGGACTGCGAGTGCAAGACGACCGAAGACACCATCGTCGAGCGGGACGGTTACCGCTGGACGAACCCCAACAACGGTGAGCCCTGCCGCGGCTGCGAGTACGAGCAGCTGCTCGGCACCCCGTGCCCCATTCACCGCGCCGTGCGAGGCGCAGACGGGTTTCCCCTACTTGTCCCGTCGCCAAGTCGCACTGCTGATGCCGATGCAGCAATCGGACAGCCGGGGTCCACTGCTCCCCGTGATGCCGAGGTGGCCCCGCTCGGTGGCGGTAAACGGGGCGATACGTCGGAGGGGGAGACGTGAGCGGCGCGTCCTCCCCCCGCTACTGGCGGGTCGTCTTCACCGACGCGGGCGCGCTCGAGAGCGTCACCGAGATCGACGGCCCAGGCGACGCGGACTGGGTCATCGTCGAGGCCCGGACCGCAGAGGCCGCCCGGCGCAAGGCTCACAACCTGTACTGCGCCCGCAAGAAGAAGCTCGCCAAGCAGCGGCACCACGCCGCCGGACAATGCGCCTGCGGTCGCGACCAGGATCGCAAGCACCCGAGCGGCAAGTGGATGCTCACCTGCTCGACCTGCGCCGAGCGGCAGAAGGTCTACAACGACCGGAGCGAGGAGCGCGCCCGCAAGGGCATCCCGCCCGGGACCGTGGTGCGGGACGAGCAGGCGCGGGTGGCTGCGAACCTCACTCGCTCGCGCGACCGGCGGGGTGAGATTCGCCTGGAGACCCTCATCGAGGTGAGAGCCGCCTGGCACAAGGCGCCCAACGTGGGGGCATTCGGGGCCTGGATGAAGCGGGAGATCGACGCGCTCACCGGCGCGTCCAGCAAAGAGGCGGCAGCGTGAAGCGCGACGCCTGCATCAGTGAGTGCGGTCGCTACCGGACCACGCTCACCCGGCAGTGGGCGGACGCCGGCAAGCTGGTCGTGTTCTGCGGTCTCAACCCGAGCACGGCCGACGCCTTCGTGGACGATGCCACGGTGCGGCGAGAGGTCGGCTACGCGCAGGCCTGGGGCTTCTCCCGGTACGTGAAGGTCAATGCCTACGCGCTCCGCTCCACCGACCCGAAGGGGCTCTGGCAGGTGGACGATCCGGTCGGGCCCGGCAACCTCGATGCGGTCCTCTACTGGGCGGGCATGGCCGATCTGTTCGTGGCTGCCTGGGGCGCCAACATCCGGGAGCGGGACTCGCTCACCTTGCGGCAACGGCTGCGGGCCGCGTGCGTGGAGGTCCACGCGCTGAAGCTGACCAAGGGCGGGCACCCCAGCCACCCGCTCTACCTACGCAAAGACGTGAAGCCCTTCGTGTGGTTCGCGCCGGGAGTGTTCGCGTGAGCCGACCTCTCCGCTCTCAGACCACCCCGGACCTCACGGGCCAGCGCTTCGGCCTCGTCACCGTCACAGGGCCCGCCCCGAGCATCGGCCACGGCGCCCGCTGGAGATGCCTGTGTGACTGCGGAGCCGAGCGCGTGGTGATGGCCTCGACCCTCACGCAGAAGCCGCCCAAGACGCATCGCCACTGCCGGCCTGGTGCCGGAGGAGAACCATGAGCAAGCCAGCCAAGCGACGAAAGCCCGACGATCCTCGGCAAGAGGATCGGCCCGACACCACCACGATCCACCTGCGCCTGACCGAGGAGGAAGTGGCGGACCTCGACAAGATCGTCGGCTGGATGCGGGAGGACCCGGCCCTGCGCCGGCTGCGCATGAAGCTCGGCCGAGAGAAGGCCCTTCGCTACGCGGTGGGCCGCGTCATTGCCAGCCCTCCGGAGCACGTGGGGGCCGGCCAGGGATGAACTTTGAGGACGAGAGCTACGTGCGCCTCTACACCCGGGACACCAGCACCTGGCTGCGCCTCGGGTTCGAGGGGCAGGCGGTCCTCGTGTTTCTGATCCGGAAGCTCGACCGCTCCGGGGTGCTCGATGGCATCGAGGAGCCGGCGACGGACGTGGCTCTCGTGACCGGGGTGCCCTTGGCGATCGTCGAGGTAGGCCTGCCCCGGCTACTCGAGCGCGGAGTGCTGACCCTGCGAGGGACCCAGCTGGTGATGCCGAACTACGTCCAGGCGCAGAACGCTCGGCAGAGCGACCGGGTGCGCAAGCTCGAGAGCCGAGCCCGCAGAGCCGCGGGTGTCACGTTTCGTGACGAAGAGTCACCAACGGTCACCAGTGGGCCGCCCGCGTCACCAACGGTCACTCCTATCCTAGCTGATCCTATCCTAGCTCAGCCTAGCAGTGCTGATCCGGATCGCGCGCCCGAGGCACCGCCCGTGCCGGGGCTCATCCGGGTGGTCTCCGACAGCGGAGTGCGCACCCTCACGATGCCGAGCGAGACCCCGCCGAAGGCGTACCTCGACCTGGCCCTCATGGCCGCCGTGTCGCGTGAGCAGGCGATCTCGACCTGGAAGCACTACTGGGGCGCCGGGCTGCCCCGGGGCGGCGTCGAGAAGCTCCACCCGTGGCTCTGCGAGCGCGCCAAGGACCGCGCCAACCAGCTCGCCCGCGCCAGCCCTGGCATCGTCGCTTCGCTTCGGCAGCACGGCAGCAAGCAAGGCAACGCGGGGTTTACCGGATTCGAGAGCCTGGAAGGCAAGGAAGCATGAACGCGCAAGACATCGATCGATTGCTCGAGCAAGTCCCGAGCGTGGCCCGTCCCGAGCGCAGCCCGCTCTCGAGCGTGGCGGCGTCCCTGCCCACGCTCTCGATGAGCGCCCAGACGGTTCTGGGCGGGGTGGTCATCGGCCAGCGCGTGCCGAGCGCCAACGACACCGACCAGCGGGTGGCCGCGGCGCGGCTCGAGCGCCGAGCCGACGCGCTCCGCCAGCGCGAGAGGCTCTGGTCGCGCGTGCGCCACCCCCACCTGGCCAGCCAGCTCCGCGCCAACGACACGCCCTGCGGGCTCCTCCTGGGGCCGACCGGCATCGGCAAGACGAGCGCCGCCCGCTGGATCGGCGTGCGCTACCCGGGCGTCTGGGTCCACGCCCGCGAGCTCGGCGCGGCCGAGCGGCACCACGCCCTCGGGGAAGGCTGGGCGCCGCTCATGAGGTCCGCCATCGGAGCGCGGCACCTGTACCTCGACGACCTCGGCACGGAGGAGGCGCGAGATCTGGGGTCGCTCCAGTACGTGATCGACCAGCGCTACGCCGCGGGCCGAGCAACATTTGCCACGAGCGGGCTCACTAAATTGGAGCTCGCGGGCTACCTCGGGGCGCCCTACGTGCGCCGGCTCATCGAGCAGCACGTGCCGCTACCGACCGGCGGGGAGCTGCCGGTCCTGGTCGTCGATTGCCACCCGGCCCGAGACGCCAAGCAGGGGGCAGCGTGACCGAGCCCGCTCGTTCCCCCGACGTAGCTCCGCTCGACCCGGTGCACGCATGCGCCCTCGAGCACGCCCGCCGCTTCAACCTGGTCTGCGACAACGGCCAGATCGTCTGCCTCCGGGACGGCTGCGGCCAGGAAGCGACGCTGCCCAGCCTGCTCTGCCCGGGGCATCTGAACGCGCACCGGAGGGGCTACCGGTGAGCAAGGCACGGGGCATCAAGCGCCCGGCGAAGGCGGACCCGGCCACCGACGAGGCCGCTGCCTCTGCCGCTCAGCTGGCCCGCATCGAGGCCCGCTTCGTTCGGATGCGCGCCGAGCGCGAGGCCTACTGGGCGAGCCGCACCGAGGAACAGCTGCTCCAGATGCGCATCGACGAGAGCCAGGGTGACATCGACCCGATGACCCGATCGCTCTTGGGCTTCGCGGTGCCGCTCTGGATCGACCGGATGCGCTTCTGGCGCTGGGAGTACCGCCAGCAGGTGGCGGCCCTCTGCCAGGACGTCATCTCCCACCACCAGGGCATCGCCGCGATCTGCGATACCGAGGCCCGCGGCACCGCGCGCAAGGGGGATCTCGCGCTCTGCTTCAACGCGATGGCCCAGGGCCTGGCGCTGCTCTCGTTCTGCCCGGGCGGCATCGTGTTCGCGGGCCACCACTGGGAAGCACACACGCCGGAGGTGCCGGCGTGAACCACAACGCGAAGGACGACGCCTTGCCGGCGGACGCCCTGGCCATCGCGCTCTGTGCTGCATCCCCGCCGTGGTGCGGGCGACGCGCAATCGTCTGCGGGCCATCCCCAACGTGGCGCGGTGCGCCTGCGGAGAGATCGTGATTGCTTCCGAGCTTCGACCTAACGAGCTGCGCTGGTGCAGCGAGTGCCGAGCGTTCGTCGATGAGGTGGTGCGCGCGCCCAGAACGCCAGTCCTCACCTCGTCGATCTTGCCTGCTCAGGGCATGAACCTCGTCAACTACCTCGACATGGTCCAGCGCTCGCTCATCCAACAGGCGCTGGACCGAACCGACGGCAACAAGGCACGGGCCGCCAAGCTGCTCGGTCTCAACCGGACCACGCTCGTCGAGAAGATGAAGCGCCAGGGGGCCGAGCGATGACCAAGAGCAACCGTCTGGAGCTTCACGAGCATTGCTACATCAGCGGGCCCAACTCCGCGCACTCGGGCCGCAACAAGCTCACGCACTCCCATGAGGGCGGCGACCAGCCGCACGAGCACGCCGATGAGACACACCGGACCGGGCCCGGCTCCTACACCATCGACGGCAAGCAATGGGCCGCGGAAACCGGCATGCGCGGTGGCGGCAAGAAATGCTTCACGCGCGAGCCGACCGGTCCACAGCTTCCCCTGGTCGTCATCGAGCCGCCGCAGATCCGCGTCGTCATCGTAGGTGACGGCGGTGCCTCTGTGGCCGGCAAGAGCCAGAGCACTGGCCCCGGGGATGCGCCCATCGTGCGGATGATCCTGGGCATGAAGGCGCGCGTGGTGAGCGTGGAGCAGGCCCCGACGCCTGGACGGAGGGCACGCTCATGAGCGCAGCCCAGAAGATTGGCGCCGCCGGCATTACCCCGGAGGAGCTCCGCATGGCCGCCGAGATCGCAGGCGCGATCCAGCGCAAGCTGCCGAGGAGCGTGCTCCGGGAAGACCTCCAGCAGGCGGCCCTCATTGGCCTCTGGGACGCGGTTCGCCGCAGTAGCGCCGACTCGACCCCCGAGCAGCGCAAGGGCTACCTCATCACCCGCATCCGTGGGCAGATCCTCGACGAGCTCAGGGCCCAGGACTGGCTGCCTCGCAGAGCGCGCAAGGGCAATGGCAGCGGCGCCCGCGCGACCGTGGTCCGCTTCGACGACATCGGCAAACCCGATGCTGCGCACTCGTTCGAGGAGTGCCTGCCGTGTCCTCGGCCCAACCCCGAGGAGCAGACCATCACCCGCATCGATCGGGAGCGCACGACCGCTGAAGCGCTCAGTGCACCGCTGACCGAGCGGCACCTGCACATCGTCAAGGGGCACTACTTTCGCGGGCAGAGGTTCGCCGATCTCGGCAAGCAACTCCGCACGAGCGAGCCCCGCATCAGCCAGCTGCACGCGCAGGCCATCGGCACGATGCAGGAATGGCTTACCGGGGAAACTCGAGGGTACGCGGCCGAGAAAGGCCCCCGACGTGACGCGCGCAAAGCCATCGCAGCCAAGTGGGAGAAGCATGAACATCGAACACCTGATCGAAGAGCTAGAGAGCCTGCGGGCGAGGATCCACCCCCGCGCATTGTCCGCCGCTCAGTACGAGGTGGTGGGCTGGGCGGACCGCCCGCTGCGACATCTCATCGACCAGTGCCGGGAGGAGCAGGAGGCGCAGAGCTGGGCGGACAAGCACGCCCGGGATTTTCTGCCGATCCTGGGGCAGGACATCGGGACGGAGTTGTCGGGACAGGGGCTGAGCGGATCATCACCCCGCCCTGCGACGCTCCCCGAGCCCTTGCCGATGCGGTCGATGGTCGCCGATGGCTGGGAGGCCTCCCCGTGACCGCGGCCGAGATGGCACCGGTGCCCTCCACCTTGCCCGACGAGGGGATCAACCTGACCGCCGAGCTGGAGCGGTACCGGGACTGGATGATCGAGCAGGCCCTGACCCGCACGCTCGGCAACAAGCAGCAGGCCGCCAAGCTGCTCGGCCTCAACCGGACGACCTTGGTGGAGATGCTGAAACGGGGCCGCGCTTCGGCGCGTGCGGAGAGTCCCCCGATGAAACAGTGCTCCGATCCGGAACCCCCGAGCGAGGAGGCGCTGGTGGCCGCGTCCCTCGCACGGGTCGCCGCTCGCATCCCCTGGGATCGCGTGGCCGTCTTGCGCGCCGAGGGCAAGAGCGAGGGGCAGATCTCCCGCATCATCCAGGGCGTGATCGGCGCGCATAAGTGGACCATCGAAAAGGCGCTGCGGCTGCCGAGGCCCCTGGCGAAGTGTGGGCCATGACGTCGGGAGGCATCCGCGATCGATGGAGGGCTCAAGCGCCTCCGCTTCTGGCTCCGCCTCATGCTGGTCTGCGAAAAGCGCGGCCTGCACGACGCGGAGATTTACTACTGGCTCGCCCGCCGAGCGGCGGGCTGCAATGCATGGAGAGTGAAATGACCCAGTCCACCCGCGAGCGCTCCCTCACCCCTACCGAGAAGAACGACCGCACCCAAGTGCTCTTGGGCTTGCTCGACGAGCGGGACACCATCCGCCTCCGGGTGAGAGCCAGCCGGGACGAGCTCCGGCAGTGGAGAGTCGAGGCCCGCAACCTGGAGGCGCAGATCGATGACGTCCGCTCGGAGATCCGGACGGGCGTCGTGACCGAGAGCGCGCAGCCGGACTTGCCGTTCGTGGGCCCCAACGGTCAGACAGTCCAGCGCTACGGCGTCTCGACCCTGGATGCGCTCACCCGCGAAGCTCGGGCCTCGGTCGCGCTCGACAACGATCCGGAGTGCGGGACTCGGGTGATCACCCCGGCATACGAGTGCTGCGAATGCCTCGGCACGATGCAGCAGTGCGATCTGAACGGGAGCCTCCAGTGGGTCTGCCCGAAGTGCGACCACCCGGACATCGTCCAGCAAGCGGGCATCTCCGGCTCTTCCGACGAGCCCGACGAGGAGACAGATCCGCCGGTGCCCGATCCGTATTGGACGTTCAGGCAGAACTACCCGGCGGCATCGGACAACGAGGAGCTTCGGCTCGCGCTCGCCAACTGCCTGGCCCCGCACGAGCTGAATCTCATCGACTGGGACACAGTCAAGAGCTGGCATCCGAGGTCCGGCGTCTTTGACGCGGTGGCGCACTGGGCTCGGGTACAGAACGCGCACCAGGTCCACAAGAACCGGGAGCCCACCAAGGGCATCACCATCCCTGCCCGGTTCCCGATGCCGGGAGAGCTGCAGAAGGCCCTGGCCTCGAGCCAGCCCAAGGCCAAGGCACCGCGAAAGAAAGCCACGACCCGAAAGGCCACACCGTGAATGAAACTCTGCGAGACGTGCCAGGAGCATCCGACCTGGACCGAGCACCACCTCTGCCGCCTGTGCATCCACTGCGCGGACCCGAATCACGTGGCGTGCAATCGCCGGAGGCGGGAGCGGACGGCCCAGCGCCAGAGGCAGGGCCCGCCGGTGGACTTCCACGTGCGGCCCTACTGTCGGCAGAGTCACCTGGACCAGGCGCATGCCCCGGTGACGGTGCCTCTGCCGCTCCTGGCGATCCGGGGAGAGGCGATGACCCGTGCGGAGGTGGCCGCGGTGCTGGGCATGACGGACTGGGGAGTGGCGCTGCTCGAGAAGAGAGCGCTGCAACGGTTCCGGGAGAACTGGACGGCGATATTCGGTGGGACGTGAGCACCCTCGGTGACCTCGAGATCCAGGTGCAGCGGGAGAGCCAGCGGCAGCGGGGCTGGACGACCCGACCGAAGGTGCTGGCCGGACGGGGCGCCGTCCGGCACTACTGCTACGGGCCGCCGGGTGACCCGGAGCCTGCCCCCGAGCTGGTGGCCTAAATGCATTCGGCGTTCCCGTCCGGGGCGACAATCGCACCAGCCGGACTGGCTTGTGCTGACATTGTCAGTACAGTTAAAGGTACTAGCCATGAGTACCTGCAAGCCAGTCAAGCCCGCCCTGTCTGCCCCGGTCGTGGTAGCGCCCGTCGTCCACCCGATCCAGCCCTCGGTGCTGCCTGCCCTCGTCGCCTGGAGGATCGCCGCCGAGCGGCGCTACCTGGCCCAGCACCGCAGCCTGCCCAAGAAAGCTGGCCGCAAGTGACCGACGGCGAGTTCGAGGCGCTCCTGGATCGCCGGGCCTCTACCCGGCTCCGGCACGAGCGCTGGTGCCAAGAGGTCAACGAGCTGGGCCTATCCGATTCCTCCTATCAGGCGGCGCAGCGCGACGCGGCCTACCGAGATCTCGAGGCCGTGCAGGCCGAGATCGACGCCGAGCTGGAAGCCGAGCGCACGAGCGAAACGGAGGGAGCATGAGCCGCTACCGCATCGAGTACGTCGGCCGGCGCCGGTTCCTGGCCGGGGTCCGCGCAGGCATCGACGTCGAGGACCAGCCCTGGATCGTCGCCCAGGGGGAGAGCGTCATGGGCACCGAGGCCCAGGCCGACGAGCACGCCGAGAGCCTGGACCGGGACACCGACGGGGAGTTCGTCCATCGCGCCGTGCTCTGCGCGTCGGAGCCGGAGGACGAGATCGCCCTGGCCGAGCTCGCCAAGACGGTGGCCCCCCGGGCTGCGGCACGGAGGGCGTCGTGAGTCACACCATCAGCTCCGACTGCTGCACCGCGACGGTGCTCGAGTGGCCCTGCTGCGAGCCAGTGGACGACCTGCACGGACGGGCGGGCTTCTGCCCCGAGTGCGGGGCTACCGGCTCCTTTCACGTCGATGAGGACGAGGGGGCGATCTGCGTCCAGTGGATCGCGTTCCCCGCAAACGTGCAGCGTCCCGAGGTCGTGGCGCTGTGGAAAGAGGGAGAGAATCATGCCTGACGAGAAACACGAGTACCTGGGAGACGGCGTCTATGCGTCGTTCGACGGCTGGCACATCTGGCTGCGCACCGGCTCGCATGACAGCGACGACAACAAGATCGCGCTCGACCCGAGCGTGTACGCCTCCCTCGTTCGCTACCACGAGAAGCTGAGCAAAGCGGCGGCAGAGCCCACCCAGACGGAGGACGAATGAAGTTCAAATCCACCCTGGACGAGCTGCACCACTGGCTGGGGCTCCTGACCATCGACGTCCAGCTCGGCGTCCCGCAGCGGCACCTGAACGCCACAGCGAGGCTCTGCTGGCTGCTGGTCGACAAGCTGGAGAAGGACGTCAACGGGCCTGCCACCGTGAGCGGCGAGCTGTTCACCCGGCTCAGCCTCCAGCTCTTGGATCTGCAGCGGCAGATTGAGCCGAAGCGGCCGGGGCCGAAGTCGGACGGCGAGCGCGGGCCCAAGCTGCGGCTGGTGGCGACGTGATCCGGGTCATCATCGAGAGCCCGTACGCGGGAGACGTGGAAGGGAACCTGACCTATCTGCGCGCCTGCATGCGGGACTGTCTGCGACGGGGAGAGGCGCCGTTTGCAAGTCACGGGCTCTACACGCAGCCCGGGGTGCTCGACGACAACGACGCGGACGAGCGCCGCAAGGGCATCGTCGCCGGCTTCATCTGGGCGGGTGTCGCCAACAAGACCATCGTCTACACCGATCGCGGCATCTCCAGCGGGATGAAGCTCGGGATCGAGCACGCCCACAACTGGGAGCGCCCGGTCGAATACCGGGAGCTGGGGCACACATGAGAGCCTTCCGGGTCCGCGACCAGGAGTCACCCCGAGCGCTCTGGCTCTGGCTGCGCCACGAGGAGCGGTACTACGGGCACGTGCTCCGGATGCTGCGCAGGCAGATCAGCGAGGGCTGGCCCGACGGCAGCGTGATGGCCACGGCCAGCCTGATGCTCGCCACGGCCGCCCTCGGCGATTCGATCCGGGCGCGGCTCTGGCCCGTTCCGAATCAGCGCTTCGCTCTGTACCACTCCAGCTCCACCCGGCGTGAGGCCTGGCAACGGCTGCTCACCGAGCGCGAGCCGGTGTGCCTCGAAGCGACACATTGACCGTCCCCACAATGTCAGTACAATTAGGAACAGCATGCCGAAACTAGTTTTGCGGTGCAGCGCGCTCCCCCTGGCGTTCCGGTGCGCGGGCTCGGTCCGACCGGGAGCCGTGCCCATCAACGAGCACAACGACGCGGCCGACGTCGGCACGGCCGGGCACGAGGGGCTAGCTGTGCTGGTGCGCACGGGCAAGGTCGACTGGGAAGGCGTGCCGGCCCTGGCCAAGGCGCACGACGTGGACGAGTCGGAGCTCCGGGTGATGCTCGCTCTCGGAGCCCAGCTCTGGGCGAGCGTGCGGGAGAGCTTCCCCGGCGCCGAGACGGAGGTCGCGATGCAGGCTGAAGTCGGCGACGCGGTGCTGACCGGGCACGCGGATCTCATCGGGCGCTCGGCGCTCACGGCGCACGTCGGCGACTGGAAGCTAGGGCGTCTCGATTCGAACTACCGGGAGCAGCTCATCGGCTACGCGGCGCTGGCGCTGCTCAACCGCCCGGAGCTGACCGCAGCCACGGCAGGGGTCTTGTGGGTGCGAGAGCACGAGTATGAGCACTATGCGCTCAGCCGCCCCGGCCTCGACGAGTGGCGCGCGCGGTTCACCAGCGAAATCGTCAACTGGGACGGCACCTACCGCCCCGGCTCGCACTGTCAGTACTGCCCCCGCAGCCACGAGTGCCCGGCTGCCAACGCCCTGGCTCGCCGGGATCTCGCCATCATTGCCGACCAGGATCTCCCCGGGCAGCTCGAGGACCAGGAGACCATCGCCGAGCTCGTCCGGCGTGACCCCGATCGCGCCGTCGCGCTGGTCGAGAAAGCCCGGGCTCTGAGCAAGCAAGCCGATCGGGTCGTCGAGGCCATCAAGGCCGAGGTGCTCCGAAGTGGAGACGTCGAGGGCGAGACCAAACGGCTCACACTTCTGCGCCAGGAGAAGCGCCACCTCGACGTGCTCCAGGCCTTCCCGGTGCTAGAAGAGCAGGGCTTCGACGACTCGGACAAGGCCGAGGTCATCAGCATCTCGGTGAGCAAAGCCGAGACACTGATCGCGAAGCGTGCCGGCAAGGGCAGCGGGGCCCAGGCCGTGCGCGAGTTCAATGACAGGCTGGCCAAGGCCGGCGCCATTTCAACCAGCACCAGCACCTCGCTGGTCATCCGGAGGCAAGCATGAGCGCAGCAGTCAACCCAGGGGCAGTCACGGTATCCGCCATCGAAAAAGTCTCCAACGCCATCGAGGCCGCCGTGCGGGAGTGCGGCGTGCAGGCGATCAGCAACCTGCCCGCCTTCATGCAGGCCGTGCAGATGGCCCAGGGCATCGCCGCGCTCCGCGCCGCGCTCACCGATGCCTTCGTTCTGCAGGCCATCATGCCGCTCCAGGGCAGCAAGCTGGGCTTTCTCACCGACAAGGACAAGGACGGCGGCTACGGGATCAACGTCGTGCGCGAGTGCAGCATCGAGGCGATGCTCCGCGGCTTCTCGGTCGTCGGCAACGAGTTCAACATCATTGCCGGCGGCTTCTATGGCACCAAGGCGGGCTTTCACAGGAAGGTGCTCGAGTTCCCGGGGCTCACAGATCTCGTGCTCGAGCCCGGAGTCCCGCAGTTGGTCGCGGACAAGGGCGGCGCTTTGGTCCCGTTCAGTGCCAGCTGGAAGCTCCAGGGCCGGGCGATGCGCATCGACTGCCAGTACACCAAGGATGGCGACAACGTCGTCGATCGCCGCATCCCGGTGAAGGTCAACGGCGGCATGGGCAGCGACGCGATCCTCGGCAAGGCCGAGCGGAAGATCCTCTACCGGGTGTTCGCTCGCCTGCACGGCAACACCTTCGGCGCCATGGAGGGGGAGATCGGGGAAGAGCCCATCACGACCACCGGCGAGCCCGCGCCATCTCCCGTTCCCGAGGGCACCCCGGAGGGCAAGCGCGTGCCGGTGGTGCGCCTCTCGGGCAAGCGCGGGGCAGCGCCGGAGGCAGCCAAGGCAGAGCCCGCGCCGGCGCCCGTCTCGGAGACCAAGGCCACCGAAGCCAAGCCAGCCGAGGCCAAGCCCGAAGCCAAGCCGGAGGGGGCGATCCCGATCTCTCGCCCTCGTCGCCAGCCGCAGGAGACGCCTCTCAGCTGGGCCATGGTGCACGCGGCCTTGTCCCTGGCCGACCCGGCCTGGGAGAGCGGCGACCGGCTCACGACGATCATGGGCTGGAGCTCGGAAGAGATGCGCGCCGCCTACACCTGGGCGCAGCTCTTCATCGACAAGGACATCGAGGATAGCAAGCTCCCCCCGAGGCCCGCCTTCACGGTGCTCGGTCGGCAGCCGGGCGAAGAGGGCTGATGGACCGAGCGGACCCGTACCGCGCAGATCCGGCGACCTCCCCGGTCCGCTCCGGCGCACACCTGACCTTCGTGCGCCGGCAGCCCTGCTGGTTCTGCGGCACCGACCAGGACGTCCAGGCGCACCACCACGGCAGGCGCCAGGGCGGCGGCGGCACGGGGCTCAAGGGCTGCGATCTTCTGACGGTGCCGCTCTGCACTCGGCACCACCAGGAGTGGCACCAGAGGGCGACGGTGGGCGAGCTGTCTCACACGGAGACCGAGCGCGAGATGTGGAAGGCGATCGCCGTGACCCTGCGGGCGGCATCCTTGACGGAGGACTTTTGACGTGAGCGACACAGAGCTACCCTGCCCCGGCTGCGGGCGTCCGATGGCTCGCGTCGGTGGGCCTGGCGCTCACCGGGGCTGGACGTGCGTGAGCTGCAACGCCGCGGGCGATCCGGAGGAGGACCACCTGGAGGACCCGGCCGATTCGAGGCCGTGCGGGTGCGAGGAGACCGAGGCGCTGAAGGCCGAGCGGGATACGTTCCGCGATCTGGCGAGACACCGCGGTGATCTGCTGGTGTCGGAGGTGGAGCGGCGGCTGCTGGCCGAGAGGCGCCTGGCCCTGCTCGTGCGCATCGAGGTGATCGTCTTCGAAGGCTCCGCTCACGAGCAACGCTTGCTGGATGCGGCCGAGCAAGGCGGAGACCCGCGGGCGATCCTTTACGCCGGCTCGGTCGCGTTCCGTCGCATCCGTGAGGCATTGATTGCGAGCAAGGCGGGCGGGTCGTGAGCGAGGAGCTAACGGCAGAGGAGCGGGCCTTGGTCTGCGGCGGCGACGCGGACCGATCGATCAAGCTCCTGCGCCTGTATGACGCCGCGCTGGCCCGCGCGGAGAAAGCAGAGCGGAATATGAACGCCATCGGCGAATCATGGCGCCTACCGTGCGAGCGCGCCGAGTCTCGCTTGGCCGAGGCGACCGCGCTGCTGGAGCAAGTCGAGGATTGCTATGCGGACAACGAGGAAGCAGAGCAGTTAGTGAGCGCCGTTCATGCTTTCCTGCGTCCGTGCGACCACTCCGGGATAGGCATGCCCGAGTGCACGCTGTGTGACCCGCGGCTCTCCGCCACCCCCGCGCAGGCAGCGGAGCCAGAGGACTTAGACCTAGGAGACGCAATCATCGCAGCGTGCAAGGCTGTTCACGAGCCTCGTTCTCTTCTGACGCGCGTCTATAATGCAATTGGATTGCACATAGGACATGCACCCGCAGGTGCCGAGCACCCCGACACCATCGCGCTCCGGGAGTGCCGGGCGGAGTTGGAGCGCAAAGACAGCGCTTGGATGTCCGAGGTGAAAGCGCACCAGGAGTCTGCCACGCGCTGGGGCAAGCGAGCTGAACGGTTGCATGGTGATGTTGAATCCGCGCGCGCCGAACGGGACACGGCGCTGGAGAAACGGCATGAGGCAATCCAAGAGCAGGCGCGCTTAGCCGATGGCTGCAATGCGGCGCTGGCCCGCATCGCGGAGCTGACAGAACACAATGTGCAGCAGGGAGTACGGTACGAGTTCCGCATCGCCCGAGCCGTGGCTGAGCTGGAGAACGAGGCGCTGCAGCCGAGCGCCAGAATCAAGCGCGCACTGGAGGCGCTGCGATGAGCCGTACGCCACCCGCAGCCCCCGAGATGTGCCATCACGACGGGTACAGCCACAGCAAGCTCGTGCCTTGCCCGAGAGAGAGGACTGCAGCGCCGGAG
>Ga0190274_10000471_pt1 | contig 24493 bp, 17 predicted proteins | sample Popmic531T_FD_133002 | JGI IMG/M metagenome (GOLD analysis project Ga0190274, IMG submission 133002) | Populus adjacent soil microbial communities from riparian zone of Yellowstone River, Montana, USA - 531 T | ecosystem: Environmental > Terrestrial > Soil > Riparian zone | place: USA: Montana... | reverse complement strand
CCGGTGCGTTTTTCAAATTCATGGCTTTGCCATTGCAATGCATCGATTAGGCCGAGGTCGTCAAGAATGCCCGGACGAAGTTCTGTTGCTATGCGCCGTACAGTTCTCACTGTTGAATCTATAAGCGTAAGCATCCCGTTAATTTTTTCCTGAACGATTTTGTTTTCTTTCGGTACTTTTTTGTTCAGCCATGAGATGTCCATTTTTAAACCTGTAAGCTGCTGACCAAGCTCATCATGTATTTCACGTGCAATGCTGGTGCGCTCTTCTTCCCTGATGGATTCCAGGTAGGATGAAAGCTGCCTGAGCTCTTCGTGAGATTTCCGGATCTCTTCTTCTGCCATTTTCCGTTCATGGATATTTTGTACGATGCCGATGAAAAATTCAACCGCATTGTTTTCAGAATTCCTGAATGTGGATAAGCTCAGCTCAACCCAGATGAAATTTCCACTCCGCGTCTTATACCTTTTTTCAAGCTGGTAATAGTCGCGGATTCCTTTCACGATTTCCTCGACAAGGAGAAGCTCTTTCTTAATGTCATCGGGATGTGTGAGTTCGGCAAAGTGCAAGCCTTTCAGCTCCTCCATAGAATAACCAACCATGGTACTGAACGTGGAGTTGGCGTTGATCAATCTGCCATCGGGAGTAGCCCAGGTAACACCCAGCATTTCATTTTCTGTGACCTTCCGGAACTGGTATTCACTTGCTTTCAGCTTTTCTTCGGCGAGCAAACGCTCGGTTACATCATTGGTAAGTGAGAGCCATGCAGGTTTACCATCATTCAGGATCTTGTGTGCCCGCACTTCAACTTTAATAAGTGTTCCGTCTTTTTTAAGATGGTTCCAGATTCCAAAATCTGTCTTTCCTGCCTCGTGATTTTCCATCATCTCCCTGAATTGATTGACTTCGGAATGCGGTCTCATGTCATACGCTGACATAGTCAGGAATTCTTCCCTTGAATAACCATATTGCCTCACAGCAGCATCGTTCACATCAATGAACCTGAGGCCAGGGATGGAAAGCATGAACATGGACAATGGATTTTTATTGAAGAGCAATTTATACTTCTGCTCGCTCAACCTGATGGCTTCTTCTGTTTTTTTACGTTCAGTGATATCTCTTGCAACTGATAGGGCTGAAATTACTTCGCCGGCATTATTGCGTAGCGGGACTGCATGCATTTCCATCCAGCGGTGTGAACCTTTCATAGTAGTGATGGAAAATTCAAACGTGCCGGTAAGACCTCCAAAAACTTTCTTATTAAGGTTTATAAAGTCTTCACGATACGGTTCGTCAACAAGTGCAAGCACACTTTTACCGATCACCTGGGATGCATCTTCAGCTTCTATTACTGCAAGACCTGCAGGATTCATTTGAATGACCCGGCAATCGGAATCCAGCAGTTTGATACATTCAGGTTCTGTTTCAAAAATAGTCCGAAGGCGGTTCTCACTTTCCATGAGCTCGTTCTCAACGCGAAGCCTTTCCGTGATATCGCGAACAATGGCAAGCACCGTTCTGTCGGTGACTTTTTTTAAGTTGGCTTCTACCTCAATGATATGACCGTCGCGGTGCACCATTTTCCTTCTGCTGAAAACGTGTTCGCCGGCAGCAAGACGGGTAAAGTTCATGGGTTTCTGTTTGATGTCTTCAGCATCGATCAGGTCACTGGCGCTTTTTCCCATCAGCTCTGCTCTCGTGTAACCGAACATCTTGCAAAGGCTTTCATTTACATCCAGGAATTTTCCATTGAAATCCGTGACCATAATCGGATCGGAAGCCTGTTCGAACAGGGAGCGGTATTTTTCTTCGCTTCTTTTCACTTCCTGCTGTGCCCGTTGCTGCTTGCTCAAGTCAATGCCTGAACCAATCAGGCAATTTTTTCCTTCATATAAAATGGATTTTGCCTTGAAATAAAATGGTAGCACCCTATTATCTTTTGTGATCACCTCGGCAACGACTTCTGCTTTACCTTCTGAAAAAACCTTGTCAATGGCTTCCTGTACCCGTTCACGTTCATCTTCCTGAAAAAAATCTATAGGATGCAGTCCTAAGATTTCTTGTGCTGAATATCCCGAAGCTCTTTCAAAATTCTTGTTCCAGCGGAGGTAATGACCTTCTTCATCCTGCACATAAAAAATTCCCGGCAGGTTTTCAAACACGAATTCAGAAAGCTCTTTTTCTTTGCGCAACTCTTCTTCTGCTTTTCTTCGCGAAGAAATATCGCGGATAAAACTGCAGTAAAATTCTTTTTCTTCCTGTTTCACCTTTACAATTGAAAGCTCGACGGGGAATTGTTTTCCGCTTTTATCTGACGCTTCAATTTCAGAAAGGGTGTCCAGTTTCAAAGGCTCTCTGAAAAAATCATATTGGCTATTTCCGTCAGCCGGTGATTTGCCGTGGCCACGGGGGAGAATAATATCCCTGAAGTTATTTCCAACGGCTTCCTTTTCATTCCAGCCGAAAATATTTTCAGCCTTGCTGCTCCAGAAAATGATTTTTCCTTCCAGGTCAAAACAAACGATGGCGTCGGGTGCTGAATTTAGAATCAGCTTTGTGATTTCATTGCTTTTTACGAATGGCATATTATATCTGGTCTTCAGTACGTTTCAAAGATAATTTTTTTCCAACCCGGCATTTATACTTTTTCATAGTCGCTGATCCTGTCAAGGCGAAGAACGATTGATCCATCCGTGAAGCCAATTTCTTTCAGATCTTCAGGCCTGTTTTTGAAAATTGCCATGGGCTATATTTATTTCTGTTACGCCGCCGCTGATGATGAACTTCATCATTTCAGTTCCTGAAGCATCGATCTGTTTTATGTTTGCACGAGGCACGATCACCAGCTGCCCGTTAAAACCATAGCTGAAAGGAAGGTATACGGCAACCATTTCCTTGGTCATGCCGAGATCCGTAATGTCATCCTTTGTAATAAAGCCGATCCGGTGAAGTTGCGCTTCTTTTTCTACCAGCACCATGACGGGATGGTTGAAACTTTTCTTTTCGCCCACGAAAGCCTTGATAAGATCTTTCACCGAAGTGTAGATGAGCTTTGTGAGCGGTGCCCGTTCAACCCATTTTTCCAGGTACACGAAGAAAGGGTTCCTTATATAGTGTGAACCGAGAAATCCCATGAAAGATATGAATAGAAATATCACCAGCAACCCGAGACCCGGAATTTCAATCCTGTCAAGCCATGGGATTTTCACCGGGATCTGGAACGGCAGCAGGCTGTCAATCCAGAGTATTGATTTGATCAACACGTAGATAGTGACTGCGATAGGGACAACAAATAGCAATCCCTGGAGAAAATAATTTACAAGGCGTCTCATTGATGGGGTTTTATGTAACCGCAAATATGTTCAGAATAGGAGTTGTAAAAAGGATAGTTGAAAACTAAAGTGGCTTTTAGCTCTTGGCTTTTAGCCCTTTGTAATAAGTGTTTTACCTCGCTTATTGCAATTTGCATTTTCTAAACGTTACATGATAGTTTTAAATGACCAGCTAAGTGCCAAGGGCCATTGGCTAATAGCCATGAAATTTCTGGTAGGAATCCGTCTTAGAGATGGATTGATGATGGAATCCCATTGTGAACGGATGCAAACGGTTACTTTTGTGCCACATTTTTTAACTCTCTGAAAAATATGCAGGAAACAGGAAATCTTCAACAGAAGCCGGCATTTTCACCTTACCAGGTTTTTGTTGTCGTGTTGTTGGCATTTACTCAGTTTACAGTCGTGCTGGACTTTATGGTGATGTCGCCGCTTGGTGACATGCTGATGAAGTCAATGAACCTTACCACATCGCAGTTTGGATTTGCTGTTTCGGCATATGCATTCAGTGCAGGTATTTCAGGATTTCTCACCGCCGGTTTTGCTGACCGCTTTGACCGCAAAAAGCTGCTCTTGTTTTTTTACTGCGGATTTATTGCCGGCACATTGTTCTGCGGTTTTGCGACCACATACTTTATGTTGATTGCTGCCCGGATCATCACCGGAATTTTCGGAGGTGTAATGGGTTCCATTGCCATGGCCATCGTTGCAGATTTGTTTCCACTGGAGCAACGGGGACGAGTGATGGGATTCATGCAAATGGGTTTTGGCGCCAGCCAGGTACTGGGTATTCCGATCGGATTATTCCTTGCAAATTCCTGGGGATGGCAGTCGCCGTTCCTGATGATAGCCGGGTTGTCATTTGTAGTACTTATTGTTTCGGTTTTTAAGATGGAACCGATTAACAAACACTTGCTGGTGCAAACGGATAAAAGTCCACTGCTGCATTTGTGGCATACGGTTGAAAACAGGCATTACCGAATCGGATTTTTAGCGACTGCATTTCTTTCTCTCGGCGGATTTATGATGATGCCATGGGGCAGCGCCTTTGCAGTGAACAATCTTGGTGTCACTTATGGACAACTTCCCATCTTATTTATGGTTGCAGGAATCAGCACGCTTGTCATCATGCCCATCATCGGAAAGTTGAGCGACAGGATTGACAAATTCAAACTCTTTACGATTGCTTCTTTCTGGATGATTGCAGTGGTGGTGATTTATACGCACCTCTTCATGGTTCCTTTCTGGTTTGTGATGACGATGAACGTAATGATGATGATGGGCATTATGAGCCGCATGGTGCCATCGATGGCGCTTGCATCAGTCCTCCCTGAAATGCGCGACCGGGGTGCATTCATGAGCATCAATTCATCACTTCAGCAAATCGCGGGAGGTTTTGCAGCAGGAATAGGAGGAATGGTTGTCGTGCAACAAACGAAAACAAGTCCGCTGGAACATTATGACACGCTGGGTTTTGTAATTGTAGGAATTGTACTGCTTAGTATTTTTCTGATTTACCGCGTAAGCAAGATTATTAAGTCGAGGAAATCGACGAAGACGGAAATGGTTGTTGAAAGTCCTGTTCCGGTTGAAGTATAAGAAAGTTCGCAGTTCACAGTTTCCAGTTCCCAGTAAACAGCCCAATTGGATAGTTGACAGTTTCCAGCGAACAAGCGAAGGTCTACGGGAAACAGCTTATGGCCAAGAGCCAACAGCTATTTGCCATTGGCTGTCACTTTATCATTTGAGTGTACATTTTTTGTTCGCCTGACTTATTTGAGCGCAGGTAAAGCCTTAGCGGTTTTTCAATGAATGAATAGGAGATAGCGGAAAAGAAAACCAGGAAGACAATGAAGGAATATATGAACATGGATTCTTCCAGTACAATCCCCGATTTAATAAGCATCCCTTTGTACCACATGCCGAGAGGTGCCTGGAGGATGTAAATCCCGTAACTGATATCACCCAGGTAAACAAGGAACCTGTTCGAAAGCATCCGGCTAATAGATCCGCGATTATAAGCAAGTGAGAGTATAAACAATAGGAACAGCGGAGCAAGTAAACCATCACGTGCATTTTCCACTAAAGGATTCGGGATAAAAAACAGGAGCAGCATCAGCACAGAAGCAAAAGCAAGAAACAGCGAAGAATGTTTTTTGATGAGGTTGAATTTTCCCTGGCTGTAAGCAATTCCGCCAGCAATGCCGATAAGGAAGTTGTTCATCTGCAGCAGCGGGTTGGTGACTGCATTGATGTACGTGTTTTCCTCGGCGCCCGGGAATGCAGGATTGAAAACAAACAGGTATAAAATAAAACTGACCATCCATATAGCGAATGCCAGGATTGTGGACGTGCGGAATGATCCTTTGAAAATTTTGTAGATAAGCCAGGGAAAAGTAAGATAGAAGAAGGCTTCCACTGACAATGACCACCCCGGCAGGTTATATGTTTTCAAATGCAACGGGATCCAGGCCTGGATAAGCAGCGCATTAGAAACTGCCGACGCTGCAGAAAATTTTTCACGCTGGTACAGCCACACCGAAGCCATTCCGAGGAGCAATGCGATCAGGTAAACGGGGTAGATGCGTGCAAAGCGTGCGATGAAGAATTTTTTCAGCGCACCGGGTTTTGAAAAAAAACTTGCTTCATAAACAATGCTGAGGATAAATCCCGAAAGCACAAAGAAATAGCAAACGCCCAGGTTGGCATGTGAAATAAAATAATGAAGTGTAGGAGTATTAAACGGAAAATATTCAGCCGCGTAATGAAAAATAACAATGCTGATTGCAGCAAGAAAGCGTGTAAACGTGAGCTGCGGAATTTCAATCTTCATCTTGAAGTTATTTTTTTTTGATGAAGATGTTCATAAATCAGGGATGCCAGGTGGTTGCTGACAATGTTACAATTTTTTAAGGAAATGAAACACACTCAATGGGCCAATGGTCAACAGCAATTGGCGGTAGTTATCTGTACACGGTTAAACGAATAACGGTTAACGAATACAGTTCAATGCAAAAGACTCCCTATCTCGTCAAGGAAATCATCTAATGTCTGGCTTTTATGTTTGAGATCTATGCAACCATAATTTAAGACAACTTTAGTTTCATGTTTGCTGAATGCTTTAACCAGCACGTATCCGCTGCAATTTTCATTCTGGCTGTACTCAAGTTTATAAGAGGTTGAATCCAACGTCTCCTTAGTTAATTTGGCATTGGGGATCGCTTTACTATCGCGGAACAAATTTTTATAAATTAATTCCCTGTTTGTTTGATTGTAGTCGCTGTCATAAACGCGGCTTGTTGTGGTGCAGCCAATGAAGAAAATAAAAGTTAGTATAACCAGGTGTGTTTTCATTCGTGTGGATTAATAATCCTACAAATGTAAAAAACGATGGGACACTTCCCGTTAGCTCATTCTGCGTTCTTAATTTCTTAATTTCACCCCGCTGCGCCCAGCAGATTGCTGTGCCCATTTTACCTTCCAGGTTTTGGTTTACACAATACGTTAATGAAGAGTATCTTTGATATAATCTATAAGGTCCAATATTTATTGACTAATGTTGGAGCTTATTGTGGACCATAAGATGCAAATCACTAATTATACATTCCGTACACTACCAGAATGGTATCAAAAGATTTTAAATCGACTTCTGGAACTTCAGTTTGACAGAAAAGAGTCAATAAAGGCTCAATTATTTCAGGCTACATATAAGACAATGGATGATACAAGAAGCTTGGAGATTATTTTAAAGGATGATGGCTTAAAAAAATCAAGGGGAAAAACTGTTCCAGTGCAAGGATTTGCACTTGATAATGATAATACTCCGATTGAAATTTTATTATTTATTCATAGTGGTATTCCATATATGTTAGAGGTTTTAAAAGCAAATGGCAAAGAGATAATCAAACTACCATCTCCAGAAGAATTTCAAATATTTGTTTCAGAAAGGTAAAAAACTATAACTCCGATGAGGCTCTATACCTCGTCGGAGTTATAGTTTGCTTTTTTTATTCTCATATTTACTCCCAAAATTTTTATTGAATGTATTTAAAGAGAATTGCTCCCGGCCTGGTTTTGATGTTTTTGTTTAACGTGTTGAAAGCGCAGCAGCCGACTTCAGGAGCGGCTTCCGGCTATCAAAAGTTTCCTCATTGGATTGAAATGATGAACGACACAGCGACAAATTATTTTGAAGCGGTGAAAGCGTTTGACCTTTTCTGGAAAAGCAGGATACTTCCCGTGGAGGAAGAAGATATTTTAAATGAGCATAATCAAAAGGCGGAAGAACGAAAATCATTCCTCGAAAGTCTTTTTAGATCAAGGAAAGAAAAGCAACGGGAGGAATCAGAGAAATATGCTTTCCAGGTAAAAAAGTTCAGGCGCTGGCAATTGCTTAGTGAGCCATTTGTGCAGAGCGACGGAAGCATTTTGTTTCCCGCTGAACGAAAATTATTAATTGAACAGCATGTGCAGGTTGCCGGTAACTGGCAGCCCACAGGTCCCATCGCATTTCCAACAAACGCTTCGGGACAGATCAACGGCATCGGGCGCACCACGCAAATGAAATTTGATCCGAACGATTCAATGCTTGTTTATGCAACTACTGCATCAGGCGGGTTATGGATCAGTCATGATGCAGGGCAAAACTGGGCAGTCACGGGTACTGACGTTCTCCCTTCATTGGGCTGCGCTTCAGTGTGCATTGATTACACCAATAACCAGGTGCTTTATCTCGGCACCGGCGACCCCAATTATTATGGCGACAGTTATGGCGTATATAAAAGTACTGACGGTGGCGCTACCTGGAACCCATCGAATAACAACATCGGCAACCGCATGGCGCTGGAACTGCTGATGGATCCTGCAGATCACAACGTATTGATTGCCGCAACTTCTGATGGCATTTGGAAAACTTCTGATGGCGGTGCTTCATGGCAGGAGAAACACAATGGTGATGCTTTTACTGACATGATTTATAAACCGTTTTCAGGCGATACGGTCTATGCATGCACCTATTCTGAGTTTTATCGTTCGGTTAATGGGGGAGATACTTGGACACAGGTTACAAATGGAGTTTTTGTTCCGGGCGGTGACGGGCATGGAATGCGGCTTGCAGTGAGCGTTTCAAATCCAAATGTCGTTTACCTCGGAATGATTGCAGATGAAGGAACCATTTTAAAATCGGTGAACGGCGGAACTTCATTCTCTACTGTCTATCACAATCCTGCGCAAAGCCTTGTTGGATACGATGCAACGAGTGGGGGCCAGGGGAATTATAATTTTGACATGACCGCCGACCCGGATAATTCCAACGTGGTTTTTGTCGTAGCACATTGTGTGTGGCGTTCTGATGATGGCGGTATCAGCTGGACAAAATATTCTGACTGGTGGGCCGATTGTCATACGGACATGCACCACATCGTACATTCTCCATACAACCATTCCAACCTTTTCAATGCGAATGACGGGGGAATTTTTGTGAGCCATGATGGCGGCAATAACTGGGATCCAAGCTCCGACGGTCTTGGTTCAACAGAATGTTACCACGGCGCAATGAGTCCTTATGTTACCAACATGATCAGCATCGGCACGCAGGACAATGGTGAACTGTATTACAACGGTACATGGCTCACCAATCGTGGCGGCGACTGGGGCGCAAAAAGCGCATTCGATTACCAGGTCTATAACCGCGTATGGTATTTAAGCGGTGAAAGAAGAATTGTAAGTGGGGGAGATGTTTCCTGGAATCCGCCGTTCGTACCCGGCGGAAACGGGAACGATGTCGAAATTGCATTCACGCCATCGAATACCAATATAGCTTTCGTTGGCCAGACAGATGTGTGGAGGTCGGACGATATTTCTTTGAACCCTCCAGTATGGACACAGGTTACAAACGTGAACCATCAGGTCAAAGCAATTGCCATTTCTGCAACGGATGCAAATGATGTATGGGTTGTACTGAACAATGCACAATTGCTCCACAGCACGAATGCACTGAGCGCCGCTCCTGTGTTCATCCCCGTGGCAGCTCCGGCAGCCACTAATAACCGTGCAAGCATTGCCCTTGTAAAAAATCATCCCGACACATTTTATATATCCTGCAACAGCAATGTGTACCGCACTGCTAACGGCGGCGCATCCTGGACAAACATCACAGCCAATCTTCCCAATGTGAACATTCTTAAAATCTATCACGATGATTACAGCACGAATGAAAAGGTATATGTTGGATCTAACATTGGCGTCTATTATCATACAGATACTTCAGCCTCATGGCTTGATTATTCCCAAGGCCTTCCAACCATTTGTGGTATCCAGGATTTCATGATGATCAATGACGGAAGCCCCAATAGCCGCCTGCGCGTAGCTTACTATGGCAGAGGTGTATGGGAAACGGAGCCCGATCAGCCATTGCAGATTCCGTCCGCAGAATTTGTCGCCGATGCAACAACCATTTGTCCGGGAACACAAATACAGTTCACGGATTTGTCGACGAGCAACACCACCTCTTGGTCATGGACCTTTCCAGGGGGTACGCCAGCTGTTTCCAGTCTTGCGAATCCAATAATTACTTACAACACAGCAGGTATTTATTCAGTGACGCTGGTGGCGACCAATGCCAATGGGAATGACGTGGAAATAAAATCCGGTTATATTAATGTTACACCTGTGAATGCGCTTCCGCTTGCTGAAGGCTTTTCAACGTTTTACCCGCTTAACTGGACAGAGTATGACGACAACAACGACAACGTGGTATGGATGCACAACACCGCTGTCGGAGGATATGGAGCGAGCAGTGAATCCGCTTACTTTGATAATTACAATCATGATTCAGGAGGTGCAAGAGATGCCTTGCGTACGCCGCGTTATGATTTGACCAATGCCGTGAATCCCATGCTTACTTTTGATTTAGCCTATGCTATGTGGAGCATTGCTTACAACGATTCTTTGGCAGTGCTTGTGTCGACAGATTGCGACACCAGTTATACTGTGGTATATGTAAAGGGTGCTGCAGCTTTGGCCACAGCTCCCAATTTTAACTCGGCGGTTTTTGTTCCGGATTCTTCCCAATGGAGAACAGATACCATCAGCCTGCTTCCTTATACCGGTTATGGAAGAGTAACCGTAGCGTTTGAAAACATCGGCCACTACGGACAGGCGCTTTACATTGACAACGTCAACATACAGGATGTTCCTTTGAGTATAGCAACGCCGGTACATAGTGAACTCATCAGTGTTTTTCCAAATCCAACTTCGGGCAGGTTTACACTTCATGTGCCACCGGGATCTCAAAAGGTGGTACAGCTTATCAACTCATATGGACAAATAATTTCAACTGGTAAGCTTGCTGCAGGCGGAAGTCAAACTGTCGAATATGATTTAAGCAAGCATGGGAAGGGATTGTACATGCTCAATGTGATTGATGAGGTTGGAAAGGTGACAACGAAAAAGATTGTGGTAGAATAAAGCGTCTTGGATTATAACTCCCACGAGGTTCTAACAACCCGACAGGTCGCGCAGCACCTGTTGGGTGGTGTAAATATTAGTAACAGGGTTTCATTTTCCACTTTTATAATTATGAAACGCCTGGAAATTTTCAAACCCACCGAATAGCTCCATCACTTCATCTCGTACTGTAAAATTGATTTTACCTTTTATCAATTCAGAATAGGAGGAATACCTCCAACCTGACATGTCAGAAGCAAAACCGGCTTCGACGGGATTTTGATGCACGTAAAAAATTACATTTCTAAAATAATTCATGTCAGAAATTTCGACTCGCCTGAACGCTCTTTTAAATAAAGATCCTGTTCGACCTTTGAAAAAGTTATAATGTTTGGAGTAGGTATTGAACAAGTTTGAAAAATGCTGGCTTACCTGATCGCTTACAAAATATTCATTGGCCGCTTTCCTTCGGTCAAACTTATCCGAACCAAGCCGAATTGAAAGGTATTCAGAGATTTCAGCCTCAGGTTTTATTTGAACGACAAAATGAAAATGATTGGGTAGAAGGCAATAAGATAAAATAGTACAGACCGGTCCGAGATGCTTTTCCGTTTTATTTAGAAAGTAGAGATAGTCGTCATCACGATCAAATATGTTCTCCCTGCCGATGGCGTGATTGTAAATGTGGTAGTAGTGGGTTGGTAAAAGCGGGACCTGAGTATCGGACATTGTAATCTTATATTTATTTGCCACCCAACAGGTGCTTCGCGACCTGTCGGGTGTTGCGTTATTTACTACCTAACAGGTACTTCGCGACTTGTCGGGTGTTCCGTTATTTACCACCTAGCAGGTGCTTCGCGACCTGTCGGGTGTTGTGTTATTTACCACCTAATAAGCGCTTCGCGGCATGTCGGTTGTTTTATCCAGCCCATCCCTCTCTATCTAAACTCCTATATTGAATTGCTTCCGCAAGGTGTTCCGTTTTAATGTCTTCGGAATTGGAAAGGTCAGCAATCGTTCGCGATACTTTTAAAATCCTGTCATAGGCGCGTGCAGAAAGTCCCAGGCGTTCCATAGCAGTTTTCATAAGTTGGATTCCTTCTTCAGGAATGGAACAAACAGTCCGTAATAATTTTGAACCCATTTGTGCATTTGAATAAACGCCGGTTACGTCTTTAAATCTTTCTTCCTGGATTTCCCTTGCTTTCACCACTCGTTCTCTTACACTTTCGCTTTTTTCTGATGACCGCGAGGAAGTCAGCTCGCTGAATGGAACAGGTGTCACTTCCAAATGGATGTCGATGCGATCGAGCAGGGGACCGGAAATTTTATTCAGGTATTTCTGTACAACGCCGGGCGCACAGACGCAATCTTTTTCCGGATGATTGTAATTTCCGCAAGGACAGGGACGCGTTACCTCTTTCCATCTTCAAAAATTGCTTAAAAAAGCCGATTAAAGGGATACCAAAAGTTATAAGATCCCTTGGGGATCATATTCGAAAGAAAAGGTTGGAAAGCGGATTATTCCAAAAAGAGGTGGCCGTTCTACTCCATGTGAGCGAAGACACTGTGACTTATTGGGAGAATGGAAGAGCCGTACCGATGATTAATCATTATCCACGTATTGTATCCTTCTTGGGCTATAATCCATTCTTCAATACTTCAGAATCATTTTCGGATAGGATAATTGCATACCGAATGGCAAAAGGATTAAGTTGTAAAAAGTTTGCAAAATTGATTGGAGTTGATGCCGCTACTGTTAGTAGCTGGCAGACTGGAAGAACTATTCCCCAAATATCAACCCGTAGAAAATTCGAAGGTTTATTCTAGTTGTAATTGGAAAATCTTTCGAATAATTTACTTTTGAAGCAGTTTACTTTTTTGGGAAATTCAGATTTTAAACTATAATATTTAAAAGAAATTAACCTTATGCCAACAGTATATTCTAATCTCATTCAAAGCATTAGGCCTTTAATTCATCCAAAGGACTTTGAGGCACCACTGACACAATCGATTGATCTATACTTCCCAGATTTCTTGAATGCCGCCCTAGATAAATATGTGGCCTTTTACAAAAAGGATTTACTTCAGCATATAGATCTACAGGTTCCTTTTGATCCCCCACAAAACGATAATGTAATATCGAAAATTGAAAAACTTTCTACTGCAATAATAAAAACGGTTGAACTTTTTTATCAAGGTAAAATATTTGAAGCCACAAACACTTTTAATTCTTCCCTGGAAGAAGTTCTTTTTGATGAGATCAAAGCTTTGGCGACAATTCCAGCTACTACAAATTTTTATAGAGCAAGGGCAAGTGGAGACAAGCAGTTTACTAAATCAGATTTATTCCACATAAAATTTGAATTAAGACATATTGTATCAACTAACAGATATAGTGTTCCGGGTTTTCCATCATTGTATCTTGGCGATTCAACGTATCTTTGTTGGGAAGAGTTTAATAGATATAGGCTCAGGGACCTTTCGTTCTCTAGACTAGCAAATATGAGAGAATTAAAAATAATTCAGATTCAAAGAATAGAAGATTTTTTGTTGGAACTGAATACTGTGCACCAAAATCTTCAACTCACCTTTCTCTTGCGATTCCTCGTCACCTTCCCATTAACGATTGCTTGCTCAATAAAAGTTAAATTCCCCAACGGGAATTTTAAACCAGAGTATATAATTCCGCAACTACTGTTACAATATGTCTCAAGAAATGACAGCATTGACGGCATTAAGTTTCTATCAACAAAAGTTGGATATTCAAAATTAGATGGTGTCAGTGCTTATAATTATGTATTCCCCGTTAAGACAGTCGATAAAAGGGGCTTCTGCAATAAATTGGCGGATCTTTTTCATTTAACTGACCCAACATCGCTTGAACTTGAAGAAATTATGTATAATCCTATCACGCACCCAATGTCAATAGGTGGAGGTTCTTCTCCGGACAGAAGATGTATTGAATTAGTTGAAGGACAAAAAAGTTATTATGCAACAACTTCATTTGGAAAATTGGAAACTAATTTGATTATAAGAAGTCTTGGGAAAGTCTAAGATCATTACTTTCCCTTTTTCTTTCTTAGAGATTCTGTCAATGCTTTTAGGATGCTTTCTTTTTTTTGTTTTGCTTCTCCTTTTGAGGTGGCAGCATAATTTACTTTGACCCTGTACCCTTTAATGCGCTCTTCTGTATTTGCTTCCGTTGCAATTTCTTGGTCCAAATAAAGAAACAAATCTGCTGGTTCACAGAATAGAATTTTGCTTTGGTCATTCTCAGAAATTTTATCTCTACACTTCTTTCTAACGTTTTCCAAGTTATTCTTCTTGGTAGAACAAACAGCGACAACATTAAATCCGGCTGCCAAGCATTTCTCAATGTTGTGAACTTCCCATTTATCAGTAGTGGAGACGGTAATTTCACATGCAATGGTTTTATTGTTGCGTTCAAGAAGGACATCGACTCGTCCTTTGCCATCGGGAGTTTGATGTTCGATAGTTGTCTTAAAACCTCGTGATTCAGCCATTCGTTTGATGAGAGATTGAAGGTAACGGTGCTCAGATTGCTCTTTCTTCACTACAAGTTTTTCCTTTGTGTCGATGAGTTTTCCTTCTGCAATTGGTTGCAATGGTTCATGTCTTTTTGAATAAGACTCTCTAATTTCTTCCACGTGAGATTTTACAGATGGTTCTTGAACAGTATTTTCCCGAGGCTGAACCTCGGATTGTAATGCACTTTCGACTATACTCTTTTCAGTTCCATACTTTTCCCGTGAGCTAGAAATGATTTGATCAGTGTATGAAATTTGATTTGTAGTAATGGCTCGCGAAATGGAAAGATTGAAATCATAATCCGGCCTATCTATTCGTGCTATCGCTTCACCTATATTCAAGCTCTGCAAGTCCTTCGCATCGAAAAAAGAGAATCCATTTTCAAATTTTTTTGCATCAGTATCTCCAAGACGGAAGCAAATGCGAGTTCCGGCATTTGCAACAACAGAACTGGCAAGTTCCGAATCGTATTTCACTAGTTGTTGAATGTCTTGGTGCGCCAGGATCAGTCCTAAGTGATATTTACGTGCCCCAGACAAAATTGCAGACATGGAAGGAGTTATGAAGTTCTGGAATTCATCTATGTATAGGAAGTAGTTATTCCGTGTGTCTTTGTCTTTTGCCTGTCGGGCCATCGCGGCCTGCTGGATTTTTGACACAATGAATGTACCCAACAGGTAACTGTTTTCATTGCCTATTAAACCTTGCGACAGCTTTACCAGAAGAATTTTGCCTTCATCCAAAACAGATTCAAAGTCAATCGACTTTTTCTGCGAGACCATATTGCGAATAAGCTTTGGCCGAAGAAAGGTATCCAGGCGTGTAAGAATAGGACCAATGGAGGTGCTTTTGAGGATTGGAAATTCTTTCTGCCAGTAGTAAATGACTTGACTGTCTGTGATGGTTTTCAGAAAGGCATCACGGAACGGTCTCTCAAGAAGAAATCTTCGCAGATCAATCAATGTTCCTCCCTCGCTACTTTCTAGAAAAGCAATGATGGCATTGGCGAAAACGGAATTCATTTGATCTCCCCAACTTGTTGAAAGACGTTTAAATGCTGCCACTAAATCGGAGGAGAGGATTTCCTTTTCAATGTCTGAATGTGCTTTCAGAATATTGAAACCTACTGGGAATTCCGAATCGGCAGGATCAATAATGATTACATCTTGAATTCTGTTTGCTGGTATCAGCGGTAGAACATTTTCAATTAAGTCACCGTGTGGATCAAGAACCGCGACTCCATTTCCGATCTCTATATCTTGCGAAATAAGATTAAGTAATAATGTTGATTTGCCTGTGCCCGTCGCTCCAATGATGTGAGTGTGTTTTAATCTGCGTTCCGGATCAACCGACACAACCCTTTCATCACCTTGGTGGAAATTACTGCCAAGTATGAGATCATGTCCATCCGTAATCTTCGGTGCTGCTTTCGTTTTCCGTATATCCCTGACTAATTTGGATGATACAATAGAGGGTGAAGGAAAATGAATGAATGTGGCAAGTTCTCGGCTATTCAAAAGCATTCCTAGGCGGTGTGATTGCCTTTTAATGACATCAGTAATTCGATGATTTGATTCATAGTCATGAACTGGAAGCGGCTGAAGTTTATTGCTACTGGTCTTGGAGAGTTGTGTAATGGCATTGCTGATTTCTCTAGCGATATTCTCTGCCCGCTCGTCATTATCACTTTGAGCAATAAGCCGGATCGTGGCTGCAAAAAGTGGTGATGCTATTTTTTCTTTAGCAAGAGGTAGCATCTCGGGCGCATCAAGAAAAAAAGAATCACCTCTATCGTCCATGACAGCATGGAGAATACTTTGGGACCATGAATTAACAGTCCCTTTGAAAAGAATTTGAATGGTGAGCCGATCCTCTCCTTGTAAATGTTCTAATATTCCGAAGAGTCCGGTGTATGGGTCAAGATCAAAATTTCGCGGTACTGCAAGTGGCCGCATGAATTCTTCTGCTAATCCAAAATCAAAAATGTAGGCATGCAAATCATCCGCTAAAATGCAATCAACATCCTTTGTCAGCGTGGTCACAACATTTGGAAAATAAGCTTTGAGTTGGCTTTGGAGATAGCGGTTGTCCACCTCGCGACAAACAAATTGTAATTGTATTATGTTACTGGTAGAAATAATTTCAAAGCTGATGTGATGTTTGCTGAACGAAGCCATTAAAAGAAGTCGTTCAATTTCTTCAACTCCCACCCTATGACCAACGGGACATGAGATGCGAATAGCTGTCAGGAGCGGTTCATTATCTTGATCCTCGAATGGTTCGATAGTAAGTTCTGCCGGTTCAGTTACAGCGACAAGAATTTTTTTGGTTTGAAAAAGACCGACAGTTCTGCCTAACAAAGTAGGTCTTCTTCCATTATCCACATGCGCTGTAGGTTGAGGCACGTGGTTAAAGAATGGAAGAAACGGTGGTTCAAGGTCAACTGGATAATCATATACGAGTTTTCCACGACCCAGCCTTTCCCATTCATAAAATTGGGCAGTCAGTTGTTCAAGATTGGACGCCATCATTCAATGATGCTTAGCGTCCTTTTTCAGGTTTCCGCTCGTCTTCAGATAATGCGCGTAATCCTTTGATTTTAGAAATGTCATCTACGACTTCCAGAATGCAGGCACGAATAGCTCCACCAAACATATTCTGAGTATCGACTTGGTAGTAGGTCTTTAATACTGACGCTTTTGCGACCAGTGGACCGATGTAAGGAATGCGATGGACTGTATCACGCAGTTCATTGGCTTGCTCCCCATACCAATACGAAACAAAAAAAATTGAACCAAATGTGGCTGCACAAACATCGAAGGAATTATGCTTCCTCGAAATGCGCAAGTAGTCACGTGTTGACGTCATAAATTTGTTTTCCGCAAGAGTGATTCGTTTAATTTTTACATCCGGGATGTCACGCTTTTTTACAGCTGCCTCTACTCTGTCATAGAAATCGGAGGTCGAGTACTGAGTATCGAAATTGTGTTGCCAATGATCATGAATGAGAGGGAGAAATCGTGTCATATGTTGTTGGTTTAAAGGTTAAGAACACAAAATTCAACCACACCATTTAATTTTCCTAAGGGTTTACCCTAAACTATTGGCAATACTGGAGGTTTAAAAACTTACTTTCAAATGGATGAATTACATTTGATCAAAAAAACAATTATGAAAGTCTATACAGACGACATAAACCAGTTATTAAATTCCGCAATTTATAAGCACCAGAAAAAAAGCGGTAAAGATTTAGCGCAATCAAAATATTCGGAATTTTTCTCTGAACTGTGTGAAAGTATACATCTCGAAACAGGTACTACCATAAATGCCGATACTCTTTATAAGCAGTTTTACATTCGTATGAAATCTTGGGATCGATCTGAGATAGGATTCTCAGTTGATTACCTTAACTGTTTATCTCAATATGTACATAAGAAAGATTATAATGATGTATTCAAGGTTGTATTTGAGGATGAGAATGAAATTCCGGAATTTCCTTGGGAACATCCAGCCTTTCCAGCAACCCCAACTATCAAAATACACTGTGATGATTATAAAAATCTATGGGTAAAAGACGAAAGTCATAATCCAACGGGCGTCTGTAAAGACAGATTTGCATGGGAGGTTTTTCTTTATTACAGGAGTTTGATGAAAGATATTATTATTAAAAAAAAGGATGTAAAGTTCCCAAGGCTGTCATTAATTTCCTCGGGCAACGCTGCTTTAAGCATTCAAAATATTTTAAGAATTCATGGTTTGCCAAATCTCAAAGTTATTGTCGATAAAAAATTTATTGATGATGGTGTTTATCTTGCTTTGAAGAATAGCGGATGTGAAATTTTTCCTTATAACTTAGAAAGCAAAAGATTAACTTCAGAGGACATCTTAAAGGAAACGAATAATAGGGATGGAAAAGATCTTACTTACGGTTACGACATTGAGAAACTATCTTATTATGATTGGATGGCATATGAAATATTGAATCTCAATCCTCAATATTGTTTTGTGCCGTTTGGTAGTGGGGATTTGATGAAAAATATTATGGAAATAAATCATAAGGAACTAATGTCAAAGCGTAGTTCAAAAAGATTTTTTGGAAATAAAGAGATACTTCAGAAATGTAAATTTTTTGGTGCGAGAGCGGAAAACAAAAATACCAGAATGAAAATGCTTTACGCAAAATTCAATACATTGAACAAGAAGGAAGATTTTAGATATTTCTTTGATAAAGGGACATGCTCAAAGGAATCGGATATCGTTTTTGTGAATGAAAAAGAAAAGTATTTGGACAAAGCACTTCTAGTTGCAAAAAAGAATGGGATAACATGTGAAGCAAGTGGAATCGCGGGTTTAGCTCTACTATTTCAACTGAGAGATGAAGAAAAAATAAATCCTGAAGAAAAAATTATTATCGTTAACACTGGTAAAATCAATCTGAAGCTTTTTGACGGTAATTGAAGTTGTTATGAGGTTTAATCGGAACGATAACATGCACATGATTAGTCAGGTAATTCGCAGATAAGTTTCAAACTGAATGGCACTTTTTCGATGGAATCTTAGCTTCGAAAACTTGGAAAGCTCAGAAATTTGAAGTTTTTATAAGTTTTACGTAAAGGCTAAAAATATTTGGAACATTGAATATTGTTCGCTATACTTGTTGAGCAATTCAGAGGTGGCCTTAATTGAAAAAGGGGCAACCGTTCGAGCGGTACCCCTGAATTGCTCCCGTAAAGGAACAGTATAATGCCGCAAATGTAGCAACGAATTCGAAACAAGCAAGCGCGGTTTTTCTTACGGGTTCACGGTTGACTTAACTACCAAACGAATGAACCCTACCATACATAACCAATTAAAGAACCATTTTCCCGCAGCTTCTCTTTTTGCTATTGTAGCACGCGTGAAAGTTGAAGCAAGTACTTCAGAGTTACGTGACAGATTGATTCAATTGTCGAGCAATCTGATTTCAAATTATACACTTGAAAATTTTCGTGAACAGGAAAATATAAAGGTGTCACGTGAAGCTTTTAAAATATTTGGTCGAGATCCCAATCGCTACATGGTGTCCTCGGAGGCGTTGTATAAAAGGATACTTCAAAAAAAGGATTTATATTATATTAATAACGTAATCGAAATAAATAATTTTCTGTCGCTAAAAAGTGGATTGTCATTTGGATCGTACAACCTGGACAACATCAAAGGTGAAATTAACTATCGTATTGGGAGCAGTGGTGAAACTTTGGATGGCATTGGAAAAGGGAAAATCCCGCTGGAGTGTTTACCAGTATTATGTGATGAAATTTCTCCATTCGGCAGTCCAACTAGCGATAGCAGAAGAGCCATGATTGATCTCCCTTGTGAGAACGTTTTGATGATAGCATACTGCTTCCAGGCAAATTACAATTTTACTGAGATTATCGAGGACGCTAAAAGTCTTTTATCAAAATATGCAAGTGCAACTGAAGTAAAAATACTTTAAAACTTAACACCCGACAGCAATGAAAAATGATCCGCTCCCGAACATCGCGAACACTTACTTGACTGGCAACGGTCATGAACTATTAAATCCGCACAATTGGCCTAAAGCTGTAAAGCAATACTTGGAGACGCAGACAGAAATTTTTACTGCAATTACAAAAAATAAGTATAAACTAATCCTGGAAATTGGATGTTTTGATGGTACATATTTACAGTGGGCAAAAAAATTTCATAAACGCTACGTTGGAATTGATATCGCTACAGATTGGTTAAAGCTTGGTGAGCACAGAGCCCAATTACTAAAGTCGGCTCCGGACACGTACGAATTTTTAAATATGGATGCTTTGCATCTTGAAAAAATTTTTCAAAAATCCAAACTGATTAGGAAGGTTGATCCCCGACATATAATTGCAATACTGCCTTTTAACGTTATCGGAAATATACATGATCCAGGCAAAGTTATTCGCGGGTTAAGGGCATTGAGTGTCGACTATTTTATCTCTTCCTTCAGTACGACCAAGGAAGCGACAACTGCAAGACATGAGTATTATGCAAACTGTGATTATCCGGGATTAACCCGATCCACTTCCGATTTAGGTGTAACGTTTACTTCGGTAAGAGGTGGGTTTTCTTCAATAGCGTTTGATGAGAATTTTTATTTGTCAGCATCACATAATGCAAGCGACCATATTTTAAAATATTTTGGTGGGGTTGGAATTGGTTGTTTTTCAGTACGTGGTCTGAATCTAACAGAAATAACGAATCTTCTAATTAATTAACTATAAAAACTTAAAACTAAAATGGAGACTATCAACTTTTCCGATACTCAGCCGGCTTTTATGACGACCTCAAACGTTAGTTTGCAATTTAAAAAAATTACCTTTCTATTAATGAATCATCCGGCACTTGCGAAAAATCTTAAGCGTATTACAGACTTTAAATTGTTAATGCCATTGATAAAAAAAACAGTGTTCCCAATCTTTGTTGGTGGCGAGACAATTACTCAGGCAATGACAACTGTTGAAAAAAGATTAGTGCCGGTACAAATTGGAGCAGTCCTTGATTATTCTGTTGAAGTTGCCGATACGGAAGAAAAAATTCAATTTACCATAGATACGGTTAAAGGGGCCATCCGGCAAAGCGCGCATTACAGAAAGTTCTTACCATTTGCAGTCTTTAAGATTTCAGGCTTAATGCAGAAACAACAACTTGTTCTTTTAAGTAGCTATGTTAAAAATCTCACAGTAACAGGAGGGAAAGAAATCCAAGCATTGTATCATCAGATCGTTGCAAAAGTGAATTCAATTTGCCAGGAAGCTTTTCGTTATAAGGTTAAAGTAATGATTGATGCCGAAGGAAGCGACATTCAGGACCTAATTGATCTTCTCACATTGGAAATGATGAAGCTTTATAATCACGAACGGTGCACGGTTATTAATACTTATCAATGTTACTTGAAAGATGGTCTTGATAAGCTGAAAAGACAATTTACAACATTGCGAAGTCAGGGTATTTATTTTGGAGCCAAAGTTGTCCGTGGTGCTTATATGGAGACTGAAAGAATTAAAGCCGGTTTGGAGGGAAAGCCTTCTCCAATTTGTGAATCCAAGGATGAAACAGACGTGCAGTTTAATTCTGCGATAAATTTTTGCTTCAAGAATATTTCTGAAATGGAAATGGTTGTGGCTACCCACAATGAGACGAGTATCCAAGAAACCATTTCGTTAATGGAGAGACATAAAATTGAAGCCGGTGATTCCAGAATTTATTTTGCTCAATTATTCGGCATGTCTGATAATCTGTCATGTAATTTAGCGAAACATGGTTTCAATGTTTGTAAATATTTACCCTTTGGCCCTGTGCACGAAGTCCTACCGTATCTGATTAGAAGAATAAATGAGAACTCCTCCATTCGAGGACAAAGTGGACGAGAATTAATTCTTATAAAAAATGAGATAGCGAGACGCAGAAAACTGTAATTTTTAATGATGAAATTTATTTTCGAAATTCAATTCCCTTAATAAAATCTAATAATTTGACATCGAATGCCGCTGCAATCTTAGTACACCAGAAAAGTGTTGGAGAAATTTCTCCTCTTTCCATTCCGCTTACATTTTGAAAATTATTTCCTATCCTATCAGCCAGCTGCTCCTGGGTCCAACCTCTCTGAAAGCGCAATTTTTTAATATAAACCCCAAACTGCTTATCAAATCTTTTGTTGGCCTCCGATTTTTCCATTGCGAAGGCCAAACTGAATTTTATTTTTATCTAATAGCTAACCGTATGCGGTTAGTCCAATACATTTGACTGAAAAATTCATTGCAAATAAGAATAAAATCATTTCTTGTATTTGTCTAGAGGGTTTTACTTGCACTGAATTAACGTATACGAATAGAAAATAACAGTTGACCAAATTGTTCATAATTTATTTTGGAATTCATCATTAACTCCTTCACCTTCACAGCAACCACAGATGTTTTAATCACTGTCAAACTAAAACAACCATGAAAACCAAACTGCTACTCGTCGCATTTATTGCTTTCTGTTCATCACGGTTCGCTCATGCCCAGGCTCATTATTTCATCTTGCAAGATTGGGCAAGTACTATTGGCATCCAGGACTCCATTTATAAAGTTCCAAGTACGTATGATGTTGAAGGGAATTTTATCATGGCATCTTACACTATTGATGAAGTGAGTGGGGCGGACATTATGGTCGCCTCCTATGATACATTAGGCAACCTACTGTGGTCCCAAACATGGACTGGGTATGGACACAATCGAGATCAAGCTATTGAAATTGCCACAGATGATTTCTGTAACGTCTATGTTGCAGGGTTTACTTATTCAGACAGCACAAATTTTGATTGGATCATTATCAAGTACGATAGTACTGGCAATCAGGAGTGGACTTATACTCATAATGGTACTGCGAATAATTATGACATACCCGCAAGCCTTTTCGTTTATAACTCGCTACTGTATGTGACTGGAACATCCTATAACTTAACCACTCGTCTGGATTTTACAACAGTACAGTTAGACCAAGCAACGGGAACGGAGAATTGGATAAAAGAGTATAACTCTAACAATTTATTTGATGTTCCCTATAAAGTAGTTTATTCTCCTAACGTAGCATTAGGTGTAATTGGAGCCAGCCAGCAGAATGGAACTCAATGGGGATTTACAATTCTTTTGTACGATAGTACTGGAGCGGAACTCGATACAGTATCATTTAGTGGAACTTCGAATCTATTCGATAGCCCGAATGCTGTTAAAACCGATGCTTATGGAAATATATATATTACTGGTTTTGTTTTTGATTCTCTTGAGAATAAAAATGTCCGCACAGGTAAAATAGCGGAAGATGGAACGGTACAATGGGTGGTTGATTGGGGTACAAACGCTGTTGGAAATGATCTTATTATTGATGTTTTCGGTAATGTGTATGTATGTGGCAAAATTAATCACCCTGGTCATAGGTCTGATTTCCTTCTAATCAAGTATAATTCAACGGGAAGTGTAGTCTGGGATACCACTTATAATGTTTCAGGTATATCTGACGAAGCTCTCAAACTTGCGTTCGACCAATCAGGAAATGTAATTGTCACTGGTTATGCGACAGGAGCCTCATTAGACTTTTTGACAATGGCAATTAACCCTGATAGTGCGACGATTTTATGGTCAGTATATTATTCAGGAGATTTTGGAGGTAAAGACAAGCCGGTAAGCTTAATTGTTGATGAGTCTGATAACATTTTTGTATCAGGGCAATCACAAACAAGTGATAGCACCTATGAACAGATAACAATTATGTATCGCACTGAGTATTTCCTCTTGCCATCTGATACTCTACCTGCACCTTCTAATATGTTATTTTATCCAAATCATGGACAGATTGTCGATGTAAATGATAGTGTGAGAGATGACATTTATTTCTACACGTTTAACCAAAATCCGAATCTGTATTTTCAGCAAGACACCGTGAATTTTGTCTTTGCAAAAATCGATGGTGATACCACTACTCTAGATAGTCTTGAGCGAATTTCAATGAATTTTGCAGGGGGCAATTTGACTGATCCCTCCGGTGACATTTTTCATGATACTGATCAGGTGCTTAACTATTTTCTTGCTCATTGTCCAGAGGGTATAACTGGTGTGACTGGTTGTGAAAGGTTCGCGTATTATAATGTCTATGAGGATATAATTGCTCTCTTTCATAATAACTCTGCTGGCATGAAGTTCAGCTTTTTTGTGGGTCCTACTGGCGAACCGAGTCAAATTGTTTTGCATTTTGAAGGACACCAACAATTATCTTTAAGCGGTGCCGATTTACAGGTCGATGGTATTCTTGGGTCCATCACTTACAAGCGACCTTTAGCATATCTATTTGACATTTATGATGGGTCTAAAACTCCAGTTAGCTGGCTCGCTTCTTATTACATATTGGATAGTGCGAACGTTGCAATTTCAATTGGAGGAGGTAGTTGGGATCATGATAAATATTTGGTTCTTGAGTGTGCTCGCCGCGTAGGTTCTGGAGGTAGTATTGCGAATCTTGATTGGAGTACATACTTCGGAGGAGGCGGTGATGAGGATGGCTTTTTCGATGTAACGACTGATAAAAATAATGATGTATATGCTGTAGGGATAGCTGGACCGAGCATTTTTCCAGTTTGGCATTCTATG
>Ga0190274_10000470_pt1 | contig 24535 bp, 20 predicted proteins | sample Popmic531T_FD_133002 | JGI IMG/M metagenome (GOLD analysis project Ga0190274, IMG submission 133002) | Populus adjacent soil microbial communities from riparian zone of Yellowstone River, Montana, USA - 531 T | ecosystem: Environmental > Terrestrial > Soil > Riparian zone | place: USA: Montana... | reverse complement strand
CATCGCCGACCGTCAACCAGATCTTCGTCGGCGGTAACGGCGTTTCCTACACTTGGAACGGCACGTTGTGGCTGGTCAGCGGTGGGACGACGCCGGGCGGCGACTTCATGGCGACCAACAGTGTCGGGTTCGTCGTACCGCAGAACGTGTGGACCACTATCGTCTGGAACACCGTCGTCACCGGCAATTCGGGGGGTTGGTACAACACGACGACTGGACGCTTCACGCCGCCAGCCGGGCGTTACGTGATCCGTTCATCAGTCATTCTGGGTTCGTCCGCTAATCCCACCACGTTGAACTATATACTGAGGAAGAATGGCACACAGATTGCCCAAGGTGGTCAGGTGCCCGGAGCGGCCAATTGGTACGGCGACCCCGAGGTCGAGGTGCTGATCGACGCCAATGGCACCGACTGGTTCGACGTGCAAGCGACCGGCAACGCTACCAGTATTTCGTCAACGGCCAACTCGGGCGTGTTCATGGCGTTCCCGATCAGCGGCCTCAAGGGACTGCAGGGTGATCCCGGTGTGGCCGGTGGTGGTGGTGACGTTCCGGTCGGCTCGGTCCTCGACTACGCCGGTACGACGGCCCCGGTCGGATGGCTGCTGTGCCAAGGCCAGTCGGTGGCAGTCGCGTCCTATGGCAATCTGCATGCCGCCATCGGCTACACCTACGGCGGCAGTGGCGGTAACTTCAACCTGCCCGATCTTCGTGGCCGTGTGATAGCGGGACCGGACGGCGGCGCGGGTCGCCTGAACATCGCCAACCCCTCTACTGTTGGCTCGGCGGGCGGCGAGGGCACGACGGTGCTCACGGCGGGGCATTTGGGTTCTCATACCCACACGATACAAAGCCACGGTCACACGGCATCGGGCCACGGGCTTGTCGGCAACAACCTGTCCAATGGAACGACGCGCGCCGTGGGCACGGCGGACGGCACTAACTCGGGCCTGTTTCAGGATTTGGACATTACGGTCGCTGGCTCTGGTCTGCTGGGGACTGACCCTGCGGGCAGTGGCATTGCGCACAACAACACGCAGGCAACGATGGTCATGAACAAAATAATCAAAACGTAACGGAGGGGGTCACCCTAATGGCAGAGATGGACTTTCCTCCGGGCCCGTTTGTCGGGCAGCTGTACACCGCTCCGTCGGGCACGACCTACGTGTTCGACGGCTACGGCTGGGTCGTCGGCTATTCCGACAGTCCGACGCAGACGTTCCAGACGATGGGCGACCTGCTCGACATGATCAGGACGCTGCTGCAGGACACCGACGTGTCGTCCGGCACGTACCGATACTCGACCGACAGCATCGTCATGGCCTTCAACCAAGGTCTGATGGAAATGTTCAGGATCAGGCCCGACCTGTTTCTGGAGTTCGGTTATGTCGTGCCGCAGTACAGCGTCGGCACCCTCGCCGATGCCATCTCCATCGAGCAGCAGTACGTTCCGGCGCTGATCTACTATACAGTCGGGCTGGTGCAGATCCGCGATGACGAGCAGACGCAGGACGGACGCGGTGCCTCGTTCATCAAGGTGTTCCAATCCGCGCTCGTCAGTGGAGGGCTTACGTCATGAGCAGTCCCACCCCGCCGAACAAGCGCATGTATGACGATGTGAAGATGCACATCCCCGGCCTCACGGATGCCGTCTACAAGCAGATGCTCTATCACGTCATGAACGACTTCCTCTCGATGACCAACATCTGGCAGGAGGAAGTTCCCATTGCAGTCGCGCCTCCCGAGACGACTTACCCGTTCACTGTAAGTCACGCGGGCAGCCCCATGCGGCTCATGCTCCTGTACGATGCCGCGACCGCCGGACCCGGCAAGCACTGGGTGCAAGGCGGCGCGACGATGCGCAAGCCCGGCGTGATCGTGGTGCCTGTTGCGCCCAATCAGGCGGCGACGTGGAACGCGGTCGTCTCCAAGACCCTCGATACGGTCGGCAGCGAAGGCTACTTCGACATGGAGCCGGACGACTGGTGGATACTCGACCAGTACGGCGACGGCGTGATCTACGGCATCCTCGGTCGCCTGATGCACATGCCAAGCAAGCCGTACACCAATGCGAAGCTCGCGGGGGAATACTGGCAGACCTACGTGGCGGAGCGGGGCAAGGCGCGCACCGACGCCCTGCACGCCAACGTCTACGGTGGCCAGCGCTGGTCGTTCCCGCAGAGCTTCGCCACTCCTCACAGGAAAGGCTGGGTCTGATGGTTACGTTCACGCACGCCAAGGTCTCGGGCAAGGCGGACGGCACCGACGATACGCTGGTCAAGCCGACCGACTGGAACGCCGACCACAAGGTCGTGACAGCTGCGGCCAGCGTCTATCTCGGGCGCGACAGTTCAGGCCCCGGCCCGGTGCAGGAGCTGCCGGTCTCCAGCATCTTCCCGATAGGCATCGTGATCGCGTTCGCCGGTTCTGCGCTGGCAGTGCCCGTCGGGTGGTACGCCTGTGACGCTACCGTCAGGCCCAACGGTGACAGCCCGGAGCTGGCCGCGATACTGGGGAACATCTACGGTGGTGTCGCGGGGGTAAGTTTCGCCGTGCCCGACCTGCGCGGTCGCGTGATCGGCGGATTGGATGCCGGGACGGGCCGCCTGCCGGGATGGAACGCGCCCGGCAATGGGGGAGGAAGCGCTTCCAACTCAGCAGGGATGGGTAACAAGGGGGTTTCTTACTCTTCGTTTGTTGGCACCCTGAACGCCGAGGCCAACCGTACGTCGTTCGCGACTGGTGAAGAATTTGTTGACCAGTCGGGCAGCGGTGGTGGAAGCAATTTCGATTTCCCGAACAAGGATCACAACCACCAATACAACGTCCATAACATCCCCGTGCTTTTCGGTGGCAGCTTGTTGACCACTGCGAACACGCTGACTGACGCCTTCAGCATTGTTCAGAGCACGGTGGTCATGAACTACATCATCAAGAGGTAACAGTGGCGATCCCTCCGATCAGCATCACTGGCTTCAGTGGCGAGATCCCGGTAGCCGACGCGCGGCTCTTGCCCGAGCAGGCGGCGTCCGACAGCGTCAATGCGTGGCTGTTCTCGGGGCGCGTCGAGCCGGTGCACTCGTTGCAGCCAGTCCACATCATGTCCAAGCCGTCCATGCGGTCGTGGTTCAGGATGCCCAAGGGCAGCCCGAGCATCGACAACATGGTCGACAGCTACTGGATGGAGTTCGAGAACGAGAATGTCCGCGTCGTCAGGTCTCCTGTCGTGGGTCAGGACGACGACGGCCGGTTCTACTGGGCGGACGGACTGTATCCCAAGTACGTGACCGGCGACATGATCAAGGCGGCACTGGGTCCGACGCCACCCACACTGCCGACGCAGCCCGTGCCGTGGAAACTCGGTGTTCCGTCGCCGCTCGTTGCGGCGGCCGTCGTGCCCAGCGGTGGTGTGTCGTCTACCCTCAAGACGGTGCAATACACTTACACGTGGGTTACGGGTTACGGGGAAGAGGGTCCTCCTGCGCCGCCGTCGGTGCCACCTATTGTCGGTAACAAGATCGACGCGACCTACACCCTCACGCTGACGGGGCCGCTGCCCGCCGACACGACCAGCCGTAACCTGACCAAGACGCGCATCTACCGCACGGTAGTGAGCACGCAGGGCGTGGCCGTGTACTTCTTCGTGGCCGAGATCCCCATCGCGCAGCTCACCTACGCCGACAACAACGCGGGCATGACCGACGCTATCATCGTCAACAACGAGCAGCTGCCGTCGCTGACGTGGAGTGGGCCGCCGCCTGACCTGCAGGGGCTGGTGATCCTCGGCAATGGCATGATCGCAGGCTGGCGGTTCAACGAGGTCTGGTTCTGTGAACCATACAAACCGCACGCATGGCCCATCCAGTACGTCATCGCCGTCGACGCCAACGTCGTCGGGCTGGGTGTCCACGAGCAGTCGCTGATCATCCTGACGTCGGGCCATCCGTATGCCGCGACGGGCGTCGTGCCCGAGGCCATGGCGCTCTCCAAGATCCAGCCACTGGAGCCGTGCACGTCGCGGCGCTCTATCGTGAACACGCCGCAGGGCGTGCTCTACTGCTCGCCCAACGGACTGATCAACGTCACGGCGCGCGGTACGGAGAACCTTACACGCGAACACATGCTGAAAGACCAGTGGGACGCGAAGCTCAATCTGGGTTCGGTCATCGCGACGACGTTGGCCAACGGGTACTACTGCTTCTCGGGTCCGACCGAGGGCGTGTTCCAGAAGGACGCGTTCCAGCATTTCATCGCGGGCGGTGGCACGTCGCTCCCTCCACCGCCCAACCCTACGGCAGACACACCCGACGCGTTTCAGCTGGTGAGCGCCTTCGGCACGAGACCGGGCATGTTCATGCACCGTACGCTCGGGATCACGGTGCTCGATCCGTCACCCAGCGAGGTCTTCAACCTCATTCAGGATCTCTACAACGGCGAGACGCTGCAGCTGCGCGACGGCGTCATTCATATTGTCGACCTGCGACGTACGGCTCCGTATGCGAAGTATCGCTGGAAGTCGAAGATGTTCACGCTGCCGTACCTGCAGAACCTCGGCGCGGCCAAGGTCTACTGGACGCCCAAGGATCACGATGCGCCCGACGAAGCCAGCTACTTCCGTGTGTACGCGGGAGCGCAGGCCGAGCTGACCGACGACGGCCTGCCGCTCAAGTTCCAGCAGGCCATGACCAAGTCGGGCCAGATGTTCCGCCTGCCGTCCGGCTTCAAGGCGCAGTACTACCAGTTCGAGGTCGAGGGCTACCTGATCGTGGATGCGATCCACTGCGCCCAGACGGCGCGCGAACTGAGGAAAGTCTGATGGCGCAGGACAGCCGACCGCCCACCTTTGCGACGATCCCCGTGCCGGTGGCGGACCCTGACGGGCTCTACCATACGTGCATGGCGATGAAGGAGGCCATCGAGACGATGCAGGGCCTGCGGGGCAACAGCCTTACACCGCGCCTGTTCACTGGGCAGCAGCCTCCGCGCATCGACCGGGAGGGCGACTTCTGGTTGAGCACCGGACAATCGACCACGCTGAACGTGGCATACGCCGGCAAGTGGTTCCGCGTGGGTGTGCTCCAATGATCGTCCTCAGTGACATCCAGCACGGCGAGCTGATCGCCATAGCGGCGGGGACGAACTTCAACCCGATGACCGACCAGTGCATTTCCAGAGTTACGGGCGACGGGCAATTCCTCGGTGGCACGATCTACACTGGCTACAACGGTGCCGTGGTGTGGGGGCACTTCGCCGGGTTGCCCGGCTGGATGAGCCCCGAGCTGGTCTGGGTCAGCTTCGACTATCCGTTCATGCAGCTGAAGGTGAACCAGATCCTGTGCACCGTCAGCTCGACCAACAAGGGGGCTCTGGGCCTCGTCAAGCGGCTGGGTTACCGGCAGCTCTATACAATCAAGGGGGGTGTACCCAACGGTGGGGACCTCGTCCTGTTTTCGATGTCGAAACCAAACTGCAAATGGCTTAAACTCCGTTCCCGCTACCTGAAAGCGAACGGACATGCTGCGGGGGACACGGTCCATGTTCACGTCTGATCCCTTCGTGCACTTCCTCGACGACCCGTGGGCTGACCATCCGGTACGTAACCGGAAGACGATCTGCTATGGCGGCGGTGGAGACGACGGCCCGCCACAAGCGCCGGACTATTCCCAGTACATCACGGCGATGTCCAACATCGCCAATCAGGGGCAGACGTGGGCGCGCGAGATGATGGCGGAGGCCAAGACGCGGGGTGTCGATCTGATCGACACTGCCAAGCGGATCTCCGGCAAGTCCGAGGCGGCGGGCGACACCCAGCAGGCATCGGCCGAGGAGGGTCGCGACTACTGGAAGGGATTGTCGCGGCCCCTCTACGATAAGCAGCAGCAGGAAGCCCTGCGGATGAACCAAGACCTGCCGCAGTTCGAGGAGCACGAGGCGGGCAGGGGTGGGGCCAACGCAGCTATCGCCATCGACCAGCAGATGGCCGCGCTCCAGCGCAAGATGATGGGCGATAACACGCTGGCCAGCTCGGGCATCGCCAAGCAGGCACTGGGAACTCAGGCTGCTATCGGCCGGTCGCAGGCGACGACGGCTGCCGCCGAGAACCAGCGTCTTGCGGCCCGCTTGGAGGCGCGCAAGGCGCTGGCCGACAGCCTGAAGTCGGAAGAGTTCCTCGCCAACGAAGCGTCCGACCAAGCCAAGCTGGCACAGGCCAACCGGGGCGCTGCGACGGATGCCGTCAACAAGTCGGCGGTGGCGGCGTCGAGCCTCTACGCCCCGGCGCACGCGATGTACGGGACGTCGGCGGACGTCCAGAAAGAGTGGGGCAACGCCACGGCGAAGGGTTACGACCAGACGCTGGCAGCTTACAAGGAAGACGAAGGCGGCGGCAGCGAGGCTGGCGACATCATGGGTCTTGTCGGTGGCATCGGCGGCACAGTGGCCGGTGCCTATTTCGGCGGGCCGGCAGGCGCAATGGCCGGTGGGTCACTGGGCAGTTCACTTGGCAAGAGCGCAGGTAACGCAGTGGCCGCGCAGGGCGGCAAGATCCCGCCGATGGGTCGGCGTGTCCCGCGCCGCTACGCCCAAGGCGGTGCCATCGACACCAGCCTACCCGGAGCGGGTAATCTCGTGACGCCCGAGATGTCGCCGTCGGGCGGCGAGGAGGTCGACGACGTGCCCGCCGTCGTCAGCGAGGGCGAGTTCGTTATCCCCGAGCGCACCGTCGACTGGTTTGGCGAACAGTACTTCCAGAAGCTCATCATGAAGTCCGACAAGGAGCGCGAGCAGCAGACGGTCGCGGCTCCCGACATCGTGCCGGATGACGATAGTCAGGGTCCGGCGGTCGATACGTCCGCGCCCCAGTTCAGGTCCGAAGGAGCACGCGTCTAATGGCCCGCCGCAGACGAGTTAGCCCCATCGGCATGTTCGGTCAGTCCCTGATGCAGGGGCTGCAGCTTGGCTTCCAGCATGCCGACAGGCGCGAGGCCATCGCCGCCCGCCGTGAAGCCATCAACGCGCAGATGGAAAAGAACCGGCAGCAGGCGGAATACAATCGGCAGAAGCTGGGCATCGAGGGCATGAAGGCCAACGCCTACTCCACGCTGGCCAATGCCAACGCCCGCAAGGCCGACCGCTGGACGCCGGGTGGCGGCAAGGGGGCCGCAGCTCCGGGCATGTCGCAGGGCCTGCAGGGTTTCCTCAAGGACAATCCGGGCATGCCCGTGAGCGATGCGCCCGATGCTCCGCCGACTTACACCTTCGTTGCGCCGACACCTGACGCGCCGATGGATCAGCCGCCGGTATCGTCTACCGATGACAGCGGGTTGGGTGATGCGCCGGCACAGGGGGCGGCGCGCGGCGGCAAGATCCAGAAGATGGCCCGTGGTGGACGCGCCCGTGGTGCTGGCGATCAGTTCAACGCCGGGCTGATGAACAGCATGCGGATGATGGACTACATGGACCGCGCGCAGGAGCGTCGGAACGCGGCGCTCAAGGACGTGGGGACCAAGCCTACCATCAAGAAAATCGGGTCGACGATGGAGGGCGACACGCAGGCCCAGCCGCCGCCCGCGACGGCGACCATGCCGCCCGGCACCGGCACGACGGGGCCGGGCTCGGGGTACGGAGAAGTCGCACCGCCGCCGTCGGCGTACGGAGGTTACGGAGCCGGGCTTGCGGGCATGAACTACGCCGCAGCACCGGAGATGACCGACTACGGAGACTGGGGCCGCTCCAGTGCCAGCGCGATTGATACCGGTGCTACGGGCGCTGCTGGTGGCGCAATGACTGGCACGAGCGACTGGGCGGCGGGCGGCGCAGAAGCCGGCACGTATTACCGGAGCGGTGGGTCCGTGCAGCGCATGGCGGGAGGCGGCAAGCCGTTCGGCCTGATGGGCATGGTGGGTTCTGCGCTGGGCAGCAGGTGGCTGGCCGACAGGATGGGTGGCGTGCAGCCGCGACCGCGCACTGACGGGAGCGTCCCACCTGCAACGTCGAGCACACCCGGACCCGGCCAGCCGCTGCCGAAGCGGTTCACCGACGACGACCGTGGGGCGGCATACGATTGGGCCGAGCGCGGCCAGCCGCGCTCGATCAAGCGTGGCGACCGAGGCCATGCTCTCACGGTGCCGATGTCGCGTTACGACGCGGGCGACTATGAGAACATGCCGCCCCGGCAGGAGCCGAGGCCAGACGACTACGCCACGCAGCAGGGACCGACCGGGACCGATGTCGTTGTTGACAGTCGCAGCGTGAGGACATCGCCACCTGCTGCCGCTCCACGCAGAGGCGGTAACGGTGGTGGCTATCAGGCGCGCGGTGGCATGCTGGGTGACCAGCGGCGGACCACGGCGTACGACCCGACCGCCGACCGCATGGACCCGCGCAACATCGGCGTCGTCAACGAGCGCTACGAGACCAACCCGATGGTCTACGCCGCGACCCAGCATGGCGGCATCGAGCTGACCGATCCCCGGCAGAAGATCTTCCAGCGCGGCGGACGCGTTCATTTTCAGGATGGCGGTCGCTATCGCGAAGGCATGCCGATGGCTGACCCGGCGTACGACCCGCCCGGCAGCGGTGGCGAGCGGATCACGAAGGACACGAAGCTCATCAACAGCCAGAACCCCACCCCGTTCAAATTCTTCACCGACACGAACGTCGGCAAGCAGGGCGTCCTGTCCTACGGGGCGGGTGCCGATCCTTGGAGCAAGCGTGTCGGCGGCGAGGTCGGCTACGAGCACAAGTTCGACAACGGTGCCCGTGTCGGCGGCCAAGTGTATCGAGGCCAGCCCACGCAGGCAGGAGATCAGGGGGAGACCCGTGTCGGTGTCCGCTTCCACATGCCGTTCTCGACCGGCGGTCGAGGCTATGCGGAAGGCGGCCCGGTGCGCCAGTTCCAGCAGGGTGGTTCCGGTCGTCTGCCGGTGCCGTTCCAGCGCGGCCAGACGCCGATGCCGGGTATCCGGGGCGGGATCAGCGGAGGCACGCCGCCGGGCATGCTGCCCGACCAAGGCGGTGGCGAGGCCGTTGGAGGGGGTCAGGACGAGGCGGACAGGCTGACCGAGATCTGGCGGCAGGAGGCCCACGAGGCTGCCCGGATAAACCAGCAGGGAGGTCCGATGCAGACCTTCCAGCTGCCACCGCGCCAGCCGCAGGGGCCCGGCCAACTGCACAACGAGGCTGCTGGTCAGCCCAACCAAGGCTACGCGACACGGCCCACCGCACAGGACGAAGGTCGGGGTGGACCCAACCAGAGCTACGTGCCGCAACCGGAGCCCGGCGATCAGGCGGGAGGCTCGCCTGCTGCCCAGACCTACCCGCCGGTCCCCGTCCCGCCCCTGCCCGAGCGTGACCCGGCGTGGGCGCGTGATCCGGCGTATCCAGATCCGAACGAGGGCGCGGGCAGTCCGCGACAGAGCTGGCGTCCCGACCGCATGGACGGGCCTGATCGTACCGAGCAGCGTGCGCCGGTTTACCCAGATCCGAACGAGGGCGCGGGCAGTCCGCGACAGGGATACGGGCCGCCTACCAGACCGACATCTCACGACGAGGGCGCTGGTAGTCCGCGACAGAGCTGGCGTCCCGACCGCATGGAAGGCCCAGACAGCATCCCCCGAGGCCCGCAGCAGTCTGGTTTTGTGGGCGAGGAAGAGCGCGCCGACGAGCGCAGCCGCAATCGCCAGCAGGGCTACGGGCCGGGTTCGGGCGCACCGCCCCGTGGTGCGCCGCCCCGTGGTGCGCCGCCGGCAAACGGCTCTGCGCGGGGCGGCCCCTCCGCGCCGGGTTCAAGCGCAGGACAGGACGAAGCCGACCGGCTGACCCGCGAGTACAACTCCAGAAGTCAGGGCTCGATGCCCCCTCCATCGGGCGGTGCCATCTCGGCCCAGCCGCCGATGGCGCAGGGCACCTACGAGCCGGAAGGCGGGACTGGTCTCGCCGGTCCCGGCGCTGGCATCAGCACCAACAACGCGGCACGGGATTACCTCGGCGCTGCCAACACGTTTGCCAACTGGGCACTGAAGGACGCCGGGCCGCAGAACAAGGATCAGGCGACGGCGTCGCTCTACTCGGGCAAGGGCGCGGCGACGACCGATGAGGTCGGCACCATGTTCATGGCCGTCGACCCGGACGGCAAGATGCCGCTCGACAAGCGCATGGAAGCCTCGGCCAAGGCCCTGCACGACTTCTACATCGCCAAGAACGATCCGAAGATGGCAGCGCAGGCCGTCTTCCAGATCGCCCAGTACGGTGTGGCGCAGAGCCGCCAGAACGGTGCGGCGGCCTTGAAGATGGCGCAGGCGGGCAACGAGCAGGGCGCGCTGAAGGAGCTGATGGCAGGCTACAGCTGGCTGGTCGACAAGGGCACCGCCCGTATCGACGGCCAGAACATCGTGGTCATGGGCGACGACGGCAAGATGCGCGCCCAGATCCCGCTGCAGCCGGGCACGGTGCAGAACCTCGCGATGGGCATGATGTCTGGCCAGCTTGGCTGGGATGCGCTCCGTCGTGGCGGCGATGCAGGTGGTGCACCCGCTGCCCCGGCGCAGGCGGTCAACGCCTCCTACCCGGCGGCGGGTAACCAGCAGCCTACCGCTCCTCCCAGCGCCAGCGCCACCGGGGCCCAGCCTTCAGCGGCCTCGGCTGGGCCTGCACCTGCCCCGGCCGCACCTGCCCCATCGCGGGCCGTCAACACGACGCCTCCGCAAGCCCAACCGGCCACGGCGGCCCCGACCGCCGCGCCGGCTCCTGCCTCCCGGCCACCGGCTCCACGTCCCACACAGACACAACCGGCGGCCGGGGGACAGGTTCCACCGGGCAAGGGACAGTACGAGACCAGCACGATTGAGAAGACGCCGCGCAAGATGACGCCCGACGTGAACGTGCCGTTCGTGCCGGCGGGTAGCGAAGCGGCGAGTGGTGCGGCGGGCGAGCCCAAGCCGCCGGCCAAGCCGACGACGACCGCCGAGGATATGGAGAAGCTGAGCCCCGCTGAGAAAGAGGCGAGGGCGCACTACGACAAGCACCCGCTCGATCCACCGCCGAAGCTCCTCCACCAGCATGCTCCTCCCCCTGCCGAGGTTCACGCCATGAACGAGGAACTCAGGAGGCTGGAGAAGAGCTACATGGATCGGCGGCACAAGATCGAGGCGGACGTCGAGAAGTACAAGCTGTCACCGAGCGAGCAGAAGCAGTGGGTGCAGCCGAAACTCAGGGAACTGGCTGCCGAGTACAAGGAGCAGCGGCAGGAGCTGGTGACTGTGCGCAACAAGTACCTCGACAAGAGCATCAACGCGCAGACGCACGAGGCCAACGTCGTGCTGAAGCCGCGTGACATCTCGTTGACCGACGAGGAGAAGATCAAGGAGCGGACCAACGACCGGGCCAAGGCGGTCGATGCCGACGTCGTGAACCGACAGGGCAAGGGAGACCCGGACAAGCAGAAGATGCGTGACCGCACGGTGCTGCGCTACATGGTCGACGAAAACGAGCGTCGTCCGCTCTACGAGATTGCCAATGGCATCTGGCGGCACAACAAGGGTCTAACCGCAGAAGCTGCGGTCGACCGCGCCATTGCATTGACGTCGATCATCCCCGAGAGCGAGGGCCGGTCGAGGATGAACTACCAGAAGGGCCAGTATGCCGTCGACTGGAGGGCCGTAGGCGGCAACCTCGACCAAGGCATCCGCGTCCAGATGGGTGACGGCACGTTGCTCAACCTCGATCCCGACACGCACAACCGCGTGAAGGACCTGCAGCAGCACAACTGGCGGCAGAGCAAAGACACCGAAGGCCAGAAGAAAATCGACGCGGCGAAGTTGGCCAAGCAGAAGGAGGGCCTCGCTGGTCGGGCGATCAAGCTGCTGCCGCCTCCGTTCGGCGCGGCGGTTGCCGGCGCGGTAGGAGCAGCCGGTGGCAGGTGAACCCGAAGACAAATGGGCTGACAGCAACCCGCTCATAGGTCCCGGCCCGGAGGGCATGAAGACACCTGCGCCGCCGCGCAGCTGGGGCGAGGCCGCCATAGACACGGGCCTCAACCTCACGGCAGGTGTGGTGGGGGCGGGACGCCAAGTGTTGGGTGCGGTCGAGGCGGCGGGTTCCGCCATCGCCCCCAATGCACCGGGCACGATCAGGGCACGCCAGAACCTCGACACGGCAGCCGACATCGAGGGCTGGATCAAGAGCGGCCGGTCGGAGCAGGAGCAGCAGGTCGAGCGCGAGGGCGGCTACAGCTTCAGCAAGGACCCCGGCAAGTACCTGTTTGGAGCCGGCGTCGGCATGATCCCCTACGCGCCGCTGGCCATGATGGGTCCGTACGGCGTGCCCGTCGCCATGGCGCTCGGTGCCGGGCAGGTCAGGTCCGACCTGCGCGAGAACATCCGCAACGCGCCCATCGAGGAGATGCGCAAGAACCCGCAGTACGTCGACCTGCGGGATCAGGGACTGGACGATGGCGCTGCGCGCGAGCGCCTTGCCGTCGAGAGCACCGACCCGCGCAAGATGCAGACGTGGCTCGACGCCGCTCCCAACATGATCGGGCAGGGGCTGACGTCCGGCTTTGGCTCGGCGGTGATCAAGGGTCTGAGCATGCCCGCGATGCGCGGCATCAAGAACGAGATCGTCGAGCGCGTCATCGAGGGTGCCAACAAGAGCTTCATCCGTGGCCGTGCCACTGGTGTCGGCATGGGTGCTGCGTCGGGTGCTGCCCTCGGTGCCGGGTCGGACCTGTCGCGCCAGCTGAGCGAGCAGACGGCGGGCCAGCAGCGCACCCCCGTCAACTGGGGGCAGACCAAGGACGCTGCACTGGAGACGGGCGCGCTGTTCGCCGGGCTGGGCCTCGGCTACCGGCGTCCCGAGCGGTTCCGCAAGGCTGCCGCGCCGCCGATTGACATACACGTCGAGGCGGCAGCGCGCGACATGGCGGGAGACGATCTGGGAACGACGCCGGGACCGTGGGGCGAGCGGCCCATGGCCGAGGGTGCGAGCATGGCACCGGCCACTGGTGGCGAGCGTCCCATGGAGCACGGCGACCTCGGCATGCCGACGCCACCCGACGTCGAGTACGGCCCGGCTCACGTGCCGCCGGGAGCGGGGCCGTGGGGCACGCGTCCACCGGAGCCGGGCCCCGAGATGCACCCGAGCGATGCCGGCTCGTATTATCCCGGCACGGCCCCCTCGGAGGTCGCGGCGCAGCGCCGCGAGCAGCGGCAGATGGGCGGCATGCCCGCCATCACCGACCTGCCGGGCACGCGTCCGCCGGTCGAGCCCGGCCCGCCCATGCACGAAGGAGACATTGCGCCGCACGAATACGGATACCCCGAGCCGTTCGCCCGGCCTGCCGTGCGGCCCAAGCGCGGCCTGCAGCCGATGGACGAGGCCGACGTGGCGCGGGTGCCGAGTGTTGCAGAGGGCTATCCCGGTCTGGAAGAAGCGTCGATACGTACTACTGCACCTTTCGTTCCCAAGAAGGGCAGCGAGACGTTCACGGGTGAGCAGCCGATACACAAGCCGGGCGAGCCGCACACCGTGCCCGACCTGCGGCCCAAGCCGATCCTGCGCGAGCCCAAGGGCGGACCTGAGTTCCCTGCGGTCGAGACCCCCGACTTACCCGGAGCGGGTGACTTCCCGCACGAGCCTGCTGCCGCCACCTCGTGGCGCGGCGGCCCGGCACAGCGGCACATCGACGAGCACTTGGCGGGGCGGGACATGGCTACGCGTGGGCAGATCGCCCGCGCCCTTGCCGAGCAGACCGGCAAGCGCAGCGTCGGTCGCCTCAACAAGGCGATGCAGCAGACGTTGTCGAAGATCCGCGACGTCGTCGACCGCGCACTGGAGCACGACGCCGAGGGCACCATCGAGGCGATCCGTGGCGGTGCCACGGAAGTGGGCGTGCGCAAGCGCCTCGATGCCGACGAGAAGCAGGCCGTCACCGCACTGCGCGAGGGACTGGAGGGCGGGCGTATCCGGACCCGTCGCATGCTGTCGACCGAGACGACGCAGGGCATGGCTGACCGTATAGGTCGTGCGCTACAGGTCATGGCCGACCATACGCCCGGCGTACTGGCGAAGAACCTGCCGCCGACACTGGAGAAACTGCTGAAGGTGCTGTCGCCGGACCAGCGCGTCGAGGTCAGGAGCGCCATCAGGACCAACGCGCGCGAAGTTGCCGACATGCTGCAGGGGCGTGAGCACAAGGCAGAGCCCGGCCAGTGGATACACGAGGACCAAGGCAAGGCGCACAGGAAGGAAGCGCGGGCCGAGGAGAAGGCTAAGGCTGAAGCCGAGGGCGAGCTGCTGACCAAGGAGGAGCCTGCAGACGAGCCCGGCCACCGCCCGATGGTGGAGCGTGACTTCACGCCCGAACCCAAGACTGCCCACCGGGAGATGGTGACGCGGGACATCCATCCGGCACCCGATACGCTCGGCCTGTCATCCGAAAAGGTCGCGGCTCGTGCGCGCAGGGACGCGGGCAAGTTCAAGGGCAGGGGATTGCAGGCCATCGAGGAGGCGAACCAGATGCGCCTCGACCGGCTGGCGAAGGCCGGTCGTGTTGTCGGTCAGCAGCGCGCCATGACGGAGCAGGGCGAGGCATCGACCGTCACGTCGCGGAAGCCCACCATCGTCCAGCGCAAGCTGAAGGCAGGCGAGAAGCCCGTTGTCGAGACAGCGCCGGCTCCACCGCCGACACGTCCGTCGCGTCCGTCACGCGTGCTGCCGACGCTGGCGCGTGCTGCTGATGTGATGGAGGCCGACCGGATACGGGGCCTGCTCGGCAGGGCGGCGGCGATCAAGGCGCGGATGAAGGACCTGCAGCGCAAGGCAGAGGCGGCCGAGGGCAAGGCCGATCAGGCGTCCGGGCGGGTATCGAGAGCTGCGTTCCTGAAGGCGGCGCAGGAGAGCCGCGACGCGATGGAGAAGCTGCAGAAGGAATACGAGCGTCTGGGCACGGCAGAGTACGAGGCGGAAGTCGCACGCGATCTCGAACACAAGCGCGCCCGTGCGCTCGGGCAGCTGCGCGACGTGGTTGCCGACAACCAGACGACGCAGATGCTCTACGACAAGATGGAGGACATGCTCAAGCGGGCGCGGGACAAGTACGAGAAGTCGCAGAAGACCCAGAAGAAGAAGCTGCAGGAGACCGATGCACAGCGCAAGGCCGAGGAGCGCAAGCCGACCTACACGCAGCGGAACCTGATCTCCGAGAATACCCTGAAGGTAGCGGACCCCAAGGAACGTCAGGCCGAGATCGAGAAGCTCGACGACATCGTGACCGGCAGGGCCGAGACCACGACCGAGAGGGCCGAGGCACCCGACCGCAAGAAAGGCCAGACGACGACGTCGTATCGCAAGGTCGACGATACGAGCGCACTGCTGCCCGACGATATGACCTTCATCACGGCGTCACTTGAGGGCCTGAAGCGCATCGCCAAGGCACTGGCCGAGCGTGCGCAGGAGAAGATTGATCTGGCGGAAGAGGGGTACTCGAACGACATCGAGCGGCGTGTCGCGGCAGGCGAGCCGAACTGGAACATACGCCCGACCGTGGGCACCAGCCGTGGGCCGCACGGGCTCTACTACAACCATCTCGTCATGTACCGGCGGTTCATCCGTGCGGTGAACCAGTTCAAGGGCAGCAAGGACATGCTGCGCACGATGATCCTCAATCACTACATGGCCGAGCGGCTGGTGATGGAGGGCAAGTCCCACAAGCTGAAGCAGCTGCATGACGACCAGATGAACTTCCTGCGCCAGCTGGCGGTCGAGCGGTACAACACCGTGCGCAACAAGGCCGACAGCTCGGACGCCGACAAGGCGATGGCCAAGAAGGCGCTCGATGCGTTCAACAGAGAGCTGGACGATGCGCTCAGCATGGAGAGCCTCGACGAGGTCCATCACTCCATCCCCAGCGACACCAATTTTCTGGAGCTGCTTGAAGAGCAGGGCATCGAGCCCGGTGCGATAAGCCGCGAGGCTGCGGGTGTCCTCAAGCGGTTCGTCGAGAAGCACAACGAGGATCTTCTGCGCGACATGGAGATCAACGAGCGGCGCAGGATCGAGGACAAGCGGGAGATCCAGCCGTACGACGTGGAGATGGCGAAGATCCACGGCAAGGAGTGGTACGACGCAGACGACACAGCCCGTATGGAGATGATCGACGACCGGGCGATGCAGGAGGAGCTGGGCGGCAAGGACTTCGAGAAGTACCCGCCGCGCACGCCTGCGACCGGCCCACGTATCCGCGACCTCGAAGGTCCGCCCGAAGCTGGTGTACATCGCGAGGCGGTGCCGGGCGACCTTACCCAGAGCTGGCAGGAGCAGGTCAAGCTGACCGAGGCGATGGACCGCCCGCCCTCGACAGTACGCGAGGGCACGCTGCCGGCGGCAACGCGCGCGGTAACGAGAGAGCACGCTGCCCGCAACCTCACCCCGGAGGCTCGCGAGCTGCGCGAACGCATCCGTCTTGAGGCGGCCGAGCGCGGGCAGCTCGACGAGATGATGGAGCAGGAGGCCCGCGCCACTGCACGCAACGCACGCGTTGCGACCCTGATGGAACGGGCCGACCAGATCGTCGACAATCTGGAGACGCTGCCGCCCGGCCACCGCGATGCCATCTGGGAAACCGAGCTGCGACTGATCGAGGACGAGCTACGGCAGCACTACGAGGAGAGCGTCCCCGGTGCCAAGAAGAACGAGCACGGCATCGGGCAGGTGCTGGAGGACGGCAGCGACCTGACGCAGCGGGGCAACCTGCCACGGGGCGCTTACGTGCGCCGGGTAAGCGACTTCCTCAAGGCCGGCGAGCGCGACATCCGCAAGGCCGTGGGTGGGTTGATGTACAACCTGCGTACCCACTTGATGGACGTAGCCGATGCAGCCGTCGGCAACATGGAAGTGGTGGCGCTGACCGGCGAGCAGATGAGGCTTGCCGCCGATGCGCGCCGCCTGCCTCACGACACGCCTGCCTTCTACGACCGCGAGACGCACCGCATCATCGTCTCGCAGGAAGTTCTCAACCGCCCGGATCGGGCCAAGATCCTCGGCCACGAGATCACCCACCCGCTCACGTTGCGGGCGATGGAGCTGCTTCCCGACATGCGCAAGAAGCTGGAGCAGCAGCTCCAGCACCTGCGCGACGCCTACAACGACCTGCGTAACCCGAAGTACGACGAGCTGCGGCGGGTGATCGACCAAGACCCGCAGATGATCGCCAACATCCACGAGATGATTGCCCAGCTCTACAACGACGGGGGCAAGACGGCGTGGGCGCTGAACCAGATCGAGCCGCCGATTGAGACGAGCATGCGCTGGCGGAAGGGACTGCAGGGCAACCTGCAGGCTGTCTTCAGCACGATCCGGGGCGGGCTCAACGACCTGTTGTTCAAGGTCAGCAAGAAGAAGCTGCTCAACGACACGCTGCTCACCACGCTGGATGCGTTCAACGACCTGCAGCGGGTGGGAGAGTTCCAGCGGCCGAAGCGCGAAGGCGGCGCGATGCCCTACACTCCCGACATGAATTTCTCGCGGCAGATGTCGGCAGAAGATCTCGGCTGGGACCAGCTGGGCACGCGCACGGAGACCCCGCAGGAGAAACACGACCGACTGGCCCCGCTGTGGGACGCGGGTCCGCAGAACGCCATGTACACGATGCGCGGGCGGAACATGATACCGGACCTGCTCAAGTTCATTGATAAGCACGCGCGCGAGAGCTGGGCACAGGACTACCGGATGATGGGCGAGGCCCTGCGGTCGTTCCAGCATCTGGTAGACGACGTTAAGATCCACATCCTCGACAACAACGATTTCAATCAGTGGGTCAAGGACATCGGTGGAGACCCGGCAGCTGGCATCCACATGGATGTGAAGAACGAATACATCGTCCTGCCGAAAGACTACGACCTGCGCATAGCGGTGCACGAGCTGGCCCACGCTGCCTCGGTGCGTGCCCTCAACGAGCATCCCGAGTTCGCCGCCGCCATCAAGGATCTCGCTGCGCGCCTGCAGAACAGCCCGGAGTACGCCAAGTGGAAGCGCGAGATGGGCCTGCACGGCAAGGTCTACGGCTTCACAAACGCCAAGGAGTTCGTCGCCGAGTTCTATTCCAACTGGCAGTTCCGCGAGCTGACCAAGCGGATCAAGATGACACCCGCCGAGGTCAAGGAGTTCACCGGGGTCTACGTCAAGAAGACCCTGTACCAGCTGGTCACGGATACCATCGCCAAGTTCCTCCGCAAGGTTACAGGCGACGGGCAAGTGAGTGTCGAGCAGATGACCGGCGCGCTGCTGCGGGGAGTACTGGAGCGGCAGGCGCATCTACGTGACTGGGACAAGAACGCGCGCATGGCCTTATGGGATGCGCATGCGGATCTGAATGTCACGCGGGGGCAGCAGCCTGCATCACCCGGCCTGCTGTCAATGAGCCCCGCCAACGCACGCAGGGGCGAGGCGATCCGCGCACCGACCGTCGAGCGCAAGGTCGAGGCTGCCGACAGCATCTGGAAGGACACCGCCTTCCGGCTGAAGCAGATGGGCATCAGCGGTGCCATGCTGAAGGCCAGCACGTTCGTCGACCTGCGCCGCCGTGCCGAGCAGGGCATGCAGGACGTGGTGCGCTACGTCGAGGACGCCTACTCCAAGATCGAGACGACGGCCAAGAGATACTTCGCCAACAGCGGTGCCGAGGACATCGCCCGTGCCATCGCCGAGCAGATGAAGATGACGCCGAAGCACTTCCAGAAGCTGCAGGACTACGTGTCGAAGGAGAACCACTACCGCGTGTCGGGCAGCGAGGAATTGTATGTCGGCAGGAACGCGTGGGTCTCCAAGGACAGCCCGTACCACGAGCACTACCGCAAGCGTCACGCCGAGCTGAAGGCAGACTGGAACAGGCTGACGCCCGAGCAGCAGTCGGTGCGCAACCGCGTGCTCGACTACTACGGGAAGCGGCACGGCGAGATCCTCGACAAGAACCTGCGCATGGTCATCAAGATGCGCGAGATGGCATCGGACAGGGGCGGCGAGGATGCGCTGGTCAAGCACATCATGCGGGAGACGCTGACTGACGCCGAGAAGACCAAGCTGGAGGGCATGGGCTGGCGGCGTGAAGGCGACACTGCCGACATGACGGCGGCGCAGACCAAGTTCAGGCAGCAGGTCAACGAGCTGCGCGGCAGCCCGCTGTTCAAGAAGATCCAAGGCGTGTGGTATCCGTCCGAGCGTCGTGGCCAGTGGGTGGTCGAGGGCCGCTACGATCTCAGCAAGGTTGCCGAGCGGTACGGTGGCCGCAAGATCGACGAGCACGGCGGCGAGTGGGAGTTCGCCACTGACGCACAGGCGCAGGCGTTCTATCGCGAGGTCACCCGCGACTACGACGGCATCCACCACGAGGGCACGACGCAGCACGTCTACAAGGCCGACAAAGACGGCAAGCTCATCCTCGATGCCGAGGGCAATCCTGTACCGGAGACGGTCTACAGCGAGCGCACGTCGCGTACGGGCGAGCCGGGCGAGCCGGGCTATACCGAGACCACCAAGGGAGCCGAGCGTCGCATCAGCGCCAAGGAGGCAGCCGGTGAGCCGGGCACGGTTACCCGGCACCGGGTAGAGTTCAACCCGCTGCTGCTGGAGTTCTACGAGAACCAGCGCCATGCCCACGAGCGGCACGGGGAGCTGCAGGGCGACGAGAAGCTGACGCTCTCGCACGTCACACCCAAGCGCGACACCACCGGGACGTACCTTGATCCCAAGAAGGCCAGCCGCACGACGGCCGTGCTGATGGATGCACTGGAGCGCAGCCCGGCGTGGGAGCGGCTGGACACCAGCGAGCGTCGCCTGCTCAGCCGTGACCTGAACGAGGCTGCGACCCGGCACATCATGAGCCAGAGCGCACGCTCGCAGCGCATCCCCCGGCGCTACGCGATGGGTGCCGACAAGAGCCTGCTGCGTGACTTCAACGACTATTCGCGCAACACGTCCATGACGCTGGCCGAGATGGAGCATCGGCCCGCCCTGTCCAAGGCGCTCAAGGACATGGACGACTACGTCAGGAGCCGCAAGCACTGGACGGACGGGGGCGACGAGCACAACAGGTTCGGCACCCTGCGCGCCAAGCTGCAGAGCGAGGTCCACAACCGCGTCTTCACCCGTGCACCGGAGGCCCTCGCCCCGGCATGGACGAAGGTCCTGTCCCGCATCCTTCAGCTGACCTACATGGACAAGCTGATGAGCCCCGGCTTCATCGTGCTCAACGCGTCGGAGCCGTGGGTGCTGGGCCTGCCGCTGCTGTCGGGGCCGCATGGTTTCGGCAGGTCGATGGCCGAGATCGGCAGGGCGTACGCAGCGATTGGCTTCCACGGGCTGTGGGGCAAGGGCGGCGTGGATGCCTACAGGGCTGCGGTCGGAGGTGTCGGCACCAAGTTCGAGGACAATCACGCGCTGCTGCGTGACCGGGTCAAGGGCGAGAAGGACGGCGCGGCGCTGCAGCAGTTGCTCGACTACGGCGGCGAGCGCGGCTACCTCGACCGCGACGCCGGCATGGAGCTGGCGCAGCGGCTCGACCCGTCGACGAGCCGGACGGGCAAGGTGCTCGACCACATCGACAACGTCACACGGCAGGTCAACCAGCAGGTCGAGAACGTCAACCGGGCCGTGATAGCCATCGCTGCCTACCGGCTGGCGCTCCCCAAGATGGGTCACGAGAAGGCGATGCAGCACGCCTTCGAGATGGTGCACGACGTGTCGGGCAACTACGGGCACTGGAACACGCCCGCCATGTTCAACGACCCGCGCCTGAAGATGATGCTGCAGTTCAAGCGGTACAGCCAGCGCATCGTCGCCAACTACTTCCGCATGATCGCCAACTCTTGGAACGGTGCCACGCCCGAGATCAAGGCCAGCTCGCGCAAGCAGCTTGCCATCATGCTGGGCTCGCAGGTCGTGCTGTCGGGCGCGCTGGGCCTGCCGACCGAGCCGCTCAAGGCGGCACTGCTGGTGATGCAGCCCTTCACCGGCTTCGGGCCGGACGAGGCAGAGGTCTGGGCGCGCGAAGCCGCAGCCAAGCTGATAGGCAACGAGCAGATCGCTGAGGCCGTCATGCGGGGTGTTCCCCGTGCCTTCGGCGACATCGGTATCGGCACCCGGCTGGGCCACGACAGCCTGCTGACCCACGGGACGCTGGGCAAGAAGCCCGACAACTGGTTCTCGCTCGTCGGGCACACGGTGCTGGGTGCATCGGGTGGCACGATGGCCGACTGGGCAGTGTCGGGTGGCAAGATGGTCGACGCCGTCGGCAACTTCGTGAAGGGCAACACCACGCAGGGGCGGGCCGATCTCACCGAGGCTGCCCAGCTTGCCATACCGTTCAAGCTGATGTCCGACAGCATCGGGGCGTTCGGCAACTTCACGGGCGGACCCAAGACCATGACACCGGCAGGCCAGCCGCTGGGCTACCAGCCCAACTTCGCGCAGGCATTGCTGGAGGCGTCGGGCATCCGGTCGGGCACACAGCAGGAGGCGGGCGACAAGCGGTTCGCCATCAGTCAGGCCAAGGCCCAGTACACCGAGGGTCGCACCAAGATCCTGCAGATGTACGTCAGGGCCAGCACGCCGGGGGAGAAGCGGTCCATACAGGATGCCGCGATGAAGAACTTCAATGCCAACTGGCCCAAGGAGATGGCCCTGAACAGGGGTGACTTCTACAAGGCCGAGCAGAGGTTCAGGCACCGTCAGTCGGCTGACCCCGGCGACGTCGGTATCCATTTGAGCAAGAAACAACAGGGACTGCGTGATAGGTTCAGCTTCTTCACCGTGTAACAAGGGAGATAGTCATGGCCAAAGGTGGGTTCCCGTTCGGCAAGAAGGCAGCAGGCGCTGCAAAGTCCAAGCCTAACCCGTTCGCAGGTGGCAAGGGAAAGGCCCCGCCGTTCGGCAAGGCCCCGCCGGAAGCCATGCCGTTCAAGAAGGGCGGAAAGGTGAAGTGAAATGGTGAGCCAGAAATTCGGGGGGTCGGACCCTGACCTCCGCAGCCGCAAGGGCAGCAAGGGCAAGACCAAGGAGATCACCGACAAGAAGATGAAGGGGCCCGGCGACCGGCCGGAACTCAGCGCCCTCGTCGGTGGTGTCGTGAACGCCTACAACGGCAAGCTGCCCAACTCCCGTAAGTCGGGGGCCAAGGGTTCGATCTAGTTACCCGGCACCGGGTAGGAGGCGCGCATGCTGCTCATGATCCTGTTCTGGGTAATCCTCGTGCTCGCCGCTCTCGGCGGTGGGTACTACTACCGCGTCCAGCCGTGGTTCCCCGGCGTCGGGGTCGTGCTGGTGCTGCTCGCCCTGCTCGGCCTCAAAGTGTTCCCGCCGCTATGACCCTCATCCTTATCATCCTCCTGATCCTGCTGCTGTTCGGTGGCGGCTGGTGGGGTTACAGCAGCTACGGGCACCAAGGACTGGGAGGCGTGGTCGGTCTCGTGCTGCTCATCCTGCTGATCCTGTGGCTGACCGGCAATCTTCACGGGATACACTGATGCCGCTCAAGAAGGGCACCTCCCAGAAGGTCGTCTCGGATAACATCCGCACCGAGATGCACGCCGGCAAACCACAGAAGCAGGCCATCGCCATCGCGATGAACACTGCACGCAAGAGCGCGGGTGGCACCGTGGCCAAACTGAAGAAGGTGAAGTGATGGCCAAGCCAACGCAGAAGCTGCGCCCGTTCGATCCCAACCGGACGAAGCCGGTGCCGAGCAACCCCAAGATGATGCTCGACCACGAGGGTATGCCTGCCGAGGATGACGACCGCCCCGACCAGCAGCGCATGCTGCCCCCGTCGAAACGCGAGCAGCCAACGATGAACTTCTGCAAGGGCGGCAAGGTCATCAACACACGGAGGATGTGAACATGAGCACCGACAAAGAGACTGCTGTAGTCGTCGTCGAGGATGCCGAGGGCAACAAGAAGGCCAAGGTCGTCAGCGTTGATCCCAACGCACCCGCGCCTGCCCCCCTGCCGACACCACCGACACCACCTACACCTACACCCACGCCTACACCGCCAGCTCCGGGCACAGCCCCGCCGCCACCCGATCCGACCGGCGGCAATCCCAAGCCCGTTGGCTGACGATGGCGCTCGATCCCAACCGCTACAAACCCTACGACAGGGAATACGCGAAGCATGACAATGCCAAGCAGCGGTTGAGGATGCGTGCGCGCTACGCCATGGTGAAAAAATATGGCGAGGCTGCACTGAAGGGGAAGGACATCGACCACATCCATCCCCTGCAGGCTGGTGGGGACAACACACCCACCAACCTGCGGGTGCGTGACGCCAGCGAGAACCGGGGAGACACCAAGAAGATCCCCAAGATGAAAGGCTACAGGCCCATCCATCTGGGACGTATCAGATGAGATGGCTCAGAAGCCGCCCTTCGACACCACCAAGTGGTCCTTTGTCTTGGTGGCTTTCGTCATCTGCACGCACTGCATGATCGTCATCATGGGCATGGTGTTCTGCTGGATCTATCCCGAGCAGACGGCACGATGCGCTGACTTGCGCGGCCAGCTGATCGAGCTGTTAGCCGGTGCTCTTGCTGCTGCCCTTGCCTTCGCTGGCGCTCGTACCCGTGGCCCGTAAGACGTCGTCGTTGAGCAGCTCGACGATGCGGTAGGCATAGGTCACGTCGTCGAGCGTGCACAGCACGCCGTCGGCGGTGTGCACGATGGCGAACTTGATGGAGTGGTTGTCGTGGTGCCGGTGCACCCGGAAGGGCTTGTCGATCATCGCGCGAGCACTCCGTAGCAGAACGCTCCGATCAGGCACGCGACAAACAGGGTGAGCGATACGATCCAGTACCACCGGGACGGACGGTACTCGTCGGCGGGCGGCACGATGGATCGCTTGGCCAGCATGTTCCTGATGTCCTGATCGGTCCACTTCCTGTGCTGCTCGGCCATGGCTACCTCCTAGTTGAACAGGTCGATTGACGGCATGAGGGTGGTGTCGAACTCCAGCACCGTCTCGGGCGTGCGCTTGTAGACCGTGCCTCGCCCGATGGAGAGCTTGACCTCCTTGCAGGGCAGCAGCTCCTTCACCTTCTTGATGACGGCGTGCTTGCTGACCCGGTGCTCCTTGACCAGCCACTTGCCGAAGTCACCAGCCGAGATCCGCACGATCCTGTTGTCACGCACGGCGTGGATGCTGATGCCCCGGCTCAGTCCCATGATGCTGTTGACGTCGTTGAGGACCACGGGCTTGAGCGTGCCCCGCCCCGGCGACGTGTCGACCACGTCGGTCTTGATAGTCTGCTGCGGGTGCCCGTTGATGAAGTCGGAGACGTAGCGTTCGACCGTGCCGATGGTCCCGATGTTGGCTGTCGACACGGCGCTGTCGCCGCGCTGCTTCTTGAACTGGTCGAGGAGGAACCGGCTCAGCTTGTCGATGCCGATGTTGGTCAGCTGCAGCTCGTTGCCATACGTGGCACCCACGATCAGCACGGCGATGGCAGCCACCCAGAACCGCTCGTCGGGTGTGCCGTTCACGATGCCGTTGAT
>Ga0190274_10000469_pt1 | contig 24553 bp, 24 predicted proteins | sample Popmic531T_FD_133002 | JGI IMG/M metagenome (GOLD analysis project Ga0190274, IMG submission 133002) | Populus adjacent soil microbial communities from riparian zone of Yellowstone River, Montana, USA - 531 T | ecosystem: Environmental > Terrestrial > Soil > Riparian zone | place: USA: Montana... | reverse complement strand
CCGCGCGGTCGATTTTTTCCTGAAGCAGGGCGAAGTCTACAAGGCGAAAATCATAGAGGCGATCCCCGGCGAAGAACCGATCTCGCTTTACTCCCAGGGCAATTTCACCGACCTGTGCCGCGGCCCGCATGTCCCGTCGACCGGCAAGCTCAAAGTCTTCAAGCTGCTGAAGGTGGCTGGCGCCTACTGGCGCGGCGACTCGAAAAACGAGATGCTGCAGCGTGTTTACGGCACCGCCTGGGCGAAAAAAGAAGACCTGGATGCGTACCTGTTCCGCATCGAGGAAGCAGAGAAACGCGACCACCGCAAGTTGGGCAAGCAGCTCGACCTGTTCCACACCCAGGAAGAAGCGCCCGGCATGGTGTTCTGGCATCCCAAGGGCTGGGCGATCTGGCAGCAGGTGGAGCAATACATGCGCGCCACGCTGTCCCGGCATGGCTATCAGGAAGTCCGCACGCCGCAGGTGATGGACCGGTCACTCTGGGAGCGTTCGGGCCACTGGGAGAACTACCGGGAACTGATGTTCACCACGGAGTCGGAAAAGCGCGACTACGCGGTCAAGCCCATGAACTGTCCGGGCCACGTGCAGATATTCAACCAGGGGTTAAAGAGTTACCGCGACCTGCCACTGCGGCTGGCGGAGTTCGGCGCCTGCCATCGCAACGAGCCCTCCGGGGCCTTGCACGGCATCATGCGGGTACGCGGCTTCACCCAGGACGACGCCCACATCTTCTGTACCGAGGACCAGGTGCAGGGCGAAGCGGCCGATTTCATCGACCTGCTGCAGAAGATTTACACCGATTTTGGCTTTACCGAGATCCTGATCAAGCTTTCGACCCGGCCGGCCAAGCGTATCGGTAGCGACGAAACCTGGGATCGGGCGGAATCGGCACTGAAGAGCGCTCTGGACGCAAAAGGCCTGAAATGGGACCTAAATCCGGGCGAAGGGGCCTTTTACGGGCCGAAAATCGAGTTTTCCCTCAAGGATTCCATCGGCCGGGTCTGGCAATGCGGCACCCTGCAGCTGGATTTTGCCCTGCCGGGCAGACTGGGGGCGGAATACATCGCCGAAGACAACAGCCGCCGGTTGCCCGTCATGCTGCACCGGGCAATTCTGGGGTCTATGGAGCGATTTATCGGGATTCTGATCGAAAACTACGCCGGAGCACTGCCTTTATGGCTGGCTCCGGAGCAGGTAGTGGTGATTAACATCTCCGAACACCAGGCCGCCTATGCCGGGCAAGTGGCAGAAAACCTGCGCCAAGCCGGCTTCCGGGCCGTGGCGGACTTGAGAAACGAGAAAATTACCTATAAAATTCGGGAACATAGTTTGCAGAAGCTGCCCTACCAGGTCATCGTAGGTGACAAGGAGGTTGCTGCAAACGCTATTGCCGTGCGAACCCGTGCAGGTGGTGATCTCGGTCAGATGTCGCAGACAGCTTTTGTCGAGCGGCTGAAATCCGAGTTGCCCCGGACGGATGGTGCGGCTTAATTTTTTAATGGAGGCCTGCTTATCGCTCAGGACAGGGATGTAAGGATCAACGCCGAGATTACTGCGCCGGAGGTCCGGCTCATCGGAATCAAAGGTGAGTCACTTGGAGTTGTCGCCACCGCGCAGGCAAATGCGATGGCCGAGGAACTGGAAATTGATCTGGTCGAGATTGCGCCCACTGCCAAACCACCGGTAGCGAGGTTGATGGATTTCGGCAAGTTCAAGTACAGCGAGGCCAAGAAGAAGCACGAAGCCAAGCTGAAGCAGAAGCAGATCCAGGTCAAGGAAGTCAAATTCCGTCCGGGCACGGACGAGGGCGACTACCAGATCAAGCTGCGCAACCTGATTCGTTTCCTTACCGAAGGCGACAAGACCAAGATCACCTTGCGCTTCCGCGGCCGCGAAATGGCGCACCAGGAATTCGGCATCAAGCTCCTGGAGCGCGTGAAGGCGGACCTTGTGGAACACGGCGTGGTCGAGCAGTTTCCGAAGATGGAAGGGCGGCAGATGGTCATGGTGCTGTCGCCGAAGAAGAAGCAGTAAGCGCAAGCGGCATACGCTGCGCGGAAGTCGGACGGTTTCGCGGTTGTTGTGTTTAACCGGTGAAGCACGATCCATAACAAGTGATTCCCAGGCAACAAAGCGCCCCGTCGGGGACGCCTGGAGTCAGGCTAAAACGAAGGAGTAGGGAAAAAATGCCCAAGCTCAAGTCAAAGAGCGGCGCCGCGAAGCGTTTCAAGGCTCGCGGCAACGGGAAGTTCAAGCGGGCGCAGGCCAACCTGCGGCACATCCTCACCAAGAAGTCGACCAAGCGCAAGCGCCACCTGCGCGGCGCGACTGCGGTGAATCCATCCGATCAAGGGCACATCCGCGCGATGCTGCCTTACGCGTAAAGGGAGGAAACCATGCCAAGAGTCAAACGTGGTGTAACAGCCCATGCGCGTCACAAGAAGGTCCTCGACAAAGCCAAGGGCTATCGCGGCCGCCGCGGCAACGTATATCGGATCGCCAAGCAGGCGGTCATGCGCGCCGGGCAATATGCCTATCGCGACCGGCGCAACAAGAAGCGCGATTTCCGCGCCCTGTGGATCGTGCGCATCAACGCTGCGGCACGGGATTTCGGAATGACCTACAGCACCCTGATCAACGGCCTGAAAAAGGCGGCGATCGAAGTCGACCGCAAGGTGCTGGCGGACATCGCTGTGTTCGACAAGCCGGCTTTCGAGAAAATCGCGAGCCAGGCCAAGGCCAGCCTCGGCGCCTGAGTCGGAAGCAACACAAAAAAGGAGGCTCACGGGCCTCCTTTTTTTATCCCTTCATCGCAGGAACAAGCTTTTAGAGGAAGATGCAGGATCTCGATTCCATCGTCGCTGAAGCAAAATCGGTGTTCGACGGCGTAGCCGAGGCGGCGCAACTCGAGCAGGTCAAGGCGCGCTACCTTGGCAAGACCGGCGTACTGACCGAATTGCTCAAAGGCCTCGGCAAGCTTCCCGCAGAACAGCGTCCGGCCGAAGGCGCCCGGATCAACGTGGCCAAGGCGCAAGTCGAGGCCCTGCTGTCCGCCCGGCGCGAAGCCATTCAGTCCCAGACCCTGGATGCACAACTCGCTGGGGAAGCCCTGGACGTCACACTGCCGGGGCGCGGGCATGGCCTCGGCGGCATCCATCCCGTGATCCGCACCTGGCAGCGGGTCGAGGCGATTTTCCATTCGATCGGGTTCGACGTTGCCGACGGACCGGAAATCGAAACGGACTGGCACAACTTCACCGCGTTGAACCAGCCCGAGAACCATCCGGCGCGTTCGATGCACGACACCTTTTACGTCGAAGGCGGGCTCCTGCTGCGGACCCACACCAGCCCGATGCAGGTGCGCTATGCCCGTACACACAAGCCGCCGATCAAGGTGATCGCACCGGGCCGGACTTACCGCGTCGACAGCGATGCCACGCACTCCCCGATGTTCCACCAGGTCGAGGGATTGTGGATCGACGAGAACATCAGCTTCGCGGACCTCAAGGGCGTGTACACGGATTTCCTCCGCCGCTTCTTCGAATCAGATGACCTGCAGGTCCGCTTCCGTCCCTCCTTCTTTCCTTTCACCGAGCCATCCGCGGAGATCGACATGGCGTTCGACAGTGGCCCGCTCAAAGGCCGGTGGCTGGAAATTTCCGGCGCGGGCCAGGTGCATCCGAACGTCATCCGCAACTTCGGGCTCGATCCCGAACGGCATGTCGGTTTCGCCTTCGGCAGCGGCCTGGAGCGCCTGACGATGCTGCGCTACGGCATCGACGACCTGCGCCTGTTCTACGATGGCGACCTGCGTTTTCTCGCGCAGTTCAACTGAACCGGGTCAGGGCAAATGCAATTTTCCGAGAAATGGCTGCGAACCCTGGTCGATCCGCCCCTTGATACGGAGCGGCTGGCGCACCTGCTTACCATGTCTGGCCTCGAGGTCGAGCATGTTGCAAGTGTCGCCCCTACGTTCACCGGGGTGGTAGTCGGAAAAATTCTTGCCGCGGAAAAACATCCAAACGCCGACCGGCTCAAGGTTTGCCAGGTCGATGCGGGGCAGGGTGCATCCCTCAGCATTGTCTGCGGCGCACCCAATGTCGTCGTCGGCATGAAGGTACCTTGCGCGCTGGTCGGCGCAAAGCTGCCCGGCGACCCGGCGGGCAAGCCGCTCGAAATCAAGGCCGCGAGCATGCGCGGCGTCGAGAGCCAGGGCATGCTTTGCTCCGCGCGTGAACTTGGCCTGTCCGAAGACCACAGCGGGCTGTTACCCCTCGCCGACGATGCACAACCCGGCGACAGCGTGCGCGATGTGCTGGCGCTCGACGACAAGTTGCTCACGCTCAAGTTGACGCCCAACCGCGCCGATTGTTTGTCCGTGCTGGGCATCGCCAGGGAAGTGTCGGCACTGACCGGTGCGAAGCTGGCCGCGCCGGATGTCGGTGCCGTGGCAAAAAAGATTGACGCCGGATTTCCGGTGAAGATTTCCGATGGCCAGGGATGCGGACGTTTTACCGGTCGGGTGATACGCAACGTCGACGCCAGGGCTGAGACGCCGGACTGGATGAAGCAACGGCTCGAGCGCGCGGGTCAGCGTTCGATATCGGCGCTGGTCGACGTGACGAATTACGTGATGCTGGAACTCGGCCGCCCGCTGCATGTATACGATCTGGACAAGCTCGTCGGCGGAATCGACGTGCGCTTCGGACGCAAGGGGGAGCGGCTGAAGCTGCTGAACGAGCAGGTCGTTGAGCTCGACGAAACCATACTTGCCATCACTGACCAGAGCGGTCCGATCGGGCTGGCGGGAATCATGGGCGGCGACAGCACCAAGGCTGAACTCGATACCCGCAACATCTTCCTGGAAGCCGCGTTTTTCTTCCCCGAGGCGATCGCCGGACGGGCGCGACGCTACAACTTCACAAGCGATGCGTCCCATCGTTTCGAGCGCGGCGTGGATTTCGACAACAACATCGCCGGCATCGAGCGCGCGACGCGACTGATCCTGGACATATGCGGTGGCGAACCGGGGCATGTCTCCGATACGGTGGCGAAGCTGCCTCAGCGCAAACCGGTGCGGATGCGTGCGAGCCGGGCGCGCAAGCTTATCGGCGTTCCGGTAAGCAGTGATGAAATGGCGGATATTTTCGGGCGCCTCGGACTGCAGGCGGGCCTGCAAGGGGGCAGCGAAAATGAAGTCTTTACCGTTACCCCGCCGTCATACCGCTTCGACATCGAGATCGAGGAAGACCTGATCGAGGAAATCGCCCGTGTTTACGGTTTCGAGCGCATTCCTGCGAATCCCCCTGTCACGCCCGCCATCATGGCAGCGGCCCCGGAGCGGCGGCGATCGCTGCACGACCTGCGGTCGCGACTGGCCGCGGCCGAATACCAGGAAGTGGTCAACTACAGTTTCGTTGAAGCGGAATGGGAGTCAGACCTCGCGGGAAATATGCAACCGATCCGGTTGCTCAATCCCATCGCGAGCCAGCTGGCGGTGATGCGCTCGACCCTGATAGGGGGCCTGCTGCAGAACGTGCGCTATAACCTGAATCGCAAGCTGGACCGCGTCCGGGTATTTGAGACCGGCAGGGCTTTCCTGCGTGATCCGAATGCCCGGGATGGGGATCTCGATGTGGCCGGGATTCGCCAGCCGGTCAGGATTGCAGCGCTGGCTTACGGTCCGGTCGTAGCGGAGCAGTGGGGTGCGCAACCGGCACGCCCGGTGGACTTCTTCGACGTCAGGAATGATCTCGAGAACCTGATCTCGCCCCTCACGGCCCGTTTCGAGGCAGCAACCCATCCCGCCCTGCATCCTGGCCGCAGCGCCAGAATTGTGGTGGACGGCGTGGAAATCGGGTATCTGGGAGAGCTGCATCCCCGCTGGCGGGCCAAATATGAGTTGCCCGGTCCTGCCGTACTGTTCGAAGTGGATGCCGAGCCTTTGCGAAAACTGGACTTGCCGGGTTACCGGGAGGTCACGAAATTTCCGCCCGTCCGACGCGATTTGGCCTTCACCGTGGACGAAAAAACCCCGGTTCAGGCCATGCTGAATGCATTGGAGGGCTCGAAACCGGGCATAGTGGGGGAGATCTCGGTGTTCGACCTGTATCGCGGGGAGAAGATTGAAAAGGGGAAAAAAGGTCTTGCTTTCCGAGTGTTATTGCAAGATACTCAAAAAACACTTACAGATGCCGAGGTAGATGCCGCAGTCGCGACTCTACGTAAGGTACTGGACCAGGAGTTTGGCGCAAAGCCAAGACAATAAGGTGAATTCATGACACTGACCAAAGCAGACCTGGCGGATCTGTTGTTCGAGAAAGTCGGTCTCAACAAGCGCGAAGCCAAGGACATGGTGGAGTCTTTTTTTGAGGAAGTCCGCATCGCCCTGGAAAGCGGGGACGGAGTGAAGTTGTCCGGATTCGGCAATTTCCAGTTGCGTGACAAGCCGCAGCGTCCGGGCCGCAATCCCAAGACCGGGGAAGAAATTCCGATCACCGCGCGCCGCGTTGTGACTTTCCACGCCAGCCAAAAACTGAAGGCAATGGTCGAGAAGAATTACGGTGGACAGCAGCAGCAGCCACAGCAGCAGTCCTAAGACGCAGCTGCCCCCGATTCCCGCCAAACGCTACTTCACCATCGGTGAAGTGAGCGAGCTTTGCGGCGTCAAGCCGCATGTGCTGCGCTACTGGGAGCAGGAATTCACCCAGCTGAAGCCGGTCAAGCGCCGCGGAAATCGCCGCTACTACCAGCATCACGAAGTGCTCCTCATCCGCCGCATCCGCGAACTGCTCTATGAGCAGGGCTTCACCATCAGCGGCGCTCGTGCACGGCTCGACGAATCCGCGGTTCAGGGCAAGCCCGCCAGCGCGACCAAGCTCACTTCGACGCTCCTGCGCCGTGAGCTCCAGAACGTCCTCGATCTGTTGCGCGCCTGATCGCGTGCGGCGATGCTCTGCTATATAATCGCCGTTCGATTCGGGGCGTAGCGCAGCCTGGTAGCGTACCTGCATGGGGTGCAGGTGGTCGGAGGTTCAAATCCTCTCGCCCCGACCAATTTTCCGCAGCAATCTTGAAGGCGTCGGCAGGACCGCGAGCAGAATGAACGGACGGGAAGACCGCATTTCCGCACCAGTCGTTCCCTGGGCCCGCCTCGACATCCGCAGTTTTCCCTTTCCGTGCGCATCCTGCTGAGCAACGACGACGGGTATTTCGCGCCCGGCCTCGCCGCGCTGGCGGAGGCGCTTTCGTCCCTGGCGGAGATTGTCGTCGTTGCGCCTGAACGTGACCGCAGCGGGGCGAGCAACTCCCTGACTCTGGACCGGCCACTGCAGGTGCGCCGCTCCCACACCGGCTACTTCTATCTGAACGGCACACCGACCGATTGCGTGCACCTGGGCGTCACCGGGCTGCTCGACACACTGCCGGACATGGTGGTCTCCGGCATCAATCATGGCGCAAACATGGGCGACGACACCATTTACTCGGGGACCGTCGCCGCAGCGACAGAAGGTTTCCTGCTCGGCATCCCCTCGATTGCAATGTCCCTGGCGAGCAGGTCGGCCGGCAACTTCGCAACTGCAGGGCGAGTGGCTCGGGAAATCGTCGAGCGTTTCAATCGCCATCCGATCACTCATCCTGTGCTGCTCAACGTCAACGTTCCCGATGTGCCGTATGATCAGCTTGCGGGAACCGAGGTGACGCGGCTCGGCCGGCGTCACAAGGCCGAGCCAGTTATCAAGCAGGTCAATCCGCGCGGAGAGACGGTTTACTGGGTCGGCGCGGCGGGCGATGCGCAAGATGCCGGGGAGGGGACGGATTTCCATGCCGTGGCCAACCGCCGGGTGTCGGTGACACCGCTGCAGATCGATCTGACCCAGTACGCGAAACTGGACAGTGTCCGCGACTGGTTGAACCAAACGGTTCGAACCTGAAATTGGCGCCGAAACCATGAATACCAGGATCAGCGGCATCGGCATGACCTCGCAGCGCACCCGGATGCGCATGGTCGAACGCCTGCGCGACCAGGGTGTCAGGGACGAGCAGGTTCTCGCCGCCATGCTGGATATTCCCCGCCACATTTTCGTCGACGAAGCACTGTCCAGCCGCGCCTACGACGACGTTTCGCTGCCCATCGGTTTCGGCCAGACTATTTCCAATCCCTTTACCGTCGCCCGCATGGTCGAACTGGCCCGCGGCGGTCGCGCACTGGAAAAGGTGCTGGAAATCGGCACCGGCTGTGGTTACCAGGCGGCGGTGCTGTCCCGCGTTGCCAAGGGCGTCTATTCCGTCGAGAGGCTCGCAGGGCTTCTTTCCAAAGCCCGGATCCGCCTGCGCGAACTGGGCATCCGCAATGTCAAGGTCAAGCATGGCGACGGCCATGCAGGCCTCAAGGAAGTCGGCCCCTTCGATGCGATCGTCATCGCCGCGGCTGCCACGCATCTGCCGGAACTGCTGGCAGAGCAGCTTGCCCAAGGAGGCAGGCTGGTGCTGCCCCTGGGTACGCGGGAACAGCGCCTCGTGCTGGTCGAGCGTACCGCCGATGGATTCACGCAATCGGTCCTGGATGAGGTGAAATTCGTGCCAATGATCGCGGGTACTTCCGCATGAAATCGCATCTGTATGCCGGCCTGGTTCTGTCGTTCTGGATGACGGCGTACCTCACCGGCTGCGGCACATCGCCGACGGCTGCGCCGGTGGTAGACCGTTCTCCGAATGCGAAACCTGCCGTGGCGGCGGCAAAAAAAGAACCGCCGAAACCTTACGTACCACCGGCGCCCGCTGGTCCGGCCGCTGCACAGGCCAAGCCAGCCGAGCCGGCACCTTCAACCGAATCGGCGCCTGTGGTCCGGGCAACCCCGGGATCAGAGCCCGTCATAGCGCAAAAAATCGACGAGCCGATAGCACGGCCTTACCAGGATGGCGATTGGCGTCCGGAGTTCCACGTCGTGAAGAAGGGCGACACCCTGTACAGCATTGCGCTGGACTATGGACAGGACTATCGCGAGATTGCGGCATGGAACAACCTGGAAGATCCGGGTGTGATCAGAGTCGACCAGAAATTGCGCCTGTTCCCGCCTGAAGGCGCAGGTGATGCGCCGACGGCGCAGGCACCGCATGCCACGGTGGAAACTGCAACCGCAGCACCGGCAGTACCCATGAAGAGCGAACCCAAGGGACGCAAGTTGCCTTACTCCGAGCAGGCACTGGCGCAACTGAAGATGCCTGCATCGAAACCTGTCGTCGCGACGCTGCCGCCGGTCACCAGGCCCGAGACCGCGAAGGCACCGGCAGCGACGCCTGCAAAAGACGCATCTTCTGACGGCAAACTTACCTGGGAATGGCCGGCCAACGGTAAATTGAGCTATGGCTTCGGCCAGGGCAGCAACCAGAAGGGTGTGGGCATTGACGGCAAGTCCGGTGAAGCCGTGCTGGCCGGTGCGCCCGGCAAGGTTGTCTACAGCGGCAGCGGATTGCGCGGTTACGGCAAACTCGTCATCATCAAGCATAATACTTCGTACCTGAGCGTCTACGCTCACAACAGCCAGATCCTGGTCAAGGAAGGGCAATCAGTCGCTAAGGGTCAGAAGATCGCGGAGATGGGCGATTCGGACAGCAACCGGGTCGGACTGCATTTCGAAATCCGCCGTCTCGGAAAACCGGTCGACCCGCTGCAGTACCTGCCAGAACGGGCGTCATGAACGAAGAAAATTATTCTTCTCCGGAAAGCGATGCGGACGAATCCGGCCCTGCCGAGGACACGGCAGCGGAGGACTACGTCGCCCCCGACATCCTCAGCGACGTCACCCAGCTCTATTTCAATGACATCGGCCAGAACGAACTTCTGACCGCCGAACAGGAAGTTCGCTACGCGCGCCTGGTGAGGCAGGGAGATTTCTCTGCCCGCCAGAAGATGATCGAGCACAACCTGCGCCTTGTCGTGAACATCGCCAAGCATTACATCGGCCGGGGCCTGCCGCTGCTCGACCTGATCGAAGAGGGCAACCTCGGCCTGATCCACGCGCTCGAGAAATTCGACCCGGAACGCGGCTTTCGATTCTCGACCTATGCCACCTGGTGGATCCGCCAGAGCATCGAACGCGCCATCATGTACCAGTCGCGCACCATCCGCCTGCCGGTTCATGTGATCAAGGAACTCAATACCGTACTGCGCGCGATGCGCCACCTGGAAACCCATTCCGATCGGGAGCCGAGCGCCGAAGATGTGGCCCACCTGGTCGACCTGCCGGTACATGAGGTGCGCAGGCTGCTTTCCCTCAATGAGCGCATGACCTCGCTCGATGCGCCCCTGGAGATCGATCCTCTGCTGTCCGTCGGAGAATCGATCGCGGATGAAAACACTCTGCCGCCCGACATCCGGCTGGAGAATGCGGAAATCGAAACGCGCGTGCATGAATGGCTCGACCAGCTGGGCGAGCGCCAGCGCAGCGTTATCGAGCGGCGTTACGGCCTGAACGGTGCGGAGATCCACACCCTCGAGCAGCTGGCGCAGAGCCTCGACCTCACGCGCGAGCGGGTGCGCCAGATCCAGATCGAGGCCCTGGTCTGTCTGCGCAAGATCCTGCGCCGCAACGGCATGTCGCGGGATACGCTCCTGTAGGACTGCAGGCCGAGGGGTGAGCCTCAGCCGAAGCTGCGCACCGCGTCGCGGAATTCCCGCATCAGTTCCGCATCCCTGCTTTTTCCGCCATAGCGCAGCGCCACGTACAAGGCGCTGACCTGCTGGGCTCGTTCCCGGATCTCCGGAAATTGAAGCGAAATGCGCGCGGCAAAATCGCGCGGGCCTTCGCTCGGACGTCGCGGCGCGCCCCGGCGCGCCATCGCGTGGCAGAAATTCTGGTACAGGCGCTGCACGGGTTCACGGCGCTGACGGACCAGGCGCAGGAACAGCACCGCCGCCAGAACCAGGATGATCAGCGCGCTCGACGCCATGAGGACGATGACCATGTTCTGCCACGTTGCCTGTTCCAGGCCCATTTGCGAAAGGAACTGCGTCTGCCGTTCCGGGTTGTAGCCCAGCACCCACTGGTTCCATGAGTTCGCCACGGCGTCCCAGGCGAATCGGGCCTGCTTCAGCCAGTCGAAACGATCGCCTCCCAGCAAGGGATTGCGCTCAGATTCCGGCACCGCCGCCGCCAGTCCCGACTCCACACGGAGTGGGGAAACAGCGGCCGTGGGATCGATGCGGACCCAGCCTTCGCCGACCATCCATACCTCGGTCCAGGCGTGTGCCTCCGACTGGCGTACGACCAGGTATCCGTCCACGGGATTGATTTCTCCGCCGAGATAGCCGGTCACGACGCGCGCCGGCACGCCGGCCGCACGCATCAGGAAGGTGAAGCTCGAGGCATAGTGCTCGCAGAAGCCGCTGCGGGTGGTGAACAGGAATTCATCGACCGGGTCGTCGCCGAGCGAAGGCGGGGCGAGCGTATAGATGAAGGGCTGGTCCGTGTACATCTTCAGCGCGCGCGAAACGATCTCCTGGGGATTCGCGGATTCCTGCTTCCAGGACTCGGCCAGCGCTCGTGCGCGCGGCGCTACCCTTGCAGGCAGGCGCAGGGCGGCGTTGAGTTCGGAATTTCTTTCATACATGCCGATCCGGTACAACGGCACGGATTCCATGTCGTAGCGGATGCGTTCCCGAACCTGCCGGCGAGAACGCATCTGGTAGTCGCTCATCAGGAATCCGACAGCGGGCGCCGCGGTGGGCATGTCGATGGCGAACAGCCAGCGGCGGTCGTGGGGTTCAAGCGTGACCGAGTAACGCAGCGACGGGCCAAGCGCCTCGAATTCGAGCGAATTGAGGGTCATGTTGAGGCCTGCGTGCCATGTCTGCCCGTCGAATTCGCTCAGCACCGGACCCCGCCAATAAAGCTGGGAAGGCTTGTCCGGCGGAGTCTCGAACTGCACGCGGAAGGCCACTTCATCAGACAGCCCCAGCACGCTTACGTCACCTGGCGACATGGTGTCGGACAGTCCGGATTTGCTGGCGACATTGATCTGGGGCAGACCCCAGAGCGGTCCCTGCACGCGTGGAAACAGGACGAACAGGACCAGCATCACCGGGATGGCCTGCAAGATCAGCAGCGCCGAATGACGCAGCATGCCAACTGGCCGCGCCTTCGCCGCCTGGTGCTGCAGCCCGATCATGGTCGCGGTGATGATCCAGACCACGAGCAGCATGTAGAGAGCAGTCGGGATGGTTTGCGAGTAGAAGAAGTTGGTGATGACCAGGAAGTAGGCGAGCAGGACCACCACCATGGTGTCGCGCGCCGCGGACATTTCCATGAGCTTTAACGCCACCATTACCGTGAGCAGGGCGACGCCGACGTCGCGACCATAGAGGGTGCGGTACGAGAACGCCACGCCTGCAACGCAGATCAACGCCGCCGAAAGCAGCAACCAGCGGTTCGGGAGTGCCTTGCGCCGGTAGCCCAGGTAGAACCTGGCGATCAGCACCAGGCCGGCAAATACTGGAATCCAGGTCGGCAGGTGTCGGGCATGGGGCGCGCCAACCAGCGCCAGCGAGACCAGGATGGCGCCGAGGGTAAGTGGCGTGAGTGTCGCAGCGGCGTTCATCTATTTGCGCACGGGTTGGAACAGCGCAAGCGCCTGCAGGCAGCGGTCCCGGTGGGCCGCACCGGCAGAAGGCTCCAGTTCCAGTCCCGGCAGCCGCAGGCCGAAGCGCAGGCCGCCGGTTTCCGATTCGAGCACCCAGCGCGCGAGTCGCGACAGTTTTGCTTCCAGTCCCAGCGCATCGGGTATATCACCGAAGTCGAGCCACAATTCAGCTGCTGCGCTTCCGGAAAACTGCTTCGTAAGAAAGGTGTCGCTGCGGGCCGCTGCCTTCCAGGCAATGCGGCGGGGAGAATCGCCGGGATGATAGGTGCGCAATCCGGCAAAATCGTCTTCACCCGTCCCTGTTGCGCCGCCTTCGCCGCTGGCTGCCTGGGCCGGGGGCAGGGGAACATTGCCGGGCTCGGGCCGCGGATACACCACGCACGACAAATCAAGATCGACGTTGGCCCACGCGTAGAACAGGCCAAGCGGATACGTCGTGAAAATACGAAACCTGCCCGGCGACATCAATCCGCGTTTCGCGGCGGGCATCGTGGCCGGAACGATGCATTCAAGGTCAGGCGCGATATCGAAGTAAAGTGGCGCTTGTCCGTCCAGCCGGATGGCAATGCTGATGCGCGCCAGCCCGCCGGGATTGCGGATTGCGATCGGGAATCCGGCGTGTTCCCCGGCAAACACGGGAAGGCCCTTCCCCGGTCGCAGCGCGACATGGGCGAGATTGCGCCACGTGTGCAGCATGGCGACAACACCCATGCCGCCCAACAGAAACGTGAGGATGAAACCGAGGCTCAGGTTGTAGTTGATCGAGCCGACCAGCATCAGGAGCAGCGTGACACCATAGGTGATGCCGCCGCGTGTAGGAAGGATGTAGACCCGCCGCTGTCCGAGCGTAACCGGGCCGGCTTCCGGGCCCCGGGGCGGAAAGATCCAGTCCCCTATCCTGTCCCGGAGCGGTAGCGAGGGGCGCAACGACGGCAAGGAAGCCAGTTTCACGATTCTGGGGGGCGCTGTTCCGCTGCGCTGCCGGCAATCCGATCAGCGATGCCTGCTATGGGATTGCGACTTCGGCGATCAGCCGTTCGGCAAGCTGCGTGCTGCCCATTGTGGCATAGCCGCTCACCGGGTAAAGGCGATGGCCGGCGACGCTGGGAAGTATCGCCTGCACGTCTTCCGGCAGGACTTCCTTGCGTCCGTCCATGAAAGCCCATGCACGCGCGGCATTGAGAAGGAACAGGCCTGCCCGCGGGCTGAGGCCGTTGACGAATTCGGATGACTGGCGCGTATACGCCACCAGCGCCTGAAGGTAGTCGATCAGCGCCGGTGCGGTGAACACTTCGCGAACCTTCCTCTGCAATGACATGAGTTCGTCGGTTGCCAGTGCAGGTGCAAGGTCTGAAATCATGTCGCGGCGTTCCCTGCCTTCGAGCAGCGTGCGTTCCGCTGCGGCGTCGGGATATCCAAGGTGGATGCGCATCAGGAAACGATCGAGCTGCGATTCTGGCAGCGGGAACGTACCGACCTGGTGCGAGGGATTCTGGGTGGCAATGACGAAGAACGGTTCGGGCAGCGGCCGGGTCTGTCCGTCGGTGGTGACCTGGTGTTCTTCCATGGCTTCCAGCAGGGCGCTTTGCGCCTTGGGCGTCGCGCGGTTGACCTCGTCGGCCAGGATCACTTGCGAAAAGACGGGCCCCGGATGGAATTTGAAACTGGAACTGTCGCGTTCGAAAATGGAGACGCCAAGGATGTCGGCAGGCAGCAGGTCGCTGGTGAACTGGATGCGCTGGAAATCGAGGCCCAGCGTTTTCGCCAGAGCATGGGCCAAAGTCGTCTTGCCGACGCCGGGCAGATCTTCGATTAGCAAGTGACCCCGCGCCAGCAGGCACGCGAGCGTCAGTCTGATCTGGGTTTCCTTGCCGAGGATGATTCGGCCAATCTGGGCGGTAACGGGATCGAGCGGATGTGGCATGCGTCTGGAATGGATGCGGGATCGGTATGCGACCGGAAGCGGCAAAGCATCAACACCCCGGGACTCGCAGGGCTAGTTTACCTCAGGCGCCTGGCTGAATTGTGCCAGCCGTTGTAACCGCCGCAGGATATCGCAGGTCGAGCACCACGCGCCGCGTCGAGGCATCCCCGCCAATGGGCTCGATGCGGAATCCCAGGGCAGCGGCGAGCGCGAACATGGCCTGGTTGCCGTACAGCACGAATCCTTCCACCATCTCGAGTCCCCGCTCGCGGGCGGCACGCAGGAGATTGACCATCAGGCGCATTCCGATGCCCTTGCCTTGCCAGCTGTCGGCGATGGCCACCGCGAATTCACAATCCTTGCCGGAACTGCCAACAACGTAGCGTGCCACGCCGATCTGAACTTCCAGGTCGTTCTCGCAGACAACTGCGACCAACGCCATATCGTGGTCGTAGTCGATGTCAGTCAGACGGATGAGCGTCTGCTCGTCCAACTCGCGCAAGGTGTACAGGAAGCGAAAATAGCGCGATTCAGTGGAAAGGCCGCGAACGAATGTTCTTTCGATCCCGATATCCTGCGCCCGGATTGGCCGAATCGTTACATTCGCGCCATCCCGGAGTTTGAATTTCTCGACCAGTTCCGCCGGATAAGGTTTCTGCGCCATGACGATCGAATGTGATTGCAGGCCGCAATCGCCTGGAGGGACGGATTGTGCCGCCGCTGGCAAGTGCCCCAATTTTGTCTTGCAGCTTTGGCGGGCGTGGACAAGACCCGGACTGCTGCATAACATCCGGGGACGGGGAATCTTACAATGAGCACCGCCTTACTACATCATCGCCACTGTATTTTGCACGACATGGGGACCGGTCACCCGGAATCGCCCCAGCGCATCCTGGCAATCGAAGACCATCTTCTGGCTACGGGGGCATTGCAGTACCTGGCAGACTTTGAGGCGCCGGAGGCGACATACGAGCAGCTGTCACGGGTTCACGATGCAGCGTACCTTGATGCGATTGCCGCCTGTTCCCCGCAGCGCGGGCTGGTGCACCTGGATCCCGATACCGCAATGAATCCGCATTCGCGCGAAGCCGCCCTGCGCGCCGCAGGGGCCGTCGTGCGCGCCACCGACCTTGTGATCGCCGGCGAAGCGGAAAATGCATTCTGTAACGTCCGCCCACCGGGCCATCATGCCTGTCGCAGCCGGGCCATGGGCTTCTGCTTCTTCAACAGCATCGCAGTTGGCGTTGCCCACGCGCTTGATCACCATGGTTTGCAGCGCGTGGCCGTCGTCGATTTCGACGTTCATCACGGCAATGGCACCGAGGACATTTTTTGCGACGATCCGCGGGTGCTGATGGTTTCCACGTTCCAGCATCCATTTTATCCCTACAGCGGGACGGAGGGCCGATCGGAGCGGATGGTGAACGTGCCCCTGGCGGCCTACAGTTCCGGGGAGCAATTCCGGAATGCGGTTACCGCGATCTGGATGCCCGCGCTGGAGGCGTTCAGGCCGGAAATGCTGTTTATTTCGGCCGGATTCGATGCCCATCGCGACGACGACATGGCGATGCTGGCCCTGGCCGACGCGGACTACGCGTGGGTCACGCAACAGATGATGGATGTGGCCCGGCGCCATTCCCAGGGCAGGATCGTATCGTCCCTGGAAGGCGGATACGACCTCAATGCCTTGGCAAGAAGTGTCGGACTGCATGTGAAGGTCCTGGCCGGACTGTAGCGGCAGGACAGGTTGGCGCGCTCACGGGAGGCGCGCGCCTTGAAGCTTCTGAAGCTTGGGAAGACTAATGATATATTATTAGTAATCAGTATTATATTTAATATACTTAAACAATGACTGGAGGTATGTACCGGCACCTTTCGCACCGATTACCTGGTTCTGCCCGGTCATCTGGCTTGCGGCGCAAGCGGCCAGAGTCCGTCGCGATAGCGCGAGTCCGCTAACCGGGTGGCGATGCCGCCGGTTCCCGCGGACGGAGATGCGTAGACGGATCAGGACATCACACGGCCGACAGGTGCATTTCGGGGAACCAGGGCTTCCACCTGGCTTCTCCAACGACAGCATTGCTGTAACAGGTACCTCCCGACTGCCGGCCTGGCTATCAGCCTTTCAAACGATCAAGGCCGCCGCGACCTTGCGACCTTCGCCCATCAGGATGTTGTAAGTCCGGCACGCGGCCGGCGTATCCATGATTTCAACACCGATGCCTGCTTTGGCGAGGGGTTGCAAGAGTTTGGGGGAGGGAAACCGCAGATGTGCTCCGGTGCCGATCAACAAGACCTCCACATCCAGCGTTGCCAGGCCGGTAATCTGTTCGGCGCTCAGGTTCGCGCTGTCGTGGACATCCCATGCCGCAACCGGCATATCGGGCATTACCAGCACGCTGGTCTCGTGCCGCGTGCCGTTGACAAGTACGTATCCGCTGCCGTACCCGGTAAAGGCGTTTCGCCCCGCGGCTTGATTCAGATGGAACTTCATCGCAAAGACACCTTTGCTGCATGGGGAACGATCCGGTAGGATTATAACTTTTCATTGCCGAACAGTCCGTTAGATGCGGACGGTGCGGCTGATGGAACCAGATTGAGCGAACACCCAATGAGAGAGTTTTCCCGGATCAAGCGCCTGCCTCCCTACGTCTTCAACATCACCGGGGAGTTGAAGGCTGCCGCCCGCAAGCGGGGAGAGGATGTCATCGACATGAGCATGGGAAACCCCGACGGGGTTACGCCCAAGCACATCGTGGACAAGCTGCTGGAAGCAGCGCAGCGCAACGACACACACGGCTATTCGATGTCGAAGGGCATCCCGCGCCTGCGGCGTGCGATCTGCAACTGGTACAAGGCGCGATTTGACGTCACCCTCGACCCGGACAGCGAAGCCATCGTCACGATCGGCTCCAAGGAGGGCCTCGCGCATTTGATGCTGGCCACGCTGGACCATGGTGACACCGTGCTGGTACCGAATCCCAGCTATCCGATCCATATTTACGGCGCCGTCATCGCCGGCGCCGACATCCGCTCGGTGCGCATGACGCCCGGTGTCGATTTCTTTGGTGAACTGCAACGCGCGATCCGCGAGTCGATCCCGAAGCCGAAAATGATGATCCTGGGCTTTCCCAGCAATCCGACGGCGCAGTGCGTGGAACTGGAGTTCTTCGAGCGTGTGGTGGCGCTGGCCCGAGAGCATGGAATACTGGTGGTGCACGATCTGGCCTACGCCGACATCTGCTTCGACGGCTGGAAAGCGCCTTCCATCATGCAGGTGCCGGGCGCGCGCGACGTTGCGGTGGAATTCTTTACCATGAGCAAGAGCTACAACATGGCCGGATGGCGCATCGGCTTCATGGTCGGCAACAAGGAACTGGTGTCCGCGCTGGCACGCATCAAGAGCTATCACGACTACGGTTCCTTCACGCCGATCCAGGTGGCTTCGATCGCCGCGCTGGAAGGTCCACAGGATTGCGTGCGTGAAATCTGCGAGAAATACCAGAAGCGGCGCGACGTCCTGGTCAAGGGTCTGCATGACGCCGGCTGGATGGTCGAATCACCCAAGGCCTCGATGTATGTCTGGGCCGAGATTCCCGGGCCTTACAAACCCATGGGTTCCCTGGAATTCGCCAAGAAGCTTCTGCAGGAAGCCCGGGTCGCGGTTTCACCGGGCATCGGGTTCGGCGAATATGGCGACGCGTACGTTCGCTTCGCAATGATCGAGAATGAGGCGCGCACCCGCCAGGCGCTGCGTGGAATCAAGGAAATGTTCCGCCGCGACGGCCTGCTGGCCGCCAGCACGGCGTTGCGCGCAGCAGGGTAATTCCACAGCCAATGTCCGGTCGGGCGCGTTGCGCCCGATTTTTTATTCAGGTTTCGCCATGAGCAAGACACTGCAGATCGTGCGCATCACCGATGAGAATCGCCAGGTCTGCGAACCAGCGTGGCTGGCGCGGGCGGAGACGGTACACCGGCAATTGCGCCCGAAACTGCCTGCGGACTATGCGGGAAAAATGAAGAAGGTATTCAGCGAGGGCGGGGAAATGTGCGTTGCGGTCGAAAGCGGCGAGGTGACCGGCCTCGCGGTCTTCCGCAAGTTCGAGAACACGCATGTCGGCGGGCGATTTTACGTAGACGATCTGGTTACCGATGAAAGCCGGCGATCGACCGGCGTCGGCAAAGCGCTGATCGCCTGGCTCGAGAATGAGGCGCGCAAGCGCGGATGCCCGGGATTCGACCTGGAATCCGGGACGCACCGCACCCACGCCCACAAATTTTATTTCCGGGAAGGTTTCCTCATCACGGCCTTTTCCTTCAGAAAAGAATTCAAATGAAACCCATACAAGTCGGGTTGCTCGGAATCGGCACGGTCGGGGGAGGCACATTCGCGGTCCTGCGCCGCAACCAGGAAGAAATCATGCGGCGCGCCGGCCGCGGCATCCAGGTCAGGATGATCGCGGACAAGGACCTGGCACGCGCCAGGCAGCTTGCCGGCGATGGCGTCGAGCTGACAGATGACGCGGGCAAGGTGGTCAGCCACCCGGAGATCGACATCGTTGTCGAGCTGATCGGCGGCACGAAGATCGCAAAAGACCTGATTCTTGCCGCGATCGAGAACGGCAAGCACGTGGTTACCGCAAACAAGGCGTTGCTGGCCACGCACGGCAATGAGATCTTCAGCGCTGCGCAGAAGAAAGGCGTCATGGTCGCGTTCGAAGCCGCGGTCGCCGGCGGGGTGCCCATCATCAAGGCGCTGCGCGAGGGCCTCACGGCCAACCGCATCGAGTGGATCGCCGGCATCATCAATGGCACCTCGAACTTCATCCTTTCCGAAATGCGCGACAAGGGCGCCGGATTCAATGACGTGCTGAAGGAAGCGCAAAAGCTCGGATACGCGGAATCGGACCCGACGTTCGACATCGAAGGCATCGATGCGGCGCACAAGCTCACCATCATGGCCGCTATCGCGTTTGGCATCCCGATGCAGTTCGACAAGGCCTATACCGAGGGCATCTCGAAGCTGACCCGCGAGGACATCCGCTATGCCGAAGAGCTGGGCTACCGCATCAAGCTCCTCGGCATCACGCGCCGGACCGCGGCAGGAATCGAACTGCGCGTACATCCGACACTGATTCCGGCACGCAGGTTGATAGCCAACGTCGAAGGGGTGATGAACGCCATTCTCGTCAAGGGCGATGCGGTCGGCCCGACGTTGTATTACGGTGCCGGTGCGGGCGCCGAGCCAACAGCTTCCGCGGTGGTCGCAGATCTGGTCGATGTCACCCGCATGCATACCGCCGACCCGGAGCATCGCGTTCCCCACCTGGCATTCCAGCCTGACCGCATGTCAGACACGCCGATCCTGCCGATGGAGGAGGTGGAAACGTCCTATTATCTGCGGCTGCGCGTACTGGACCGCCCGGGCGTGCTGGCCGACATTACCCGCATCCTGGCCGACCTGTCGATTTCGATCGACGCGATGGTGCAGAAGGAACCCAGCGAAGGCGAGGAGCAGGTCGATATCATCATGCTCACCCACCTGACGCAGGAAAAGAACATCAATGGCGCGATCAAGCGCATTGAATCCCTGGCCGTGATTTCCGGAAAAGTCACGCGCATCCGCCTTGAAGCACTCGGAAGAAATTAGAACACTGACCATGAGCCATCACTACACCGGACTTATCAATCGCTACCGCGACCGCCTTCCCGTAGGGCCGAATACGCCCGTAATCACCCTCAACGAAGGCAATACGCCGCTGATCGAGCTGCGCAACCTGCCGGGCAAGATTCGGCGCAAGGTGCGAATTCTCTGCAAGTTCGAAGGCCTGAATCCCACCGGCTCGTTCAAGGATCGCGGCATGACCATGGCCGTGACCAAGGCGGTGGAAGGCGGTGCGCGCGCGATCATCTGCGCTTCGACCGGCAACACGTCAGCCGCCGCCGCGGCCTATGCGGCGCGTGCTGGCATTGCCTGCTTCGTGTTGATTCCCGAGGGCAAGATCGCTCTGGGTAAACTCTCGCAGGCGATGATGCATGGCTCGACCGTGATCCAGATCCGCGGCAATTTCGATGACGGCATGCGGCTGGTGCAGGAGGTGGCACAGAGCGTTCCGGTGAATATCGTCAATTCCATCAATCCCTATCGGCTGCAAGGACAGAAAACCCTGGCATTCGAGGTGATCGATGCGCTGGGAGACGTGCCGGACTATCACGCGCTGCCGGTTGGCAACGCCGGCAACATTTCCGCTCACTGGATCGGATACAGCGAAGCAGCGGGTATGGCGACGGAAAGCATGAGTGGAAGTTTCCAGTACAAGACAGGCGGCATGGCGACGCAACGGCCCATCATCCTCGGTTACCAGGCTTCAGGGGCGGCACCTTTCCTGCGTGGAAGCATGGTCGATGAGCCGGAAACCGTCGCCACCGCCATTCGCATCGGCCATCCGGTCTCATGGAAACTCGCCTGGGCGGCGAAGAACGAATCCGGTGGCTGGTTCAACGAATGCAGCGACGAGGAAATCCTGAAGGCGCAGAAACTCCTCGCCAACACGGAAGGAATTTTCTGCGAACCGGCATCCGCCGCCTCGATTGCCGGCGTGCTCAAGGACCTGGAGCGAGGCGTGATCGGGGAGGGCGTCACCATCGTTTGCACCTTGACGGGCCACGGCCTTAAGGATCCGGATACTGCGATCGCCCAGAGCAGCAAGCCGTTCCTGGTGGATGCGACACGCAGCGCCATCGAACAGGTGATCACCGCCAACCTGCCGAAGTAAACGGCAGCGCCGTTCAGATTTCGAGAAAGCGCATCGACAGGTCGACTGCGCGGATGTCCTTGGTCAGGGTGCCGATCGATATCCGGTCGACGCCGGTTTCGGCGATGGCCCTGACCGAATCCAGGCTCACGCCGCCGGAAGCCTCGAGCGCGGCATGGTCGCCGGTTTTCCGCACCGCTTCGCCGAGGCCTTTCAGGTCAAAATTATCCAGCAGGATGAGCCGGGCGCCGGCGTCCAGGGCCTGCTGCAGCTGGCTCAGGGTTTCAACTTCGATCTGCACCGGCTTGCCTTGCGCAACTTCAGTTGCGTGCGCCATTGCCTGCTTGATTCCGCCGGCAGCGGCAATATGGTTTTCCTTGATGAGCACGCCGTCGTACAGGCCCATCCGGTGATTGGTGCCGCCGCCGCACCTGACCGCGTACTTGAGTGCCAGGCGCATTCCCGGAAGGGTCTTCCGGGTGTCGAGAATCGCCGCCCGCGTTCCCGCCACGGCGTCGACAAACGAGCGTGTCTTCGTTGCAACGGCTGACAGCGTCTGCAGGAAATTCAGGGCGGTTCGCTCTCCCGTAAGCAGGGTTCGCGCACTGCCCTCGAGTTCGCACAACACCTGGCCGGCCTGAATGCGTTCGCCATCCGCAACTTTCCAGGTCACCGTCACGCCGCGATCCAGCTGTCGGAATACCTCATCGAACCAGGCAGCGCCGCAGAGAACCGCCGCTTCCCGGCTGATGACGCGCGCATGGGCCACTTTCCCTTGGGAAACGAGTTGCGCCGTCAGGTCGCCGTTACCCACGTCTTCGGTCAGCGCCGACTTCACGCTATTGCTGATTTCAACTGCCAGGCTCACTGGAATTCCCCTAAACTGAGCGCGCATTCTAGCGCGGGGAGGCTTTTATGTCGGGCGTCATGGGCGTGCTGTCCTACGGGATCGGGACGATCTTCGGATTCCTGCTGGTGGGACTGGTGGTGTTCTGGTTTGTCCAGGACGTGACGCAAAAGAAACATACCGTCCTGCGCAATTTCCCCGTGATCGGAAGGCTGCGCTATTTTTTCGAGCGCCAGGGCGAATACTTCCGCCAGTATTTTTTCGCAGGCGACCGCGACGAAATGCCCTTCAATCGCGCCACCCGTGGCTGGGTCTACCGCCTGGCCAAGAACGAGGGCGGCATCATCGGGTTCGGGTCGACCAATGACCTGCGCGAACCCGGCTCCATCATCTTCGTGAACGCGCCGTTTCCTGTCCTCGAGGAAGACCGCTCGCCGACGCCGCCCCTCATCATCGGTGACGGCTATTGCAAGCTGCCATTTACCGCCCGCTCCGTCGTGAATATCAGCGGCATGAGTTTCGGTGCGATCTCGCAGCCCGCCGTACGCTCCCTTTCCCGCGGCGCCGCACTCGCGGGTTGCTGGCTCGATACCGGGGAGGGTGGCCTGGCGCCTTATCATCTGGATGCGGACTGCGATGTGATCATGCAGGTGGGTACCGCAAACTACGGCATCCGCAATCAGGAGGGCGTTTTTTCCCCGGAACGCGCCCGGGAACTCGGATTGCGTGTAAAGGCTTTCGAGATCAAGCTCTCGCAAGGCGCCAAGCCGGGCAAGGGGGGCGTTCTGCCGGGTTCAAAGGTTACACCCGAGATTGCAGAGATCCGGGGAATCCCGGTGGGCGAGGATTCGATCAGCCCAAACCGGCATCATGACATCGCCAATGTCGACCAGTTGCTGGACAAGATCATGCTGGTGCGCGATCTCACCGGGCGCCCCGTCGGCATCAAGACGGCCATCGGCGGCTGGCAGTTCATGAACGACTTGTGCGATGCCGTGCTGCGAAGGGGACTGGAATCGGCGCCCGATTTCGTGGTGATCGATGGCGGCGAAGGCGGCAGCGGCGCAACCCCCCAGGCGCTCGCGGATCACATGAGCCTGCCCATTGCGGAAGGCCTGCCTCGCGTGGTCGATGCGTTGCTGGAAGCGGGTCTGAAGCAGCGCATCCGCGTGGTGGCGGCCGGCAAGCTGGTGACGTCGGCTAAAGCGGCGTGGGCATTGTGCGTTGGCGCGGATTTCGTCAACACTGCGCGCGGCTTCATGTTTGCGCTTGGCTGCATCCAGGCCCTTCGCTGCCACACAAATACCTGCCCGACCGGCATCACCACACACAACAAGCGCCTGCAGCGGGGCCTGGTGGTGGAGGAAAAATACCAGCGGGTCGCGAACTACGCGCTCAACATGAATCGTGAGATCGACATGATTGCGCACTCCTGTGGTTGCCGGAACGCGCGGGAGCTGCGCAGGGAACATGTGCGCATCGTCGAGTCCGCCAACAAGAGCGTGGCCTTCAACATGCTCTATCCCTATCCCAACCCCCGGGTCGACGCGCGGGTGCACGCTCCTGTAGCCGTCTGAAGCGATCCTCCAAGAACAGGACGTGCCGGGTTGTACCGGCGATTGCCTAGTGGGTGCCGCCCCGGAGATTCGCGGGAACGGCTTCGTTCATGAGAACTGGGGTCGGCAGGTCGAGGTTACCCATGATTTCGATGAAGCGTTCGCGGCTTACACCGGCCAGCCGAGGATTGGTCGCCCGCTCTTCCGCTATCGAGCTGACACGGCGGCCCCGGTAATCGTGTCCCGGATAAACGAGCGTATCGTCCGGCAGCGTGAACAGGCGCAGGGTGATGCTGTCGTAGAGCGCGCCGGCATCGCCGTGCTGAAAATCGGTGCGTCCGCAACCGCCGATCAGCAGCGTGTCGCCGGTGAGTAGTCTGTCGCGCCACAGAAAGCAACTGCTGCCGGGCGTGTGTCCGGGGGTGGCAATGACTCGAAGTACCTCGGTGCCGAATTGCAGATGGTCATCATCATCGAAAAGGCGATCGAAGCCTGTAGCACCACAATTTCGCGCTACGGATGTCCTGGCCCCGGTAGCCTGTTTCAAGGCCGATGCGCCGGTAACGTGATCGGCATGCACATGGCTTTCGACAATCCATGCGAGTTTCAGATCCAGCTCGCGGATAAGTTCGAGGTCGCGGCCCGCCTGCTCCCGCACGGGATCGACGACGATGGCATTGCCGCCGGCAGTATCGCCCAGTAAATAGGTATAGGTGGAGGAGAGCGGATCGAACAACTGGCGGAATATCACCGGGCCGCTTCCAGTGGCTGTTTGATGGTGACCGCACCCCGTATCTGCCCCAGCGTGTAGCCGAATGCGCGATCGTG
>Ga0190274_10000468_pt1 | contig 24592 bp, 19 predicted proteins | sample Popmic531T_FD_133002 | JGI IMG/M metagenome (GOLD analysis project Ga0190274, IMG submission 133002) | Populus adjacent soil microbial communities from riparian zone of Yellowstone River, Montana, USA - 531 T | ecosystem: Environmental > Terrestrial > Soil > Riparian zone | place: USA: Montana... | reverse complement strand
GGCATGCGCACGTCGACCACGGCGAGATCCGGCTCCTCGGCGCTGACCGCCGCACGCAGTCGATCGGCGTCCGCAACCGTGTCGATTACCTCATGTCCGGCGTCGAGGAAGAGCCGCCCGAGACCCTCGCGCAGCAGCGCCTGGTCCTCTGCGATCACGACCCGCATGGCAGCTCCGCGGTCACCTCGGTACCGCGACCGGAGGGGCTGGCCACCGACACGCTGCCCCCGAGGGCAGCGACGCGATCGGTGATTCCGGTCAGCCCCGATCCCGGCGAAGGGACGGCTCCGCCGACACCGTCGTCGCGAACGGAGACCACGAGGCTGCCGTTGCGGCGCTGGGCCGTGACCGAGACCCGCGAGGCCCCGGCGTGCTTGGCGGCATTGGCGAGCGCCTCACTGGCGACGAAGTAGGCCGCGGTCTCGAAGCGCTCCTCGAAGCGCTCCCCGGTCGCTTCGACGCTGATCCGCAGCGGCGAGCGCGAGGCGAGCGCTTGCAGCGCCGCCGCCAGCCCTTCGTCGAGGGCGGCGGGTCGCACCCCGCGGGCCAGCTCGCGCAGCTCGGCGATCGCGCGAGCGACCTCATCCACCGTGGAGTCGATGATTTCCGTCTGCGCGGTTTCAGCCGGCAGCTGCCCCTGCAGATGCCTGAGCGCCAGCCCGATCGAGACGAGCCGCTGCTGGGCGCCATCGTGGAGATCCCGCTCCAGGCGGCGGCGCTCCTCATACCCCACGGTGACGATACGTTCGCGCGATTCCTCGACTTCCGCCAGCTGCCTGCGCACCTCGACCCGCAGCCGGGCGATCTCGATCGACAGCCCTGCCGCGCCGATCACGCTCTCCAGCAGGTCCGGTCGCTCGCCCAACGCCCTGTCGTGGACCAAGGTGGCGAGCGGCAGATCGCCGCGGCGCACTGGCGTTCGGGCCCGATCGTCGCCCTCCCGCCGCTCGACCACGCGGCCGTTCGCGTCGACGTAGGTGCCATTCGGAGCAAGCGAGAAGAGCAACTCCAGCTTGGGATCGCCCAGCGCCTCGGCGAGGACGGCTTGGACGTGCTCCGGAGCGGCGCGTCCGCCGCGCAGGTCGGCAAGGAAGCGCTCCACCTTGCGCAGGCCCTCATAGCGCTCCCGGTTGAAGCGACGATCGACCAGCAACTGCAAGCGCGCGCGTAGAGGACCGAACAGCAGGGCAACGACGAGCGTCGCGACCGCCGTCGACAGCCTCGACCCGGACCCGATCGCCAGGCCGAGGCCAATGGACACCGCGGCGAAGGTCGCCGCCAGGCCGGCGGTCAGGCTGGCGTAGACGAGCGTGCGGTTGATCAGGCGGTCGATCTCGTAGAGCCGGTAGCGCATCACCGCCACGCCGATCGCCAGCGGCACCGCGGTCAATGCCACGATCAGGGCGACGAGCGTCGCCGAGCCCTCGTCGCCGGCGATCGCGTTCTCGATCAGGCAGGTCACCACCGCCGCGGGGATCAGGCAGGCCGCATAGGCCAGCCAACGGAACTGCAGTCGTTCGATCCCGGCCGAGCGCTTCAACCGGGTCCGCATCGCGAGCGCCCCACCAAACAGGGTGGCCAGCGCCCCAAGGCCACTGAGCATGAAAGGAATGCCCACCACCGACTCCGACAGTTCCGGCAGCGGGCTGGACTGGCCGACGAAGGGTTCCTCGAAGCGTTCGGCGGCGAGAAACGAGAGGACGACGAGGATCGCGTATGACGCCGCCCCGGCGATCGCGTAGGGGCGCCAGCGCGGGGAGGGCAGCCGACCGTCGGGGAAGATCCAGGCGATCGCCGTGATCGCGGCGAAGAGCAGCGGCCATGCTCGCTCGCTGACCAGGACGCCCCAGGCAGCGCCAGGAAGAGCGCCTGGGTGCGCCAGGACGGCATAGTCGGCGTACGTTTCCGCCAGCCCCAGCCCGGCGATGATGAGGCCATTGGCGAGCAACAACCAGCCGATCGGGTTCTCGCGCCGGCGCGTCGCCAGCAGCAGCCCCACCCCGGTCGAGGCAAAGGTAGCCAGGCTCCAGCCAAGGACATCGCCGATGCTGGTGCCGTAGGCCCCGGATCTGCCGCCGAGAACGAGGGCGAATGCGAGGCCCGCCGCCGTCAGCGATGCCACCACCCACGGCGCTGTCCTGGATACCCGCACCTAACGATCATTCTCCAATTCGACGCGCACCACAACCGTGCTGCCACGCGTTTCACCGCTAGACGCTCGAGTCCTTGCGGAGGCCCTCGACATAGAGGGCCATGCCCTCGATGGCGTCGATGCGCGCTTGCCGACTTGGAATACCCTGAGAGGCGGTAGGTGTCGACGGGACGGGAGAGACGATGACGCGATCGTTTGTGGAGAGCTTTGAGCGGATGCGGGTGTCGGCGTTGTTCTTGGCCTGGGCGGCGGCGTTCCTGCTGGTCGCCGGTCACGCCGTCGCCGACGAACCGGAAGTCGATACCACCCCGCCCGCGATCAGCGGCGCGATCAGCCCCGGCTCCCTCTCCCATGAAGGCGGCAACGTGCAGCTGAGCGCTGAAGTCGTCGACGAGAGTGGCGTGCAGATGGTCTACGCGGTGATCTACGGGTCCGACGGGCCCTACCAGGCGACCCAGCTGTACGAGGGGTATCTGAACAACTACTTCGGCACCTTCGAAGTCCCCGCGAACTACTCCGACTCGCCGATGAGCTACGGCGTCGAAATTCAGGCCTATGACACCAACAACAACTTCTCCGCCACCTCGATCGGCGAGGTTCAGGTGGAAGGACAACCTCAATTCGACGAAGCGCCCTACCTCTCCGCAGCGATCGTGTGGCCGCAGTTCCTGCCCTCGTCGGGAGGCACCGTGACGATCAGCGCCGACGCCAGCGACAACCGCTCGATCTCATCCGTCTTCGCGACGATCGCGGTTCCGGGGGGCAGCACCACCGAAGTGCCGCTGAATCCGGTCAGCTCCAGTCACTACGAAGGAACTTTCGAAGCTCCGGCGAACTCCGCCGCGCTCGCCGCCGAATATCCGGTCGAAGTCGTCGCCGAAGACGACATCGGGCAACAGGCCCGCGCCATCGCCGGCACCATCACCGTCGAACCGCCGCCGCGAATCCCGAGCGCCGGGCTGCTCGACGTTTGGCCTGGCGAACGCTGGTTCGGCAACGTAAAGGTCGGCAAAGAGGCCCAGCGGCGCGTCTTCGTCCGCAACCTCCCTCGCCGCGGAGAGCCGGTAGAAGCGACGGCGATGATCGTCGGGTCCTCGGCGTTCTCGCTCGCCGGCGCATCTCCGGAGGGCATCCACTTCATGCTCCGCCCCGGCGAGAAGCGATCCTTCCTCGTCGCGTTCCAGCCGACGCATACCGGACCGCAGGCAGGCTTCGTCCAGATCGTACGAGACGACGGCGCTCAGCCGGGACTCGCCGCGTCCCTCTCCGGACAGGGCGCCCGCCGCTAATCGGCACTTTCTACATCGGGGAGGTAGGAACAAAACCGCTCCCCAGCGCCGTTTGCATTAGGCGCTATATCACTTTCATATCACGGTCGCGACTGTTTTAGCCGAGGTTGTCAGGCTGTCGCAGACAAACGGAGCGACTAATGAACGTGGCCGCGCCCTCTCACCGTCCACCATGCGGGTAGGAGCGATGGAAGCCATCTGAGAGACCGTTCTGGAGTGCGCCTGCGCCACCCTGAAGTTCGACAAGACCGTCGGCAAACCGTTCGGCGCCGCCGCCGAGGCGCCCAAGTCCGTTGCCAAGACCACTCGTCGCCTCCGACAGCCTCCCCACTCCGTCTTCGAGCCGCTCACCGCCAGATACCAAATGGTCCAATCCGCCGTTTACGTCTTGGGCCACGTCGCGCAGGCGACGCACTTCATTGCTATCGAAGGCAATCGTTCGAGCCAACGCGCGCGCCTGGTTTGCAGCTGACGTCAGGGTGGGATCGTCAGCAGCGGCTCTTTCGAGCTGCGCGGCGAGCTGTCGCGCTCGCGATAGCTCGCCGCCCCGTAGGCGTGGGAGAAGCGAGCGCAGTCCTAGCGTGAGCGTCAGAGTGCCGACCGAAGCTTTCCGCTGGCCGTCTCCAATCAATTTGCTGCCAGCCTGAAGACGCTGGATCGCTTCGGTGGCTTCGGCGCCACGCAGTGTTGCCCGCTTAAGGCTCGTCCGCTATCAGTCCTGCGCCGGCGGCGGCCACCGCGGGAGCAGCGCGAACGTCGATCCCCTTCGCCGGGACGGGCGAGCCCGTCAGGCAGTCTTGGCAAGCATCGGCTACGGTCGACCCATGGTCTTCGACTTCAGGTACAAGAACGTCGAGGGCAAGTGGAAGTCCAGCGGGCACCGCAAGGGGCTCACTCGTGATGCCGCCTTCGCCTCCTTGGAGGAAAGGAACGGTCACATGCCTCCGGGCAGATACATGTCTCGGCCGCGGGATGGCAAGACCAGGGACTGGGACCTGTTTACCCGGCCGTGAGCGGTATCGGCCTGCTCGGTGGCCGTTTTTGCCTACTCGGGACTGCTATGCGCCGAGAGCCTCGGTGATGGGCTTGTAGTCGTCCTCGGTCTTGGTGCGCCTGCGAGGCGCTTCGCGAGTGAGGATGACGAAGCGAGACGAGCTCGTCGAGGAGGCGGAGGTATGCCTCGGACTGAGTGATAACCGGGCGGCACCGGTGAGATTGGTCGGAAGGTCGCCGGCTTCGATTGGGCTACGGTGCGCTCGATGCTGCTCGAGCATCGGCGCAGAGTTGCTTAAGCGCTGGTAAGAGCGAGGATCGCGGCCAGCTGCCGCGATAGCTGAGAACGCCACTGACGCGATGGATACAGTCGGCGTCCGGCACCGCTATGGAGTCGAGAGTTAGTTCGAGTAGCACACGATTCTCGATGACGGCGACTAGTCGCTGGCGCTGCGGGCCAGCTATAGGTCATCGCCTACACCGCCTCCGAACTCGACCTCGGCAGCACCGGATGGCTGATTTGGTTCGCCTTCGTCGTGGCGATCTTGATCCTCCTCAGCAACAGCTACAGGTCACTCAAGGTCGTTCCAGCATGACGTACGGTCTGCCTTACCGTGGTTCACTAGGGCCATCATCAACCAAACGAGCTACGCAAACAAAGTAGCGCCAGAACTCCTGATTCACCTCGTTGAGCCTCATAGCCTCATTTTCAGCGTCACCTTGCTTGAAGAAGGCCTTCGTGAGCATTACGTCATCCTCCTTAGCCTCGGCCACTGCCTCCGTCTTGCGTAGACGCACCACCACGAATACGTGCTTATACCGAGCGTGCGGAGATGGATCGTGTTCGGACTTGTCTTCAGGCCAGTGCTCGGACGCGTAGGACATGAACTCAATTTACCGGCTGGGTGAGCGAACCAATCCGTTCACCAGTCTTCGGGTCATAAACATCACCGGTCCGCCCAATTACAACGTCATCATCAGCACTAAGGCCAGCGCCTTCCTTGCTGTCATGCAGACGTTCCCTCACCTGGCCACGGGAAATTCCACGAGGACGCCCCTGCTCATCCCACCATTGGTCTGGCGCATTGGCACCGCGATACGGTCGAGCCGGGGGGCTTAGGGGGCATTCGTGATGCTCTTCCTCATATTCCTGATCCTCTTTGCTCAGCGTCAGGTGGGTTTCGTCGGCACCATCTACCGTATCGGAGAACAGAGAGAGGCCAGCAAGAGCGGCAAGCCCCGCCGCTACTTCGGCAGCGCCCATACCACAGGACGCCTCGCCCACGCCGGGAACCTCCCAGGTAAGGCCGCACGCTGCTACCGCCTCACCGACCTGACCGCTGGGATCGGTCAGGTTCAGCGGATTGTCGAACGCGTACGCATAGGGCTGGCGCGTCAGGGCCTCGATCGGGTCCCGCGAAAGGAACTGGCCGGTGGTGGGATCATAGGCCCGAGCCCGTAGATACTGAAGGCCACTCTGAACGGCGGTGTATTGGCCGGCAAATCCGAGTGGCGTCTTCTGCGTTCCGGAGGTCCCCGAAGGAGCTCCAAATGCCCCATAGCTGAAAGTGCCGGTGACTTTGCCGCTCCCATCGGTCAGCATCCTGGTGCTGCCGAGCTGGTCGTGGTGGTAGAAGGTCGGCGTGCCTGCTGACGATATCTGCTCGATGGGCAGGCCACCAGGGCCGTAGATGTAGCTCGTCGAGCCATCGCTCAGCAACAGGGGCAGCGAAATGGACCTGTCCCAAGCGAGGTAGCTGGTTTCGCCGGCAATGGTCTGCGACGTGCGCAAGCCGGCTCCGTCGTAGCCATAACTTTCGTTGATTGCCGGGATTTCGCCCGCTTTTGGCCGTTCGACCGCGGTTAGGTTCCCTGCTTGATCGTATTTGTAGGTGGTGGGGTGTTCGACCAGCGCCCAGCCTTGGACCTTGTTATTGGTGGAGTCAGTCACCCAAGCCTTGCTTTCGATGCTGTTGACCACTCCGACGGGGTTGTTGAACTGACCCAACCCAGAGCCGGCTTCACCGAATTTCGTGACGTATTCACCTGCTTTGTTGAACTCCTGCACCCGCTTGTTGCCGGTGTCGGCCACCCAGATATGCCCGCTAGAGCCCACAGCGAGGCCAGAAGGACTGCTGAACTGGCCCGTTCCAGAGCCGAGGGTTCCGATCTGGCTTAGATATTTCCCTTCGGCGTTGAACTGCTGCACCCGGTTGTTTTCCTTGTCGGTGACCCAGATCCGTTCTTCCGAGCTGACCGCGAGGCCGTAGGGCTTTTTGAACTGCCCATTCCCCGACCCGGTTGCTCCGAACTGGCTGACGAATTTCCCTTCAGAGTCGAAATGCTGGATCCGGTTGTTGCCGGTGTCTGCGACCCAGATGTGGCCGTTCGGACCGACGGCGATGCCCGTCGGGTTGTTGAACTGGCCCGCGCTGGAGCCCAGTTTCCCGAACTGGCTCAGATATTCCCCTGCTTCGTTGAACTCCTCGATGCGGCTGTTGCCGGTGTCTGCGACCCAGATGTGGCCGCTGGAGTCGACCGCCAAGGCGGCAGGTGAGCTCACCTGGCCTTTATTTTTGCCGCTCGAGCCGAATTTGCTCAGGAAGGTCCCTTCGGCGTTGAAATGCTGGATCCGGTTGTTGCCGGTGTCTGCGACCCAGATGTGGCCGTTCGGACCGACGGCGATGCCCGTCGGTCCGCTGAACTGCCCATTTCCCGTCCCAGAGGAGCCGAATTGGCTCGAATAAACCGGCAGGCGCGACGGTGTCTCTTTCGTCCGCTCTCCCTCTTTGTCGTAACTGAAGGTAACGCCCACCCCCTGTTCCAGCTGGTTGGCAGCGTCGTACGAGAAAGTCGACCCCGAGGCTTTCGTCAAGTTGTCGGCAGCGTCATATTCGAAAGCTTCGCTGCCGGCTTTCGCCAGGCGATCGTTCAGGTCATAGGCGAGGGACTGGGTTTCGGGCCCAGGCAGACCTTTCGAAGTGACGGTTTCGACTTGGCCCAGTTTGTCCCGCCCATACGACAACGAAGTCAAGACTTCGGATCCCTTCTTCATCGTGATTTCGATCATCGCGTCGGCACGGTCATAGCCGTAGACATCGGTATTCCCCGTTACGCTCGGATACGTGGTCGTAGCGAGGTCCGAATTGCGGTTGTAGGCGAAGCTCGTCATATTTCCGAGCCAGTCGGTAATGGATTTCAGCCTGCCAGCTTTGTCGAACGTCCGTGCGATCGCTTTGCCATTCGGATAGGTGATCCCGATCTGCTGATTGGCGAGGTTATATTCGTAGGAGACGGTGTTGCCGTGTCCGTCTTTGGCATGAGTCAGGCGGTCCAACTGATCGTATTCGAAAATGGTTTCACCCGTACCATCGATCAGGGACGTGATGCTGTTGTCTTGTCGTAGCCAAATTTGGCTGTGGGGGTTTTCCCATCCGAGTAGCTGACTTCTTTCAAGCGGTTTGCGGCGTCATAGGAGTAGGTCGTCGTCCGCGATTCCGGGTCGATCTTGATCGCGAGGTTACCGGCGCCATCGTATTTCCTCGTCGTTTTGCGCCCGAGTGGATCAATGGTTTCGACTAGCTGATCGAGAGCATTGTGGCCGTATTCTGTTTTGTGTTTGTTCCCGTCGATATGGGCTTTGACGTTCCCCGCACCGTCGTATTCGGTTTCGGTAACAGTGCCATTCGGGCGTTCGACTTTTGTCTGCTCGTTATCCGCATTGTAGAAATAGGTTGTGGTGCGCCCCGCTGCGTTGATCTCTTTTTCTAGATTGCCGTTCGTGTCGTAGCGGAATTCAGTCACATGGCCGAGGGGATCCGTAATTTTGACCGGGCGTCCCTGCAGGTCCCGTTCGTAGGTCGTAGTAAATTTGGCTGCTTCGGCTCCTTCTTCGTTGCCCCGCGGACTCACCGCGGTTTTTCGTCGGGAGTCTTCGTCATAGGCCCAAGTCCATTTATCCCCTTCGGGATTGGTTTCCGCGACCAGGTTGCCTTTTCCGTCGTATTCAAAATTCCAAGTGTGCCCCAAGGGGTCGGTCACGCTTTCAGGCTCGCCATAGGCGTTGTAGACGTAGCTCACCGTCTGGGTTGAGCTGCCGGGAGCCGGCCGGGAGATCACTTCCGGATTGCCACGGCTGTCGCGCGTGATCGTGGTCGTCTCCCCCTTCGGCGTCGTCGCCGTGAGGACATCGTGGGTTTTGTTGTAGGTTCTTTTGCTTTCGTTGCCTACGGCATCGAGCTTGCTCATCCGGTTGCCTTCAGAGTCGTACCCGTATTCGGTCGTATGGCCCGCGCCGTCGGTTTCGGTAATCAGCCTGCCCGCTTCGTTGTAGGCGTAGGTACTCGTGCTGGCAGAGGCAGTGCCAAAGCCCTCCGTAACTACAACCGGCTCGTTGTTCGAGTTGAACCAAAGGTCGCTGATGGCGCCAGTCGCTTTGTTGGCGATCCTGGTGTGGAAAGCGTCATATTCGAAATTGAGCGTACGTTTAGCTGGATCGGCCTGGGAGATGACTCGGTTCGCGCTGTCGTATTCATTGGTCGTTTCCCCCCCGCGCCCATCGATCATGGTGGTCAAGCGGTGCGAAGAGTCGTATTTGAAGCTCCAGCGCGGCGTGATTTCACCCGGCATCGTCACGCTCGCCAGCTGTTTGCCTTCATAGGCGTATTTGACGGTGTTACCGATCGGGTCTTTTGCGCTTTCGATCAGCCCTTCGGCGTTATAGGCAAGGACTATCTGCCGAGATGCCGGATCAGTGATCGATTTGAGTCGCCCGGATTCGTCGTATCCCAGCGTCGTTTTGTTGCCATTCCGGTCGGTGACGCTTTCGAGGCGACCCGCCACTGAGAAACCATACTGAGACTGACTGGGGAGGGTGAGTACATAACCGGTTTCCGAGCCTCCGCTCAGCTTGTCCTGGCTCCAAACTTCTGCGCTGAAGGTGCCGCTGCCCGTCTGCGTGAACGGCACGGTGCTGCCGTCGGCCCGCACGAGCGTAATCTTACTGCCTTCTTCTTCGACCAGCAGGTGATCCCCGAACGTGCTCGTCCATCCGTAGCCGAAGGGACCTGGCGCGCTTGCTTTGGCTGCCGCTATCGAGCTATAGGAGCGCGTCAGCTCCAACCCGACTCCTCGACCGCCCACCGCGATGTCGGTGTTACTCTCCAGGAAATCACCGCTCGCCGCTTCAACCGGATCGCCGCAGTGGCACCTGAACCCGAAGCGCTCGCTGGCGGGGATCCCGATTCTGCGGGTTATTCGCAGGGTCCCGGTGAACGGCCTGATCATGCCTTCGTTCTTGAAGGGAACAGTCACTTCGGTGACCCCTGAGCCTTCCTCCTTGTTGAATTCGCTCTTGTTGATGATTTTCGGATCCGAGGTGCTGCCTTCGGCGATCTGGATCGAGGGCCCTGAGGGTGCGCCCTCTGAGTTCGCAGCGAACTCTCCCTTGTTTTCCAGAACCGCACCATCGCCCATGGCGAGAGAGGATTCTCCTTCAAGCTGGAAGCCTCCGTCGAGCACCAAGCCGCGCTGTTTCAGCGTTACGCGTTCCCCGAAGGTGTTGTAGGCCGTTTTCGTTGCGGTGGTCTTGCCGCTTCCTTCCATCGTTCCGGCCTGCCAGCCGAGCTCGTCCACAACCAAGTCGCCCGGCCCCTTGACCAAAGCAGCGCCGAAAGACGACCCGGTGAGATAACCCAATTCCGCGACGATCGAGGCATCGGTGCCGATGTTGGTTTCGCCGCCAGCCTGAAAGAACTCTTCTAGCGAGATTTTTGAGCTTTGCTGCAAGACCAGCGGGCCGCCATACAAGAACGTTTCCCGCATGCTTAGGTGCGCTTCTTCGCCGAGAGTGAAGGAGCCGCTGTAGAACGACAGCTGCTGTTTAGATCCTTCGAGTGCAGCGCCTTTGCCCAGAACCACCACGGGAGCGCCTTTGCCGGAAGAACCTCCTTGTAGATAGAGGCCGAGTTCCCCCACGGTGGCAGCAGCCCCTTCGCCCAGTTCGAGGTTCGCACCGCCCCCCGTAGGTTTGCTCTGCAGGTAGAGGTTTCCATTGAAAGTGGAGGTCGAACCCGGGCCAAGAAGAATTGCCCCTCCTTCTTTTTGAAGGAGGGGCTCGTTTACTTCCAGATGCGCACCAGCCCCAGTTTTCAAGGTCCCGCCCGTCTGCAGGATTTCATTTAGGACCATCGTGCTTTCGGAGCCTGCGTCCAAGCTTCCGGACCCCAAAAATGCTTCTTTGGCCACCACCAGATGGCCTCCTTCGACGACCTGTGCTTCGCCCGCAGAAATTGCCAAATTTCCTAGCAGCGATTCTTCTTTGGCACCCGTGAGTTCGAAAGAGCTTTCGACTACGGAAAGCGTGGCGTTTTCGCCTGCAACGTTGTGGGCTTTCACACTGGCCGAACCCAAGACAGTGATATGTCCTGAAAGGGCAGCTTCTTTGCCCAGCGTGAATGCTCCTTGGTCGAACAACAATTCGGATTCGCCGGCAGCCGTCCAGGAGCCTGGAGTGGTCTGGCCCGAGTTGCCGCCGCCCGTAAAAGCCAAGGCTCCAAATTCAGATCGGACAGCGCTCTCATTGTCGATCGAGAACTCGACGGTCACCGTTTTCGTCCCCTGATCCTTGAGCACGGTCCCCGTGTTTTTCAGAACCGGCGTGCTGCCTGTCCCCGCCACCAAGCCGTTCCCTTCTCCCTGTCCGTCGATGATCAAGGTGCCGGAGTTTTCAATCCTCGCCCCTTCGACCCCCCTGATTCGACCTTCGGATGCTTTGACGGCAAGCGTCCCTGCGTTTTCGATCCGGGTACCTTCCAGGCGGATTTCCCCCTGCGTGCCTTCCATGGTCAAGGTTTTGCTGTTTTCCAGCACCGCTTTCCCCTTGACGATCAGACCACCTTCCGCCGCTTTCAAGGTCATGGTTCCCGAGTTGAGCAGGGGACCGCCGCTTTCGAGCACCACCAGTCCTTTCGATCCTTCAACCGTCAAGGCCCCGACGTTCGTAAACGAAGCCGATTCGGAGACTTCGATGTGACCTTCAGGGCCTTTAACGGTCAATTGGCCGGTGTTGACCACGCCGAGAAAGGCCGCTTCGATGACGTTGATCTTTCCCCCTTCACCGGCGACGTTGAGGGCTCCCCCGACGCTGAAGGATCGCCCTTCCGCGACCCTCAAGCCAGGACCCCCGCCGACCGGAGCCTGAACCGTACCGGTGGCTTCCGCTCCCAGAATCGTGTAGCCGGCGCCTTCCATCGACCCGCCATCCGCAACCAACGAGGAGGTCACAAAGATCTGGTTTGGCCCCCGCAGCACCCCTCCCGAGAGATGAAGCGTGCCGATGTTTGAGGATTCGCCTTCCCCGGTTAGCGCCAGGCTGCCGGCGGATATGGTCAGGCTACCCGCCCCCTGCAGAAGGCTCGCGCCGTTGGTGCCGCTGTTGATTTTGGCGCTGGCTTCTTTCGGGATGCAGGCGACATCGGACGAACTCGGCGAGTGGCCGGCAGACCAATTCGTCACAACTAGCCAATCACCCCCGCTCGGTCCAATCCACGTGTCAGTGCATTCGGCTGCCGAGGCCAAAGCCCCTGGAAGGGCGACGTAGGCCACGTACATGACAAGCAGCACGAGAGGCCAGCGACGCCTGTTCCGCATGCTCCATCCCTTCATTTCGCGGGTAAGTTCCGCCGCCGAAGGCTTCGGAACCGCCGTAAGGTGACTTTGAATTCCTATTGATTAAGAGTAGTCATTATCAAGTATTCGGGCTATTTTTAACAAATTAGGATCTATCGGTCAGCCTGTTCTGCTTCCCGACGCTCTTTGGCCGTCAGTTCCCTCGCTTCCCTACGAGCTTCTTCTACGGCTTCTCGAGCTTCCTGCTTTGCCTCGTCAAGGTTCTTTTTCGCCTGCTCAGCCCGCCTTTCGACGCTTTCCCGGGTGACTTCCTTAGGCGGCGTACTGGCTTCGCCGCATCCTGCCCATGAAGCCAGCGCGACCACGAGAGCTCCCGCGACGAGAATGACTCGGGTTCGCTTTGGCAGAGAATCTTGATGAAGCACTTGCAGCCTCCTTCTAGCTCAACGATCGGCGGATGGTTGCACCCACTTAGATCTCTCGCTTTGGCGTACCTAGAAACCTTTGTGCATGGGAGCTTTGCCTCCTGTGCACCCGTTCTTCGCGCACGAGTTCGACCGCCTCGCACTCAACGAGCTTTTTGAAGTGATGGGCCGCCGTTCCCGTCGACATGTCATGGGCCTTCGCGAACTCGGAGGGGCTGAACTCTCCTTGGTGGGCCGCAGCGAGGATCTGAAGGCGAGTCGGGTGGGCTAGGGCTTTCGCCATAGTCGTCTTCCCGGTCGTAGCTTTGGGTTGCGCCTTACTAGACCGATTGGTCTTGGTGACGGCGGTACGCCTCTTCGCCCCTCTCCCTGCCTTCGCGGACTGCGCCGCCATTCATGACCCCCGTCTGCTCAGTGCTGCTCGATTTGCCGCGAAAGCCTAGCTAACGCTCAGGAAACGGGCAGCACTTTGCGGAAACTTTGCGCAAACCGTTGACTTATGCTCACCTGCGGCGGCATAACGGGTGGTCGCCCCCTCGCTGGGCCAGTCCCCGGCTTTCCGGCTCTTTCCCACGAGAGGCCAAATGAGCAGAGGCGACGCTGCTCACTCGCCCTCTGCCGGAGGCAGGGGAAGGGGGGTGAGCGCATGAAGATCAGTCGTTGCGACCGGGTTTATCCGGAGATTTCTGTTCTGAAGTCCAACTAGGACCAGCCAGCGCCCGGCCCGTTTGGGTCTCACCGATCTCAACGCGAGACTCCGAGCCGGGCGCTCGGCGTTTCCCTACCGGCGGTTTGCTGAGCGCTCGGGAAAGTTGAATCGAAATGTCGTCCTCGCTAGCGTGACAACCGCTTCACGAATGAGGGTTGGCGGCCCGCACCGGATTGAAACGCAGGGGCCTTTGACTTGCGCTCGCGGCTTCGGTCGACAGCGAAGGAGCGGGTCGCCGATACCTCGCATCTGACTATTTGGTCCAGCCCATCGACCAGGGAGGACATTTGCCTTATGCATGACGATGGAGGCGAGGGGCATGGGGGGCCGGGCAAGCTACGGTCGCCTTCGGCAGATCGGCAAGACCAAGCTCGCCGCCACCCTCTGCGCCTAGCGGTCCTGGCGATCCTCGCCAGTGGCCCCCTCGCCGTTTCAGAAATAGCCAGTGAGCTGCCAAGGACTCCCGGGCTGGCGCTCCTCAGATATCACCTCGGGGTGCTCCGACGAGCCGAGCTAGTCAGCGAAAAGGCCGAGGGGACCCGCCGCATCTTCAGCCTGATATAGGCTTTTCGAGATCGTCCAGAAGCTCACCGGGGTTAACACCTAGACCTCGGGCAATGCGCAGGATTGTGGTCAGACGAGGCTCGCTCAAGCCGACCGATCGCCGTCGGATGGATATCCGCTTCGCGTGCGACATCGTCTTGCGAGAGATCAAGTTCTGTCCGAAGCTCCTTGAGCCGGCCGCCGAATGCCTTGCTCGCCCGAAGCGGATCTTTCTAGCCTTGGCATCGCAGGGATGCTTTGCGCTGAGAGCCGTCCGGTATAGAGCGTCTTGGTAGGGAGCGATTGGTCTAGGCATCGAAGCGCGGAGCCTGTCCCTCTCTCTCATCCGTCCGAGCAGGCGGCAGCTCGGGACTTAAAGAGGAGGAAGGCACACGAGCCATTTGGGCGGGCGGCTGGATTCGGGCGCTCCGCTGATTTTTTAACGAAGCGCTGGCCGTTCGAGCCCGCTCGTATCACTCCCGCGCCGAGCCTCGTATCACTCCCGTATCACGGATCGCCGCGCATCCCCCCGCATAGCCTCGCGCGGCCAGATCGATTTGGCGTGGCGCGTGGCTATGCGAAGCCATGCGAGGAATACCTTGCTATCGGGGAGACAGGATTTGAACCTGCGACCGCTCGGCCCCCAGCCGAGTGCGCTACCAGACTGCGCCACTCCCCGTGGCTGCTTGCCATTCTGACGCATCGGCAACGACTGAGGATTCGACCCGGCGAGCGCCGCCAGGATCCTTAATCGAACGTCTGTTCGTCGAGCTAAGGTCGCGCGAATGAGACGGTGCGGGAAATGCGGCACGACTAAGCCCCTGGAGGAATTTGCTTGGCGCCGGAAAGCCAAGACTATTGCCGCCCACCCCTGCGTCGATTGCGGAGAGCGCGATCCGGTGGTGCTCGAGTTTGACCACCTGAGGGACAAGGAGTTCGGAATCGGCAAGGGGTTCCGGGACCGCAATTGGCAGAGCGTCCTCGACGAGATGGCAAAGTGCGAGGTCGTTTGTGCAAACTGTCATCGACGTCGCACCGCGAAGCGGGGCGGCTTCGCTCGCGCGGTGGTAGCTCAACGGTAGAGCCTCGCCCTTCCAAGGCGATGATGCGGGTTCGATTCCCGTCCGCCGCTCTCACCCTCCTCCCTTCTCCAGGGCCAGCCCGCACGCTCAAGGCTTGTGCCAGGCGGTCGATGCAGAGGCCGTGCACAATCGCCTGGGAAGACTCCTTGCTGCACTGCTCGCTGTCGCGGCATGCCTAGTCGGCGGGGGCGGCTGTGGCGGGCACGACGACCAAGGCTTGCCGGGCGCGACGGCCGGCGGGGAAACCGCGCTCGTGCCCTGGCCCCTCTTCGGGCGCGTCCCCGAGCGCACCCACTACCTGCCGGCCAAAGAGCGCTTCCTCGATCCGCCGCTGAAGGAAGCGTGGTCGATCAACACGCACGCGCTGATCGAGTTCCCGCCCGCCGTCGCGGGAGGCGTCGCCTACGTGGTCAACAAGTACGGCAACGCCAAGGCCGTGCGGCTCAGCGATCGCAAGATCCTCTGGGAACGGAACACCAATCCGAAGGACAAGGGCACCCCGACGGATGTGACCGGGCCGGTTTACCACCAGGGCAAGGTCTTCATCGCCTACGTCGACGGCAACCTCGTCGCTGTCGACGCCGAGAGCGGCAAGCAGGCCTGGAAGCGCAAGCTCGCCGGCCACCTCGAATCCTCGCCGATGGCGGTCGGCGGCACGCTCTACCTCGGCACCGACAAGACCAACGTCGTCGCCGTGCGGGCCGCCGACGGCAAGGTCCTCTGGCAGTTCAACTCGCCGGCGGCGATCAAAGCGAGCCCCAGCTTCCATGACGGTCGCCTCTATGTCGCCGACTACGAGAGCGGCATGTTCTGCCTCGACGCAAAGGACGGCAGGCTGATCTGGCGCACGAATACCTCGCAGGTGCCGCCGTTCGGCGAGGGCGGCTTCTACTCCTCGCCGGCGGTCGCCTTCGCCCGCGTCTACGCCGCCCGCGACGACGGCACGGTCTACGCCTTCGACGAAAAGAGCGGCAAGGTCGAGTGGTCCTTCCCGACCAACAACTTCGTTTACGGCTCGCCCGCGGTCGCCGACGTGCCCGGTACGCCGCCGAGCGTCTACATCGGCTCCTACGACGAGCACTTCTATGCCCTCGATGCGCGCAGCGGCAAGCAGCGCTGGCGCTACGACGTCGGTGGGCCGGTGCCCGGCACGGCAACCGTGATCGGCCACACCGTCTACACCTCCAGCTTCAAGACCCGTGAGGCGATCGGCATCGACGCCCGCACCCACCGCAGGACCTTCCATCTGCGCCAGGCCGGCTATACGCCAATGGTCTCCGACGGCCGCCGCCTCTACCTGATCGGCTACTACGAGCTGATCGGGCTGCAGCCGACGCGGCCCTGAGCCGAGTCCTCAGTACCCGGGCGGGTGGCGGGCGACGAACCCGTCGGGCACCGCCCCGGCAAGGTGCCAGCGCGGCCCAGTCCCCCTGGCGTCGCCGACGGTGTCCCAGCGCAGGCCGGCGATCACGGGGTAGGTGTGGGACGGGCTCGCGTAGACGGTCAGCCAGCGTCCGGGGCCGGGCTCGCCCCAGGACTCCAGCTCCCCCGAGGTGAGCGGGCTGGCGAGAAAGCCACCGCCGGCAAGGGCGAAGCTGACGGCGCCAGAGCAGTCGTATCCCTGCGAATACCAAGAGCCGTGTCCACCGCCCCATACGTACGGGCGGCCGACGATCGTGTTGGCGGCGTTGATCGCGCCCGCGATCCGTTCGGGAGCGCCAGGAGGCGCGAGCGCGATCCCGCTGACGTAGGTCGCCGTGGCGGTGGCGGCTCCGGAGTGCGGCGGTGCCGGGGCCTGTGCGACGAGCGAGTTGCCGACACCTCCCGGCGGAGGCGGGATCGGCGTGCCGTTGGTGCCCGCCGAGGCCGGCGGCAGGGGCGTCTCGTCGCCGACGCTCGTCTTCTCTTCGGTCGGTGGCTCTTCGGGTTGGGAGGACGGCTCGGCCGTCTCGCGCGCCTGCACCTGGCTCTCGTACTTGGCGCCCAGGTAGACCAGGCTGCCTTCAAGCGCCCTAAACGCGCCGGAGGCTTTGGCCATGTTGAGAACAGCGAGAAGCGTCCGATCCAGCGGTCCGGAGGCCGTGGAGCCTGAGGTGGCGACGGGCTCCGATCCCACGGCCGCTCGCGCGGTTGCGGTGGCAGAGCCGTTGGGGGTCAGGTGCGCCCCCGAAGCCAATACCCCAGCGACAAGGATCGCCGCCGTGCCCAACCTCAAGCGGCGGGCGGTGGCCCAAGGCGGCCTCCGCGCAGCGACCCCCGCTCGGATGCCGGTGGCCGCCGCTCCTGCCGTCATCGCGGTCGCCATGCACTGCATGCACATGCCGGCACTGTAGCCCGCGTGAGTAAAGGCGCCGGGCTCAGTCCAAGCGGCCGCGAGCCTCCGCCGCGCGGCGGAAGATCTCCGTGCCGCCGAACCGCTCCACCATCCGCTCGGAGAGCCGCGGCGCGAGCTGGCCCATGGCGAGCAACGGCCGCACGGGCGAGCCGCTCTCGACGACCTCCGGGCGGTCCCGGCGGATCGCCTCGACGACCCGGTCGGCGACCTTCTCCAGCGTCGTCTCACCGAGCATGCGATTGGAGCTGACGCCTTCGTCGACCATCCGCTGGTACATGCCGTCGCCGGCCGTGAAGCCGGGACAGATTGCGGAGAAGCCGACCGGCGTTTTGCTGTACTCGGCCCGCAGGGACTGACTCAACCCGATCAGGCCCGCCTTGGTGGCGGCGTAGGGCTCGTTGTAGGCGGGCCCGAGCTTGCCGGCCAGCGAGGAGATGAAGACGACGTGCCCGCGCCCGCGCTCGAGCATCCCGGGCACCACGCGGTGGGTCAGCAGCATCGGCGCGGTGAGGTTGACGTCGACCATCGAGGTCAGCTGCTCGCGGCTGTAGGCGGTGAAAGCTCCGACCGTCTCCAGGCCCGCGTTATTGACCAGGACGTCGATCCCGCCCAGGGCGGCCTCGCTGCGCTCGATCAGGGGATCGATCTGACTCAGATCGCCGAGGTCGGCGGGGACGGCCTCAGAGCTGACTCCCCGCTCGCGCAGTTCGGCGACCACCTCGGCCAACACGTCCTCGCGCCGGCCGCTGACGACGACGTTCATCCCCTCCTTGGCCAGGTGCCCGGCGATCTCCCGCCCAATGCCCCCCGACGCACCCGTGACCAAAGCCGTCCTGCCGCGCAGCTGCTCCATCTCCCGACCCCTTTACCTAGTTGAGTCGGGCGATGATACGGCCGGCGAGGGGCCTCAGCCCTTCTCCACCACCTCGACGGTGCCGTGCATGGTCGGGTGGATTTCACAGATATAGGCGTAGGTGCCGGCCTGCTTGAAGGTCTCGGACTTGAGCTTGCCCTGGTCGAGAGTGCCGGTGTCGAAGCTCCCGTCTTCGGCGGTCGCCGTATGCGGCGCGGAGTCCTGGTTGAGCCAGATCACCTTGCCGCCGACCTGGACCGTCACCGGATCGGGGTCATAGGCGAAGTCGACGATCTCGACCTTGGCCGCGCGCACGGCCTCCCCGCTCGGAGCGGGAGCGTTGCCGCTGGGTTCGGGTGTGGTGCCCGCAGTGGCCTGGGTGTCCGTCGACTTGTCGCCGTCGTCTCCACCCCCACAGGCCACGAGACCGAACGCCAGGAGGATCAGGACAGGTGCGAGCAGTGCCTTCGGATTCATGCACCTGACCTACCCAGTCGCTCAAAGTGGAATCACAAGAGAGGAATTGGAGGCTTGCCAGGGGCGGCGGAGGAACCTGACCCTCGCCGCCGGCGATGCCGATCTAAGATGCCCTCGCATGGACGACGCCATCTCTCGCTACCGCGCGGCCACCGAGGCCGGGGACGTCGACGGGTTCATGGAGACGCTCGCGCCCAACGTCGAGGTCGTCTCCCCAATCTCCGGCCGCATGGTCTTCCGCGGTCAGAGTGACGTCCGGACTCTGCTCAGCGCCGTCTATGGGACATTGAACGGCCTGCGCTGGACCAAGGCGGTCGGCAATGGCGAGAGCCGCGTCGTCGTGGGCGAGGCGCATGTCGCCGGGATCAGGATGACCGACGCAATGGTCTTCGACCTGGCCCCCGACGGTCGCATCCAACGGATCAGCCCCCACCTGCGCCCCTGGCTTGCGTTGACGCTGTTCGCCCTCCTGCTGGGGCCAAAGGTCGCACGACACCCGGCGATGATCCGGCGGGCGTTGGCCGGCGGTAGCTGACCCTTGCCCCAACCCCGCCGCCCGAAAAAGCAGACCGAACCCGTCGACTACGGCTGGGTGATTTCGTTCGGCTGCAAGTCCACCGGCAAGCTCCGGCGCCTCAAGGTCGACACCGACCCGGCTACCGACACGCGGCCGATCGAGATCTCCTGCGTCTGCGGCGAAGTTCACCGCGTGACCGTCTCCCCGTACCGGCGCCGACGCTCCGCCGACGAACCGTTCGACCTCGAGGTCGCATCGCTCGACGAGCTGCGCTGAGGGCCGAGGGCGGTTCGGGAGGACGCGGCCGACCAGCAAGGAACGTCGAGCGAAACGCAGAGAGCGGGGCAGCCAGGACTCGAACCTGGAATCGCCGGTTTTGGAGACCGTGCTCGATTCCAACAGATCGCTCCAGCAAGCGAAAAACGCGCCTTGCTTGCTCGGGGGAATGCGCAGGGAATGAAGCTCGCTGGGATTCGACGCGAATCGCTAGCCCAAAACCTCTACCTCACAGCGCACGCCCGAAGCCCGTCCCAACGGCCCATCAGCAGTCAGGAGCAGAGTGTTGAGAGCCTCGGCAAGGGCCACGTAGGCTGCGTCATAGGCGGTGAGGTTGTCACGCAACTCCCAGATACGGGATAGGAGAGGTAGATGTGGAACCCGACGCAGGGGCAGCGCCGCGAGATCGGTCAAGACCTGACCAGATCGCCGGTCGCCGAGCCTGCCAGCCCGAGCCGCGCGTCGAAGAGTCGAAACAACCTCAAGGTCGATTAGCTCAGGTGCGGTGAGCTGCTCCCCACGAAGTCGCTCGCGGACTCGATCGCCATCAGCGCCATCATCCGCTAGAGCGGGTGCAAGCACTGAAGCGTCAACAACGATCACGCAGCCCGCTGACGCTCATCACGGAGAGTCTCGGCCGCAAAAGCGAGCCCGAGTGAGCCCCCTGAGCGACCTCCCGCGCGGTCAAGGACCTCCTCGAGAGTCGCCTCTTGGGCCTGGCGAGTGAGCTGGGCGAGCAAGTACTCCTGCATGGACTGCCCAGCAGCCGCTGCTCGTAGGCGCAGCACTCGATGCACTTTGGGTGGAACGTTCTTGATCTGGACACTCGGCATTGCCCAAGTATAGCGCCTAAATAGCGCCAGTGCATGCATTTCGGCGCTACTTGGCGCGGTTTCTTTGGCTGGCTTGGTCCGATCCCCCGATGCCAAAGGTAATAAGCGTCAAGCGGATCGGTCATCGACATGAGGCATCCGAGGCATGCACACATCTGAGAACGTTGAGGCGAGCGCGGCGGCGCAGGAAATGGATCAGCATCGCCGTGTACTCGTTGAGATCGCAAATCAACTCGAGCTCAAAGAGGCTCAGCGCCCAGGGTGTAGGTATCTCAGCCGGCAGTAGATCGGCCTCCTCGAGCTCCCAGATCATGGTGGTGACATCCGAGAGATCCTCCAGCGTCACAACGATCGGAAAGATCTCTGAGATCTGCTTAGGCAGCTCAATCTCAACTCCATCAGAGGAAAGGAAACAGCTCTCGCCTTGATCTAGCGCCTTACGCGCCCGCTCTGCCTGCTCGGCGGCCTTGACCAAGATCTCTTTTGATGCTTCTCGACTCTTGCTGGGGCACCCCTGCGACCTGCCGCCGTCAGCGAAGCGGACTTTCCCTCAACAATCAGCATGATCGTGTCGCAGACCAACAGGCCATCGATCTCGTACCGGGTCTTAAGCCCTTCTTTCTCTAGCTCGAAACTAACCGACTCATAAGCGACAGAGCCAGGCATTGCATCCTTGAAGTAGCGCAACGCCGAAGACTCAACCAAGGCGGCGCGGCGGCGACGGAAACGGCGCCAAGCGCCTCCCTTGTCCTTTAGGCAACTCTCAAGCGCAGGTCTAAGAGCCCAGAACAAGGCCAAGTGGGAAACAAGAAGATAGTTGCCCTCGCCGTCGTTAATGAGCGGTCGTTCTCGTGCCCGTTGTACCTCGGTACCAAGCGCAGAAATCGAAGACTGCCCGAAGGGCATTGAGAAGGCATCGAGAAACGCCGTGACTCGATCACGCGAGATACCGCTCTCAGCTGCAATCTCAGCCGCGCCCACCTGCATCGTCGAACCCAGGTCGGAGAAGGTGTAGATCTTCCCAAGCTGCTGAAGCCGCTTTGCACGTTCTGCTTTCGGCATTTTCGAAAGCTGCTCGGTCGGAAGCCCAAGATCCTCACCTTGCTGCAAGCTTTGCTCAATCACCTTGGGCACCGCCCGACCACCTTGAGACCGCTCAAAGAACTTCTTCAAGCTCACTTCCATGATCGCGTCTCCGATTGCCAGACCATCTTCGGCCGTAAGGCCGAGACTCGAGAGCAGATCTTCTTTCGTCTGCGCATCATCAAAAAGAGCGGCGAGGAGCTCCCGCTCCTGAAAATCAAATCCCGGCCCCTGCACGTACATGCGCCGGGAAACCATGCGTCCGCGCAGATGCTCAAACGCGCTGCCCTCATTCCTGGCCTCATAGTTCAAGTGAAGATCCGCGAGGATCTGCTTGACGAGTTCGTCGATTTGATCGATTAGGCGGCCGTCAATCAGCCGCGCACTCAACACCTCGACATTCCCCTGATAAAGCCAAATTTCTTACTCCAAGAGCCAGAATGAGAGCGGGGCAGCCAGGACTCGAACCTGGAATCGCCGGTTTTGGAGACCGGTGCCTTAGCCAGTTGGGCCACTGCCCCAGAGGAGCCATGCTAGCCGGGCCGGGGCGCTGGTCGCGCCTCGGCTGGCCGGCTGGAAATCGCTATGCGGGCGGAGGGACTTGAACCCCCACGGGCCGAAGCCCACCAGGACCTAAACCTGGCGCGTATGCCAATTCCGCCACGCCCGCGTGGCTGCCCCGAGACGGGGCTTAACGCGCGACCAATGCCGCAGCGTCGCTCATAGATTCTATGATCGTTCGCGTGGCGGTAGGAGAGGTCAGGCCGGGCTACGAACTGTGGCGGCCGAATCGGGAAAAAACCGAGTCGATCACGACCAAGTTCGTGCTCGTACTGCTGCTCGCGGCGACCGCCGCGATCGCGGCGCTGGTCACGGTCACCGGCTTCTCGCTGATGACCGGTGGCAGTGGCATGGGAATCATCTGCATGATCTACGCCCTGCTCTACGCCTTCTTCGCCTTTCTCGTCGCCCGCTGGAACCGCGGCATCCTGCCCGTGGCGGCAGCCCTCTCGACGATCCTGGCGATCTTCTGCGCGACCGGAGCCGGCAGCTGGTTCGCCCGCGACAAGGCCGGGTTCGAAGACGCGCTGATCCCGGTCTCGCTGATCGGCCTGCTGGTGATCGTCCTGCTGATCCTGCAGATCGTCGTAGTCGCGGTGGCGCTCTACGGCTTCAACCAGAACTGGCACGTCGAGGAGGAGCGCCCGATCGGCTCGGGCGAGGACTACGGTGCCGGCGCCGCGCCCGACGACGGCGCTCCGCTGCCGGCCTGATCGCCGGCAACAGCTCGTCCTCTCGATACCGGAGGTGGGACTCGAACCCACAAGCCCGTAAGGGCAATCGATTTTGAGCCGATCGCGTATACCAATTCCGCCACTCCGGCGTAAGACGAACAATAAAAGGCTTGCGCAGGGACCGGGCGCCCGCACCCCGGAAGCCCCCCGGTGCGGCCGGGACTAGACTGCCGCAGCGGGATGAGGATCCACCACCTCAACTGCGGGACGCTGTGCCCCCACAGCGCGCGACTTATCAACGGCGAGGGGGGATTGCTGGCCGCCGGCAGGGTCGTCTGCCACTGCCTCCTGATCGAGACGGACGACGGGCTGGTCCTGCTCGACACCGGCTTCGGCGTCGAGGACACGCGCAACCCGCGCCAGCTCGGCCCGGTCTTCGCGCTGATGCGCCCCCGCGCCGAGATCGGCGAGACCGCCCTGCGGCAGGTCGAGGGCCTCGGCTTCGCCGCCGGCGACGTGCGCCAGATCGTCACCACCCACCTCGACCCCGACCATTCCGGCGGGCTCCCCGACTTTCCCGAGGCCGAGGTGCACGTGTTCGGTCGCGAGCTGGACGCGGCGCTGCACCCGAGCCTGCGCGACCGCCCCCGCTACCTCGGCGCCCACTGGAAGCACAACCCGCGCTGGGTCCGGCACGACGTCGAGGGGGACGAATGGTTCGGCTTCGAGGGCGTGCGGATCCTGCCCGACCTCGGCAGCGAGGTGCTGCTGATCCCGCTGGCAGGGCACTCGAAGGGCCACACGGGCGTCGCGATCAAGACCGGAGATGGCTGGCTGCTGCACTGCGGCGACGCCTACTTCAACCACGGCGAGGTCGGCACTCCCCCCAGCTGCCCACCCGGCCTGCGCTTCTTCCAGCTGCTCAACGCCGCCGACGGCAAGCAGCGCCGGGCGAATCAGGAGCGGCTGCGCGAGCTGGTGGTGCGGCACGGCGACGAGGTGCAGCTCCTCTGCTCGCACGACCCGCACGAGCTGGACCTCGCCCAGGCGCGGTCGGCCGGCGCCGCGGCGTGAGCCATCCGGCACCGGAGAAGCTCTGGGAGCCCTCCGACGAGTTGGTCGACCGCTCGCGCCTGCGCGAATACATGCGCTGGCTCGAGGTCGAGCGGGGGCTCAGCTTCGACGGCTACGAGGAACTCTGGAGCTGGTCGGTCGAGGACCTCGAGGCCTTTTGGTCCTCGATCTGGGACTTCTTCGGGGTCCAGGCCGACGGCGGCTACGAGCGGGCGCTCGGCAGCCGTGCGATGCCCGGCGCCGAGTGGTTCGCCGGCGCCAGCCTCAACTACGCCGAGCACGTCTTCGCCGGGGTGGACGACGGCGAGGCGGCGATCCTGCACGCGTCCGAGCTGCGCGAGCTTGGGGAGCTGAGCTGGGGCGAGCTGCGGTCGCAGGTCGCGGGCGTCGCCGCGGGCCTGCGGGCGCTCGGCGTCGAGCGCGGCGACCGGGTCGTCGCCTACCTGCCCAACATCCCCGAGGCGATCGTCGCCTTCCTCGCCAGCGCCAGCATTGGCGCGATCTGGTCGAGCTGCTCGCCGGACTTCGGCCCGGCCAGCGTGATCGACCGCTTCGCCCAGATCGAGCCCAAGGTCCTCTTCGCGGTCGACGGCTACCGCTACGGCGGCAAGGACTTCGACCGGCGAGAGACCGTGGCCCAACTGCAGGCGGCGATGCCGACGCTGGAGCGCACCGTCGTCCTCCCCTACCTCGACGCCGAGCCCAACCTGGCATCGCTGCGCGGCACGACACGCTGGGACGAGCTGCTCGCCTCCGGCGAGGGCACCGACCTCGAGTTCGAGCGCGTGCCCTTCGACCACCCGCTCTGGGTCCTCTACTCCTCCGGCACCACCGGCCTGCCGAAGGCGATCGTCCAGTCGCAGGGCGGCATCCTGCTCGAGCACCTGAAGAAGCTTCACCTCCACGTCGACGCCCACCCCGGCGACCGCCTCTTCTGGTTCACCACGACCGGCTGGATGATGTGGAACTTCCTCGTCTCGATGCTCCTCACCGACGCGTCGATCGTCCTGTACGACGGCAACCCGGGCCACCCCACCCTCGACACCCTGTGGGACCTCGCCGCCCAGGCCGGCATCACCACCTTCGG
>Ga0190274_10000467_pt1 | contig 24604 bp, 42 predicted proteins | sample Popmic531T_FD_133002 | JGI IMG/M metagenome (GOLD analysis project Ga0190274, IMG submission 133002) | Populus adjacent soil microbial communities from riparian zone of Yellowstone River, Montana, USA - 531 T | ecosystem: Environmental > Terrestrial > Soil > Riparian zone | place: USA: Montana... | reverse complement strand
CTAACAAAGCCGGGCCGCCACCGGCCACCCACCTGTCCAGTCCACCCCCCGGCCCGCCCCCGTTGCCGAGCCGCCCCCATTAAACCTTTCCCCCATTACTGGGTTACAATCGCCATTGAGCAAAGCGGTTGGGTAACCTGACAAGTTACTTTCGCTGTAGTGGGATAGTTTCATGTGGTCGCCGTGTAAAGGTGATGCGCCTCTCAGGAGAGCGTGGCCGAAGGCAGATCGAAACCCCATTACCTTGTCGCCGGTGGCGCGCACTCATCCCTCGGGAATGCGCACTCACACCTCGGGAAAAAAAATTTTTTAGACCTCCCGTGTATTGAGAAAGATCCACCTGCTCACTGAAGAGCGATACCGTAAACGGGAATACCTTGGAGCAATGATCATCTTTGCATCGAGAGTTACTAAGATGGAACGGGCCACACCCCGCTGAACCATCGGCAAGACTCGATATCTCTTAGACGCCGGTAAGGCACATAGGATCATCCCCTCTGAACATCCAATCATCTGACCATTCAATGTTACCCACTGAGTAACACCTCGTAGCAACTTCCATCACGAAACGCCTGCCTTGCATCACACGGGATGCCGCATGAGCGTGGGGACGATGGAGCTACGAGGAGTTGCGCTCTCACGATTAAACACTGACACAAACAAACACAGAGAAAGACACAGACATGACCGCAGCAAACAACAACGGCCTCACGCTCAACCTTGAAGCCGACGCACGCAACGAAAAGGGCCGCACGCATAGCGTCAAAAAGGTCTACGACAACAACAATCGCGGCGCTATCTGGAAGAACGAGCGCAAGCGCCCCGGCAAGAAAGACGCTGACTTCACCGGCACGCTGGAGATCGACGGCGTTCAGTACTGGGTCAACGGCTGGAAGCGGCAGGAAGGTGCGAGCCTCAAAGCCCCCGCAATGACGTTCTCGGTTCGGCAGAAGGTCGACGCCGACTTCGAGATCTAATTCGCGCACTCAACTTACACGCGAACACGACGCAGGGGGATCACGGCACGAAAGTGGTCCCCCTATCAGAGCAGGAATTTGAAGTTTGTGTGATTACAAAGACTTGACCCTAAATAATGCATAACTTTTGTACGGCAGGAAAGGTCTTTTCCAGCGTTTTCAGTCTCTTATGGTTATATAATATATTATATAATATGTATTTACATAGCTGGGGGTAAAAATCGGGGAAAAAAGCTGGCATGCATTTGCCGCATACCACCTTCGGACTGGTTTGAACCCTCCCTCGTTTTTTCAAAAAGAGCATCTAATATATTATTCCACCTTATCCCACTGTAATCACACAAACATTCAATACCTGTTCTAGTTGCCAAATGCATCATTACAAAAAGCGTGTTCTCATTACGTTCACGATCATCTTATTGCGCACTCAATCGCGCCATGTTTACCCTGGGTCTCGTGCCACAATGGTTCCATCCAAAAATCGGAGATATGCAATGCTCGCATACAAGAAGGTCGGCGGTTTGCACTTTATTCGCATCGGTCGTCTCGGCTTCAGCTTTTACATCGCCAAGAAGACCCCCTCGCCTGCCGCACAGAAGCGCATCATGGACGAAGCCGCGTACCAACGCGTCTGCCGCCGCTCGGAACTCTACGCAAGAATTCGCGGAGACACTGACCATTACAACCCGCAGTACCCCTCCCTCGCTGCAGTGAAGAGGGACTGGAACGACTGGAACACGACGGATAGCAAGAGGATCTGAGCTAACCGTCGCGCACTCAAACACTTCTCCCAACAACCCACTCCACCCACCACAATCCAACGGGAGAACCTGCAATGGATCACATCACCCTCATGATGGGCGGCCTCGGGCTGGCAACGGGCCTGTCGCTCTACGCCATCATCTACATCGCCGTGACTTCGGCTGTGGACTTCTTCACGGATAGCGACTCATGACGGGGATGGAGGCATTCAACCTCACCATCATCCTCGCCAAACTCACAGTGCTGGCACTCTGGATCACTGCACACTTCATTACCTGAAAGGTAACCCACCCATGAACAACAAAGAATTCCGTCACATGTGCGACCTCGAACGTAAGGTCAAACTCTTGGAACGCGCACTCAGCAACATCGCCGACCACGCGGACAAAGCCCTCGCTGCCGCCACCACCAATCACCACTCTTCGGTTAAGAACCACTTGTTGATGATCAACGTCGCGGTCACCGCAGTTGATCCTTCTCTCCTGCCGAAGAAGATCACATGGAGGAACATCGCATGAGAATACTTGTCTGTGGCGGACGCGACTACGATGACCGCAAGAAGGTCTTTGAGGCGCTCGATACGCTGGATAATCCCTGCGCTCTCATCGAAGGCGGGGCGCGCGGCGCGGACAGGCTCGCTCGCGAGTGGGCTATCGACAACAATGTCCCCATCTTTACGTTCAACGCAGACTGGGAGACTTACGGACGCGCCGCTGGCCCCATCCGCAACAAGCAGATGCTGGTCGAAGGCAAGCCCGACATCGTCATAGCGTTCCCCGGTGGTGCTGGCACCGCCAACATGATCCGGCAGGCGAGAGCAGCTGGCATCCCCTGTTTCACATTTTAATCTTCACACGAAAGAACATCGCATGAGCGCAATGAAAGAACTTTACATGGCTCTCGAAGAAGCTGTCAGCCAACAGCGGCTTGATGCGCAGCACGGCATCAGCCAAGAAGACTGCGTCAACGAGTTCATGAAGGAGCTTCACTACGCTGGGTACACGATTGTGCCGATTAGCGCTCTCACGCCGCCTGTTACCCCTGCAGTAACCCCAGAAGTAATCCACCGGGAATTCGACATCGCCGAACTCAAGCACTCGTACCAGCGCTTGCTCGACAAGCACCTCAAGCCGCTACTCGAAGACGCGCTCGATGCGGTCGAGATCGAGATGCCCAGCATAGCCGCAAGAAGGATCAAGCTCGCAATCGAAATGATCAAACGCTTCAACGCTTAAACCAAAGGGAGACCAATGATCTGGCAAGAGGGTGAGCGTAAGTGGTCTCACCGCCCCACTCACCCGTGGGGCTTATAACGAGGCGTCACTGCACGCCTACAATGCCGAGTAACGACCATGAAGTACTGAACTCGCGCACTCACATAGCGTCCTCACGTTTCGACGCAGCCTACCCACCTGCAGGCACTGAATGACGAAAGGGTCTTCGAACCCGCCCCGATCATAAGATGCCATCAATAAATCTTCCTGACGGAACGCTAGCTGCAGCGTTAGCAGCAAAACCACCCACCAAAGCACAAACAGATGCATGAGCATCAGAAAGCAAACACCATGTCTAACGATAACTTCAGCGACGCATTCGGCTCTTCCACCCCTGCCGAAGTACCCGGCGAGAAGCCGCAGTACGACAACACCAACCGGGGATCGATCTGGAAGAACGAGCGCAAACGGGAAGGGAAGCAGGATGCTGACTTCACCGGCACCCTGAACGTGGACGGCAAGGAGTATTGGGTCAATGCATGGCGCAGGAAGGATGGTGCATCCGCTCGCGCCCCCGCCCTGTCGTTCTCGATCCGCGCCAAGGTCAACGAGACCAGCGCTGACGACGGCATTCCGGACTAAGCGCACTCACACGCGCGACTCCCCCAAATGCTACCCATGGGTTGCTTTCAGTAGTAACCCATGGGATGCTTCCACCATAACCCACCCAAACCCCCCACAGGAGGGATCACTATGTCTGCTCTCGCCCACAACCTGACCAACGACACACGTCTGGACGACGCCATGGCCATCGTCCGTGACCTCGCCTACGCCCAAGCCGCTGGCGACGACGCCATGCCGAACCTCGCCATCCACGTTGCTCGCATCGTCTACGACAGCGTTCTCGATCTCTCCAAGGACAAGAACGGCGACGACGGTGCCGCTCGTGTCTTCAAAGCCTTCATCATCAATGCAGGCAAGCGAGCGATCCACGACCGCACTGAGAAGGGCCTGAAGTCCAACATCTCAAAGTTGCGACAGATCTGTTTGTTCGCATCCAATCCAAAATGGGATGCAGTCGATGTCTTCAACCGTGCCACCGTCATAATGCGCAAGGCCAAGAAGGATGGCATCGAACTCAAGTCGCCTTACGAGGGTTACGTCTGTGTCGCTCGCGAACAGCTGAAACTCGACGAGCCGATGGACGATGACATGATCTTGGCGGCAGTGGCGAAGTCCGAGAACACCAAGACGGTCACCGTCGAGGGCCAGATCAAGAAGGCTCAGAAGATCCTCGAAGACCTCATCACTGGCGAGAAGTATCCCGGCATTCAGGATAGCTCGCCCGAAGTACTGATCGCTGCCGAGCAACTCAATACTTGGATCAGCCCGAAAACCGTCTAGCGCACTCAGGAGCCACGCATGCGCCACATCCGCTCTGCAGTCGAACTGCTGGGCTGCACATTCGCGCTTGCCCTGTTCATCACCGCCATCTGGAGCGCAGTCAATGCGCCCCCGGTGCCGGTGAAGGCAATGCAAGCGCCAGTGGAAGTAGCTGACCACACTACAATTCTCAAGAAGGCGTATCAGGACCAAGCACCTCGAATTATTCCAACCGAGCGCATCATAGTTGCTCCCGAAGTAACTCCGGAAGCAGCACCAACGCAAAATACCGAACGGCAGCCCGAGGCTGCCGAGCCAGAACCAGTTCGCGCACTCAAACACAAACCCCGAACCGACATCTGCCGTGGCAAGGGCAAGCGTTACTACGGCAGGGGCAAAGCATATTGGAGATGCAGAAGATGACACATGACAACGACAACCGCACACCGAACCAGATCGAAGACGCACGCATCACCAAGCTGATCCAAGACAGCGATGAGCGCTTCAGCGTCTGCCAGTTCTTTCCCGATGGATCATACGAGTACGTCGCGCGCTATGTGCCCGTCACGGAAGCGCTCGCTGCCGCCGCCCACTACACCATGAACGTCTCTGCCCATGCCGGGCTCACCGAGCGTGTGATCATCACCGATGGTGGAGATTGCATTTGCTTTGAGTGGATCTTCGGCAAGGGAGTTGTTTTCCCTGACGATGTAGTTGAGCCACAGAAGAGGGACTACAGGAAATGAACCAATACATCCTTGTAATTGGCAACCTGAGCGATGGCTTCGGGTTCGTCGGGCCGTTCGTATCGTTTGACGAAGCTGATGAATATAGCCGAGACATCGACGAGACGACATGGATCTCGACTCTCACCCCACCCATTCCATTCCCCGAGGAAGAAGAGAAATGAAGCGCACGCATCACGTCATGACTGACGACATGTACCAACTCATGGGGGAGCGTGTCAGCAAGGCAATACGAGACACCGCTCACACCTGCCAGATCGGCGGCATGGAAGCCAAAGACATACTAGAGATAGCTGCATCCATCATACTGCACGAACTGATCCGCACTGCCGTCGCAACCCGCTGCGACAGGAATGAATTCCTCCAACTCTGCGTTATCGGATGGGACTCACTGGCTGAACAATTCCTGAAGGACTACGAAGATGACTGAGCGCACTCACCCACCCACGCCCTGTTATGTATTTGATATAGACGGCACGCTGGCGGACCTGACGCACCGCCTGCACTTCATCCAGTCCAAGCCCAAGGACTGGGAAGCCTTCAAGCACTTCTGCTTCGCCGATAAACCTATCCCGCACATGATCGAACTGTGCCGTACGCTGTGGAATACGGCATGCACGCAGCGCTTCTCCTACCGCGTGATCCTGATGAGCGGTCGCAACGAGTGCCAGCGTGCAGCTACTCAGGAGTGGCTGGAAAGAGTAGCCAAGCTGCCGAACATGCCACTCTACATGCGTGCTGATCTGGACTATCGCGACGACTCGATCATTAAGCAGGAGTTACTTCAGGAGTTACGCATTGATGGTTACGAACCCATCATGGCATTCGATGATCGCTCGCGTGTTGTGAATATGTGGCGAGCGAACGGCGTTCCCTGCGCTCAAGTAGCACCGGGAGACTTCTGATGAGCGAGAACACTTACTGCTGGATCATCTTCATACTTCTCTTTGTAATGGGACTGGAGACACTCCGATGACACTGGACAAAGAACCAATCACTGCAATGATCAAGCTCGCCAGTCAGCTATCGCTTCGCGAGATGCGGGCTTTCAAGGTGCTCTACGAGCACATGATCATACAGCGTGAGCAAGAAGAACTCGCCAACTTCAAACGCGAAGTAAATAAAGACTTTCCTTTCAAAGTTTAGCGCACTCAGGAGCCCACATGGATGAAGCAGCCAAAGCCTGCAGAGGCAAAATCATTAGAAGTATCCGCATCGAACAAAACGAACTGGTTATCAAGTTCGAAGATCGGACACTTATCCTCGCAGATATCGCAGAGTACTGCTGTGAACGGCGATATATGTCCACTGACGATCCGCTCCATTATTGGGAGGGACTGGTTTTCGTTGGGTATCGCATTATGCCAAGCTCACGCACCGGGCACCGCGATGACGAAAGCTGTCACGACGAACAGTTTCTCATTGTCGACACGTTTCTTGGCAGCTTCACAGTCGTCAATCACAACGTTCACAATGGATACTACGGCGGATTTGACATCAGTGAACATCTCATCACCAACCCACAACAGGAGCAAGACGACGATGGCCTATGCAGCTTTGGAGATTTGCACAGTTGACGTATCCGGCCAGCCACGACGCGGAGCCCGTGCCGTGTGCGGGCACTGCCAAGTAGCACAATCACTACCCGTGAACACATCGCGCTCTCACGGCAACGACGACGAAATAACTGAGCGCTTTGCTAACTCCAAGTTCGAGAAGCTGGGCTGGAAAATCGGTCGAAGCCCACACCAGAACCGATGCCCCGAATGCTTCACCGCAATCAAGATCGCATCCCACAGAAAGCGAGACGACAACATGGCAAGCAACAAGATCGTACCCATGACACCCGTGTCACCGCCCCCGTCGCCCAAGACTGCACCAGCAACCGAACCGCCGCGGACCATGACACGCGACGAGAGGCGCATCATCTTCGAGAAGATCAACGAGGTCTATGTCGGCGAAGCCACTGGCTATCACGACAACTGGTCCGACGAGAAAGTGTCCCTCGATCTCGGCGTGCCGCGTGCATGGGTCAGCGCACTCAGGGATGAATACTTCGGCCCCGACGTGAATGAGAACCGCAGCAAAGCCAGCGAAGAAGCAAAGGCATTCCTCGCAGAACTAAGAGAGCTGCAGAGCAACATCACCAGTCAGGTCAACACGCTCTTTGCCAAGGGCCAGGAATTAAAGAAGACCATCGAACGGTTACTTGAGAAGTAATCATGAAAGAGAAGAAGCTCATCCACGACGAGATGTGCCCTTGGCCATACGCCACGCCGTACGGCATGGTCGCTGCCCCCAAGGTCAAGAAGCCTCGCAAACCGCGCACTCCCCGCCCCAAGAAATTCCAGCTGTTCATGGAGAGACCCGATGCCCAAACAAAACTATCCGACCGAGGAGGAAGCCAACGAAGACACCGCCAAGATCCTGAAAGACATGGAGAAGTACTTCACGAAGTACTACGGCCCGCGCTGCCCTGATTACGAGAAGGGTTGTATCGTGTGCGATGTGTGGACGCTGTACGACGAGATCCAGATCCTCATCAAATAGGAGATATCAATGCCCGAATACCGGATCGAATACACCAAGATCCCAACCAACCACAACGACACGCGGCTGATGTTCATCGAAGCCACAACAGCTAATGCGGCACTGATTGCTGCACGGCTGAAACTTGAACGCACGACGCGCACTCCCGCCATGGACTATGTGTGGGGCAAACCCGAAGCAATCGACCTCGCTTTCAACCCGGAGAAGTAACTATGGCTGACCAAATCGATAACGTGCTTGCCGACCGGCAGACCACGCACGGTAACTACGCAGATACTTCGCGCACTGCACAGCACCTGCGCCAAGCAATGCGGGAAGGCAACAACTGGGCGATCCTCACCGACATGCAGCGCGAGTCGCTGGACATGATCGCGATGAAGATCGCGCGTGTACTCTCAGGCGATCCGTCGCATGCTGATCATTGGGACGACATCACCGGCTACGCGCGCCTCGTCAGCAAGACGCTGCATGCAAAGCCTGACACCACGCGCCACGGCGGGCAGGTAGTCACCAACACCACAACCGACCGCGATGCTCGTGATGAGTTGATGCGTCTGGCTGCACGTCCGGCACCGAGGGCTGTAGAGTGAGCGACTTCGCATTCACTAACGACGCTGGCCTGCCGCGTATCATCAGGTACGTTGAACACGGCACGCTGCCCCACCCCAAGTTGATCTCGCTCTTCAGTGAGCAGAGCAACTTGCTGGTAATTGATCGCGACCACTATGAAAGGATAACACCCGACCAGCGCCATAGTTTGTTGCGCACTCAGAAGAAAGTAGTTGAGATCCAATACTACGAGACCCGCAATCCAACCATCACGGTGTAACATGCCAACCTATATGGCTTGCCCACAATGTCAGAAGTCAGCGAGGCTCAAGCACTACGTAGCCAAGCCGGACCACGTCAGGATGTGGTTTGCCTGCCCCAGCTGCCGCAACCATTTCATGGTGGTGCGATATGAGGGTCAGACAGATAAGATACTGGCTGAGTCACCCCGCAATGTCCCTGTTCCGAACACGATCAGGGAAGACGGACTGCCCATCAACATGGGCTGTCCCCAATGCGGCAGGTACGGCAACGTCAAGATGACAACCAAACGTCATGACGGATACTGGCGCAGGCACCAGTGTCCGACATGCGGTCCCTATCATACCTGCGAAACCAGAGATGGTGTTAGCGTACACCAGAAACTCAAATCATTAAAAGCTAGCGAGTTCATCGCGTAGCGCACTCAAACCACCCACCCACATCAGGAGAACTGAACTATGAACTTCACAGACCTTGAGAACGAAGTCATTGACGACATTGACGCTGGCATTTCCGTGCAGCTTAAGTCTGCACCGGGACGCGGCAAGTCCGAGTTCGTCGAGCATCTCGTCAAAGTCCTGTCAGAGCGTGACGGCTTCGAATGGGGCTTCGCCAAGCTCTTCCTCGCCACCCAGCAGGTGCCCGATCTCATGGGCTACCTCTTCAAGGGCGAGCGTGACTTCGGCGACGGCAAGAAGATCACCGTCTCTGAGCCGACCCTGCCGCTGTGGCAGATTACTACGCAAGGTAAGCCGACGTGGGCATACAAGCGCGGTATTCTCTTCCTTGATGAATATGGTCAGGCAGAAGCCGACACCAAGCGCGTCTCTGCAGAACTGTTCCTCAACAAGGAGTTGGGTCCGTGGGTGCTGGGTGGTGAGAACAAGGCTGGCTGGGGCGTGATCGCCGCGTCCAACCGTGCATCTGATCGCTCGGGTGTCACCAAGGAGTTCGACTTCGTCATCAACCGCCGGGGCGAGTACGACATCTCGGACGATCTGGTGTCTTGGGAGAAGTGGGCAACGGCTCACGGTGTCTCGCCGCTGACCATTGCGTTCGCGATCCAGAACCCGCAGATCCTGTTTCAGGATGGCGTGCCTGAGAAGCAGGGTCCGTGGTGTACTCCCCGGTCGCTGGTGATGCTGGACCGCAAGATGCGGGTCAAGCAGAAGCGCATTGGGCAGTTCCCCGATGATGCCCGGACGGTCGAAGGTGCAATCGGCCTGATCGGTGCAGGTGCCACGCAGTACTTCGCCTTCGTCCGTCTGGAGCGGGAGATGCCGAAGTTCGAAAGCATCGTGGCTAACCCCTCGCAGGCAAAGCTGCCGCTGAAGCCCGATGCTCAGATGCTGGTGATCTACAGCCTCGCGCATCGTGTCACTGCTGCAACTCTGAAGCCTGTGATCGAGTACATCGAGCGCATGCCGAAAGAGTTCGCGGTGACGTTCGCGAAGGCTGCGTGCAACCGCAACCACGATCTGGTTATCGATCCGGCAATGCGTGCTTGGTCATCCCAGAACGCATCGTTGATGGCCGCACTCATCAACTAAGAACCCCTGCAGGGTAGGGGCGGGAGCATCGCCGGGGCAACGTCCGAAGGACAACGCCTGTAGATGTCATCCCGTCCCGCTAACCTTGGAGGTAACTAGCCACGCCGGTTAGTCACCGGCTAGTGGAGGTGCCAACCTCCATGATGAAGCGAGGTGACTCTCGTACTAAAAGGCGCTCGCACTGCAGTGTGGATCGTGCCGTGATGGTGGTAGCGTAAGTGAGGCTCCCTGTAAGCCTGTGGGGTTCATTACCCCCAACCTCACCCACCGTTTTTCTTACTCAGGAGGTAACATGAAATACCCAAAAGGCTTCCACAAGCGGGGCCAGACACAAGTAGCTGTTCGCTTCCCCGACAAGCTCTTCGCTGAGATCATCAAGATGGCCAAGGAAGAAGGGATGGACTTCAATTCCATGGTCCTCAACATGGTCCTGTGCGGCAAGCTGGATCTGGAAGAGTCCGACGCGCATGAACTGTTTACCATAGAGGAACTCAAGCATGACTCTTAGAAACTGGATCATCGATCTGCGGATCGACTTCGAAAGCGACCATCAGGCAGAACTGATGCTCACTGCGGTACGTGCATCCGCAAAGGAGTTACTCGTTACTGCAAAGCTGCTTGCTGACAAGCGTCCTCCTGATATTGCCATTCAGGCTGACGATCTGTTCCTAGGGCGTAACGATGTGGAGTTGTTCTCGCCAGAGGAGAAGCAAGAATATGGCCTTTAAGCGCTTTCCACTGTTAGGCTTCCCCGGCGAAACTAACAAGCCAGACGGTAACATACTCTATCAATGCCACCTCCCAACTGCTCGCATCGCGCTATGGACGATACGACCGATCTCGCTATCTAATCCTGATCGTTACGAGCTTAATCTCTACAAGCCTCTCCGCGATGACATGCACAAGGACGACTCACTTACAGAACCTTGCGACAGAGTTGCTCCTGATCAACCACCAATCTACGTTCGCTCCGCACTGGAAGCGCAGCTGGCAATCTTCTATCTGCTTCAAACATATCTACCCACGGAGACTATCAATGACATCTGTAGCGCCGACCAAGCCACAGGCTAAGTCCGGCGTCACGCCCTGCGCACTCACTCCCGTGCAGGCTGACGCTTGGGGCAAGACCCGCACAGCGCTTAACTGGCACTGTCCGGCGTTCACGCACATCTTCTACACCATGCTGGACAACACTGCGTCCAAGCACGTTGCGTTGTTCACCCGCGATGTACCCATCGCAGCAACTGACGGCAGCAACATGCTGCTCAATCCGGATACGTTCTTCAAATACAATTTGAACGAACGCATCTTCATCCTCGCTCACGAGATCATGCACTGCATCTGGAACCACTGCGGTCTGATGCTTGGCTGGCAGCGGCGTGGCAAGATCAGCTATCCCGACGGCTCCACCCTGCCGTACGACCAGAAGCTGATGAACGTCGCTACCGATCTGATCATCAACGACTGCTTGATCGATGGCAAAATCGGACTCTTTAATAAAGACTGGCTGCACGACAAGAGCATCGCTACGCTGGCCGACAGCGCTCTCGATATCTACAAGAAGCTCTACAAGAAAAAGAATGGCGGCAAGCAGCCGAAAAAGCCCGGCGATCAACCCGGCAAGCAGCCCGGTAACGGCGGCAAGCCTTGTGACGATGGCGAAGTCAACGGCGGCAGCGGCGTCAAGGGCAAGAGCTTCGATGAGCATCTCGAACCCGGTACTTCACAGGGTAAAGATCCTGTGTCGGCAGCGAGCGAGCGCAGCGAGATCGAATGGCAGACGCAGATCGTTGCGGCTGCGAACGTAGCGAAGGCGCAAGGTAAGTTACCTGCGGGGTTAGAGCGTCTCCTCAATGAGATCCTTCTGCCCAAAGTGGATTGGACGGATAAGATCGTCGCTCTGTTCGCAAGAAAGGCTGGCTCTGGTTCGAACGATTGGCGGCGTCCCAACCGTCGGCTCATTGTTCGTGATATCTATGCACCGGGTCGCTCTGGCTTTGGCTGCGGCGCTGTTGTTGTCGCTGTCGATACCTCTGGCTCTATCGGTCAGGGAGAACTGGATATGTTCTTCGCGGAGATGTCCGGTATCCTCGAAGATATCAGGCCGAAGCGTCTCGTAGTTATGTGGTGCGACGCTAAAGTTCATCGTGTCGATGAAGTCGAAGAGGCAGGCGATCTGTTTGCGCTGCGTAAGAAGCCGATGCCGGGCGGTGGTGGTACCAACTTCATCCCGGTGTTCGAAGAGATCAAGAAGATGGGTCTCGAACCGGATGCGCTGGTCTACCTGACCGATGGCTTGGGTACGTTTCCGGACAAGGAGCCCGAGTATATGACGATCTGGGGAAGCATCTACGAACCCGCCAAGTATCCGTTCGGAGACGTGGTAGATATTCCCAAGCAAGCCGCCTGATCCCCGAAGCCTTGCACGGCAGAGGGACAACTGCCGGGGAGGACGCAAATGTCTCCCCGGCTTTTCTCATTTACAGGAGTAGGACAAATGACCGACCTTGTTGAACGTATACGCGGTGCCTGTGACGGGCATCCTCACGCGAAAATAGAATGGCCGCACCGCATCTTGCATGAAGCCGCCGACCGCATCGAGGCGCTGGAGGCGGCGCTGCGGGAGATCGAGATGAAACTGGTGGCGTTGAATGATTGTTGGGCGCTGGAGGGCGGGCCGTTCGACGGAGGATGGATTTCTGAGGTTATGGCCCTCGCACCGGAGCAAGTGAAATGAGCGACCTTGTGGAGCGGCTGCGCGCGGCAGTTGATCCAGACGACCCAAACCTGTGGACGGTCGATAAGGATCGGAACGAAGCCGCCGACCGCATCGAGACGCTGGAGGCGGCGCTGCGGGAGATCGCTGAACGATCATGGCATCCTGCCAACGCGCCTATGGGAGAGATCGCCCGCGCCGCACTCGCACCGGAGCAGGACAAATGAGCGTCGACGATCAAATCGAATACTGGCGCGAGGCGTCAGTTAAAGCGGAAACCAAAGAAGCTGCTGTGCTGGCGCACGGGGTGATGGTTGGGTTGAAACTGTCAAAACAGGAACCCGCCACACTTCCATGTCCTTGTTGCGGACGGCCTTGGGACGCGAACAAAGTGTTGCGATACCGCGAGGAAATCGCCCGCGCTGCCCTCGCACCGGAGCAGGATAAGTGAACCTGACACCACGCCAGCAAGAGATCGTCAATCTCATACTCCAAGGTATGAGCAATAAGGAAATCGCTCGCGCACTCAACATCGCGCACGGCACGGTGAAGGTACATCTCTACGACATCTATCAACGGTTTGACGTAGCGTCGCGCGGCAAGCTGGTGAGCAAACTATTAAAACTCGACGCACCCCCCACCCAAAACTTACCACAGGAGTAACTATGTCCGCATTCAGCCGCTCCACAATGTATGACATTCGGGAGAACATCCGTGTACTCTACAGCAGGCGCAAGCAACTAGGCCAGATGTCTCTGACACAGCAGGAATACATCGACACCTTCGTGCCGTCCGAAGCGCGGCATATCTTTCGCGATATCGGTTCATACCTCGACACATCATCGCAAGTTCACAGCTTCAAGCTGGACTGCGGTGAAGGGAAGGTACAGACCGCGCTGCTGTATATGCGCAGCAGCGCAGAGAAGCGCGCACTCCCGATGGTTCGCGATCTCTCTATTCAGCCCGACGCGCCGAAGCATGTCATCGACCGCATCAACTACTGGATAGAGAATGGCGGCGATCCATCCAAAGAGTTCGGTCGCGTAGCCAAGGTTCTGGATATGCTCAATGCCGTATGTTCCAAGACTGCAGTACGGTACTACTGGCCCACGATCATCTCGCTGCTTGGCGAGCGTGAAAGCACCAGAGAACTTTCGAAAGAACTTCAGGAACTCAAAATGCCGGGCAAAATTCCGCCGCTTGCCAGTTCATTGCTGGCAGCATGCAGGCTTACTGCGGAAACCATCGCCAATGCGAAACTGATCCCGCACGACATCAAGCCTCCTGAATTCGGAGAAGTGACACTTGAGATCAAGGTTGGGCAACTGCACAACGAGCCGTTCGCTACGTTCTACGGCATGAGCTAATAAAAAAGCCGGTCAGAGTCTGGACCTCTCTGACCGGCTTATACTCCCACCCACAGGAGACGCTACAAGAGCGTAGGTCTCTATATGGGTCACACCAAATTATATGTCAACAGGGATGCTATAATGCGAACCGTCGTGCTGGACTTCGAAACTTACTACGACAAGGAGTTTTCTCTCAGAAAAATGACTCCGGTCGAATACATTCTCGACAGTCGCTTTGAGACAATTCTCTGCGCGGTCAAGGAGGGATGGCCCGACAACCAAGACACCTACGTAGTCGATGGTATCGACTTCGCCAGCTGGATCAAACAGGCAAAGCTCGACAGCGCCTGTGTCGTCAGCCATAACTCTTTGTTCGATATGAGTATTCTGGCGTGGAGGTACAACGTAGTACCCCGCCTGATGGCGGACACACTCGGCATCAGCCGCGCGCTCTATGGTCACAGATTGAAGTCGCTCTCGCTGGCTTCAGTAGCCAAGCATCTGGAGATTGGCATCAAGGGCGACGAAGTAAAATCCGTCGAAGGTATGACCCGGCAAGCGATCATCGACGCCGGACGCATGCCCGCATACTCGGAGTACTCCAAGAACGATGCGGATCTCTGCGCCACAATTTACGACAAGACCGTCAGGGCTGGATTGTTCCCGATCAAAGAACTCCTGACCATGGACATGGTGCTTCGCTGCGCCATCCAGCCCAAATTCCTGCTGGATCAAAACGCAATCGCTACCCACCTCGCTGCCGTCCAACAACAGAAAATGGAATTGATGGCAAGCGCCATGCTGCTCGGAACGAACGGCAAGGCAGACCTGATGTCGAACGAGAAGTTCGCAACACTGCTTCGTAACTTCGGTTGCGAGCCGCCGCAGAAGATCTCGCCGCTCACTGGCAAGGTTGGCTACGCATTCGCCAAGACCGACAAGGACTTCATTGCACTGGAGACTTTCCCCAACACTGCAGTGCAGGTGCTGGTTGCGGCACGGCTCGGGCACAAAAGCACTCTCGAAGAGCGGCGCTCTGAAAGGTTACTAAGCATAGCAAATCTCGACTGGAAGAACGGCGAGCAGAAGTTAATGCCGATCCCGCTTCGTTATGCAGGCGCGCATACTGGTCGCTTGAGTGGTGACTGGAAGCTGAATATGCAGAACCTGCCGCGAGGGGGCAATCTTCGTCGCGCACTCATAGCCAAACCCGGACAAGCTATCCTCACGGTGGACGCTGCACAGATCGAAGCAAGGATCGTAGCGTGGCTGTGTGGGCAAGAGGATCTGGTCAAGGACTTTGCTGACGGCATCGATGTCTACTGCAAATTCGCATCGTCAGTGTTCGGGTATCCAGTCAACAAGAAGGATCATCCGCACGAACGGTTCATGGGCAAAACGAGCATTCTGGGTCTCGGCTTTCAGGTTGGGGGAGAGAAATTCCAGAACACCATCGAAGTCCAGAGCCAGTTGCAGCTGGGCACCAAGATCGAGATGTCGATGGAGAAGGCGCACGAAATCGTCAGCCTCTATCGCAGGAAGTTCATGGCGATCAGCAACACATGGAGCTACCTCCAGAACATTGGCATCCCGGTATTGCGGGGTAACACCAACAAATACCACCTCGGTCCCTGCGAATTCGAGAGAAACGCAGTCAAGTTGCCGAATGGATTGAAGCTGCACTACTACAATCTTCACACCGAAGCATCAGAACGCGGCACGCAATACATGTTCACGTTCGGTGCGGAGCCCAAGAAGATCTACGGCGGCAAGTTGCTGGAGAACATCGTGCAGGCGCTGGCTCGCATCCACACCATGGACGCAGCACTTCGTATCCAGCGGCACATTGGTCTCGGCATGCAAGTACACGACGAGCTTGTGTATGGCGTGCCGCTCGAACGAGTGGACGAGATCAAGGCGCTCGTACTCCATGAGATGACGCGCACTCCTGACTGGGCACCGGGGCTTCCCCTCGCTGCCGAAGTAGGTGTCGGATCTTCCTATGGTGATGCGAAATAGCCCTTGATATCAGGTGAACTGTAGGTTACATTGTGGGGCTAGGCGTATCAACCTGCAGGCCCGGCATGAACAAAAAAGACAGCGAGATTACGGAGTTGCGCACCCGCATCCGTGATCTCGAAACTACACTAGGGCAGCGCAACAAGCGTTTGCTCGCTACCTTTAAGCTGACCCCCGTCATGAACAGCCTGATGGGGTTACTTCTTGAGTTACCAATAGTCTCCAGCGCAGTGATCCATCAGCACATGGAAATAGCAGCTAACGCCAAGGTTGCAGCGCATCGATTGCGTCAATTACTCAAACCATATGACATTGAAGTTCACTCGCGCCGCAATGTTGGTTACTGGTTCAGCGACGACGACAAAAAGCGGATACGCGAACTTATCAGCGAAGAGGCAGGGGCAGAGTAATGAATATCGTCACGACCAGATATGGCGGCGGTCCAGTCAAGCCGTTCGCATGGAGCTACTCTCGCCTCAAGAACTACGAGTCTTGCCCCAAGCGTCACTGGCATCTGGACATAGCCAAGGACATCAAGGAAGAGGAAGGCGAGGCCCTGCAGTGGGGCAACGCGGTTCACAAAGCGCTTGCCGAACGTATCGAGAAGTCCACGCCCCTCCCCAAGGGGATGGGACACTACGAGAAATGGGTCGAGCGCATTCTCGGCAAGGGATCAAGAGGCAACATACTGGTCGAGCAGCAGCTGGCCATCGATGCGAACTTCGCTCCCACGCAATGGTTCGCCAGTGACGCCAAAAAGAAAGACCAGAACGAGCCGTGGTATCGCGGCATTGCCGACGTGGTCAAGATTGTCGGGCCAGCTGCACTGGTAGTCGACTGGAAGACAGGCAAGATCGTCGAAGACTCGCAGCAACTCGCACTCATGGCGGCTTGTGTATTCGCGCATCATCCGGAGGTGATCCAGATCCGTAGTGAGTTCATCTGGCTCAAGGACGACGCCAGTTCTCGCGCCGACTTCCACAGGGATCAGATGGCGAAGATGTGGAAGAACATCTGGCCCCGCGTCGAAGCACTCAAGACTGCTCACGAGACGACGACCTATCCAGCCAAACCCGGCTATCTCTGCAAGCGGTGGTGCCCGGTCAAGGTGTGTCCTCATAACGGTAAGTAGCAATGAGCGACGTTCCATACGCCAGAGAGATCATCAAGGGCGTCCGCAGAATGCCGGATGTGCCACGCAGAGCCAAGATATGGCTGAGTAAAGCCCTGACGCAGTTATGGCGGGAGCCGCCGTGCCGCAAAGCGCCACCCAAGTCTGTACGGATAACCGCCGCTATCCGTGCAAAGGTTCGCTGGCTGGCGGCGAACACCAAGATGACCATGCTTGAGATCGCCCACGTTACCGGCGTCCGCAGTCAAGGACGGGTGTCGGAAATCCTGAACGGCAAAAAGCGAAAGAGGCACAGGGTCGTACCATGACACCAGAGGGCAAGATCAAAGCTGCAATCGGTAAAGTGCTGGCTAGTTACCCCGATAGTTACGTTTTCATGCCGGTGCCGTATGGCTACGGCGCAAGCACAGTGGATTATCTGATTTGTCACTACGGAATGTTTATCGGCATCGAAGCTAAAGCGCCCGGTCAGAAACCCACAACTCGCCAGCGCATGATCCTCAGAGAGATCGAAGACGCTGGTGGAGCAGCATTCGTCATCGATAGTCTTGAGAAGACTCACATCCTAAGAATTTATCTGGAACAGGTGAAACAAAATGCTACCAGTACTAGTCAGCCCGAAGCACCAGATGGTGGGAGTGCCGTTCGCGGAGAACATCCAGAACCTTTTCCCGACAGCAAAAAGTATCTCGCACGCTGGTGGGCCGCACATTCTGCTTCCGCATCGCCCGACCGAAACGTATTTGTTAAGAAAGATGGGGTACGACGTACCGAGCCCGATATTGACGCATTACGACTGGTGCGGAGGGACGCCGTTCAAGAGCCAGAAGTCAACATCGGCGATGCTGACACTGGAGCAAAGAGCGTACGTCCTGAACGGGATGGGGACGGGAAAGACTAAGGCGGCTCTCTGGGCGTTCGATTACCTTCGTAGTAACAACATCTGCGGCAAGATGCTGGTATCAGCGCCCTTGTCCACGCTCACATTCACATGGGCGCGGGAAATCTTCTCGACCGTGCCGCATATCAAATACGCAGTGCTGCACGGGAGCAAAGCAAAGCGGCTCGATCTGTTGAAAGATCCCGACGTGGATGTCTTCGTCATCAACCACGACGGTCATCGGGTTATCTTTGACGAGCTTATGAAGCGCACCGACATTAACGTGCTGCTGATTGACGAGCTTGCCGTATTCAGGAACGGGCAGTCCCAGCGCAACAAGTCCATGTCCCGGCTGGCAAACCGGATGGAGTGGGTGTGGGGCATGACTGGCTCGCCGATCCCTACGTCGCCCACGGATGCATGGGCACAGGCAAGGCTCGTCACGCCCAACACCGTGCCGAAATACTTCTCTAGGTTCCGCGAAGACTTGATGCACAAGGCAACCGCATTCAAGTGGGTGCCGAAGCCCGACGCAGTTGAGAAAGCGTTCGCGGCCATGCAACCCGCAGTACGCTTTACGCTGGACGACGTAGTAGAGTTGCCCGACATGGTCGAGCGCAATGTCGATGTAGCTCTGGGGCCGAAGCAGACCAAGATATACAAGACACTGGCAGAGCAATGCTACGTAGCTGTACAGAACCATGAAATCACGGCAGCGAACGCAGGTGCTGTCATGATGAAGCTGCTGCAGATATCAACCGGCTGGGTATACGACAAGAACCACCGGGTCGTGGCGCTCGACAACAATGATCGCATTCAGGCACTGCTGGATGCAATCGAGAGTACCGACCGTAAAGTGCTGGTGTTCGCACCATTCAAACATGCACTGGACGGCATCAGTAGCGCACTCACAGCTGGTTTTATTGAACATGCTACTGTTGACGGTGATACACCTGCTACGAAGCGCGCTGAGATATTTAATCTGTTCCAGAACACTGGTAAATATCGCGTTATACTTGCTCATCCTCAGTGTCTTGCTCACGGTATTACTCTCACAGCGGCAGACACAGTCATCTGGTTTGCTCCGGTCATGTCTCTTGAAATTTATGATCAAGCTAACCATCGCATACGCCGAGTTGGTCAAGCGCATAAACAGCTTGTCCTTCATCTGCAAAGTACGCCGGTAGAGAAGCGTATCTACAAGATGCTGCAACAAAAACAAAAAGTACAAGATCAACTGCTCAAACTGTTCGAAGACGAAACTGCACTCACAGCTGAATAACCACCCCAGAGGTAACTATGCAGAACAAGATCATGAAAACAGCAAAGCTGCTGGCACAATACAACGCTTATCTAGACGAAGTAATGCTGGCTCAGGCGGCATTAAGCGGTGCCGAACATGAGGCATGGGAAGCACGGCAGGAATTGCTAAAACTGATGCCCGAAGCAGAGCTTGACGACATCATGCAGATCGAACCAACCAACGTACCGAACCCCTCTGGGGACGCATTCGGAAACGCAAAGTTCTAAAGGCCACCCACCCACGGAGATACCAATGGACATCAACGCGCTGGTCGCGGAATACGTCACGCTTCGCGACGAAATCAAGAACAGGGAAGCGGAACAGAAGCTCGAACTCAAGCCGCTCAAAGAGACCCTCGAAGGGCTCAACACCAATCTGCTTGAGCGCCTCAATGATGTTGGTGGAAACAGCATCGCCACCGACAGCGGTACGGTATACCGCACCGAAAAGAAATCAGCATCGCTTGCTGACCCCAAGGCATTCATGGACTATGTTGTGGAAAATGATGCCTTCGATCTGCTCGACCGCAAAGCCAATGTCACTGCGGTAGCTGAGTTCATCAAGGAAAACAACGCACCGCCGCCCGGTGTGAACTTCTCATCCACGTATATCGTCGGCGTTCGCCGCGCATAAGGAGTTATCATGACTGCACTTCCCCCACCCGGTTTTGGAGCAATCTCGTCCCGCTTCACAGATGCTGGAGACGATACCGCGCTCGACGCTGGTGTAAGCTCGGGCTACCCGATCTTGCGTATCAAGGGCAAGGTATGGACTATTACTAGAGGCGGTGCCGAGCCTCACGTTCTGATGCGTCCTGATGGCGATGGTCCTCGCAATAGCGTGGATCTTGTACTGCTGCAGGCGGCAGTACCGATCTCCAAGATCTTCTATAGCCAGTATGAAGAAGGCGCTGCCAAAGCACCCGAATGCTTCTCCAACACCGGTATCGTGCCGCACCCGAGTTCTACCGCAAAGCAGCACACCAACTGTGCAGATTGTCCCCAGAACAAGTGGGGTTCGCGGATCACTACGGCAGGCAAACCCGGCAAGGCGTGCCGCGACTCCAAGCGGGTCGCAGTATCACCCTTGGGTGATATCCGTAACGAAGCATTCGGTGGTCCGATGTTGCTGCGCGTACCAGCTGACTCTCTCAAGGAGTTCGCCAATTACGCGAAGCAGATGCGTTCGATGGGTTACCCCTACTACGCAGTAGGTACCAAAATTTCATTCGATCCCAACGAAGCGTATCCGAAGCTGGTCCTCACTCCGCTGCCGCCGCTCAACGATGCACAGGCGGATGCAGTGATGGAGTTGCGTGATGGTTTCCAAGTCAAGGAGATCCTCTCGGAAGGGACTGACGTAGTGCATGTTGTGCAGCAGATCGCACCCGCCCCCGCCCCTGCCGCACCGCAGATCGCAGCGCCCGTTACTCCGCAGGTAACCGAACCTACACCCGCGCCTGTCGCTACACCTGTTGTTACACCTGCTATTACAAAAACGCCCACGAAGACGATTGCCAAACAAGAAGCTCCTGCTAATACTCAAGCGAACGCGCCTTCCGAAAAAACATTTGAGACTACTCTGGACACTACGTTGGACGATCTTCTGTCCGACGCTGTTTAGTTTCTACTGGGGGAGCTAACGCTCCCCCAGCCACCCACGGAAGAGAAGCATGTCCAACTCTGCACAGGCGTATTTCGCCAAGGTTTTGCCTTGGCCGCAAGAAGGCGACGCTCCTTCATTCGTTAACATCCACTGGAAGACCAACAAGATAAGCGAACACACCGGCAAGCCGATCTGGACAGGTCGTGCTGTGCGTTCGGTTCAAGAAGCTGTGCGAACTGTAAAGTGGGCGCAGAGTCTTTCTGATGTCGAAGATATCTACGTCTGCATGTCCTCGCAGAGAGACGCGCTACCCAAGGTATCCATGAAGGGCAATGTGTATACGTTGCCGATCCGCTCACAGGAGAATGCAACAGCGTTCAAAAGCCTGTTCATGGATATCGACGCCAAAGGAAACGACAAGGACAGCTATGACACACTGGAGGAAGCACTCGCCGCATTCAGCGCATTCATCGCCATCGTCGGGCTCCCCAAACCAAGTGTCATCGTCAAATCCGGTGGAGGGTTCCACATCTACTGGACCTTCGACCGCGCACTCACAATCAACGAATGGCAACCGCTTGCCAACGCCCTCGCCAACGCAGCGAAAGTTAATGGGCTTCTATGCGATACGGGCTGTACTATTGATGCTGCTCGTATTCTTAGGGTTCCGGGCACTCTCAATCGGAAGCTGGATGTCCCTCGTCCAGTTGATCTTGTTGGGGGGCGCACTGGTAGCGATTACAGCGTGGCTCGACTGGAGACAGCGTTAGAGCCCTATAAAGTATTCACGCCGCTTCATGTGGTTTCGCCGTTCGATTTCCTGCCGCGCAAGACGCCCATCGAAGACATCAGCGATCTCGAAACCGGCGTCGAAAGCTATCCAATCAATCTCAGCGAGATCGCGCCCCTGTGCGACTTTATTGGCAGCGCGCTCAAGTCCGGCGTAAACTCCAATCCGTTGTGGAACCTGTCGACTCTGATTGCAACCTTCACGGAAGGAGGACGGGCGGATGCACACGCAATGGCCTGCGGAAGCGCCAAGTACGACAAAGCCGCTACCGACGAGCTATTCAACCGCAAAGAACGTGACCGCCAGAGCAAGGATCTTGGCTGGCCTGCGTGCCGAACGATCTCTGCATCTGGGCACGCGGGGTGCCAAACTTGTCCACTCCTTGCGGCAAATCGATCTCCTCTCAACATTGCCGCAACTCAGCTTATGGCGAAGGTATCGGCTGCGGCAGCGGCGGGCGCAGGTAGTGCGGGATATAACGGACCAGCTGTCGGCTCAAACGATCTCCCAGTTGGCTACAAGCGATTACAAAATAACATTGTCTGCCGGATACTCATCGACAGCGACGGCACCGCGTCGGACATCCCCCTGAGTACATATCCGATGTACAATCCGACGCTGCAGATCAGCCCGGTGTACACGCTTAATTTTACAACCATCACTGAACTGGGACGCGCCATTCAGATCGGGCTTCCCCTGAAGGAAGCGGCATCCAAAGAGGGGATGATCCGGCTCCTCTGGAACCAAGGCATGCCCATCCGCGACGGTGAGGCCAAGAACATAAGGGAGTTCATCGTGTCGTGGATTGGAAAATTACAGCAATCCAAACAAGCAGTTGTCAGCGCCGCACCATTTGGATGGTCCGAAACTCCCAAGGGCGACCTTGAGGGCTTCGTATACGGCGGCTCGCTGTGGATGGCGGGTGGCACTGATAGAGGTGCTGCGAACCCCGACCCGGTGCTGGTCAAGCGCTTCACCCCGATGGGAAGCCGCGATCCTTGGATCGAAGCGGCACGGATGATCACCGATCAGGACCGGCCCGCGCTGGAGGGGATACTCGCGTCGGCGTTCGCCGCACCACTGCTGAAGTTCGTCAACCTGCCGGGTATCCTTCTCAGCACATACTCAATCGAGTCCGGCTTCGGCAAGACCACCGCGATGCGTATCGCCCAAGCTGTGTGGGGCCACCCCCAGATGGCGATGGCCGGGACGACTGACACGTCCAACAGCGTGTTCGGAAAGATGGGCCAGATCAACAGCTTGCCGATCTACTGGGACGAACTCAAGGGCGAGGACGAGAGCAAGCGCTTCGTCAAGATGGTGTTCGATCTGGTCAAGGGCAAAGAGAAAGACCGCATGACGCAAAGCGCGAACATGCGGGAAGCTGGCTCGTGGCGCACCATGATGATCAGCGCGTCCAATGACTCCATCATGGATCATGTTGCACAGCACTCAAAGAACACGGCAGCGGGCATCTACCGTGTGTTCGAGTACGAGGTGAAGCGCAACGCGACGGGCAAGGGCCAGATCAGTTCGGCTCTGGCTGACAAGATGCACGGCATCCTCGACCAGAATTACGGGCAAATTGGCTTGGAATACGCCAGATTTCTGGGAAGCAACATCGCCACTATCGAACCTGAGATCTTCGCGCTCAACGAGGAGATCAGCAAGGAATTCGATATGGCCAACGAGGAGCGCTTCTGGAGGGTGATGATCGTCACGCTCCTGAAGGGTGCCGAGTATGCCAACCAGCTGGGCTTCACCAACATCGATATCCCACGCCTGAAGCACTTTCTGAAGCTCACGCTGGACAACATGCGCGGCGACCGCAAGGCGTCGCACGTCGACATGAGCGACGCCTTCAACGTAGTGAACGTGCTGGCGCAGTTCCTCAACGACAGGCGGGCGCGGCACACGCTGCGGACCAACCGCATCCACGCCGGGCGCGGCAAGCCAGCTGCCGGGACTATCCAGATACTCTCAATGCACCCGGATCGGCTGGATGCAATTCAGGTTCACATTGGTGTTCACGACAAGATGGTCAGGATCAGCAAGACGTTTTTGAACCAATGGCTGCAGGAGAACGGCTACTCTATTCATATCATGATGAAGTCACTCGCCACTGAACTGGGAGCGATTACAATCCCGGCCAGAATTGCGTCCGGCACCGAGTATGCTGGTGCGTCCGAGTATCTGCTCGAAATCAATCTGGCAGGCACGGTCCACGCCAACTTCATCGATGAGGCATAGAATGTACGTGATCGAGAAGAACGTAACCCCTCCGATCTCCAACGCTATCAATTCAAACTCGTATTACGGGTTTGAACGACTCATGCCGGGTGACAGCTTTCTGGTGCCAAGCGAGGGACCAGACCGCAAGAAAGCGGCACAGCGCGTCAGGTGGGCCATCAAGAGTCACCGCAAAAAGACCGGCACAAGGTGGCGCACCAAGACGCTTGCCAAGGGGATCAGGGTGTGGAGGATCGAATGACATACGACCCAACGACTTTCATCACTGCGGGTGTCATCATTGCATTGATGATCCTTTGTATTTCATTGATATCCAAGCCGCTTAAATAGAGGACAGAACATGCAAATTATAGATGGTCCGGCTTTCGACGCAGGGACGGCAATCTCTCACGTTGTCGCTCTTGGAGTAGCGAACCCGTACATAATCATTACACCGCCGGATTGGACATACCCGGCGAACCTGATGTTCATGTACTCGCCCGACAGCGTACAGTTCTATCCGCTGTTTACGGGCGGTGTGCAGGTGGAAGTGAATTGCATACCGGGTGTTGCGTCGATGCTGCAGGGG
>Ga0190274_10000466_pt1 | contig 24629 bp, 23 predicted proteins | sample Popmic531T_FD_133002 | JGI IMG/M metagenome (GOLD analysis project Ga0190274, IMG submission 133002) | Populus adjacent soil microbial communities from riparian zone of Yellowstone River, Montana, USA - 531 T | ecosystem: Environmental > Terrestrial > Soil > Riparian zone | place: USA: Montana... | reverse complement strand
GGCCTCGGTGTGGCCAGTGCGCTCGAGCACGCCGCCCTCCTTGGCCCGCAGCGGGAACATGTGGCCGGGGACGACGATGTCGCGTGGGCCGGAGGTTGGGTCGATCGCGACCTGGACCGTATGGGCACGGTCGTGGGCCGAGATCCCGGTGCTGACGCCCCCCGCGGCCTCGATCGTCACCGTGAAGGCGGTCTGCAGCGGCGCCTCGTTCTTCGCCGCCATCAGGTTCAGGCCGAGCTTCTCGCAGCGCTCCGCGGTCAGCGCCAAGCAGATCAGCCCGCGCGCCTCCTTGGCCATGAAGTTGACCGCCTCCGGGGTGGCGAACTGCGCCGCCATCACCAGGTCGCCCTCGTTCTCGCGGTCCTCGCCGTCGCAGACGACGACCATGTGGCCGCGGCGGATCTCCTCGATCCCTTCCTCGATCGTCGAGAACGGGCTCTCGCCCGCCTCGTTGACCGCTCCGTCTGTCTTCTGCGTCTCCGTCATCTGGCTCACTTGCGCTCCTCTCCGGCAAATGGCGCCGCCAATCGCTCAACATACTTCGCCACCACATCGCACTCGACATTCAAGCGGTCGCCGACGGCAGCCGCTCCAAGATTCGTCCGCTCCAGGGTCTCGGGGATCAGCGACACCTCGGCCCAATCGTCGCCGAGAGCCGAGACCGTGAGGCTGACGCCGTGCAGGCCGATCGAGCCCTTCTCGACCAGGTAGCGGATCAGGTCAGGGCCGAGGGCAACACGGAGGCGACGGGCGAAGCCGTCATCCTCGATAGAGAGGACCTCGGCGACACCGTCGGCGTGCCCCTGGACGATGTGCCCGCCGAGCCGGTCAGATGCCTTCATCGCCAGCTCGAGGTTGACCCGGCTGCCGGTTTCCAGAGCGCTGAGAGCGGTCACGTTCAGGGTCTGGTTCATCGCCTCGGTCTCGAAGCCGTTGGGGTCGACTGCCGTCGCGGTGAGGCAGACGCCGTTGACCGAGACCGAGTCGCCGGTGGCGATCTCGGGGCCAAGCCGGGTTGCGATCCGCAGGCGGGCTCCGTCGTCGCCGGAGTCGACTGACTCGATGCTGCCGATGTCTTCGATTAGGCCGGTGAACATCACCACTCCTTGAAGCGGGCCGTGATCAGGATGTCTTCGCCTACTGGTTCTATGGCGTGGGACAAGGGGGTTAGGCGCGCGGGGCCCGTCGCGACTGCGGGGGGGCTTGCGGGCGGGGGCTTCGCCTCCGTTCTCGGCCCCCCCGCATCCGCGCCACCCGCGCGAGTAGCCGGCTGGGCTCCGCCCAGGAGAACCGGGGCGACAAAGGTCCTTGCTTCGTCCAGCTGGCCGGCAGCTTGGAAAGCGGCGGCGAGGGTTCGGCCACCCTCCAGGAAGAGACTGGTGATGTTTCGGCGGCCGAGGTCGGCGAGAGCGGCTTCGATGCTGTCGGCAACCAGAACGTCGGCGCCGGCGCCGCGCAGGGCCGAGGCGTCCGCTTCGGGGCAGACCACGACGAGCACCGGGCCTTGATCGAGGGTTCGGAGTAGCTGCGAATCGAGCGGCAGCCGCGCCCGGCGATCGAAAACGACCCGAAGGGGCTGGCGCAAGTCCCTTCCGGTGCGCTTTATCCCCGTATGTGGGGGAAAAGGCGCACCGGAAGGTTGGGGGCGGGCGTTTAGGAGGGGGTCGTCGGTTAGGACGGTGCCTATGCCTGCGGCTATGGCGTCGGATTCGGCGCGCCAGCGGTGGACCAGGGCGCGGCTTTGCTCGCCGGAGATCCAGGGCGAATCCCCCGGGGCTGTGGAAGTGCGGCCGTCTAGCGACATCGCCAGCTTCAGGGTCACCAACGGCAGTCCCGTCCGGGCGTGCTTGCGGAAGGGCTGGTTGAGCAGCCGCGCCGCGGTCGCCTCCTCGCCGACGGCAAGCTCGACCTCGATCCCTCCGTCGCGCAGGATCCCGGACCCACGCCCTGCGGCCTTCTCACTTGGATCCTCGGAGGCAATCACGACGCGAGAAATCCCAGCCTCCAAGATCGCCTCGGTGCAAGGCGGCTGCCTGCCCGTGTGCGCACAGGGCTCCAACGTGACGTACATCGTCGCTCCGGCAGGGTCATTGCCTTTCTCCCGGCAGTCAGCGAGAGCAGCCCGCTCAGCATGCAACTCCCCCAATTCGGCATGAAACCCCTCGCCAACAACCTCGCCGTCACGCACCACAACAGCTCCGACAAGAGGATTAGGACTGACCCGACCACGCCCGCCCTCCGCAAGCTCAAGCGCCCGCTTCAGATGCGCTCGATCCGTGCCTGTCAGCTGCGATTTCATACGACCGATTGACTGGTCAATCAACCAATCCTACCGCGCCGCCTCAGTCTCTCTGTGACGTTCCTCGCGCGGGTGGCATGGGGGTGGGGTGATCTCCGCCGGACGGAGGCTGCGGAGGGCAAGGCCACATCCCGCCACGCGCTTGGTCCCGGCGCCCGGAGCAGCGCGCAGTCCAAGGAGGGCACCCCACCCCCATGACAGGCCCCGCGCGCCGAGCGCACGGATACCCTGACCCGGCCTATGAAGCTCATAGTTCAGATCCCCTGCCTCAACGAGGAATCGACCCTCCCGGCCACAATCGCCGACATCCCGCGCCAGATCGAGGGCATCGACGCAATCGAGCTCCTGGTCATCGACGACGGCTCGACCGACCGCACGGTCGAGGTCGCCCGCCAGCACGGGGTCGAGCACATCGTCCGCCTGACCAACAACAAGGGCCTCGCCGCCGGCTTCCAGGCGGGGCTCGACGCCTGCCTCAAGCTCGGCGCCGACGTCGTCGTCAACACCGACGCCGACAACCAGTACCGCGGCGCCGACATCCCGAAGCTGCTCGCGCCGATCCTGAAAGGGGAAGCCGACATGGTCGTCGGCGACCGCCAGGTCGACCAGATCGAGCACTTCTCGGGCTCGAAGAAAGGCCTGCAGCGGCTCGGCAGCTGGATCGTCAGCCGGCTGGCCGGGACCGAGATCGCCGACACCACCTCCGGCTTCCGCGCCTACAACCGCGAGGCCGCGCTCGGCCTGCTCGTCGTCGACAACTTCACCTACACGCTGGAGAGCCTGATCCAGGCGGGCAAGATGCTGGTCGCGGTCGACGGGGTCGAGATCGGCACCAACCCGCAGACCCGCGAGTCGCGGCTCTTCGACTCGACCGGTGGTTACGTGCGCCGCAACGCGCTCTCGATCCTGCGCATCTACGCCCGCTACGAGCCGCTGCGCGTCTTCGCCAGCGCCGGCCTCGTGGTGGCGATCCTGGCCCTGGCCGCGTGGCTGCCCTTCCTGCTCGACTGGATCCTCAACGGCGACAGTGCCGGCCACGTGCAGTCGCTGATCCTCGGCGCGGTGCTCTTCATCGCCGCGATCCAGCTACTCGCGCTGGGCGTGATCGGCGACCTGCTGGCGGGACAGCGGGTGATGACGCAGCGGGTCTTCGAGCGGGTGCGCCGTATCGAGCTGGCGCTCGACGTGCCGCCCTCGCACTACGAGCCCGGCGCCGAGCGCTGATGCGGCTGCCTGGCACCGGCCGGGGCGCCCAGGGGGACGCCACGTCGGAGGGCACCTCGGCGACCGCCGACTACGGCAAAACCGCCAGCTTCCTCGCGATCGGGGTCGGCCTCACCGGCGTGATCACCTACGTCTACTTCTTCATCGCCTCGCACGTGCTCTCCAAGCCCGACTACGGGCAGATCACGGTGCTCTGGTCGGCCGTCTTCATCACGATCTCGACCCTCTACCGGCCGGTCGAACAGCTGCTCTCACGCCACATCTCCGAACACCTGGTCAAGGGCGAGGCGATCGGCGGCACAACCCGCAACGCGTCGCTGATCCAACTCGGCCTGGCGGCGTTCTTCGCGGTGCTGGCGCTCGCCTTTCGCGGGCCGCTGCAAAACGACCTGCTCGAGGGCAACGAAACCCTCTACTGGGTCTTCTTCTCCGCCGTCCTCTTCTATGCCGCGAGCTACTTCGCCCGCGGCTTCCTCGCCGGCCAGAAGCGCTTCGGCCTCTTCACCGCGCTGATCCTCTCCGAGTCCTGCTTCCGCACCCTGTTCGCGGTGCTGGTCGCGGTCAGCCTGCTCGAAGGCCAGTCGGCGGTGGCGATCGGGATTGTCGCGGCCCCGTCACTGAGCCTGATGGTCGTGCCGCTGGCCTTCGCCCGCCAGGCGCGCACCGCCCCGCCACCGCCGCCACAGGATGAGGTCGCCGAGTCGGCCGTCTCGATGGCCCACGGAACCGGCTTCGCCGCGGCGGTGCTGGTGATCATGTTCAGCGAACAGGCATTCCTCAACGCCGGGCCGCTGATCGTCCGCGGCCTGCAGGGCGCCGCCGCCGCCGGCTTCATCTTCAACGTGCTGATGCTGGCCCGGGCGCCGCTGCAGGTCTTCCAGGCGGTCTCGACCAGCATCCTGCCCCACCTGACCGGCCTGCACACCAGCGACGATCCCGCCAGCGAGCGCGAGTTCCACCGCTCGGTGCGGATGGTCCTGCTCGGGATCGCCGCCTTCGCCGCCTTCACCGGGCTCGTCGTCCTGATCGCCGGACCGCAGCTGATGCAGATCGCCTTCAGCAAGAAGTACAGCTACGACCGCGGCGAACTGCTCATGGTCACGGGCGCGATGGGCCTCTACCTCTGCTCGGTCACCGTCAACCAGGCCTGCGTCGCTCAGGGTCAGGTGCGGCGGGCGGCGGCGCGCTGGATCGTCTGCGCCGCGCTCTTCATCGGCTGGAACTTCGTGCCGCTCGTCGACAACGAGTTCCACCGGGTCGAGATCGGCTTCGCCCTCGCCGCCGGGGCCCTCTTCGGCCTGCTCTACCTGATCTACCGCCGCCCGCACGAGCGAGCCGAGGACGTGCCGGTGCCCGGGTCCCCCGAGGAGCTCGAGATGCGCCTCGCCGCAGTCGACGAGAACACCTAGGCGGGCGGCGATGGGAGGACACGACGCCGAGCTGATCCTCGTTGCCGGCGCCCTGCTCGCCGCCGGCATCCTCGGCGCGCTGCTTGCCGATCGGATCCGCATCCCCGGCCTGCTGCTCTTCCTCGGGCTGGGCATGCTGGCCGGTTCGGAGGGCATCGGCGGGATCGAGTTCGACGACGTCGAGCTGGCCCGGACGCTGGGCACGATCGCCCTCGTCCTCATCCTCTTCGAGGGTGGCCTGACCGCGGGCTGGTCGGAGATCCGCCCGGTGCTCGGCACCGCCGCCTCGATGGCGACGATCGGGACCGCGGTGACCGCCTGCACGGCGGGGCTCGCCGCTCACTGGATCTTCGACATCAGTGTGCTGGAAGGGATGATCGTCGGCGCCGCGATCGCCGCCACCGACTCGGCGGCGATCTTCGCCGTGCTGCGCCGCTCGACCCTGAAAAAGCGACTGGCGCGCTCGCTCGAGGGCGAGTCGGGCATGAACGACCCGGTCGCCCTGCTGCTGGTGATCGGCTTCATCGAATGGATCCAGCAGCCCGGCTTTGGCCTCGCCGACATGGCCGGCCTGCTCGCCCTCAAACTGGCGATCGGCGCGGTGGTTGGCGTGGCGCTGGGCCGGATCTCCACCATCGCCCTGGACCGCGCGCAATTGCCCACAGATGGGATCTATCCGGTGGCGACGATCGCAATCGCCGGGCTCTCCTTCGGGGTGGCGGAGGTCGCCCATGGCTCCGGGTTCCTCGCGGTCTATCTCACCGCCCTCGCCCTCGGCGCCGCCCGCATCCCCGCCCGGCGCACGATCGTCGCCTTCCACGAGGGGGTCGGCTGGGTCGCCCAGATCGGCCTCTTCATCCTGCTCGGCCTGCTCGTCTTCCCCAGCACTCTCGGCGACGTCGCCTGGGAAAGCCTTGCCCTCTCGGCCGTGCTGATCTTCGTCGCCCGACCCGTGGCCGCCTTCATCGCGACTGCCGTCTCGCCGCTCGACGTCCGTGAGCGGGCGATGCTTGGCTGGGCCGGGCTGCGCGGCGCAACGCCGATCTGGCTCGCCACCTTTCCCGTCGTCGCCGGCGTGGGCAGCGGCGAAGAGCTGTTCGCGATCGTCTTCTTCGTCGTCGTCACCTCGACCCTGATCCAGGGCGCGAGCTTCGAGCCCTTGGCGAGCCGGCTGGGACTGACCACCAACGAGCCGGCGCTGCCGCGGCGGCTGCTCGAGTCGGGGCGGATCCGCCGCCTCGGCGGCGACGTCATCTCCTACCGCCTGCGACCCGGGGCGGCGGCGGCCGGGCACCTGGTGCGCGAACTGGGCCTACCGCGCGAGGCGCTGGTCAACGTGATCGTCCGCGACGGCCATGCGATCCCGCCGCGCGGCTCGACCGAGGTGCGCGAGGGCGATGAGCTGCACGTCCTCGTCCGCGGCGAGCTGCGTCCCGAGGTCGAGGAGCTGACCAAGCGCTGGCACGAGGGGCCGGTCGGCGCGCCCGCCCCGCCCCTCCTGCCGCCCCGCGGCGCCCCGCAGATCTTCTCGGTCGGGCCCGGCGGCTCGATCGAGGACCCCTCGGCGCCAAGCGAGGTCAGCGGCATCGCCGTCGTCTCGGTGCTGCGCAGCCGGCGGGATCGCTCCAGCGCCCTCGTCGCCCTGGCCGACGGGCGCTACGCGCTCACCACCGAGGGGGTCGTCGCGATCGGCGATCGGCGGGCGGTCGCGCGCTGGTGCGAGCGCCGCGCCGAGCGGGTCAGCGACGATCCCGCGGAGCGAGCCTGGTGGCAGGAGGTAATCGGCGCGCTTGTAGCCCGCGGCTAAGCGGCGCCCGCGGCTGAAGCGATCTCGGTGTACGCCGCGGCCGGGTCGTCGGCCCCGAACACCGCTGAGCCAGCCACGAAGAGGGAGGCCCCCGCGCTCGCGACAGAGCCCGCGGTGGAGGCATCGATCCCGCCGTCCACCTCGATCTTCGCCTTGCCCACCACCGGCGCCAGGCGGGAGACCTTGTCGGGGGAGCCCTCGATGAAGGCCTGGCCGCCCCAGCCGGGGTTGACGGTCATGCAAAGGACAATGTCGGCGAGGTCGCGCAGCGCGGCGAGCGCCTCGGCCGGGGTGCCGGGGTTGAGGGCGATGCCGGCGAGGCAGCCGAGCTCGCGGATCGCGGCGAGGGTGCGGTTGGCGTGCGGGGTCGCCTCCTCGTGGAAGGTGATCGAGTCGGCGCCCGCCTCGGCGAAGGCCTCAATGTGGCGCTCGGGCTGCTCGATCATCAGGTGGACGTCGATCACGCCGCCGGCGGCGTGAACCTGCTCGGCGACCGCGCCGGCGACCAGCGGGCCGATCGTGATCGGCGGCACGAAGTGCCCGTCCATCACGTCGACGTGGATCACCCGCGCCCCGGCCGCCATCACCTCGTCGACCTGCGATCCCAGCCGCGAGAAGTCAGCGGAGAGGATCGACGGCGCGACGCGCGACGAGCTCAACAGCTCCGTCATTCGCTCGCTCATACCGGCCTCAGCATCGAATCTCGGCAAATCTGGCAGGTCATGTCCTCGGTCGTGCTCATTCGGGCGATCGTTTGGTGTTCGCCGCAGTTGGGGCACTGCGAGACGAGCTCGAAGCGGCGCAGACAGTACACACAGCGGAAGCGGCCGGGAAGCTGAGTCGGCCTCAGCCAGGGCTCGCCACAGCCCGGGCAGGCCGCCCGGCGCATCACGCTCTCCTCCCCGCTCGGCTCACTCATCGCGACCATCATCGCGCCTCAGGCGGCTGATGAAGAAACCGGTCGTGCAATCGCGGTCGGGGCGCAGCTGCCAGCGCTCGCCGCCGGCTACCTGCTCCTCGTTCTCGCGAGCGCTGATCGTGCAGGTCGAGTAGACCAGGGTGCCGCCGGGCCGAAGCGCCTCGCGCGCCCTGCGCAGGAGGCCCGCCTGGACCTCCACCAACCGCTCTATCGTCGCCGGGGACTTGCGCCAGCGGGCGTCGGGGCGGGAGGCAAGCGCGCCCAGGTCCGAGCACGGAGCGTCGAGCAGGACCCGGTCGAATCCGCTCATCCCAGCCTCAGTGGCATCGGCCTCGATCACGGTGACGCTGCGCAGCCGCAGGCGGCGCGCCTGATCTGCCACTTCAGCGGCGCGCTCCGAGTCGTTCTCCACCGAGATCACCTCGCCCCGATCCCCCATACGCGCGGCGATCTGTCCCGTCTTGATCCCCGGGCCAGCGCAGAGGTCGAGGATGTGCTCGCCGGGCTGCGGGTCGAGGACCTCTACCACCGCGGCCGAGCCCCGGCTCTGCGGCGTCAGATCCCCATCCGCAATCAACTCCGGAACCACCTCCCCAGTCCGCCCTTCGACCACGATCATCTCGGCCGCCGCCAGCGGCCACTCGCTTCCGGTGCGCTTTTTGTGGTCCCCAGCCGCATAAGGCGCACCGGAAGCAGCAGGGCGGGCGGTTACGCCGGCGTCGCGGAGGCGTTCGAGCACGGTTTGGGGGTCGGTGCGCAGGGTGTTGACGCGGAAGGCCAGCTCCTGGGGCTCATTGCAGGCAGCGAGCATCGAGCGCGCGTCATCGGGACCCAGCTCCCGCCACCACATCTGCGCCAGCCAGAGCGGCGCCGAGTGGGCGACCGCGGCTGCCTCCGGGGTCGAGTCGTCGCCGAGCAGGGACTCGGTCAGCGCTGCGCGCTCGCGGACGGCGCGGCGCAGGACGGCGTTGACCAGGCCCGAGGCATGGGCGGCGCCGGCCCGCTTGACCAGCTCCACCGCCTGATCGACGGCGGCGTGGTCGGGCGTCCCGTCGGCGAAGAGCAGCTCGTACATCCCCAGCCGCAGGGCCGCGATCAGCGGCGGGTCGAGCTCGCGCAGAGGACGGTCGACGAGGCGCTCCAGGGCGGCGTCCGTGGTGCCGCGCCGCTGCACCGCGCCGAAGGCGAGCCGCTGCGCCTGCGCCCGCTCGCGGCCGTCGAGGCCGCGCTCGTCGGCGGCCTTGCGGAAGGCGCGCTCGGTGTGGGCGTCGCGCTCGAAGGTCGCCCGGATCGTCTCGAAGGCGATCTGGCGCGCTGGCGCAATCACAGTTTCGGCAGCGGGTGCCCGCGCAGGAAGGCGTCGGCGGCCATCGGCTTGCCCCCGGCCGGCTGCACCACCTCCAGCCGCAGAGCGCCCTGACCGCAGCCGAGCAGCAGCGCTCCCCACTCGGCCCGCACCTCCCCCGCTTTGACGCCGATGTCGACCGCGCGGGCACGGCGGACTCCCAGCCGCTCGCCGCCATCGGTCTCCAGGTAGGCGCCGACGTGCGGGGTCAGGGCGCGGACGGTCCGGGCCAGCTCGGACGCAGGACGGGATGGATCGAGGCGGCGCTCCCCCGCAACGATCTTCTCCGCGTAGGTCGCCGCATCGTCGTCCTGCTCGGCGAACTCGAGCCGCGCCTCGGCCAGCAGGTCGAGCGCCCGCACAAGCAGCTCTCCGCCGAGCGTCGCCAGCTTCGCCGAGAGAGCCTCGAAGTCTTCCTCGGCACCGATCCCGATCTCCTCGCTGAGGGCGACGGGCCCGGAGTCGAGGCCCTCGGTCACCTTCATCACGCAGACGCCGGTCCGTTCTTCGCCGGCCATGATCGCCCGCTCGATCGGCGCCGCGCCGCGCCAGCGGGGCAGCAGCGACGGGTGGACGTTGAGCATCGGCCACTGCGAGAGCAGCGGCTCGCGGATCAGCTGGCCGAAGGCGCAGACCAGGAGCGCCTGTGGCCGGGCGGCGCGGATCCGGTCCAGGGCCTCCTCGTCGTTGACGTTCGCCGCCTGCAGGAGGTCGAGCCCGAGCTCGCCGGCGACGTCGGCCGCGGGTGGCGACTGGGTGCGGCGACCGCGGCCCTTTGGGCGGTCGGGTGGAGTGACGACCAGCACGGGCCGGTGCACCGACTCGGCGAGGCGGCGCAGGACCGTGGCGGCGAACTCAGAGGTGCCGAGGTAGACGGTCCTCACGGGTCACTGCGCGGCTCGCGATGCTCGCCGGTGTCATCGCCGGCGTCCTCCTCGTCGAGCGGCGGGCCGTAGCTGCTTCCCTCGCGCAGGGCTCGCAGGGCGCCCTTGCGCTGCGCCCGCGGTGCCCGGTCGAGGATCAACACGCCGTCGAGGTGATCGAGCTCGTGCTGGAGCACGCGCGCCTCCAGGCCGGAGGCCTCGATCCGCACCGGCTCACCCTCGACATCGAGCCCGCTGAAGCGGGCGTGGAGCGGGCGCTCAACATCCATCGAGACCCGCGGCAGGCTGAGGCAGCCCTCCTCGGCGACGACCAGCTCGCGCGAGAGCCACTCGACCTCCGGGTTGACCAGCGCCGTCGGTTCGCTGTCGGGACCTGCCTGGAAGACGAGCAGGCGGCGCAGGATGCCGACCTGGGTCGCGGCCAGCCCGACCCCCATCGCGCCGCGCATGATCTCGATCATCCGCTCGACCTCCGCCCGCAGCCCGGGGCCGAACTCGCGCACCGGCGAGGCAACGCTCTTCAGGACCGGATCGCCGAACTTGACCACCTGCGCCAGCGCCGCCTCGCGCCGCTCCAGCAGCTCGGCTTCGAGCTCGCTCTGGGCCTGCTCGTCGGTCTCCGTCTCGGCGTGCTCGCTCACAGATCAATTCTATGGACCTCCTCCCCAGAGGCTGAGTTCGCCGCTGCCCCCTACTGAGGATCCACGTCAACGCTGATCGCGACCTCGCGCAGGGAGCGGTCGGCGGCGAGGCGCTCGACCGTGTCGCGGACCACGGCGATCGTCGCCTCGCGCTCGGAAGCCTTGAGCAGGAGGCGGCGGCGGTGGCGGTTGCGGACGCGGAACATCGGTGCCGGGCCGAGCAGGTCGGTGCCGTCCGGGAGCACCGGCATCAGGGCCTGGGCAAGCTCGGTCGCGGCCCTGTCGAGGCGCCCCTCGGACTCGGCTTTGAGCACGATCCTGGTCAGGTGGGAGAAGGGCGGGTAGCGCAGCGCTCGCCGGCGCTCGACCTCGGCGGCGAGGAAGGTGGCAGCGTCGTGGCCGGCGGCGTGGACGATGCTGGGCGCGGTCGGGGCCAGGGTCTGGACGATCACGTCACCGCCGGCGGCGCCGCGGCCGCTGCGACCGGCGAGCTGGGCGACCATGGCGAAGGTCCGCTCGGCGGCGCGGAAGTCGGGAAAGCGCAGGGTCGCGTCGGCGTCGAGGATCGCGCTCAGCGTCACCTCGGGGAAGTCGTGGCCCTTGGCGACCATCTGCGTGCCGACCAGGATCCCGCTCTCGGCCTCGCCGAAGGCGGCGAGGATGCGGGCGTGGGCGCCGCGGGCGCCGGCGGTGTCGGCGTCGAGGCGGAAGACCGGCATCGGCGCCAGGCGCTCGCCGAGCAGCGCCTCGATCTGCTCCGTCCCGACCCCGGCGCGGGAGAGCGTGGTCGAGCCGCACTCCGCACAGGCCCGCGGCAGCGGTTCGGAGTGGGCGCAGTGGTGGCAGACGAGGCGGCCGCTGTGGCGGTGGACGATCAGCGAGACGTCGCAGTTGGGGCAGCTCCAGTGCCGCCCGCAGGAGCGACAGGTGAGCCAGGGCGCGAAGCCGCGCCGGTTGACCATCACGATCGCCTTCGCCCCCGCCGCGCGCACTCCCTCCAGCGCCTCCCAGGTGTTCGGGTGCAGCGGCCCGGAGCGGGGGTCGGCCTCGCGCATGTCCAGCACCGCGACCGGCGGCATCGGCTGGCCGTCGACGCGGCGCGGCAGCTCCAGCCGCGGCAGCTCCAGCCAGGACTCCGGCCGCGGCGTCGCCGTGCCGGCGACGAGCACGGCGCCGCTCTCGGCGGCGCGGCGGCGGGCGACGGCGCGGGCGTCGTAACAGGGGTCGCCGTCCTGCTTGTAGGAGGCATCGTGCTCCTCGTCGATCACGATCAGGCCGAGGTCGCGCAGGGGGGCGAACACAGCGGAGCGCGGGCCGACGCAGACGCTCGCCTCGCCGCTGCGCAGGCGGCGCCATTCGTCGTAGCGCTCGCCATCGGGCAGGGCTGAGTGCAGGACGGCGAAGCGGTCGCCGAGGCGGGCGCGGAAGCGCGCCACCGCCTGCGGCGCCAGGCCGATCTCGGGGACGAGGACGATCGCGCCCTTGCCCCGTGCCAACGCCGCCTCGACCGCGGCGAGGTAGACCTCGGTCTTGCCCGACCCGGTGACGCCGTGCAGAAGCTGCTCGCGGGGAGCGCCGGCTTCGCCATCGAGCGCGGCTACGATGCTCTCGACGGCGGCCTCCTGCTCGGGAAGCAGCTCGGGGCGTCCGCCGCGGGCGCCGACCTCGGGGTGGCTCGAGCGCCGCCGCACTCGCGAGCTGCAGGTCGCGATCAGCCCGCGCTCCTCCAGGCGACGCAGCACCCCGCGGTCGGCACCGACCGCGGCAGCGAGCTCCGGCGCCGACATCTCCCCCGCCCGCAGCGCCTCCAACACGGCGCGCTGCTTGACCCCGAGCCGCTCGCCGCCGCTCAGCGCCGCCTCGCCGGGCGCGGCGATCTCGGCCCGCAGCTCCAGCCGCGAGCGAACCCGCTGGCCGGCGGCGCCGGTCCCAGGCGGCAGCACCAGCTGCAGGCCGCGCGAGGGGGTCGAGCAATACTCGCGGGCGACCCAGAGCCCGAGCCGGACGAGCTCAGCCGGAGTGCCCGCCTCGAGCGCCTCGAGCGGCTCCGCGAGCCGCTCCGGCGGAAGCTCGGAAGCCTCCGCGAGCTCGACCACCACGCCGAGCAGGCGCTGACGGCCGAAGGGGACGCGGACGACACTGCCCACCTCCAGATCGGCCATCGCCTCGGGCAACCGGTAGTCGAAGGGCCCGCGCAGGGCGCGGGCGGTCGTCAGCGGCTCGACCTTGGCAATCGACACCCGGCCAAAGTATGGAGGGGCGCGGACGCCGCGGGTATGCTGCGCAGCGATGGCGCTCAACCTCAGTCCGGGAGAGCGGGTGATCTTCCAGGGCCACCCCTCGTGGCGGGCGATCCTCGGCTTCTACCTGAAGGGAATCCTGATCGCGGCGATCGTCGGCGTGATCGCCAAGCTCTTCGGCGCCGGCAGCGGCACCGTCTTCCTGATCGTCCTCGTCATCGTCGCCCTCACCGTCCTGATCGGCCTCCTCAAGCGCGTGGCGACGACCTACACGATCACCGACCGCCGCCTCAACATCAAACGCGGCATCGTCTCCCGCGAGATCCAGGAGACCCGCCTCGAGCGCGTCCAGAACGTCAACTACCGCCAGAGCGTCTACCAGCGCCTGATGCAGATCGGCGACGTCGACTTCGACACGGCAGCCGGCGACGACTACAACTTCATCTTCGCCGGAGTCGCCGACCCGGGCGACGTCGTCCACCGGGTCGACCAGGCAACGGGCGCAAGCGCTGCCGGGCACCACGGCCTCGGCGAAGCGCAGCCTCCTCGGTAGAACCGAGCGGGCGGGACGGCGGGTGCGCCTCTCCGGGAATTGATGTCGCACGCGCGCTGCGCGCGCTTAGCGACGAATGAGGAGCGCGGCTGACGCCGCGCCTTGAACCACGAGTGCAGCGGCCGCCTTTCGGCGACATTCCCGGAGAGGCGCACCCGCCGTCCCTTTCGAGGCTCCCCCTCGTTCAAACGAAGCTCACTCTCCCCGAGCTTCCTTCCATGGATAGCTCATCTCTCCTCTCGCGTCGGGAAAGCTCGTCCCAATGCGAACTGTCGAGGAGGGGTCTGGTCGGTCTCCAGGCGAATGTGCCCGATCAGGGCGCGATATGCAATCTGTCTATTGCGCGGCGTCAGCCGCGCTGGAGATTCGGAGCTAAGCGCGAAGCGCGTGCGACATCAATTCGCCTGGAGACCGACCAGACCCCTCCCCCACCTGTACGTCAGGCGGGAGCAGCTTCGAGCCCGGCAGCGCTCTTCAGCTTGTCGGCGCGGTCCGTGCGCTCCCAGGTGAAAGCGTCCTCGTCCCGGCCGAAGTGGCCGTAGGCGGCGGTCTTGCGGAAGATCGGGCGGTGGAGGTCGAGATAGCCGCGGAAGGCTCCAGGGCGGAGGTCGAACTCCGCTTCGACCAGGCGGGAGATCTCGGGGTCGGGCAGCTTGCCGGTGCCGAAGGTCTCGACCATCAGGGAGATCGGGCGGGCGACGCCGATCGCGTAGGCGACCTGGACCTCGCAGCGCTGGGCGAGGCCGGCGGCGACGACGTTCTTGGCGACGTGGCGAGTTGCGTAGGCCGCCGAGCGATCGACCTTGGACGGGTCCTTGCCGGAGAAGGCGCCGCCGCCGTGGCGGGCCATGCCGCCGTAGGTGTCGACGATGATCTTGCGGCCGGTGAGGCCGGCGTCGCCGACCGGACCGCCGATCACGAACTTGCCGGTCGGGTTGACGAGGAAGTGCTGGCGCAGCTCGGCCTCGTCGAAGAGACCGGCGGCCTCGGCGCCGAGCACGGGAAGCACCACGTGCTGCCAGAGGTCGGGCTTGATCTTCGACTCCGACTCGACGCCCTCGGCGTGCTGGGTCGAGATCAGGAGCTTCTCGACCTTGACCGGGCGGCCGTCGGCGTAGCGGACGGTGACCTGGGTCTTGCCGTCGGGGCCGAGGTAGTCGAGCGTGCCGTCCTTGCGCACAGCGGCGAGCCGTTCGGCGAGCCGGTGGGCGAGGTGGATCGGCATCGGCATCAGCGCCTCTGTCTCATCGGAGGCGTAGCCGAACATCATTCCCTGGTCGCCCGCGCCGGCGATCAGCAGCTCGTCCTCGACCGACTCGGTGCGCGTCTCGTAGGCCTTGTCGACGCCCTGGGCTATGTCGGGCGACTGCTTGTCGAGCGAGACCAGGACCGAGATGTGGTCGCAGTTGTAGCCGTAGTCGCCGTGGTCGTAGCCGATCTCGCGGATCGTCTCGCGCACCAGATCGGGCACGTCGAGGTGCACGCTGGTCGAGATCTCACCCGAGACCACCGCCATGCCCGTGTTGACCAGGGTCTCGCAGGCAACGCGGCCCTCCGGGTCGCCGGCCATCACCGCGTCGAGCACGGTGTCGGAGATCGCGTCGGCGACCTTGTCTGGGTGGCCCTCGGTGACGGACTCGGACGTGAAGAGGTACTCGCCCTCGGCGAGCGGCTGGATATCGGTCATGGGCGAAGCCTAGCGTTGCATTGCCAGGGACGTTCTGACCAAGGTCAGCGGCCTTCGCGGGTGCCTGAGTGGGGCACAAAGTCGATTACGAGCGGGACCCCCTCTAGCTCGTAGGTCTCGCGCAGCCTGTTCTCGAGGTGGTAGGCCCAGTCGCGGATGATCAGCTTGCGGTCGTTGACCTGAATTGCGATCCGGCGCGGGCGCTCGCCGACCTGCGCTGCGTAGTAGAGCCGCAGGCGGCGACCGCGCCGCGAGGGCGGCGGGGTCTTGGCGACGACGTCGGCGACGAAGCGGTTCAGCTCCGGGGTCGGGATCCGTTCCCCGGCCTTGTCGGCCAGCTCCAGCGCCTTGGGCAGCAGGTTGGCGACGTTGCGACCGCGGGTCGCCGAGCAGGTGATGACCGCGGGCCGCAGGCGCAGCTTGCGCTCGACCCGGGCGCGGGCGTCATCGATGTCGGTCGTGGTGACGTCCCACTTGTTGAGGACGAGCAGCGTCGCGCAGCCGGCCCGCATCGCGATCTCGGAGACCCGCAGGTCCTCGGCGGTGATGCCCTCCGAGGCGTCGCAGACGACGAGGGCGACGTCGGCGCGCTCGACCGCGTGTTCGGAGCGCAGCTGGGCGTAGTAGTCGACGGTGCCCGCCACCTTGGAGCGACGGCGCAGGCCGGCGGTGTCGACGAGGATGACGCGGCGGCCGTCGACCTCGACCTCGGTGTCGATCGCGTCGCGGGTGGTGCCGGCCCGAGGAGAGACGATCACCCGCTCGGAGCCGAGAAAGGCATTGACCAGCGAGGACTTGCCGGCGTTGGGGCGGCCGATCACGGCGACCCGGGTCGCGTCGTCGGGCTCGCCGGGCTGGGCGCGCTCGCCGAGCAGCTCGACCACGCAGTCGAGCAGGTCGCCGCTGCCGAGCCCGTGCGTGGCCGAAACCGGCAGCGGCTCGCCGAGGCCGAGTTTGTTCAGCTCCGCCGTCAGGTGCTCGTCCTCGGGCCGGTCGAGTTTGTTGGCAACGACGACGACGGGCACGTCCGCGCCCCGCAGGGTCGTCGCCAGCTCGGCATCGCCGGCCCGGACGCCGGCGCGGGCGTCGACGACCAGCATCACCACGTCGGCCTCGGCGATCCCCAACCGCGCCTGCTGCTGGATGTCACGCGCCAGCTCGGACTCGTCCTCGAGGTCGACGCCGCCGGTGTCGAGCAGCTCGAAGGCGACCCCGTTCCATTCGCAGCGCACGACCTTGCGGTCGCGGGTGACTCCGGGCTCGGCGTGGGTGACGGCCTCCCGCCCGCCGGCAAGCCGGTTGACCAGCGTGCTCTTGCCGACGTTGGGAAAGCCGACGACGGCGACGGTGGGCAGGCTCATCCCCGACCCACCAATCGGTGCAACGTTTTTCGGCTCCCGGGGCGCCACAAAGCGTTGCACCTCATCGGGCAAGGCCCTGATCGCGGGCGAGGGACGCGATTCGCACGACGACCTCGTCCTGGGTGAGGCCGGTGGTGTCGAGCTCGACCGCGTCGTCCGCAGGGCGCAGGGCGCTGTGCTCGCGGCTCTCGTCGCGGGCGTCGCGCTCACGCTGGGCGGCGAGAACCGCGACGGGATCCTCGCCGGTCTGCGCCGCGCGACGTTGGGCTCGCTCCTCGGGAGAAGCAGTGAGGAAGACCTTCAGCGGCGCCTCGGGACTGACCACGGTGCCGATGTCGCGACCCTCGGCCACATAGCGACCGGCGGCAATCAGCTCACGCTGCCGGGCGACCATTGCCTCACGCACCGCCGGATGAACCGAGACGCGCGAAGAAGCGTCAGTCACCCGCGGCTCACGAATCTCCGCGCCCACGTCTCGCCCGTCGAACTCGACTCGCTCCCCGTCCAGCCCGATCACCAGTGAGCCCGCCAGATCCCCCATCGCCGCCGCATCGTCCAGGTCGATACCACGCTCCAGTCCCGCCAGTGCCACGCAGCGGTACATTGCCCCCGAGTCAAGGTATGTGAAGCCCAGCCGCTCCGCGAGCGCGCGGGCAACAGTCGACTTGCCGGCCCCGGCGGGACCGTCGATGGCGATGACCATGGGCGGCAGCGTAGAGACGCGGGTCGTCTGGAAGGGGTCTGGTCAACCTGCGGGGGATTGACACCCAAGCGCTCCGCTTGAGTGGAAGGCTTGGAAGAGCGCGCCTCTCGAGCAAGGAGGAAGCTTCGAGAGGGGTGGCGGGTGCGCCTCTGCGGGAATGTCGCGAAGCGGCGGAAATGCAATCCGGTGTTGCGCGGCGTCAGCCGCGCTCCTCATTCGTCGCTAAGCGCGCAAAGCGCGCGTGCGACATCAATTCCCGCAGAGGCGCACCCGCCAGCCCGCCCGACTCAGCCCAACAGCGAAGCCAGATCCCTCTCGAAGCCGGGGTAGCTAACTGCCGCCGCCCCCATGCCCTCGACCTCGACCCCCTCGCGCGAAGCGAGGCCGGCGATCGCCCCCAGCATCGCGATCCGATGGTCGCCGTGGGAATCGATCGCGCCGCCGCGCAGGCCGCCGCCGCCCTCGATCCGCATCCCGTCCTCGCGCGGTTCAGCCGTCGCGCCGAGCGCCGTCAGCGCGCCGCAAGTCGTGGCGACTCGGTCGGACTCCTTGCGGCGCAGCTCCTCGGCGTCGCGAATCGTCGTCTCGCCCTCGGCGAAGCAGGCGGCGAGCGCGACGAGCGGCAGCTCGTCGATCGTCAGCGGTATCTCGGCGCCGCCGACCTCGACCCCCTTCAGCTCCGAGGCGCGCACGCGGATCGTTCCCACCGGCTCGCCGCCCCGCTCGCCCACCGGCTCCACCTCGACCTCAGCACCCATCCGCTCGAGGATGTCGAGCAGGCCGGTCCGGGTCGGGTTGGTGCCGACGTCCTCGAGCACGGCCTCGCTGCCCGGGACGAGCAGCGCCGCGACGATGAAGAAGGCGGCCGAGGAGAAGTCGGTCGGCACCGCAAACTCGCCCAGCTCCACCCGTTTCGCCGGTCGTATGGAGACGCCGCCGCTGAGCCAGGCGACGTCGGCGCCGGCGGCGGAGAGCATCCGCTCGGTGTGGTCGCGGCTGCGCGCCGGCTCCCGCACCCACGTCCTGCCCTCGGCCAGCAGCCCGGCGAAGAGCAGGCACGACTTGACCTGGGCGCTTGCCACCGGCAGCTCGTACTCGATCCCCTTCAGCTCCGCGCCGATCACCTCGAGCGGCGGCAGGCGGTCGTCGCGACAGTTCAAACGCGCTCCCATCTGGCCCAGCGGGGCGGCGATGCGGTCGACCGGGCGGCGGCGGATCGAGTCGTCGCCATCCAGCGTCCAGGCGCCGTTCTCCTGCCCCGCCAGCCAGCCGGGCAGGAGCCGCATCAGGGTGCCCGCGTTGCCGACGTCGATCGCGGTCGAGGCGGCGCCGCGCAGGCCGACCCCGCGGATGCCGATCACGGGCTCGATCGCGTCGGAGCCGACCCCCTCTACCTCGGCGCCGAGGGCAGCGACCGCGGCCAGGGTCGAGCGGGTGTCGGCCGAGTCGAGGTAGCCCTCGATCGCGGTTTCGCCCTCCCCCATCGCGGCTATCAGGGCGGCACGGTGCGACATCGACTTGTCGGGCGGCGGTCGCAGGCTGCCGCGCAGCGGGCCGGAGGGGTCGAACCGGGTGGCCATCGTCACTCGCCGTCGGCGACGGCGCTGGCGGTATGGCCGAGCTCGCGCACCAGGGCCATCGCCCGCGCCGCCTGCTCGTCGCCGGAGACCCAGAGCGAGACCGCGCCGGCGCTCATGTCGGGCGTCGGGTAGAGCGCCATGTCCTCGATGTTGACCCCGGCCTCGCCGAGGGCGAGGGCGAGCCCGGCGATCGTGCCGGGCCGGTTGGCGACGACCACCCGCAGCTCGCGCAGCGGGCCGCCGGCGAGCTCGCTCTCGAGCAGGCGGCGGCGGTCGGCCCCGGCGGCGGCGTGCCACTCGGAGACCGCGTCGCGCTCGCCCTCGCGAATCAGCTCGGCGGCATCGCGCAGGCGGGTGGCAACCGCGTCGACCGCCTCCGCCACGGCCTCGCGGTTGCTGGCGAAGATGTCCCCCCAGATCGCCGGGTTGGCACCGGCGACGCGGGTCGTGTCGCGGAAGCTGGGCCCGACCTCGGGCATCCGCTCGGAGTCGCGGGTCAGCTCGGCAGCCGCCTGGCTGACCAGGACGTTGGCGACGACATGAGGCAGGTGGCTCACCGTCGCCATCAGGCGGTCATGGGCCTCGGGATCGATCGCCTGCACACGGGCGCCGAGCCCGGCGACCGTGCGCTGCAGGCGGTCGTAGAGGAGGCCGCTGGAGCGCTCGGATTTCGGCGTCAGGTACCAGCGGGCGCCCTCGAAGAGGTCCTCGCGGGCGTTCTCGACCCCGGAGGTCTCCGCCCCGGCCAGCGGGTGGCCGCCGATGAAGCGCTCGTCGGCGCCGAGCGCGGCGACGATGTCGCGCTTGGTCGAGCCGACGTCGGTGACGACGGTGTCGGCGGCGCAGGCCTCGAGGGCGGCCGCCGTCAACGCGCCCAGGCCGGCGACGGGTGCGGCACAGAAAACGACCTCGACGCCCTCGCATGCCTCGGCCACCGAAGCGGCGGCCGTATCGATCGCCCCCTCTTCGATCGCCCGGTCGAGGGTCGTGCGGTCCGGGTCGAAACCGGTCACCTCGGCGCCGAGACGGCGCCTGGCGGCGAGCCCGATCGAGCCGCCGATCAGGCCGACGCCGAGGACTGCGACCCTCATTCGCCGCGCCGCGCCCGCACCGCGTCGCCGAGCTGGCCCAGCACCGAGACCGTCGTGTCCCAGTCGAGGCAGGGGTCGGTGATCGACTGTCCGTAGACGAGGTCGCCGCCGTCGCCCAGGTCCTGACGGCCCTCGACCAGGAACGACTCGAGCATCACCCCGACGATGGCGGCGTTGCCGTCGGCGACCTGGTCGGCGATCTGTCCCGCCGCGAGCATCTGCCTGGCGGGGACCTTGCCGCTGTTGTCGTGGGAGGCGTCGACCACCAACCGCTCGGGCAACTCCGCAGCGCGCAAGCGCGAAAGCGCCTCGCCGATCCCCTCGGCGTCGTGGTTGGGGGCGCCCTTGCCACCCCGCAGGATCACGTGCCCGTCGGGGTTGCCGGTCGTGTAGAGGATCGCCGGCGCGCCGGCGTCGTCGATGCCCGCGAAGGCGTGCGAGGCCGCGGCGGCGCGCACCGCGTCGACCGCGACCTGGACGTCGCCGTCGGTGCGGTTCTTGAAGCCGATCGGCATCGAGAGCCCGGAGCCGAGCTGGCGGTGGATCTGGCTCTCCGTCGTGCGGGCGCCGATCGCGCCCCAGGCGACCGCGTCGGCGATGTACTGCGGCGTGATCGGGTCGAGGAACTCGGTGCCGACCGGCAGACCAAGGTCGAGCACCTCGAGCAGCACTTGGCGCGCCATGCGCAGGCCGGTGTTGACGTCGAGCGAGCCGTCAAGGTGCGGGTCGTTGATCAGGCCCTTCCAGCCGGTCGTCGTCCGCGGCTTCTCGAAGTAGACGCGCATCGCGATCAGCAGATCGCCGCTCAGCTCTTGCGAGAGCTCGGCGAGACGACCCGCGTAGTCCAGCGCCGCCTCCGGATCGTGCACGCTGCACGGGCCGACCACGACCAGGACTCGGTCGTCGCTGCCGTCGAGCACATTGCCGACTTCGCCGCGGCCCCGGACCACGGCCTTGCCCCGCTCCTCGCCCAGCGGCAGTTCCTCCAGCAGCGTCGCCGGGGAAACCAGCTCCTCGATCCGTTCGATCCGCTGGTCCCGGACCCTGTCTCGCGCCTGGCCCTGCATCCCGATCATCATTTTGCCTTCACCGTCCTCCACGTCGACAAGCCTACTTCCGGTTTCCTCGTCGCAGCACGCGCAGCGAAACGGGGCGAGTCAGTCCGACGCCCGGCCAGTTGCTTATGGGTTGCGGCAGAGCCGCGAGGCCGGACGCCTAGCTAAATCGCCAGAAATAGGAGAAGCGGACAGGGAGGAGCGCGGCGCCTGCGGCGCGGGTGACGCTCGTCGTGTCAGTGGATCGCTTCACCTTTCCTGACTTTGTAGCAGGTGAGGTCGCGTTAGTCGAGGATCTCGGCGAGCGCGGCGAGGAAGCGGCCATTCTCCTCTGCGGTGCCGTAGGAGACGCGAATGTGGCCCGGATCGCCAAGCGGGGTACCCGGACGGACGGCGATCTGGCGCTCGGCGAGGGCGGCGACCACGTCGCCCTCCGCGGCGTCGCCGAGGTCGATCCAGGAGAAGTTGGCGTGGGTGTCGGAGGTGGCGAGGCCGAGCGCGCGCAGGCCGCCCGCGACCCGGAGGCGCTCGGCGACCGTGCTCTCGACCCGGCGCGTGACGTCGTCCTGGTGCAGGATCGCCTCGGCGCCCGCCGCCTGGGCGAGGGCGTTGACGCTGAACGGCTGGCGCACGGCGTCGATCGCGGCGCGGAACTTGGGTGAGCCGAGCGCGTAGCCGACCCGTAGGCCGGCCAGCCCGTAGACCTTGCTGAAGGTGCGCAGGACGACCAGGTTCGGCAGCTGCGCGAAGAGGTCGAGGGTCGCGTCGGGATCGTCGTGGGTCTGGAACTCGACGTAGGCCTCATCGAGAATCACGGTGACGTGCGCCGGCAGGCCTTCGCAGAATGCGGCGACCTCCGCGGCCGGAAGGTGCGTCCCCGTCGGGTTGTTCGGGTTGCAGACGAGGACGAGCTGGGTCGCCGCGGTCACCTCGGCCGCCATCGCATCGAGGTCGTGGACGTCGCCCTCGGCAAGCGGCACGCGGACCTCACGCGCCCCGGTCAGCGCCGGCAGATACGGGTACATCGAGAAGGCCGGCCAGGAGTAGAGGATCTCGGCGCCGGGCTCGCAGAGGGCCTCGGCGGCGGCGAGCAGGATCTCGCAGGAGCCGTTGCCGACCGCGACCCGGGCGGGCTCGGTGTCGTAGCGCTCGGCAATGCGGCGGCGCAAAAGCGTGGCGTCGGGGTCCGGGTAGCGGTTCATCGCCCCGGCGGCGGCGGCGATCGCCTCGACCACCTTCGGGTGCGGCGGCGAAGGCGACTCGTTGGAGGCAAGCTGGGCGATCCCGCCAGCGGCGATCGCCTCCGGCGCCTGGCCTGTGGGGACACCGGCCTGGTAGCCCGGCATGCGGGCGAGCTTCTCAGCGAAGGTGACGCTCATTCCAAAGAGTTTGCCCGAAACATGCAATAACGGCGCCGGACCAAGCGGGGCCAGGACGCAGGGAGGCCGAATAGCAGCGCTATTTGGCCGACCGAGGACACCGCCCCGCGCCGGTCCGCCGCCGTTATTGCGCGGCGTGGAGGTCGGCGCGTAGCTCTTGTGTTGCTCCTAAATAGACGTGGGCCGGCTTGTGACCAACGGGCGCGTAGTAGTGAACCATCGCCCGGATCACCTGCGGCATCGCGCCCGGCACGTCGATCTCGCGGGCGCAGATCAGCGGCACGGAGTCGAGCCCGAGCCGGCGCGCGGCGACGGCGGGGAACTCGGCGTCGAGGTCGCCGGTGGTGGTGAAGAGGCAGCTGACCATCGCCTCGGCGCTGAGGGCGTTGCGGTCGAGCATCTCCCGCATCAGCGTCTCCGTAGCCCCGACGATCGCCTCGGCCTCGTTGGCCTCGGCCTGCACCGCGCCGCGGACCGCGAACAGTCGCTCCTCACTCATTGGCTGGATCTTCCCAGAGGCGGCCGATCTCCTCCTCGCCAAGCCGCCGCGCCTGCCCCTGCGGCAACGATCCCAGCTCGATCGGGCCAAAGCGAACCCGCCGCAGGGACACCACCCGGTTGTCCACCGCTTCGGCCATGCGGCGCACCTGGCGGTTGCGCCCCTCGCGCAGGATCAATTCGATCTCGCGCTCGCCAAGCCGCCGCAGCTCCGCCGGCGCCGTCATCCCCTCCTCGAGCTCCACCCCGCTCGCCAGCCGCCGCAGGTCCGTGTCCGACGGCGGCCTCCGCAGCTCGGCCCGGTAGGCCTTGGCAACTCCGTAGCGAGGATGCGTGAGCCGGTTGGCCAGGGCCCCGTCGTTGGTCAGCAGCAGCAACCCGGTCGAGTCGGCATCGAGCCGCCCCACCGGATAGAGCCGCGCGGTCGAAGCCACCAGCTCGACCACCGCCGGCCGACTCCCCGGCTCCCGAGCCGTCGAGACCACCCCCGCCGGCTTGTTCACCGCCCAAACCTCCCGCGGCTCCTCACCGACTGGACTGCCATCCACCCGCACGTCATCTCCATCTCCAACGTCCCGCGCCGGATCGGTCACCACCTTCCCCCCAACCGTGACCCTCCCCTTACCGATGATCACCTCAGCTTTCCGCCGCGAAGCAACCCCCCCATGCGCGAGGTACTTAGCGAGCCTCACGGCGCAGGAAGGCCGGGGGGGGTCCCCGTCACAGCAACAGCAGGGAGGCTGTGCCAGGGACTCCCCCCGGCCTTGAAGGACCAAGAAGGGACTGGGAGAGGTCCCGACGGAGCCTCCCCGCTGTTGCTCCGGCGGGTCCTCTCCCAGTCCCTTCTCCGCCTCAAGGTTGAGCCCTCTGCTCCCCGGCCTTAAGCAGCCGCTCCCGCAGATCCCGCTCGTCCTCAGGGCTGGGGTCGAACTTCGACGGATCCGGCAGCTGCTCCAGCCCGGACAAGCCGAAGAGCCGCTCGAAGAGCTCGGTCGTCTTGAAGATCGCCGCCCCGAACTGCGAGCGCCCCGACTCCTCGATCAGCCCCCGCTCAGCCAGCGTCTGCACGGCCGACTCCGAGGTGACGCCGCGGATGCGGGCGACCTCGGGACGGGTGACCGGCTGCAGGTAGGCGACGATCGCCAGCGTCTCGGCCTGAGCCTGGGTCAGCGGCGGCGTGCGGGGCTTGGCCAGCAGGCGTCGCGCCGCCGCCTCGCTGCCGGGGTCGCTTGCCAGGGCGAAGCCGCCGGCGACCTCGCGCAACACGACCCCGCGCTTGCCCTCGGCAAGGTCCTCGCGCAGCAGCTCGATCGCCTCGGCGACCTGACCCTCGGTTGCCTCCGTCGCCTCGGCGAGGTCGCCGCCGCTGACCGGCTGCGGCGAGAGGAAGAGCAGCGCTTCGATCGTGCGGGAGAGGTCGCTCACGCCTGCACCTCCCGCTTGCGGATCTCGATCGGGCCGAAGGGCTCGGACTGCTCCCAGGTCGCCTCGCCTTTGCGGTAGAGGTCGAGCAGGGCGAAGAGGGTGACCGCCTGGGTGAGGCGGTCCTCGTCGCCGAACTGCTCGTCGAAGTCGATGCTGCCGTGGCTGCGCAGGGCGTCGCGCAGGGCGCGCAGGCGCTTTTCAAGCGAGACGGTCGGCCGGATGTGGTCGAGGTTGAGCTCGGGTGGCGTCGCCAGCAGATCGCCGAGGGCGGTTCCGAGCCGGTCGGGGTCATAGGCGGCGGTCGCCGCGTCGAGCGCAACCCGGCGCAGCTCCGTCGGCAGCGGCGCCGAGCGGTAGAGGTATCCGCGCGCCGCCTCGAAGCGCTCCTCCAGCACCGCGGCGGCATCGCGGTAGCGGCGGTACTCGAGCATCCGCGCCAGCAGCTCCTCGATCGCCTCCTCGGGCGTGACGTCCTCGAGGCCCTCCTCTTCGCCCGGCAGCAGCAGCCGCGACTTCAGCTCCAGCAGCG
>Ga0190274_10000465_pt1 | contig 24640 bp, 17 predicted proteins | sample Popmic531T_FD_133002 | JGI IMG/M metagenome (GOLD analysis project Ga0190274, IMG submission 133002) | Populus adjacent soil microbial communities from riparian zone of Yellowstone River, Montana, USA - 531 T | ecosystem: Environmental > Terrestrial > Soil > Riparian zone | place: USA: Montana... | reverse complement strand
TGGATATACATTATATGGGGGTTCATGTGGATATGGGAACTTTTTTGAATATGACCTGGCTACTAATAATTTTAATGTTTTGGTAAATTTTGATAAGCTCACTGGCTATCCAACATTAGCACCAATACAGGCTGCAAACGGAAAGTTTTACGGGTTAACTTATAGTGAAACTGCCGGAAATTCAGGAACTTTATTTGAATACGATCTTTCAACTCAGTCATTAACAATTCTAAGTGATTTTTCGGGTTTTGGGATTAAGTGTGTAAAATACGGCCATCTGATTGAAGCCACAAATGGAAAACTTTATGCACTTGTCGATGGTGGCAGTGGTGGCAGCGGAGCAATTTTTGAATATGAAATAACAACGAATAATTTGTCGGTAGTTTATAACTTTCCTGCTTCGGGTCTTGATGGATTTGAGCCCTGGGGCGGTTTAATGCAGGCAACTAACGGTTTCCTCTATGGTATGACAATGGGTGGAGGCGTAAATTACGAGGGAAATTTGTTTGAATATGATATTGCAACTTCCACATTAAGTAATAAACAGGATTTTAGCACAGCAACAGGTCGTTACCCTTTCGGCACTCCCATGCAGGCTTCAAATGGTCTTATTTATGGCTTGACTGCGGAGGGAGGAGGAGGTGGAGGAACGTTATTTGAGTATGATCCTGTTTTTGATATTTTCACCGTGCGAGCAAGCTTAGGTGGAAATTTAGGTAGTTATCCGTATGGAAAACTTTGTGAGGCTCCCAATGGAATGCTATATGGAATGCTTTCGCAAGGAGGAATCAATAGTGTAGGTACTTTGTTCTCCTATGATCCCTCCACATTCGTGACCTCGGTGGCTGTTCCATTTGACGGGCTGAATGGAGGGTACCCTGTTGGTAGTTTGATGCTTGCATCGAATGGAAATTTGTATGGCTTTACTCTTACTGGAGAGAATGCAGGCAACCTGATAGAATTTAATTATAATACCAGTACATTAACCACACTGTTTGATTTTAATAAAGGTCCTCAAGGTTCGAGCCCGGCAGGTGCATTAACCCAGGCTGCCAATGGAAAGCTTTACGGAATTACCCAGTATGGAGGGAGCAATGATATGGGTACTATTTATGAGATAGATCCAGCGTCCGGTGTTTTCGCTTTAGCTGCATCCTTTGACACTTCAAATGGTGGCATGCCTAACCTTCCACCATATCTGCGTACTGAATTGTGTGCTGCTTCAAATGGTAAATTATATGGTTTAACAACTCAGGGAGGTGCTAATAATGAAGGATCACTTTTTGAATTTGATCCAACAGCCTTTTCAATTACAAAATTGGTCGATTTCTCTTCTGCAGTTACAGGAACCAAACCTAACTCCAGAATGATTGAGGCTTCCGATGGAAAACTATACGGAATAGCACAGAATGGTGGAGTCCTTAACAAAGGGACAATATTCTCCTTTGATGTTGCTGGTAATACGTTCATGAAATTATATGATTTTGATGGCCCTAGCGGAGCAGGTCCGGGTAGTGCCCTGGCAGAATTGGTAGCCGGGAAATTATATGGCATTACCCGTGGTGGCGGAGCAAATAATAAAGGAACAATTTTTGTTTATAATATATTAACAGCATCCCTGACTAAACTTTCCGATTTCAGCACTACAACAGGAACAGGTGATGGAACATTATATCCTGCCTCTAATGGCTCAATTTATGGAATGGTCACATTAGATGGCGCCAATTCACAGGGCTCTATTTTTACTTTTGATACTACCTCAAATACTATCACAAAACTTCACGATTTAGATGGTAACAATTCTGTTATTAGCTATACGCCGGGAAGTCTTACTGAAGTAGTTCCCGGAAAACTGTGCGCTATGAGAGAAATTGCCGGGACTGATTTCCTGGAAGGCGATTTGTTCGAATTTGATATTGCCTCAAATACCTATACAAGATTAATTGATTTTGAATGTGAACTGGGTTACCGTCCGCTTTCAACGAGCCTGGTAAAAGTAAATGCTTCGACAAACAGTATGGTTTGGCCTGGTGACATAAATTATGATATGACTGTTGATAATGTAGATTTCCTGTGGCTTGGCATCGCAATAGGTGATTCAGGACCGGTACGGGCAGGGGCAACTACAAACTGGACTGGACAGCCATCTGCTCCATGGAGCAATTCGTATATTAATACCGTTAACTATAAACATGCCGACAGTAATGGGGATGGCGTTGTGACCATCAGCGATAGTGTTGCAATCAGCCTTAATTATAATAATTCTCATCCGCTGCGAAATCAATATCAAAATTTCTCGCAATCCACTACCGAAATTAAGCTGATTGCTAACACCAATGCAATCGCTCCTGGTTCAGCGGTTGATTTCGACATCTACTTAGCCGACATTTCACTACCTCAGGATAGTATTTATGGTTTGGCTTTTAGTCTTAATTTTGACCCGGATTTGGTTGACCCTTCACAATCTTCTATTTCTTTTTCACCCTCGGCATTAGGCACATTAGGAACCGATTTAAGTTCACTTGAGAAATATTTTCCTGTTACCGGTAAAGTTGAAACTGCACTCAGCAGAACAAACCATGTAAATGCAACAAACCTCTATGGTGTAATCGGTAAATTACATCTTGTTGCTTCTCCGTTGGTAAATGTTTTGTCAGGGTTGGAAGTAACGGTTTCCGATATCACAGCAATCACAGCGGGCGGACAAACATTTTCAATGATCCCTGTTCCTGATTCAGTAATAATTGATCCTGCGCTGATAGGAATTGATGACAATAATACCACAACTGATATTAGTATTTTTCCGAACCCTGCAAGTTCAAAGTTGCAATTGAATTTTAAGCACACCGGAATTGTTAAGATTCTCATATCCGATTCCCGTGGCTCTGTAGTATATCAAAATGAAACCAATGATCAGGAATCCGAAATTCCAACTCAAGGGTTAAGTGAAGGTGTTTATTTCGTTCAATTAATGACAGAAAAAAGTGTTATTAATAAAAAATTTATGATCAAACATCATTAGCAATTTGTATTTAACATTTGCAACATTGCCCAACCATATCTATATCCTATGGTCATTCTCATAAAACACAAAAATCCCGGAGAAGAAACTCTCCGGGATTTTGTGCTTTATGGCAAACAAAATATGATTCAGGGCTCGATAATACCGACTATCACTATTTCAGAATAAACCGTACCGGTAAGCTCATCTCCACTCTGACTTTATTGCCATTCTGACTTCCCGGAATCCATCTCGGCATGTTGCTAACCGCTTTTACTGCTTCCAGATCGCAAGCTTCATAAATTCCACGAATCAGTTGCACATTTGTGATCAATCCTGTAGTATCTACAATAAAAGAGACATATACTGTGCCTTCAATACCAATTGACAATGCTTTCGAAGGATACCGGATATGTGATGAAAGATAAGTCATCAGTTTATCGTCGCCTCCCTGGAATTTTGGCATAATTTCAGCCCATTTTGTTACTGGATTTTCAGGAATATTTTCGGGAATTACCGGCACCGCAACTCCTGATCCCATTGTTGAAATAACTTCTCCACCATTCGATGGCAACGATGGAGTGGAAGCGATTCCGGAAGCCATTTGAATGTCGGGTGTAGCCAACCTATTGTCGACTACTATCGGGTTAGTTATTTCACTGGTAATCGGTGAAACGGACGCCGGAGGGGTAATTGATGGTGGAGTAATTTCAACAGGTGGCGGATTAAATTGTTCCAGATTTATTACTTCGCTCATTTTTCCTGTAATAACAGCAGGATGATTTTGAAAAGAATTTATCAAAAAAGGAGTAAGTAATAATGTACTCATGAAAAGACAGGAAGTCATAAATGACAATAACACATTTCGAGGATAATCGCGACGGATTACATAGGCACCGAATAGTTTATTTCGGTTTTCAAAAACAATTTCATTTCTTTCAAAATCAATACAGCTGTTCCAGTTTGAGTGAGCCATGGCTTTGTGTTTTTGGGAAAGGGTTTGTGCTTTGAGGTGAATTATATTTGTAATGATGCATCAATTGTGTTTTTACATAAACGATTTTAAAATTTACAAATTGTTACTCATTTGTCAGTGGTTCGCAATTTTATGAAGTGAATAAATTTCGAACAGCGAAAAATTAAGTGCACTATCCGGATTGAAATTTTGAAAGCGATGTAGCTGATCCTTGAAAAAAAATCATCTATGAAATTTATTCAATGAAGCATTGAATTTAATCTTCAATAACTCCCGAATGAAGACCGGAATTCTCTAAATATAATTTTATATTGCTGATATTTAGCTAATTACACATTATTTTCAAAAAATAATTCAAAATGTTTGATTATCTGAATTTATGTTTAACTTTGCATCTCAAAGTACTTTTAAATAGAATCAAATGGACAACCAGGCAGATCACTTAAAAACCTTATCGGACATCCGGTCCATGATGGAACGCTCCTCCCGTTTTATTTCATTAAGCGGCTTGTCGGGTGTGTTTGCAGGAATTTTTGCAATTGCGGGCGCTATTGCAGCTTATGTGTATTTGAAAATGGATATCAGTAATGCCGACTATTATCAATACGCACTGAATGACCGTGGCGGACCTAATGTGGATTTTTACACATTCTTTTTTACGGATGCAATCCTGGTGCTGATAGCTTCAGTTACTTCAGGTTTTATTTTGACAAGGCGCACTGCGAAACAAAAAGGTCAGTCGATCTGGGACGCCACAGCAAAAAGGCTTCTGATAAATATGCTGATTCCATTGTTCACCGGAGGATTCTTTTGTTTGATATTATTGTATCATGGAATAGTTGGTATGGTGGCTCCTGCAATGTTGATTTTTTATGGACTTGCACTTATTAATTCCAGCAAATACACTTTGGATGATGTCCGATATTTAGGCGTACTTGAAATCATACTAGGATTGATTGCTTGTATTTATATAGGATACGGCCTGTTGTTCTGGGCAATTGGTTTTGGATTGTTGCATATCATTTATGGTATTGTGATGTATTACAAATACGAGCGATGAAAAATTTTATTGAAGATTTAAATAAGGCCTTCGAGAGCAGGATACGACTTGGTATTATGTCGGTGCTGATGGTGAATGATAAAGTGGACTTTAATACACTGAAGGAAACTCTCAACATTACTGATGGAAACCTGGCAAGCCATATTTCCGCACTCGAAAAACTGGAATACGTGGATGTGCAAAAACAATTCGTGGGTAAGAAACCTAATACTACTTATGCGGTCAGCAAGAAAGGTAAAAAAGCATTTGTGGAACACCTTAATGCTCTTGAAAATTTATTGAAAAACAGAGGTTAAATTTTTTTATATGTTCACTTTGTAATTCAAAGTACTTTCAAATACACAATTAAAAACAAAATATAATGAAAACCGAACAACAAATCAGAAGGAGGATCAGGAGATGGCTGGTAACATTTATCACGCTGTTGATTGTGAGTGGTGTCACCGCATTCCCACTGGAATGGGAATTGTCGTTACTTGTTGATCTATCTAAACATTTTCCAATTGATGTTCAGAAATGGGTTAGGAATGTATACCTCGCCGTTAGTGAAACGAACACACGGTTTCCATTTATGGCGTATGGAACAGACTGGCTCGCATTCGCTCATCTTGTAATCGCAGTTGCTTTTATCGGACCCTTGAAAGATCCTGTACGGAATATTTGGGTATTGCAATTTGGAATGATTGCCTGTTGCATGGTGATTCCCCTTGCATTTATATGTGGTTCCATTAGGGAAATCCCAATTTATTGGAAACTGATTGACATTTCCTTCGGTGTATTTGGGTTTATTCCACTATACAACTGCTACAAAAACATTCTCAAACTTGAAAAAATTGAACAAACTAATTAAGATAATATGAAAACTACAAACATTGCCACAACAACTCAGCAAGAGAGTAATGGAATTCCTGAAATCATTTCCGTCACCCCGGAAACGCAACAACCTCTCACTTCGAAAACTACAAAAGGTGATAGTATCATTTACACAGGGCTCATCCTGATCCTGGTTTCTACATTTATTTTTCTGCTCCCCGACATCAACCCTTCCGGATTTACAAATGAATCATTCATGGGATTGTTCTTCTTCAATTATGTGATAGCATCTGTATTTCTATGCGTCATTTTCGTCGATTCATTTCAAAAATTCAGGTGGTCATTGTCGAAAAATAAAGTTGAATATTCATTGTTGCAACTTATTCTCTACATGATTAGTGCTTTTGCCCTTAACCGTGAGTTAACTGTATTCGAACAATCTGCTTCATGGGTTTGTGTTTTCCTTGTGACTCAATCGATAACATTAATGGTTTTAGCATTTCGCAAATGGTTTCATCCTGCACTGGTTTATTCCTTGTGCGTTGTTTTAGGATGTGGTATTTCGGTTTATGTTTATTATGCCATCTATCTTATACCAATGTACCTGATCGGTCTGATCGCAACTCCATTATTGGGAATTTCACTTCATGTTTTTACCCCATTGTTGTTTGTGATTTTTAATGTTTTGTTGGTTTCAAAAATCAAGCAGAAAAACTGGATGGCGCACTATATGTTCCTGGCAGGTTTAACAGTACCTGTTATTGCAACTTCCATCTTTTTAATCCAATGGAAGAAATATACTTTGGATATGAATTTTATAATGAATGAAAATATAGTTAATGAGTCCACTCTTCCGTTATGGACTGTGTTAAGTCAGGAAATGGATAAGAATTCCATCACTGAAAAACTTCTTAAAACAGATTTGATTTATAGTACTCCTTCTTCTGATAATTCCTGGTTCTGGAGTATGCCCAATAATTCATTTGACGAAGTTCGTAAACATGATCCTTTAGTTATGATATCCACATTTATCTGTGGTAAGCCCGAGTTGAGTGAAAAAGAAAAAATTAAAGTATTGGAATCAATGTATGATGCGCGTCACCAGGCACAGGAACGATTGTGGACTGGTAATCTACTTGAAATTAGTAATGTAATCAGTAACATTCGTGTTTTTCCTGAACACCGGATAGCATACACTGAAAAAGTAATCAGCATTAAAAGTAATGTTGTTCAGCGTTGGAGAAGTCAACAGGAAGCTATTTTCACATTTCATTTACCTGAAGGTGGTGTGGTAACTTCATTGTCGTTATGGATAAATGGAAAGGAAGAGAAAGGAATCATGACAACAAAAGAAAAAGCTATTAATGCCTATAACACAATTGTTGGTGTTGAAAAACGTGATCCCTCAGTAATTCAATGGCGTGAAGGAAATACAGTTTCCGTAAGGGTGTTCCCATGTACTCCGGATGAAATCAGACGTTTCAAAATTGGGGTAACAGCGCCACTTAAAGTGGAAGGCGGTCAACTTGCATATGAAAATATTTATTTCGACGGCCCCCCATGTAAAGGCACCACTGAAAGTGTTAACGTGAGATTCACATCACCTCCCGGTAACTTAAATTCATCTTTCAATTTTACTGAAACTTCAGCCAATACTATTAAGGCCAATAAGAAGTATGAATCTTATTGGGAGTTAAAATTCGATTTACCTGATTTGTCGAAAAAAGGTTTTTCATTTGATGGTTGCAATTATAAAATAGAAAATTATGAAAAGCAGTATGAATCCTTCTCACCTGAAACATACTACCTCGATTTAAACAGCTCATGGACACAGGAAGAGTTATTCAGAGTGTGGGAAAAACTTAGAAACAAAGATGTTTTTGTCTACGACCGACAAATGATCCGGATGAAAGACGAAAACATGGTAGAAATTTTTAATGCTTCTCAAAAACTTAATTTCAGTCTGTTTCCTATCAATAAAATAAAGGATCCCGCAAACTCACTGTTCATCACTAAAAGTACTTCCACTTCTCCAAATCTCCAGGATGTTAAGGAGAGTGAGTTTTCTGATCAATTGGTAAGCTATCTTCAAAATAACACTGGAGTTCGGATGTTTAATATTGGGAATGAATTATCGCCTTTTCTTAAATCATTGAAAGAACTGCGGGTTTTCATTTATGATAATGGGAGCGTAGCTGACCTGGAAAAAGTGCTTGACAATAAAACCTTTGTCAAATCGCAGGAAACTGCTTCAAAAATAGTAATCGACAATGCCGGAATTATAATTAGTGAAACAGGTGAAATTGCCAATGTTGGTGCACCAGATCATTTACTAAGGTTGTTCGCTTACAATCACATAATGTCAACATTGAGTTCAAACTATTTTCGCGACAGCAATTATTCGAGTGAAGCTGTTGCAGAAGCACAGAAAGCTTATGTTGTTTCTCCGGTATCAAGTCTGATAGTTTTGGAAACACAACAGGATTACGACCGGTTTGATATACAAGACAACCAAAATAGTCTGAAAAATGCCAGTACCAAATCATCAGGTGCTGTTCCAGAACCACACGAATGGATGTTGATAATTATTTCCGCTTGTGTAGTTTTATATTTTATTTATAAATCCAACTTCTCTGTTTAATTGAAGCAGGAGATTATTATTCTAAATTCATAATTCGTAGATTCGATGTGGTCTCTCAAAAAATTCGTAATCAGTACTCCCCATTCCGTAAAGCTGATGTTATTGCTGCTATTAATCATGATTTATTTTGGTCTGGCAGCCTGGTTTTTACAAAATTATTTTCTCTTCAATGTCACTATATGCTTGGGTATTGCAATGTTACCATATATTCTTACTATCAGAAGGGGTGAGTTTTCATACCGGTTTTTAATCCCTCTGACATTTTTTGTTGCCACCTCACTTTTTTTACCCGCTCAGAGTTTCATTTTTCTGACATGCATGTTTGGGTTGTTATTTTTAATTGAAAGTTGTTTTGGGAAAGTCAATAATTCGTTTTTTATTCTCTTACTGTTGCTTTCCCCTGTTTTTAATTTTTTCAATAATTCAATAGGTTTTCCAATCAGGATCTGGTTAAGTGAAATGTCAGGAAATATATTTCATTTGGTGGGTAATGAAGTGAGTGTTTCCGGAAATATGATGAATATGGATGGAATTGAATTTTCAGTCGATTCCGCTTGTGCGGGATTGAATATGATGACAGTTTCATTTCTAATTGCATTGTTCATTTTATCGTATTACCAGCGAAAAACCGGGAATCAATTGAGTGTTTTCAGAGTGTCACTATTTCTCCTGGTTACTTTTATTTTAAACATACTTTGCAATCTTTTCAGGATTCTCATTTTAGTATATTTTAAAGTAATGCCGGATAATCCCTGGCATGAGATAATCGGATCGGTTTGCCTGGTTATTTATGTGATCATTCCATTGATCGCAATTTCAAAATTTCAGTTTGATGGGAAACAGGTTGCGAAACAAATTCTGAATTTTGACGAGAAATTCCTTTATCGAAAATTGGTTTTAAATTGTGTAATCCTGGCCATTATTTGTTTTGCTGCTACAAGAAATAGTTCCATCAATAATACAGTTCTCCAGAATAATTATTATATTGACGGCTACGACCGTACAGTTTTGAAGAATGGAGTAGTTAAATTTGAAGATAACAAATCATTGATTTACCTAAAGCCGATGAAATTTTATAATGCTGAACATAATCCTATGATTTGTTGGAGTGGAAGCGGTTATGAATTCACCAAGATTGATAAGGAGTTTGTTGGCGGAGTGGAAATTTACACAGGTCTACTCACAAAAGGCCCGGATGTAATTCACACTGCCTGGTGGTTTGGAAATGGGAGTTACACAACTATCAGTCAGCTAAACTGGCGATGGAAAGAATTTAATGGTCAGCATGATTTTTGTCTTGTAAATGTAAATGCTTCCAATCGAGAGCAACTTATAATTGAAGCTAAAAACCTTTTGAATAAATCATCTTTCAAAAATACCAATCAGCATGCATCCTTTAATTAAGAAATTCACCTGGGTCACATTGTTCAGCATTGCTATGGGATTTATGGAAACTGTGGTGGTGGTTTACCTCAGAAGAATTTACTATCCCGATGGGTTTCATTTCCCCTTAGTTCCTATGGATGCCAATTTGGCAATTGTAGAAATTATGAGAGAGGCAGCAACAATTATTATGCTTTTGGGAATTGGATACCTTGCCGGGAAGAATACTTCTCAAAAATTTGCATGGTTTATATTCAGTTTCGCAATCTGGGATATTTGTTATTACATTTTCCTCAAATTACTTCTGAACTGGCCTGAATCATTTCTCTCCTGGGACATACTCTTTCTGATTCCGGTTCCCTGGGTAGGACCAGTAATCGCACCTTGTGTCATTTCCTTCACAATGCTCATTCTTGCATCCGGAATCATTTATTTCCAGGAGCATGGATGCAATACGAGAATCGCGTCCAAAGAGTGGGTGCTTCTCAGCTCCGGAAGTTTAACAGTGATAGTTTCATTTATCTGGGACTTTGTCAGTTTTATGTTCCGCGAAGAAACCGGTGCCCGTATCTACACTCTGACCGAAAAAAATATGGACATTTTAAATTATGTCCCTTCCCAATTCAATTGGTGGCTGTTTGCGACAGGGGAGCTGCTGATTATATTGGGAGTTGTTCTTTTTGTAAAAAGAATGAAAAGTATGAAAGCTGAATTAAGTCAACAAATGTTTGAACCCGACATATATTAAAAAAATCAGCCAACCTTCCACCATTCTTCCACTTTGAGAGTGTCACCAACAATAATACTTTCACCGATTTTCGGAACTGTATATTTAATCGATAATTGTTTCGCGCGATCTATTGCTCTTGAAGCCGGTTCATTCCATGGATGAAATGCCAATGCAAATTTTCCCCAATGCACAGGCATCAGCACTTTTGACTGTAGATCAATATTAGCCTGCACTGTTTCTTCCGGCATCATGTGAATCATGGGCCATTTGGTGTTGTATTGACCGCATTCTAAAATTGCAATATCAAAACCACCGAATCGTTTTCCGATTTCCCTGAAGTGATCGCCGTAACCTGAGTCACCACCAAGGAATAATTGATATTCATTTACCTCAAGTACAAACGCCGACCATAATGTTTGTCCTCGTTTGATCATTCTGCCTGAAAAATGACGTGCAGGTGTAGCAGTGAGTTTGAGGTTTTCAAATTTCGCCGATTGCCACCAGTCGAGTTCAGTGATTTTCTTTTTATCAAATCCCCAATGTGTAAGGTGAGAAGCGACACCCAAAGAACAGCAAACGAACTTAACTTTATCTTTTAATTGAACCAGCGTTTTATAATCGAGGTGATCGTAATGATCATGTGTTAAAATCAGTACATCAATATCTTTAAAATCTGCAGGTTTGTATATGTCACTTCCCGCAAAGGATTTAATCATGAAAGTGAATGGGGAAGCATTGCCGCTGAAGACCGGATCCACAAGAATTTTCTTTCCGGCTACTGAAATATGATAGGAGGAATGCCCGAACCAGGTAATCACAGGTTTGTCAGAGCTTGTTTGGTATAGGTCAGTTTTAACAGAAGGAATAACCAAAGAAGGAGCCCTGTTCGCAGGAGGATTCAATAGGTCTTTCAACATTGCAATAGGAGTGGCATCTTTCGCCATCATAGCAGTTTCCACAATATTTTTAAAAGCACCATCAATAAAATGAGTCGACTGCTGCACTTTAACTTTATGTGATCCAGAAGGGTTTTTTCCTAATATTTTCATGTATAATTTTTAGATCTTAACACCTTCGAGGGAATTTGATTTATTCAAATTCGCTATAGGTGATTTTTCATTAACAAGAAAAGGAATAAATTGTTAAAATTTATTACCAGAAAAAATTTCTATCGATTGCAAACAGAAAATCTGTATATCCGTAAAAATTCGTAATACGTTGTCTTTATTTGATTATTTTAGAATAACAATACTCAAGTACTTCGAAAGCTCCCTCTTAATCTCATCATATTCCATCCAATCCCGTTGCAGCGAGTCAGTATCAAGGTTGTTTGCGGCGGCTTCTTTAATTGCATCCGCTGTGGACTTCATCAATTTAGCAATGTGTTTTATTTTGAAGGAATACACCGCACTCATTACTGCATGGTTGAGTTTCTGTGCTTCTTCTTTTACGGAAACGCCACGATCGACCCATAACGCAAGTGGGTATTTTATTGTGAGAATATCGGCAGCGGCTTTACGGATTTCCGCTTCTTCATGATTCACAAGTTGGTTTGTGTCATATGCAATGTTGCTATGGACCATATGTTGAAAAAGGCCAAATATGCGTGCATACACCGGGTTGTCGAATGTGATGCTGTCCTGCGAAATTTCATGAATGATAAACGACTTCACTGATTCAGTAACTGTGGTTGTCTCGTGCTCGTTTACTTTTTCTTCAAAAAACAAATCATGCTCACCATAAGTTACCAGTAATCGAATGATATCCGCTTCCTGGTATTCAGCCACATTTTGATCGGCAATGGGAGCTTCCGGGATTAATATATCCACAAAAAGATCTTCCGGTTCCGGTTCAATATGCTGTTTGTTGAAGGCTTTCCGCACCAGCTTATTCAATTCCGCAATCAGAATATTTTCACTGATATCCATTTGCACCGAACATTCCCTTGTGTAAGTGGAACGGATGATTGGATCAGGGATTTTAGCGATGGTCTCTACGATTTCACGGATAAGTCCGGCCTTACGCACAGGATCGTTAGCGACATCTTTTAAAAGAAGCCCTGTTTTAAAGCGGATAAAATCCTGGGCGTGTTCACTGATGTATGCCGAAACTTCATAACTGTTATGCTTACGCGAAAAGGAATCGGGATCATCGCCGTCGGGAAATAAAACAACCCTCACATTGAGTCCTTCTTCAAGTATCAGGTCGATTCCGCGAAGTGATGCTTTGATCCCTGCCGGATCACCGTCATATAAGATGGTAATGTTTTTGGTGTAACGGCCAATTAAACGTATCTGCTCCACCGTGAGTGAAGTTCCGGATGATGCAACTACGTTTTCAATTCCTACCTGGTGCAATGCAATTACATCGGTATACCCTTCAACAAGAAAACATTCATCTTTAGCGATAATTGGTTTCCTGGCAAAGAAAATTCCATATAGAATATTACTCTTGTGATAAATATCCGACTCCGGGGAATTCAGGTATTTAGGACTCTTCGGATCGGTTTTAAGGATGCGGGCTCCAAATGCAATTACTTTTCCTGTAATGTTGTGAATTGGAAACATCACTCTTCCGCGAAAGCGATCGAATGTTTTGTTTTCATTTACAATTGTGAGTCCTGCCTTTTCAAGATTCTCAATTAAGTATCCTGCCTCAAGCGCAGCATCGGTGAGTCCTCTCCAGTTGTCGGGTGAATAACCGAGCTGGAATTTTTCAATCATCGCCTCGGTAAATTCCCTTTCGTGGAAATAAGACAGACCAATTGAACGTCCTTCATCAGTTTCGTGAAGTTGCTTTGTGTAAAATTTTCGCGCAAACTCAGAGACTACAAGCAGGCTTTCACGTTGCAGTTGTTCCAGATCATAACCCGGATCTTTTTCGTCCTCTTCAACTGAAATGTTATATTTTCTTGCGAGATAACGAAGCGCTTCAGGATAAGAAAAATGTTCGTGCTCCATGATAAAATTCACGGAATTTCCACCCTTCCCACAACCAAAACATTTATAAATTCCCCTGGTAGGAGAGACGTTGAATGAAGGAGTTTTTTCGTTGTGAAAAGGACACAGTCCAATCAGGTTAGTTCCACGCCTCTTCAAAGAAACGAAATCACCCACCACCTCGTCAATACGGGCAGTGTCGATAATTACATCAATGGTTTCTTTCTTTATCACAGGGGTGGAATTTGCAAAAGGGGATCAAATTTACAAAATATTTGCGAGTCGCGTAATTGATTGATAATTAGATTGCTGAATGGGAGTACGAATTACGAATCCTTTAAGGAACCATAACGAATCTACGAATTACGAATGTTAAGTTCTGGACCTCATTCTCCCTTTTCCCATTCTCTCATTCTCTCATTTTCCCATTCCCTCATTCTCCCATTCCCTCATTCCCTCATTCTCTCATTCTCTCATTCTCTCATTCTCCCATTCCCTCATTCTCTCATTTTCCCATTCTCCCATTCCCTCATTCTCCCATTCTCCCATTCTCTCATTTTCCCATTCTCTCATTCCCCCATTGCTAACCTTCTAAACCTTGGATTCTTCGATTTTGTAGGCAGGGAACTAAAAATAAAAGATGAGAGTTTATCGTAATACATTTTTCCGTTTTCCTGTCCTGTGGGTTTGCGGAAGGATTCGGCGTCGATGTAAAGTCGCTTTTTGTAGTATGTGGATGCATGATATATAGTGAGGGTTTCATCCACACTTTTCTTATCCATAAAGTTTGCCGTCACCAGCATTTGAGGTACATTTATTTTTTTAATCATTTTTGAATAATCGTATGCCGACACCGATAGTCCGGTTTTGTCCTCGTAAGATCTGATCAGCGCAGGAAGGATTGGTAACACAAAATCACCCCAAATCGATCTGGCTTTATCCCTGAAATAACCAGATAAGCTAACCGGTGGATTTTGCAACAGTATAACATCTGCGATGGCAGTATCAGCCATTAGCTTCATCACTACACCCGCACCGGTTCCAACACCCAGAATTGCTACATGTTCGATGAAGGGCATTTTTTTGAGATCGATAATTAATTGTTTCACATCGCGTGCGGAGGTGGCTCCGGGAGTGTAAAACCTGCCTTCACTGTCACCCTGTCCGCGCAAATTCACCACGCAAACATTGAAACCCCGGTCGCAGAATTGTTTCATCGCGGGTATGTAACTGATCGCTCCTTCGGTAATGTCTGGAATAATTAAAAGGAGCGGACCTTTCATGTGAAGCGTATCAATCGCCATCCATCCCTTCAATCGCACACTGTCGCGGAGTGTGTAATTGATGTCCATGCTGTGAATGTCCAGTTGCTCCGGAGAGTACAAAAATACCGCCTGGCTGTCGCTTTGTATTTCATGGGGTAATTTTTCAAAAGCTATGTGTTGCTGGCTTAAATATGCAGAATCAATGCGCACAGGATACAAAAGATCGTTAAAAGAAAGTACCGGAGTAATAATTACCAGTGCTATTGTTGCAAGGTTAAGCAGGATAAAAAATCTGAAAATATTTTTTACCATGAATCGTACTTATTTAGTTGTTGTATTTAATTTTCCCTGGCAATTGTAAAATGCACGAGATCGATCAGTGACTTTTTATACCTGTTGTCATCGTATTGCCCGATTATCGTCAATGCTTTATCACGGTAATCGCACATACGTTGCTTAGCATATTCAATTCCGTTTTTTTCGTTTACGAATTCCAGCACCTGCCGCACTTTTTTCTCGTCGGTACTGTGATTTTTAATGATATTGATGATATGCCTTTTCTCACTGCCGGAAGCTACCGAAAGAGAATAGATGAGAGGAAGCGTCATCTTGCTTTCTTTAATATCTATGCCGGTTGGCTTCCCTGTTTTGTTATTTAGCTCGTAATCGAACAGGTCGTCTTTAATCTGGAATGCAACTCCTATCAGTTGACCGAATTCCCGCATCCTCTCAATACCTTCAGTGTCACTTCCGGCGGAAGCCGCACCTACCGAACAACACGAACCGATAAGAGTGGCAGTCTTCTGACGGATAATTTCATAATAAACCGCTTCATCCACATCCAGTCTTCTCGCTTTTTCTATCTGGAGTAATTCGCCTTCACTCATTTCCCTCACTGCTTCTGAAACAATTTCGAGTAAAGTGAAATCCTTGTTTTTTACAGCGAGTAATAAACCTTTCGAAAGCAGGTAATCACCAACGAGCACAGCAATTTTATTTTTCCATAAGGCATTTACAGAAAAAAATCCTCTGCGCAGATTGGAATCATCCACCACATCGTCGTGTACCAATGTGGCTGTATGTAAAAGTTCAATGAGTGATGCACCACGATAGGTTGCATCATTGATTCCGCCACATACACCCGCAGATAAAAAAACAAACATCGGGCGAAGTTGTTTTCCTTTCCGCTTCACAATGTAGTGCATGATTTTGTCAAGAAGCGAAACATTACTCCGCATCGACTCCCGGAATTTTATTTCAAATTCCTTCATCTCCCCGGCTATCGGCTCCTTGATTCTGTCTAACGTGATTTTTTCCACTGCGGCAGCAAAGGTACTCAAAAGGTCGTCCCGCAAAATGACCCCGGCCACTTTTAATAACAGTGGGGATTTTGTATTTTCGTACTCTGTTAAATGTGACTGATGAGGACTTTTAAATACATTTTTTATTGTTTCTGTATTCTGGCTGCAGCTTTGATTGGCGCGTGCAGCAAGGATGATGACGATGCTCCGGTGAATATGCCTGCAATAAACGGAATGAATCCACTTTCCGGCCCCAAAGGCACAGTAGTCACGCTTATCGGAACTAATTTCAGCAACGATATTTCGAAAGTAGGGGTGAATGTGAATGGAAAACATGCTAATGTATTATCGGTATCTCTAACCGAAATAGCTTTTGAAGTTCCTGCCAAAGCGGGTACCGGACAGATATCTGTAGTAGTGGATGGTCAAAGTGTAGCCGGACCGGTTTTTTATTTTGAGTATACCGTTACGGTAAGTATTTTCTCTGGATTCACATTGTTGCCCGGGCATACGGATGGCAGCCCGGCTACTGCAACTTTTAATTCACCAATGGGAATTGCAGTTGATCAAAATGAAAACCTGTATGTAGCGGATGAACTAAATCACTGCATCCGTAAAGTTACCCCCGGAGGTATAGTAAGTACTTTTGCGGGGACAGGTGTAGCAGGGCATCAGGATGGGAATGCGACAGTAGCGAGGTTTAATTCACCAACAGACATAGCATTTGATGCAATCAACGGGTATTTTTATGTGGCCGACAAAGACAACCATTGCATCAGAAAATTAAATCTTGCTGGTGATGTATTTACTGTTGCCGGAATTCCGGGAGTACCCGGTTATGTGGATGCACCGGGCTTGTCGGCGCGTATGTTAAATCCTACAGGTGTTGCGGTGGAAGGCGAACTAGTGAATATTTATGTTGCCGATCGCGGAAATCATTGCATCCGGAAATTGGATGATGTTGGTGTGATGACAACCTTTGCAGGATCAACTGTGCCCGGACAACAGGATGGGGTAGGAGGTGCTGCGAAATTTACTTCGCCTGCGGATATCGCATGGGATACGACAGGATATCTATATGTTTCGGATATCGCAAATCACAACATTCGCCGGATCACTAAAAATACAAGACAGGTGTACACTGCTGCAGGAAGTGGAGTTGCCGGATATCTGGATGCTGCACCTGCGCTATCCATGTTTGACAATCCGGTTGGAATAATCGCTGAAAATAATGAAGCTATAATTTGTGATCTTTTGAATCACCGCATCCGCCAGGTAAAATATAGCAATTCCGTAACTACCCTTTCGGGAGATGGTACCGCTGCTTTTTCAGATGGATTTGGTACCGCTGCAAAATTCAATAAACCCGGAGGCATTATCCGCAATAGCAACGGTGATTATTTTATCAGCGATTCAGGGAATAATGCTATTCGAAGGATGGTGATCGATTGAAAATTTTTTGCCTCACCCCAGCCCTCTCCAAAGGAGAGGGAGAACTTATTCGATAGTTGATGTTTTTTGAAGATCCTCACTCATAGCGACACACAAATTCGTAATTTGTAGATCCGATGCCGTCTCTCAAAGAATTCGTAATTCGTACTCCCCAGTTAAGACACTTTACACTTGTCACTTGTTACTTGTTACTTGTTACTTGTTACTTGTTACTTGTTTAAGGTAAGCACCCTGCAACATACCTCGCCAATTCCGGAAAGCAATCACCAATAATCTTATTCGAATTATTGGAGTTGGATGGGAAAAAAGAAGTGGCATAACTGCCTGCGAGTAAACGACCTTCTTTGTTGTAGATGGTAAAATGCAGCATCACTTCCCGTCGGTAAATTTTATTGGCTATGTCCATGCAGGAACTGTAGTTTGTTTTGATTTCCATCTGAGTGATGAACACAAAAATATCAGCCTGGTACTGTTCGTATAATTCTTTGAAAAGATCCTGCGGTCTTTTTACTACCGCATTCATGTACATGGCATTTGCCTTTACAGGAATGTATTGAGATGCAGTTTTGGAATCTTCGTGTTCTTTTGTGTTGTTGCTGCTCTTGGTTTTAACCGGCACATCCTCATTGTTGAGAGGTTTTGGTGTAATTGGAATAGCGGGTTCCATTTTGTAACCTGTAAGTCCAAGGACCCTGTACATGGTTGTTTCAAGATCATCAGCAGTGTCGTTCAGCAACGAAATGCACTCATAACTTCCCCTGATGGCCCGTTGCACATTACGATCGATTGAGTGACGGAAATCACTGCGGAATTTTGTGGGATCTGTCTTCGATTGTTCTGCAATATCGCGATCAGCATCCGAAAGGTAGTAACGCGGATCATAAGGGATCAGCATTACTTTATGTGCTTTCAGGGAATCAACTTCCTGCGCATTCGCAAACGGCGAACAGGCAAATAACAAACAACCAATAAAAATTTTAAAGGCTCTTATGTGCATCAGTTAATGATATGTTTCCATACATCATTGCCCACGGCGAAAACCATCAATGCCAGCAGCAATACCATTCCAACTACCTGTGACCGCTCCATGAATTTATCACTGAATTTATGTCGTGTGATGGATTCAATAGTAAGGAAAATCACATGTCCGCCATCGAGCGCGGGGATCGGCAAAATGTTCATGAATGCAAGCACCATTGAAAGCAATCCTGTAATGCGCCAGAACCAGGCCCAGTCCCAGGTGCCGCCATAAATTTGTGCGATTCCAATTGGTCCCTGAACAGCATCGGTTGCTTTTTCCTCTCCTGAGAAAATCTTTTTAAGTCCTTTCACATTCGACACCAAAGCTTCCCATGCATCTGCTGTTCCATACGCGAAGGCAGAACCAACAGTATATTTTTTCATCCGGTAATCATTACTGATCGACGAACTTGTTTCGAATGCGATTCCAATAGTTCCTTTATCACTTACCACAACCGGAATTACTAGATCTTTATCAGCTCTGCGAATGAGTAAACTTACTTCACTGTTTTTCGCAGCACCGAGTTGATCCTGGATATCACTTGCTCCTTTGATAGGTTTTCCGTTAATCCCGATTACTTTATCTCCTGCTAAAAGGCCGGCTTTATTTGCATTTCCACCTTCATCCACAGTCTTGATATCGTATTGCAATTCGCCGCTTCCGATAAAATTCCAACGTCCCTGGGCAGATATTTTTTTATAAAAATCATCCGGCACCACGATTTCAAGTTTCTGGCCATTACGGTCAACCGTTAGTGTGGATCCAAATACTACACGTGAAGAAAGCAGATCATCGAAACGTTCGAAAGTTTTTCCGTTGATAGCAGTTATTTTGTCGCCATCCTGAAGTCCGATTTCCTGACCTAGTTTGTAAGCATGGATACCATTTTTTACTTCGTCATTCGGCAGGTAATCTTTTTTATATGCAAGTAGTGTAGCTGAGAAAATCAATATTCCTAAAAGCACATTCATGGTTACTCCTGCAACCATCACAATCAATCGTTGCCAGGCTGGTTTAGCTCTGAACTCCCATGGTTGTGGCGGGCCAGCCATCTGATCCTTGTCCATCGACTCATCAATCATTCCGGATATTTTCACATATCCACCGAGTGGGAGCCAGCCGATTCCATATTCTGTATCTCCTTTTGTGAAACTGAAAAGTTTGAATCCCCATGCATCGAAGAAAAGATAAAACTTTTCCACTTTTATACCGAATGCTCTTGCCGCGAGGAAATGACCTAATTCGTGTAATGCTACTAAAATCGACAAACCCAATATAAGCTGAGCTGCCATTATTAATCCTGTCATCGTGTGTTATTTCTGTTTTATATAATTCTAATGCTTCTTCTCTTGTTTGTTTAAGAATTCGAATTTCGTATTCCCCTTCATGATTCGCTGCCTCACCCCAACCCTCTCCAAAGGAGAGGGAGTATGTTTCGATACGAATTGACGATTCGTTTGTTATTCAACATCGAGACGCTTGAGCGGCTCTTTTTTTATTCAACATGGAGACGCATTCAATGCGTCTCTACACCTGGGTTCTTTAGAAACTCGTCTCTTTCAACTTTCAACTTGTCACTTTACACTTTACACTTTACACTTGTCACTTTTTTTTGCCCGAATTTATCACATTTTCGCAAATTCTGATGCTGCTCTTCTGGCTTCATCATTAGAGTTAACATAATCAGCCAAATCTGGTTTTCCCACAAACGTAATCTTTTCCATGACGTTTTCGATCAGATCAGGGATTTCGGTGAACTTAATTTTTTCCTTCAGAAAGGCTGAAACTGCAATTTCGTTGGCGCCATTGAGTACGCATGGCATATTTCCACCTTTCAGCATAGCATTCTCCGCAAGGGCGAGGCATCGGAATGTGGATCTATCGGGTGGTTCAAAGGTAAATTGAGGATAGTTCATAAAGTTGAACCTGGGAAAATTTGATTTCAGTCGTGCCGGATATCCCATTGCAAACTGAATCGGTAATTTCATATCGGGAAGTCCCATCTGTGCTTTCATAGATCCATCTTCAAACTGAACGATCGAATGAATAATAGATTGAGGATGCACAATTACATCAATTTGTTCGGGTTTGAGATTGAAAAGCCACTTAGCCTCAATCATTTCCAGACCTTTATTCATCAGAGTGGCTGAATCAATGGTGATTTTAGCACCCATGTTCCAGTTTGGATGCTTCAGTGCCTGCTGCAAAGTCACTTTCTCAAGTTCCGCAGTGGTTTTTCCCCGAAAGGGCCCTCCGGATGCTGTAAGGTAAATTTTTTCAATCGGGTTATCCCATTCACCCTGAAGGCATTGGAATATTGCAGAATGCTCGGAATCGACAGGCAAAATATTCACCGCTTTTTCCTGTGCAATGCGGGTTATGAGGTCCCCGGCAACTACGAGGGTTTCTTTGTTTGCCAGACCTATCTGCTTCCCGGCTTTGATTGCTGCAATGGTGGGTTTTAGTCCTGCATATCCAACCAGCGCTGTGATAACCAGATCGATGGAATCCATGGTCACAACCTGTTCAATGGAATCGGCTCCGGCGAAAACTTTGATATCATGCGGTTCCAGGGCTTCTTTTACTTGCTGGTATTTGGCTGTATCGCCTATGACCACAGTATCAGGCTGAAATTTGATTGCCTGTTCAATCAGCAGATCGGCATTATTTTGCGCTGTAAGCACTTCCACTGAAAAGTGGCCGGACTGTTCACTGACAACTTCAAGGGTCTGTGTTCCGATGGATCCGGTAGATCCAAGAATGGCTAGTCGTTTTTTAGGAGGCGTTTCCAATTCAAAAAGTCATATAATCAACAGGGTTCACCGGACTACCATTATACCAAAGTTCAAAATGGAGGTGCGGACCAGTTGTCAGCTCACCGCTGTTTCCGATAATGGCAAGCACTTCACCGGCTTTCACATAATCTCCTGTATTTTTAAGCAATGCTGAATTGTGTTTATAAATGGAAAACAGGTTGTTGGAATGTTGAACTGCTATCACATAACCGGTTTCAGAGGTCCAGTCGGCCATTACCACAGTGCCGTCAAGTGTTGATTTTATAACCTCATTGGTAGCAGCAACCACATCCACACCATAATGCTTGGTTTTGGAATTGAAAGCACTGGTCACGGTTCCTTTCACAGGAGTGAAAAAGAAGAAACTACTGAGGCTCGAGGCAGGAGTTGCACCTGTAGCTGAAAGCGTGAATCGGTCCTGCGATTCAATTTGCTCACGAATTGCTGAATCAGCTGCAGAAGGTGGCCCGAACTGGATAGAATCATAACGAACCAAGGCCGGAGGGCCTTCGGAAGCGGAGTCGATACTGGCATCGCCACTGATGATACTGCTGAGATTCTGAAGGTATAAATCCCTCACTTTCACACTTTTCGCCAACGAATCGGTTTTGTTGGTGAGAGTTACCAATTTTCTTTGCATTGAAATATCGGCATAGCCCGGAATGTATTCCCGCAAAGGAGTAAATGCAATAATGTAGATAGTAAAAGTGATAAGACTGATAATAATGGTGCCTGTAAAAACGAAAACATTCAGGGGTGATAAAGTGAGAGAAACCTTTTCTTCAAAAGTCTCATCATTCATAATTACCAGGCGGTATTTATTCCTTAACTTCTTATAAATTTTCTTCTTTGGTTTCTCCACCTGATGCCCTGATTATTGGTTAAACCAAAAACAATCATTAAGTTTGCCTCGGTTTAGCAAGTTTGCAAATATCGTAAAATAAAGCAACGGGAGGCCTGTTAAAAGTTTCAGCTTGTTTCAATTTTGCACACTAAACATGCAATTTTAAAGTTATTCAAAATTGTCGGAGGCCCAAAATATCTTGAAATCGTCATATCTCAACAAGCCAATACTCATAGCAGCATTGGTTATTTTCATTTTGTCGGGGCCGTCCTGTTCGGTCAAGAAAAATAATGTATTAAGCCGTGCATTTCACAAAACACTGGCTCACTACAACGGTTATTTCAACGCCCGTGAAAAAATAAAAGAAGGTGCTAAAACACTGTACAACGGTGAGATAGATCGTTATGACCGCATCCTGAGCGTTTTTAAATACGGTACCGAAGAACAAGCCAAAGCTATTTTTCCTGAGATGGATGAGGCCATCAAGAAAGTGTCGATTGTGATTCAGCGGCACTCCATGGAAATTGATGGAAAAGAGCGTAACAAATGGATTATGGATTGTTACCTGCTCATTGGAACTGCGCAGTTTTTAAAGCACGATACATGGACCGCAATCGAGTCATTTCAGTATGTGGCTGCACAGTATCGCAGTGAACCCATTCGCTTTAACGCACTGCTTGGTCTCACTCAATGTTACCTCCGTTTGGGAAAAATGCCTGATGCTGATTACCTGCTTTCCACATTGAAAGATGATAAGGAAATGCCTACCGATCTCAAAGCTTTCTACAACGCAACATACGCGAATTATTATCTGTTGCAGAATGATCTTGAGAATGCAGCTTTGCATTTAGAAAAGGCGAAATCCATGACCAAAAAACGTGCAGAGCGTTACCGTTATGCGTTTATTCTCGGACAAATTTATCAGAAGCTTGAAAAGCATCCTGAAGCTGTAGCTCGCTACGATCAGGTTATCAAATTAAGTCCTCCTTACGAGATGTCATTCAATGCTCGTGTGAACCGTGCGAGAAGTGTGGATGTAAACAGTTCAGATGGTAAGGAAATTCGCAAAATGCTGGAGAAAATGCTTCGTGATGAGAAGAACATTGAATACCAGGATCAGATATATTATGCACTGGCTGAAATTTCTCTCAAGGAGAATAACGTACCGCAGGCAATTGATTTGCTGAAGATGTCGGTAGCTACAAGTGTAAGCAACACCAATCAAAAAGCATTATCGTTTCTGAAACTTGCCGAACTTAATTTCAAGAAACCTGATTACAAGCTTGCGCAGATGTATTACGACAGTACCGCTGCCACTATTTCACAGGATCATCCCGATTATTTGTCGATTATCAACACAAAGAACAATCTTAACAAGCTTATAAAAAACCTCAACACAATTCAAACAGAGGATAGCTTGCAGGCACTTGCTAAAAAAACTTCAGGTGAACGTGAGTTGATTATTTCGAGAATGATTGATGAGGAAAATCAGGCCAAGGAACGCGCTCTGATGGAGAAAAAGCAAAGGGAAGCGGCAGAGCAGGAAGCAAAGGAGAACATGGAAAATAATCCTTCTGCAAACCAGGGAGGAAATAAACCGGGTGGCGGAAACAACACTTCCGGTGCAGGTTGGTATTTTTCAAATCCATCAGCAGTAAGTTTTGGATTCAATGAGTTCATCAGAATGTGGGGCAACAGGAAACTGGAAGACAACTGGAGAAGATCGACCCGTACAAGTTATGCGGAAGCACAGGAGGAAGATGAAGAACTGGCATTACTAGACTCAACCGAATCATTGGATCCAGCAACCAGGGATTCTATTCTCGCAGCAGACAATGCAAAAAGAAAAGCAACTTACAATTCTTCCATTCCTCTTACCCCTGAAGCACTTGCTAAATCCGATGCTAAGATTGTAGAAGCTTACTATAATGTAGGTTTGATTTACAAAGAACAGCTTAAGGATAATAAAGAGTCGAATAAGAATTTTGAAACGCTTATGCAGCGTTATCCTGAAAACGATTATAAGATTCCTACACTGTACAATCTCTATCGTGTGAACCTGGCAATGGGTGACGAGGAAAAAGCGGAGTATTACAAGAATATCATTCTCACACAATACGGGGATACCGAATATGCGAAAATCATTCTCAATCCGGATTACTTCAAGGATCAACAGCGGAAAGTAGCAATTCAGAAAGTGTTTTATGAAAACACTTATCGTGCTTATCTGAACAAGCAGTATGATGATGTGATTGAAAGAAAAGAGATGGCTGATTCACTTTTCCCTGCATCTGACCTTGCTCCGAAATTTGAAATGTTACGTGCTATGGCTATTGGACAGTCGCGCACAGTTCCTGAATTTGAAGCTGCATTGAAAGGTGTGGTGGCACATTATCCGGAAGACACTGTTTCCATCAGG
>Ga0190274_10000464_pt1 | contig 24673 bp, 23 predicted proteins | sample Popmic531T_FD_133002 | JGI IMG/M metagenome (GOLD analysis project Ga0190274, IMG submission 133002) | Populus adjacent soil microbial communities from riparian zone of Yellowstone River, Montana, USA - 531 T | ecosystem: Environmental > Terrestrial > Soil > Riparian zone | place: USA: Montana... | reverse complement strand
CGGCCATGCGTCTGCCATAGCTACAGTGAATGGATTTGCTCCTTACCTTTTTAATTGGGATTCTTCCAATGTCGTCATCCGGGCAAATTCGACTTACTCGAATACTGATACTTTAACCAATATATATCCGGGAGAGTATGTTGTTATTGTAAATGACAGTATGATTTGCCTTGTTTCAGATACTTTCGAAATTCCGCAGCCGATTGTACTTTCTGTTGATACAGTTATACATACTTCATGCATGGCATGTAACGATGGCTCCATCAGTTTCACTGCGGAGCCCAACCTTGTTGCAACACAGGTGGTTCCTAATTTAGGGACCCTGGTGGGAAACAGCTATATCGATCTGCCTCCGGGAGCATATTTTATTTGCGCCACTGATACCATGGGTTGTTCATCCTGCGATTCATTCATAGTATTACAGGACCCAACATTTATAAGCTTACTGAACGGAGAAAATACAATTCATGTTTTCCCCGTACCCGCTGATAAGCAACTGATCGTTCAACGGGAAAATCATAATACTGCTTTCACTGCAGTACTTTACAATATGACCGGCGAAAAAATCGTTGAGGAAGAACTGAAAAGTGAATACATTATATTTCAAACATCAAATCTCCCTGAAGGAATTTACATGTTAAAAATTTCATCAAAGGAAATTGAGGAGACCAGGAAAGTAGTGGTCTTACACCGGTGAGCTGACTAGAATCCAAATTGTCACGCAGAGGCGCAAAGTTCGCAGAGGCATGCAATATGTATTTCTCTGCGAACTCTGCGCCTCTGCGAGAAAATTGGTTTTTAAGAAGCGCTTTATAAATATTTCCCTTCGGAAAGAAAATTCCTGACGTAATCATCCACACCTTCTTCCAGGGAGTGAAAAGGGGTTGTGTAACCGGCAAGCACCAGCTTTTCCATGTTTGCTTCCGTGAAGTATTGGTATTTGTCGCGGATGTCGGCCGGGGTATCAATGAATTCAATCGCTTCCTTTCTACTCATGGCTTTGAAAACATTTTTCGCAAGATCGAGAAATGTGCGCGCTTTGCCTGAACCCAAATTGTAAATCCCGCTGCTCTCTGTTTTACGGTGATGCATAAGCCAGTAACAAACATTCACTACATCTTTTACATATACGAAATCACGCAATTGTTCTCCATCCCGGTATTCAGGATTGTGCGACCGGAACAATTTCATTTTACCTGATTTGTCTATTTGATTGTAGGCATGAAAAACGACAGAAGCCATGCGGCCTTTATGGAATTCATTCGGACCATACACATTGAAGAATTTCAATCCGGCCCAGAAGTAAGGACTCCGATCCTGCGCCAATGCCCATTTATCGAATTCATTTTTAGATATGCCATACGGATTCAACGGTTTTAAATTCTGTATGATATCATGATCATCGTTGTAGCCATTTTCTCCTGATCCATAGGTAGCTGCAGAGGAAGCATACACCATTGGCAGCCCGAATTCCACGCAGGCATTCCACACATCCTTTGAATATTGAACGTTCAGCTTTTCGAAAATGGAATAATCAAATTCAGTTGTATCGGTACGGGCGCCAATGTGAAAAACGATCTCTACAAAGCGGTGGTTCTGCTTCAGCCAGTCCATAAAATTTTCCCTGTCAACTCTTGAAGTAATTTTTTTTCCTTCCGTATTCTTATTCTTTTCATCAGAAGAAAAATCATCCACCAGGATAAGGTCATTAAAATTTTCATCGTTCAGCTTCCTCACCAAACAACTTCCTATAAATCCTGCAGCACCGGTAATAACAATCATATTAAAGATGAAAATCTTTGGTTTTAAAATTTGAAACTGACGGTGCTGCGAATATGGCAGCAGGCATATAGGAAACCATTCCTGCACTGATGCTTTTTTCAAATAGCGTATTGATTGCCTCTCTCCCTTTATCACCCAGATCAATTGAAAAATCATTCACATAAGTATCAATATGCTGCTGCATAACATGCGCTTCCATCTCCTGGGAATGTTGCTTCACATACGACCTGCTTGATGCAGGATTTGCAAATGCGAATTCAACGCTTCTCCTGACGATGCGGTCGATTTTTTCCTTGATCGCGGGATCAAAAATTTTTTTGACGACAATTCCTCCCAACGGAATCGGCTGACCTGTTTGTTTTTCCCAAAGTTCCCCGAGGTCATACAGCTTCCACAATCCTTTCTGTGCATAAGTAAACCTGTTTTCATGAATAATTACGCCTGCATCAACTCCCCCCGACAAAACAGCATTTTCAATTTCTGAAAAAACCATTTCAACTTTATTTTTTGCTTTTGGAAAAAACAGGGAAAAAAGAAAATTGGCAGTCGTATTTTTTCCCGGGATTGCGATTTTAATTTGGTGATTTTCGAAATCAACAGATTCATTTAAGGAAACTACAAGTGGACCAACGCCATTTCCCAAAGCTGCACCGGCATTCAGCAACTGGTACTTATCAGTCAAATGGGTAAATGCAGCAAAGCTGACTTTTGAAATGTCTAACAAACCGGATTCGGCATTCCTGTTCAGTGTTTCCACGTCTTCAAGTACTGCATCGAAAGTCAACCCTTCCGTATCTATTTTTCCGTGCACCATTGCATCGAACATAAAAGTATCGTTTGGACATGGTGAAAACCCCAAAGTAAAATGCGTTTGATGCAGTGAAGAAATCATTTGTTCCTGTTAGTGTTTGACTTTATCAATGAATCCGCGGACGGCATCTGAGAGATTTGCGAGCGCAAGATCCATTTTCCAGGCTTTGCGATTGCGCAATTCAACGCGGTTGGAAATTGCCCTGAGCTGTAGAAAAGGGATGTGCTCCATGGAGCAAACGTAAAAAAAAGCAGCGCCTTCCATCGTTTCAATGTCGGGATGATATTTTATAAAAGTATTGAGGATGCTTTCATTGTTTCCATGCACTTTATTTACAGTGATGGCCTTTACATTTTTAAGATACCGCAATGACTTGAATTTTTCCACGTGGTCATTCTTGATCTTCCCGTTCCAGAACGGAAAGCTGTCGCTGCTTTGCAACCTGAGGTCAAAAACAGACATGAACGTATCGCCATCTTCTGCGCCAAGGTCTGCAAATGAATCACTCACCACATTCACGACGTCACCGAGTGTTATCTCAGGCCTGAAGCTGCCCGCAACGCCGATATTGATCACAAGGTCATACTTCCTCGACGTCAGTCTTTTTGTCAATGAATATGCGGTGGCAGTCATTCCCACGCCGGTAACAAGAAAATCAACGCTAATGTTTAAAGCAGGAGCCTGGGAATAGTGGTTCCTGGTTGCAGCAATTTCAATCTCTGTGGCTGCAACAATAAGTATTCGCATACTGCAAATATAGAAGAATGATACTATTTCAAATTAATGCACTTGCCACTAATTGCACCAATTAACACCAATTTAAAACCTCCACCTATTTGCACGAATACATTAATTAAATAACCTTCTTTAGCGTCAAATAATTTAGTGCAATTCATAGCATCTAATATCTCTTAACCCTTTGTGTAATTAGTGCAATTCGTGGCTATTCTGCGCCAAAACCTTTCCCACATGCATTTGTTACATTTGCGGTTTAAACAAAAGAATGGTTTATATAACGAGAAAAGAGAATTTCAGCGCTGCACATAAACTCAGCCGCCCCGAATGGAGTGAAGAGGAAAACAAGGAGGTATTTGGCAAATGCGCCAACCCGAACTGGCATGGACACAACTACGATCTTACCGTAACCGTGAAAGGTGAAATAAATCCTCAGACAGGATTTGTTGCCAATCTCTCATTGATAGGGCAGATTCTTAAAACAAAGGTCATCGACAAGGTTGACCACAGGAATCTCAACTTGGATGTGGATTTCATGCAAGGCAAATTGCCGAGTACAGAGGTGCTTGCAATAGAAATCTGGAAGCAGGTTGAAAAAGAGATCAATGCATTGGGGTGTACACTTCATTGCGTAAAGATCCAGGAAACAGAAAAAAATTACGTTGAATACTTTGGATAAACACTTCTTATCATGAGTACATATAAAGACATGGCGGAACAGAATGAAATGGATGGCTACGCCAAAATCGATAAATACGATCTGGAACTGGTAGACAAAAATGCAAAGCTCTATTCTTCGATTATCACCAATCTTGGGGAAGATGTAAATCGGGAAGGCCTTGTAAAAACTCCCGAGCGTGTTTCGAAAGCCATGCAGTATCTCACACATGGCTATGACCAGAACCCGGCAGAAATACTTAAGTCGGCGATGTTCAAAGACGATTACCGTCAGATGGTAATTGTAAAAGACATAGAGATTTATTCACTCTGTGAACATCACCTGCTTCCATTTTTCGGGAAGGCGCATGTGGCATACATTCCGAATGGATGCATTGTCGGGTTAAGTAAAATCCCGCGTGTAGTAGATGCTTTTGCAAGACGACTGCAGGTACAGGAAAGATTGACGACAGAAATCCGCAACTGCATCCAGGAAACGCTGAACCCGCTGGGAGTGGCAGTGGTTGTGGAGGCAAAGCATTTATGCATGCTCATGCGCGGCATTCAGAAACAGAACTCTGTTGCAACTACTTCAGCATTTACAGGAGAATTTGAGAATGAAAAAACCCGTGCGGAATTTATCCGACTGATCTCTGCCAATCTTTCTTAATTATTACCTTTGGCAGGCGATTTGACAACCGCCGCACACAATTAAACTTCAAAAATGGATAACAATCAAAACTGGAATTTAAATCTCCGTAACCAACCGGGACTGGCTGCGCAACCTGTAACAAGGACGTTCTTCGCCAGCGTATTCATGTGGATGGGAATTGCACTCGGCATCAGCGCCGTTACTTCCTATGTTTTCGGGACAGATGCTTCCTACATGCAATACCTTGTAGATATGACAACAGGCGCGCCCACAGGCCTTGGATATTTTACCATGTTCGCACCCCTGGGACTGGTATTGCTGATGAGCTTTGGCGTAAGCAAGCTTTCATCTACGGCTATGATTTCTGTGTTCCTTATTTATTCTGTGTTGATGGGAATGAGCCTTAGCTTTATTTTCCTGTTATACACTACCGCTTCTATCTACGGTGTTTTCTTCGCAAGTGCTGCCATGTTTGGTATCATGGCTTTGCTTGGATACACTACTAAAACAGACCTGACTAAACTCGGAAGTATTCTGATCATGGCCCTGATAGGAATTGTCATCGCCGGATTGATCAACATGTTCCTGCGAAGCAGCGGGTTGAGTTATATCATAAGCTTTATCTCAGTGATCGTATTCACCGGTCTTACTGCATATGATGTTCAGAAGATAAAGGAAATCGGAACACAGGTAGAAAATGGAACTGAAGCCGCAGCAAAAATGAGCATCATGGGTGCACTCACCTTGTACCTTGACTTCATCAACCTGTTCCTTGCATTGCTAAGGTTATTCGGCAGCAGAAGAGACTAAAACAACCAATGTGCAAATGTGAAGATGTGAAGATGTGAAGTGGAACGACTGATTTGTAGATGCATATAACCGAATTGCCAAATGCCAACGGCTAATGGCCAACTACAAAGACCTCAGTGAAAATCATTGAGGTCTTTTTTTTTGCCATCGGAGAAATTATTTCCACCTTGCAAGTACTAAATACGAATGGATACGAATTTACAAATTGGAACTACTCAATCAGTCAATCAGTCAACCAATTAACCAATCAACCAAATGAAGGCATATATTTTTCCCGGACAAGGCTCACAATTCCCGGGAATGGGCAAAGAGCTCTATGAAAATTCACCTGGCGGAAAAGTCCTCTTTGAAAGAGCAAATGAATTACTTGGATTCCGGATTACTGATATCATGTTCAACGGCAGTGATGAAGATTTGAGGAAAACGAAAGTAACCCAGCCTGCCATATTTCTTCACAGCGTGATCCAGGCAATCGGAATGGGCGATGCCTTACAAGCCGACATGGTGGCTGGTCATTCCCTCGGAGAATTTTCAGCGCTGGTAGCAAATAAAACATTGTCGTTTGAAAACGCCCTGCTGTTAGTAAAGGAAAGGGCTGAAGCCATGCAGGCAGCCTGTGATTTGAATCCATCAACAATGGCGGCAGTACTGAACCTTGATGATTCAACGGTTGAAAAAATCTGTGCAGAAATTTCTGCAACGGGGGAAATTGTGGTTGCGGCGAATTACAATTGCCCGGGACAACTCGTTATCAGCGGGACAATCAATGGCGTAAATATCGCATGCGAAAGATTAAAGGAAGCGGGCGCAAAACGGGCATTGGTGTTGCCGGTTGGAGGTGCTTTCCATTCTCCGCTCATGGAACCTGCACGGGCACGGCTGGCGAAGGCAATTGAAAATACTCCTTTCTCTGTACCTACTTGTCCTGTTTACCAGAACGTGAATGCCAAACCCGTTACAGATCCTTCCGCTATAAAAGAAAACCTGATCGCACAGCTCACAGCTCCTGTACGATGGACACAAACGATTCAAAACATGATCACCGATGGAGCAACACAATTTGTAGAAGTTGGTCCGGGAAAAGTGTTACAAGGTCTTGTGAAGAAGATTAACAAGGAAATGGAAGCTGTCAGCGCGTAACGGCCAGTACCAGTACCAGTACCAGTACCAGTACCAGTACCAGTACCAGTACCAGTACCAGTACCAGTACCAGTACCAGTACCAGTAAGCTGTAGGGTTAGAATAAAAAAAATTAAATGGATAAGATATATAAGAAGGAAATTAATTTTAGGAAGGATGGTTTTGAAGATTTAAAAGCATATCAAAAGGCTTTTCAATTAGGCTTGGACATTATGGAAATAAGCAAATCATTTCCAAAAGAAGAAAAATATTCATTGACAGATCAGGTAAGGCGTAGTTCCAGATCAGTTTGTGCCAATATTGCGGAAGGATATAGAAAGAGAGTTTATCCCAAGTCCTTTTGTTCCAAGATTATTGATGCTGATGGCGAATGTTCAGAAACAATCGTTCACATTAAATTTGCGAAGTATGCTGAATATATATCGGAAGAAACTCTTCAATATTTTGAATCCGGCTATGAAGAAGTGGGGAGAATATTAAATTATATGTTTCATAATCCTGAAAAGTTCTCTGGTAATGAACCTTCAATTGTTTCAGAACCCTTCGAATGACTGACATTTCAATAGCAAACCATTCCTTTCGATTTACCCGACTGTTTCTACAGTTTCAGCTGGCTGCATACTGCCTACTGGTACTGGCGACTGATACTTGTAAATTATTTTCACTAATTTAAAAAACTCAACCCATTGCCTATTATTAATTCCATACTCAGCTGGTGGATGAAAAAGCGGATGCACCAGGTCGAGCTATTCATCAAGTATCCTTATGAAGTGCAGGAGGACACCAGGGCGAGGATGATCCAGTTTGCAAAAAATACGGAGTGGGGAAAGAAGTTTGATTATACGACTATCCGGTCGCTGAAGAATTTCAGGGAACGCGTTCCGGTGAGCAATTACGATACAGTAAAACCACTCATCAGCAGGGTCATGCATGGCGAGCAGAATGTACTCTGGCCAAGCGATATTAAATGGTTTGCCAAATCCTCAGGCACAACCTCCGACAAAAGCAAATTCATTCCTGTAAGCAATGAAGCGATGGAAGAATGTCATTTCAAAGGCGGAAAGGACTGCGTTTCATTTTACTGCAACAACAATCCTGATACAAAAATTTTTACCGGTAAAGCTCTTTTACTCGGCGGAAGTCACCAGATCAATACCTTCAGCAATGAATCCTTTTATGGTGACATTTCAGCGGTGCTCATGCAAAACCTTCCTTTCTGGATTCAGTTTCTCCGCACACCCGACCTTTCCATTGCATTGATGGACAACTGGGAGGATAAGATTGAAAAGCTGGCTGAAGCGACGATCAATGAAAATGTAACCAATATCAGCGGTGTACCTACGTGGACGGTGGTGCTTGCAAAAAAAGTCCTGGAGATGACAGGCAAAAACAACCTGCTTGAAATCTGGCCGAACCTTGAGCTGTTCATTCATGGAGCTGTAAGCTTTACACCTTACAGAGACCAGTTTACAAAACTCATCCCTTCGGAAAAAATGTACTACCTGGAAACATACAATGCATCGGAGGGATTTTTCGGAATCCAGGACCAGTCGCGGAGCAATGAAATGTTGCTGATGCTTGACTATGGCATTTACTATGAATTCATGCCGATGGAAGAGTACGGGAAAGACTTTCCGGAAACACTTTCTCTGGAACAAGTGCAGTTGAATAAAAATTATGCCCTTGTCATTTCCACCAACTCGGGATTGTGGCGCTATCTCATCGGGGATACGATCAGGTTTACTTCCCTCAATCCCTACAGGATCAAAATTACAGGGCGCACGAAACTTTTCATCAATGCTTTCGGAGAAGAAGTGATGATTGAGAACACTGACAATGCAGTAAAAATTGCCTGTGAAAAAACAGATGCTTTAATAAAAGATTATACCGTCGCGCCCGTTTATTTTTCAGAAAGTGAAAACGGCGCCCATGAATGGCTTGTGGAATTTGAGAAGGCTCCTGACAACCTGGATTACTTTATAGAAACACTTGACACAGCCCTGAAATCTCTTAACAGCGACTATGAAGCGAAACGATATAAAAACATGGCCCTCAGAAAACCTTTGCTCAAAGTGCTTCCGGAAAATACTTTTTACAACTGGATGAAAAAGAGAGGTAAACTCGGAGGCCAGCACAAGGTTCCGCGGCTGAGCAACGACAGAAAATTTGCTGAAGAGATTATCGCGATGCTGTTTCAGGCTGACAATCAAGTATAGACATGAAACCAAACAAAACATGCTTGTTTGAAGTTCTTTTCAATAATTCAATTTCAAGATTCCTGAAGATTGGTGCGTTGTTTTTTTTAATGATTGTATTTTTTTCTTTTGCTTCAGAAGAATTCCGGCTTATCAACAGCATTCCTTTCAAAAATGTGCAGATTACTACTGACAGGTTTGGGAATGCCTACGTCTACTCTGAAAACCAGCTGCTGCAGTACGATTCATTGGGCAGGCCGGTTGCTAACTATTCCGAACGGCATTCAGGATTTCTCACCTCAGTTGACGCTTCAAACCCGCTGAAGATCCTATTGTTTTACCGCGACTTTGCCCGCATTCAACTTCTCAACAAACAGCTTGCTGTTGCATCCACCATCGAGCTTAGAAATATTGACATCATGCAGCCGCTTGTCGTATGTCAATCAAGCCTCGATGGCTACTGGATTTTCGACCAGCGCGATTTCGCATTGAAGAAAATTGATGTCAACCTCCGTGTCCTCTTTCAAAGCAACGACATGAACCAGACACTCGGCTACCCCCTGGAGCCGGTGTCAATGATTGAATCGAATGACTATGTGTTTATGAATAACCCGGCTACCGGCATTCTCATGTTCGATAAGTACGGATCATACTATAAAACAATTCCTGTTTTTCCCGTTACTTCCTTCCAGGTAATTGACAAGGATCTGCTGTATGTAAAAAACAATAAGTTGTACCGTTATAATTTTTCCACCCTCAGCGACAATGAAGTAATAATTCCCCAACATGATTCTATTACCTGTGCGCGCTTCGAACAACATGAACTTTATTTATTAACAACGACCTCGCTGGATTTTTATTCTTATTAGATTCGTCCGCAGAAATACAATTCAACTTCTTCTTAACTTTAAACTCTAATAAGATTCCCAACTATGGCAATTAAAAGCGTCCGTAAAAAAGCTTCTCAAAAAGCAAGTGTAAAATCAAAAGTGCCTTCAAAGAAATTGAGGGTAGTTGTGAAATCGGAAAAGGAGAAATACATTCCTACCCGTAAACAGGTAAACCCGCTTCACATTGCCATTGCAGGAAATATCGGCGCAGGAAAAACAACCCTTACGAACCTTCTTTCGAAAAACATGAAATGGGAACCGCACTTTGAAGCGGTGGACGACAATCCATACCTCAATGATTTTTATGAGGACATGCAGCGCTGGAGCTTTAACCTTCAGATTTATTTCCTGAACGCGCGTTTCCAACAAGTGATGAAAATCCGCCAGAGCGGAAAGACCATTGTTCAGGACCGTACTATTTATGAGGATGCGCACATCTTTGCTCCCAACCTTCACAGCATGGGCCTGATGACGACCCGCGACTTTAATAATTACCAGTCGTTGTTTGAGCTTATGAATAAATTTATTTCGCCTCCTGACCTGATGATCTACCTGCGTGCATCTGTGCCTACGCTGGTGAACCAGATTCAGAAACGCGGACGCGATTATGAGAACACGATCCGCATTGATTACCTCAAACGCCTGAACGAACGTTACGAAGCATGGATTTCAACCTACGAAATGGGAAAGCTTCTCGTGATTGATATTGATCACATCAACTTTGCAGAGAATCCTGAGGATTTGGGGAGCATCATCAATAAAATCAATTCCCAGATCAACGGACTTTTTTAGAAACCAGTACCAGTACCAGTGCCAGTAGGCAGTAACAGACAGCGGCAGTGGCAAGCGGCTATCAATAGCTAATGACCGTTGGCTTTTGGCTGTAGACTGGAAACTGGAAACTTATACCTTCCTGCACTTCATCAGCGAATGATAACCGCCGATCTTATGTGACTCCTCCACTACTTCAAATCCAGCGCGATCAACGCATTTCATAAAAGCTTCTGAGGAATACATCTGGCTGTTACCATTGGCAATTGCCGTGAAATAAAGTGATGTCATCTGCAGGCAGAAGGCAGCCGATTCAAAGACCTGCTTATCCCAAAGCGTTTCCAGGATATAGATGTGACCATCCTTTGTTACTGCGTCCCTGCAGGAAGTAAGAATGGAAACAATTTCATCATCTGAAAAGCAATCCAGGAACTGGCTCATCCAAACGGTATCAAAACCCTCGGGGAATTTTTTAGTGCCTTCAAGAAGGTTGTTTTCAAAAAATGAAATCCTATGGCTCAATCCCATTTCCTTGATATTTTTCCTTGCCATATCCAACTGTCCGGGAAGATCCATGATTGTAACGTGCACATCAGGATCATGCTTTACACAATGAATGGCCCACTTGCCGGTATTGCCACCTATATCGAGAAGTTTTTTTGGCTTATCCTTAAAAAGAACTTTTGCTGCTGAGGGAAATGCATGGTCAGAATAATAATGATCGAAGCCAAACCAGCTGCGCTGCGCATGGACAGGGAGTTTTGATAATCCCTCATAAACAGTTTTCCAGTTTCCAAACACTTTAAGTCCTTCCGGTTTGCCATTGACAATTGATTCTTCCAAACTGAAGAGACCCTGGTAACAGATATCATGGGCGAAATTCATGTTCACCTTTGTCATGGGGTCACTTAGTATAAAGAAACCCGTCTTGCTCAGGCGGAATTTTTCATTATCCCACAACAGCAACCCGATCCCCAGACCGGCTTCCATAAGAACACGGGCACCATAGTGGCTCAGTTTGCATTTTTCCTCCACTTCTTCAATGGTAACTGATTCTGGTTTCCTGCTTTCTATGTATTCGAGTATTCCGAGATCCCGTAAAGCACGTGAAGCCTGGAAAACAAATGGAGCATAAGCAATCCACTGTGCCTTTTCTTTTGCTTCGAGTGCGGAACTATCGTCTTTGTAAAATAGGTTCATAAGTGCACAAACCTACATGATTTTTTTGATAAGGATTTGTCACTCGACGATAAATTTCCCATTCATTTTCTGATAATGTCCGGGATAGGTACATATGAAATCATAGCTGCCCTTAGGCGGAGCAGGAAAAGAGATTTCTGTTTTTTCTTTAGGCTGTACCAGGTTCGTTGCAACCAGCACTTGCCGCATCTTCGGAACATAATTCATATCCAAACCTGCCTTCAGCCCCTCAGGACCAACCTTATCAGCAGTGCCTTCTTCGATGAGCACGAAGTTGTGAACCATAGAAGGATCAGTACCTTCATTCATAAGCGTAAGGTGAATAGTGCTTCCCTCCTTCACGCGAATTTCCTTGTGGTCATAACTCATGTCAGCCATGGTATTGCCCTGGGCCTTGAGGACAAATTCCATAACAGCTGCATCGGGATTTATTTTTGTAGGATCGTAGGCGGGCTCTTCCTTCATCAGGTCAGAACCTGAAGATGGCGGGGTTTCTTCCGGCTTTGTTTCTTTACTGCCTCCGCATGACGACAATGCAAACACCACTGCACAATAAATTACGATGGAATGTTTTTTCATGATGATTGAGTTTGAATTAAAGAGAATAAAGGTAACTAATATCAATATGCCGGGAAGCCTCTATATAAATGAACGATGAGAATAATTTAAGTAATATTGAAGCCGATTTTAAAAGCATGGTTTCAATAGGAGATCGATATCTACAACTCGAAGACATAATTGCAATCGTTGAACAGGAACGTACAGTTGAGTTACATGACACAGCTACACGAAAGGTTTACCAGAGCTATTATTTCTTAAAAGAATTCATCAAGGAAAAGCTGATCTATGGTATTAATACCGGCTTCGGCCCCATGGCCCGTTACCGTATCAATGCTGAAGACCAGGTGGACTTGCAATACAACCTGATCCGCAGTCATTGCAGTGGAAGCGGAGCTACGATTGATCCATTATACGTGAAGGCCACGCTGATTGCACGGCTGAACACGCTGCTTCTCGGTTATTCCGGCATTCATCCTGACGCCGTATTGCTATTGAAGGAGATGATCAACAGGAATATCCTGCCGGTGATCTATGAGCATGGAGGACTTGGCGCCAGTGGTGATCTTGTTCAACTGGCGCATGTTGCATTGGCGATGATCGGCGAAGGAAATGTTGGTTACCAGGGAAAAATCATCCCTGCGAAAGAAGCTTTGGCGAAGGAGAAAATAACGCCGCTGGGCATTTACATCAGGGAAGGTCTTGCATTGATGAACGGGACTTCAGCCATGTGCGGAATAGGCGCATTAAACATCAGTGAAGCGAAAAACCTGATGCACTGGTCGGTGCTCATTTCATCCATGATCGTTGAACTTGTTGAAAGCTACGATGATCATTATTCATCTGAACTGAACAATGTAAAGCATCATGAAGGACAGCGCCAGGTGGCGGCAATGATGCGCAGGTTTCTTTCTGACAGCAAAATGGTGAAGAGCCGTGAAGAACATCTTTATAACAGGAAGGTGAGTGAGAATGTACTCAAGGAGAAGGTGCAGGAATATTATTCAATTCGCTGTGTGCCTCAAATCCTTGGACCTGTTTACGATACAATTGCTACAGCTGAAAAGGTGGTGATGGATGAGATCAATTCCGTGAACGACAATCCGATCATTGATTACGAAAATAAAAATGTTTTCCATGGCGGTAATTTCCATGGAGATTATGTGGCATTGGAAATGGACAAATTGAAAATTGCCATCGTAAAACTTTCCATGTTATGTGAGCGGCAGTTGAATTTTTTAATGAATGACCACCTGAACGGAAAACTTCCACCATTTACAAACCTTGGAAAACTCGGGCTGAATATCGGCATGCAGGGAACCCAATTTACAGCCACTTCAACAGTAGCTGAGAACCAGATGCTTTCAACCCCGATGTATGTTCACAGCATTCCGAGCAACAACGACAACCAGGACATTGTGAGCATGGGTTCGAATGCCGCACTGATGACTGCCAGGGTAATCAGGAATTCATTTGAAGTGATGTCGATAGAACTCATATCACTGGTGCAGGCCATAGATTATCTCGGCATTTCAGAAAAACTTTCCTCTGCTTCACAAAAAGTATATGCAGAAGTGAGGAAGCTGGTGCCAATGTTCCAGGACGACAGCATTATGTATGAGCGGATAAGAAAAGTCGGAGATTTTTTAAAATCTAATAAAGATTTTGGCGCAGTAAAATCGTAACTGAAATGAAAACAGCACTCGTCACCGGGGGTTCCAGGGGAATCGGCAAGGCCATTTGCCTTAAGCTTGCAGAGCAGGGTTATCATGTATTGATCAATTACCAGGCGAACACACAGGCGGCAGAAGAAACACTTGAAGAGGTAAAAAGCAAAGGCAGCAGCGGGGAAATCCTCATGTTTGATGTATCAGATGAAAACAAGGTGCAGGAAGTACTTGGCGGCTGGATCGAATATCATAAGGATACTCCCATTGAAATCCTGGTGAACAATGCGGGAATAAAAAATGATACATTGTTGATGTGGATGACAACAAAACAATGGAAAGATGTGTTGAATATAAGTGTAGACGGTTTTTTCAACGTTACCAAACTGGTGGTACAAGGCATGCTCGTAAAAAAATACGGGAGAATCGTGAACGTTGTATCTTTGTCGGGGCTTAAAGGAATGCCGGGCCAGGCAAATTATTCAGCTGCGAAGGCCGCAGTGATAGGTGCAACAAAAGCATTGGCCCAGGAAGTAGGCAGAAGAAATATCACTGTGAATGCTGTAGCACCCGGGTTTATCAGGACGGACATGACAAAGGAAATTGACGAGAAGAGTTTTAAGGCTTTAATTCCTGTTGCGCGTTTTGGAAATCCCGAAGAAGTTGCTGAAGCAGTGTGTTTCCTTGCATCCGAAAAAGCCTCGTACATCACAGGTGCTGTATTGAATGTGAACGGAGGTCTTTATACCTGAGAAAAAAAATGAACAGAGTCGTAATAACGGGCATGGGCGTTTATTCATGCCTGGGAAAAAATTTAGATCAAGTCAGGGATTCGCTTTATGCGGGGAAGTCTGGTATTGGCTATGACCAGTCGAGAAAGGATTTTGGTTTCCGTTCCGGCCTTACAGGTATTCTTGAAAAGCCGCAATTAAAAGGAAAGCTCGACCGCAGGCTTCGCATTGGTTTAGCTGAAGAAGGCGAATATGCATACCTGTCGACCCTTGAAGCGCTGGAAAATGCAAAGCTCGACACAGCATATCTTGATTCACATGAGGCAGGAATCATCTTTGGAAACGACAGCTCTGCGCTGGCTGTGATCGAAGCGACAGACATTATCAGGGCGAAAAAAGATACCACGCTAGTCGGATCCGGTTCAATTTTTCAGAGCATGAACTCTACTGTAAACATGAACCTGGCCACCATCTTCAAGCTGAAGGGAATCAACTTCACCGTGAGTGCTGCATGCGCCAGTGGTTCACATGCTGCCGGTTTAGGATATTTATTTATCAAGGAGGGATACCAGGACATGGTAATTTGTGGCGGAGCACAGGAAGTGAACATGTATTCAATGGGTAGCTTTGACGGACTCAGTGCATTTTCAATCCGTGAGAACGAGCCTACAAAAGCATCGCGACCTTTCGACAAATCCCGCGACGGACTTATTCCAAGCGGAGGTGCAGCTACGATTGTTTTGGAAAGTCTTGAAAGCGCCCAAAAACGCGGCGCCAATATTTTAGGTGAAGTGATCGGTTATGGTTTTTCATCGAATGGCGATCACATCTCCAATCCGAATGTCGATGGTCCTTACCGTTCGCTCATGCGTGCATTGAGCCAGGCAGGAATTAATATTTCTGCAATTGATTATATCAATGCACATGCTACCTCTACTCCAAACGGAGATATGTTTGAGGCCCGTGCCATACACAAAATGTGCGGTGATTTGAAACCACTGGTGAGTTCCACCAAATCAATGACGGGACATGAATGCTGGATGGCAGGCGCCAGTGAAATCGTTTACTCATTATTGATGATGCGTGATTCTTTTGTTGCACCAAATATCAACTTTGAAACGCCTGATGAAGATTCAGCCAAGCTGAACATTACCGCAAAAACTGTTGAAAAGAACATTGACGTTTTTCTTTCCAATTCCTTCGGGTTTGGAGGAACCAACTCCACCATTATCATAAAGAAATTCGCTGACTAATATCAGCCACTAATTGCTCGAAATTCGTAGCGTGACTTTCCTTTGCTCATTGCGGGATTTCTATATCTTTGCCGCCCTACTAAACAAAAAAATTGAATGTCAGCTATTACAACTGATGAGATCATTTCAAAGGTTAACGCCTTCCTCGTGGATGAATTTGAGGTTGAGCCTCAATCAATTACGCCCGATGCAAACCTTAAAGAAACGCTGAATCTTGACAGCCTGGATTATGTTGACTTGGTCGTAGTAATCGAGAGCAATTTCGGTTTTAAGGTAAAAGGCGAAGATTTCGTCAATATTAAAACTTTCCAGGACTTTTACGACTATATCAATTCCAAAATAGCGGCAAACTGATTCCTCATGCCTTCATGGAAAGGTAAATCCAAAGGTGGACTTTTCGGTTACCAGATATTTGTTTTCATCTTAAAACTGCATGGACTGCCGCTGGCTTATTTCATCCTGCGGTTCGTAGCTTCTTACTACTTCTTCTTTTCTTTTAAGACATTCAGGTCGTCCTGGCATTTCTACAGGAAGATGTTGCATTTCAGATTTTTCAAAAGCATTGCATCCATCTATAAAAGCTATTACAACCTGGGTGTTTCTATGCTTGACAAGGTCGCCTCGATGGCAGGAATAAAAACCAATTTCACCTTTGACTTTGAAGGGGAACATTACCTCCACGAAATGGCCGATGCCGGTCGCGGGGGTGTGCTCATCAGCGGTCATCTCGGAAACTGGGATATTGCCGGGAATATGTTGAAACGGATTCGGTCGAAAATCAATATTGTACTTTTTGAAGGCGAAGCAGAACGCGTCACTCAATTCCTGGATAAATTTACCGGCGCTCCACCCTATCACATCATTTCCATTAAGCAGGACATGTCGCACATTTTCCAGATATCATCAGCACTTCAACGCAATGAATTTATCTGCATTCACGGGGATCGCTTTACCGAAGGCACGAAAACTTTTGAAGCAACTTTTCTGGGAGAAAAAGCTTTATTCCCTGCAGGCGTTTTCCAGATCGCGCACAAGCTGAAAACTCCATACACTTTTGTTTATTCCCTCAAAGAAAATAAAAAGCACTACCATTTTTCAGCAACAAAGCCGGGGATAAGCACTGTTGGTCCGGAAGAAATTCTGAAAGAATATGTTTCTACGCTGGAAGAAAAAGTTAAACAGTATCCTGAACAATGGTTCAACTTTTATAATTTTTGGGAAGAAGGAAGAAATAGGAAATAGGGAATGGGGAATGGGAAATGGGAAATGGGGAATAGAGAATGGGGAATGGGAATTTGACTTCACATTTATTCAATGATGATTTTCTTTCTCAACACACCACTTTTCCCTTCTGCAAAAAGAAAATAAATTCCAGTTGATGCTTTTCTCAAGTCAACCGGAATAGTTCCACCGGTGTTATTCAGGATAGCCTCGAACACTATTTCTCCAAGACTGTTTGCAACAATTAATTTCGAACCGATAAAAGTTTCGGAATAGGAAATTGTGAATGCACCATCATGCGATGGATTTGGAAACACATTTAATTCAGAAACCTCCTGTAAAACATCTGAAGTTATTTCTTCTGATGACCGTGCAGCAACAGCGCCTGTCGTGAATACTGAAACAGGTGAAGTAATTGTGTTCACCCCATCGCTCACCGTAGTGTACCACTGGTAACATGTATTTGCAAGAAGGCCTGTGAATGGCAAGGAAGAAGTTGTACCTGAAACAACATTGGAATTTGTTCCTGCAAGTGTATAATTTGCTGCACCGGGATTCATATTATAGTTGATCGTAAACTGGCTGTTGGCATCCGTTTCATATTGGTTTAACCACGGTGAAAATGTTTTCACTGATATGGTATTGTTTGCCGGCGAGAACTTCATGATGCGCATCCAGCCATTGCCGCCATTTGTCCGGGCCTGGTAATCACTCAGCAGGATTGTAATCACATTGTTCTGGTAAACATCCGTTCTCTTTGCTTCCTCATCCTGGTGACCGCATAGCATCAGGAAAACATTCGGATGTGTTTTAGCCATGTTGTAAACGACATTTCCCTGCGTTCCCCATGTGCTGTCGGCATTGATGAAATAATGACTGCCCAGAATTGCCTTGCGGTTGCTGTGCACATTCAGGAGGTTGTCGGCCCATGAAAGCACCGCCTGGTCTTGCGTTGGAGAGTATTCAAAATTGATGACGATGAAATCCATTCCACCGGCAGTGAAAAGGCAATAGTTATTGTCATTGTTTGTACCGTAATGCCCGCCATAATAAGGACGGCCTGTAAACCTTGAACTGCCGAAGTATTGGTTGAAATAATTGGTGGTGCCGTTCGGGTTTCCGACCGGTGACTGGTCATGGTTTCCAACGTTCATTCCAAAAGGAATTCCGTACGTAAGCTGGGTTGTAACAGGATTTTCTATGATCTTAACCGAAGTGTCAGCGCGCTTCCATTCATTCACATACGTATCTCCATTCTGAACACAATCCCCCACTCCTTCAACGAAAACAATATTGTCAGAAACCAAATGGCTCACGATCCAATTCATCTGCGCTTTATACATCTCATTGGTTCCGCCGTACATGAGCCCCGTATAATATTGTGTATCCGGAATTACGATAACAGTAAAATCCGCTGCAGGCGCAGGCGGACAAGGTCGGGCATAATAAGCCACCGTCATGGCATTTGCTTCGGGATCACTTACCGACACATTGAGTGATGTATTTCTCGGAACATTCGTCGCATTATTCAAAGGTGAAATAACGACTGGCTGGGATGGTGGATTATTTACTACAGGAGCCGACATCGGTGCGCCTGCATTCCAGAACCAGTCTGAGTTTTTTATTGTTCCATTCAATGCACTGCCGGCGCTGTCTCTTGCTACGGTTCCGCACTTTTCATTCAGTCCCCAACGCGCAACAAGTCCTGCCTGCGGAGCATTGATCTGCTGGGACATTCCAGCCTGTATCAGCGCCTGTGAACGCGCACTATTCCAGATCCGGGTTTCATCAATAGATCCTTTGAAGTAACCTGCAGGAGAACCACTGGAATTAAGCGCTGTCCCGATACCTGCATGCTGGATGCTGGCACTCTGCGGAGTCCTGTTTACTGTGATAGAGTTTTCAAGAATCCCGTTCAGGAAAATTTTAAAAACACTTCCATCATAAGTAAGGGCTGCATGATGCCATGTATTGGATGAAATAACAGTTGTTCCATAGATCGGATGATTCAATCCCGGTGAAGCGCTTCCAGTTCCTTCTTCAAAGTCAGCAGCTAGTTTCCCCGTAGTAGCATCAATGCCCAGGAAATAATTACAGTCTTTTGTATTCCCATCTGTTTCAGATCTTCCTTTTGTAACCAGCGGGACTGCATTTACACCACCGGTGCCGGAACTCGCAGCTGTGCCTGTTCCTTCTTTCCTGAACCATGTTTCAACTGTGAACTGCGACAATCCAAGTGCAGCAACACTTCCGAATGTTACATAAGCATTTGTTCCACCGAAATAGAGTGATGCATTTGAAGCAATGGGTGTAAAAGTTGTGCCTGTAATCCACAAAGGCCCATTGGTCAATGTACCATTCACTGAAGTTGCAGTTCCAGTATTCGCAGTTGTCGTTCCGCTGCCTTCGTTGAGTCCCCAATGACCGATAAGTCCTGATGCAGTATTGATCTGTAAAAGCATGTTGGTTTGAATGGATGCCTGTGATTTAGCCGAATTCCAAATCCTCACTTCATCTATTCCTCCTGCAAAGTAACCATCAGCGGTACCTGTCGAGTTCATTGCCGTTCCGATTGCTGAATACTGAATGCTCAGTGATTGCGGCAGTCTGCCTACTGCAAGCGATTTTTCAAGCACACCGTTGAGATACAACTTCCATGTACTTCCATCGTAAGTTGCAGCAGCATGATACCAAACGTTATTGCAGATTGGAGTGATGCCTTTTACGGGATGATTCAGTCCCGGACTGGCTTGCCCTGTTCCTTCTTCAAAGTCGGCAGCGATTACATTTGTTGACGCATCTATTCCAAGAAAATAATTGCAGTCTTTTGTGTTCCCATCTGCCTCCCCGCGCCCTTTTGTGACAAGTGGAATTGCAGTAAGTCCGCCCGTTCCTGTGCTTGTACTGATACCTGTACCGGTTCTGCGAAACCAGGTCTCTATAGTAAAGCTTGATGCACGGAGTCCTGATGCTGACCCGAAAGTGATATAATCATTTGTCCCGTCAAAACTGACGCCCTTCTGTGCATGTAATGTTGTGATCCCTGAGACTGCAATCGCAAAAGCAATGATCAGTTGACCGGCCTTGGTTTTCATGTTGATGTTGATTTTTTCCACCCGTTCCTGGGAGACATCAAAAATAGTAATGGCATTAACATCTGCAAACAATTCGTGATGGTAAAAGCTAAATTCCTTTGAATTAGTGAAATTAGTGGCTGGCATAATCCGAAATTGTAAATTTAACCCCAAGCATTTTTATATGATGATCGTTGATAAAACCGAATTGGAAAAACTTCTTCCGCAAAAGGAACCATTTGTTATGGTTGATTGCCTTTTTGAGTGCAGTGAAAAATATGTTCGCACAGGATTCACTCCGGGTGCGGGTAATATTTTTTCTGATGGCAGATATTTTACTGAACCGGGCCTGATCGAAAATATGGCGCAGAGTGCTGCAGCAGGGACTGGATACTTTTACAGTCTTCAAAATAAACCGGCTCCTGTAGGCTACATCGGAGCAATAAAAGATTTTATTTTATCAAAGCTTCCGCAAATCAATGATTCTCTCGAAACTGAAATAAAAGTTGTCGCAGAGGTTATGAATGCTACAGTGGTTAAGGCAACCGTTTCCTGTAAGGAAGAGGAAATTGCTTCCTGTGAAATGAAAATATTTCTTCTAGAAGGAGTGAAGTGACTAATAGGTAGTGGTACAGTTTCAAGATTAGCTTGTTTCGACTCCGCTCAACAAGCGGAATTCTGTAACGAAAGGAGTTGACTGAGCGGAGTCGAAGTCAGTGAAAATGACATGCAATATCAAACTGTACCACTACCGACTAAAAAGGAGTTGAAGGTATTCAGGATTTTTATTTTAATTTCGTCCAACTAAAACCCCGTACAGATGAATAAATATTTACTCATAATTTCAATTTTCTTTTCATTTACAATCAACCAGACTTATGCGCAGCCTGCAGATGCTGAAGTGTCAACATTTGCATCACCCGCTGTTCCGTCTTTTTGTCCCACCACGCTGCCTGTCACCATCAATATCTATAACAATGACCTCATTGACATCACTGAGTTGACTCTCAACTGGACAATAAATACAGTTCCTCAGTTGCCTGTTACCTGGACCGGGTTATTACCTGCAGGAGATATCGCTGCTATAGTTCTTGAACCGGCATATGATTTCATAGGTGCAACCAATTATGATATTCAAGTTACCATTCAGACTGTGAATACATTGCCTGATCCAAATACTGCCAATGATGTGGGTATGTCATCCTTCTGGGCGTATGAAGTGTTTGTGCCATTCTTTTATTGGGATGGATGTTCGCTGGACTGCCTGAATAAATCCGATTACCTTTCAATCCAGTGGTACAAGGACGGTTCACCTGATCCCAATGCACCAGATTCCGGAATCTATACTCCCAACCAACCGGGCTCATACACATTGGTCGCACTCTCATTTGATTCATGTGACGTTGTGGCAGACACTTCCATTTTTGTAAATCCTCCCACTTACGACATTACTGCATTGGGCTTTACCGAATTCTGCGACGGAGATTCTGTGGGATTGGTTTTCTCTGCCAGCGAAGCTGTCAACTTTACATGGAATACAGGAAGTTCACTTGATACAATTTATGCCGGCACTGATGGATGGTACGCTGTTACCGGCACCACTGTTCTCAATGGATGTCCTGTTGTTGACAGCATCCATGTGATCGTTCACCTCCCTATTGTTTCCATTTCTGACATGAACGACACACTCGTTTCAACCTACAGCGGATTACACCAGTGGTATCTTGACGGCAACCCGATCGCAGGCGCCCACGATTCAACCTATGTGCCGACGCAATCTGGTATATATTATTGTGTTGTCACAGATGTTTATGGTTGTACAGGAACTTCCAATTCTATCAACTGGATTTTCCCCGGAATTGCAATTCCTATATCTACGACTGACATTATGATGTATCCGAATCCTGCCAGGGATGTGATCAATATTAAATTCAATTCACCGAATGAATACCTGCTGCTTGAGATTTATGACATATCGGGCCGACTCGTTCAAAGCGAAGAAATAACCGGCGACAAAACCATCAACATCTCATCTCTTGAAGAAGGAGTTTATAATTGCGTGTTCAAAGGGGAAGGAAAAATGTTTTCGCAAAAACTTGTAAAAACATTCTAATCTAAAACGCGAACTTCGACTTCGCTCAGTCCGCGGCATTTTACTAATTGCTTCGGAGGCTGTTCTACTGCATACTGGTACTGTTTACTGCTACTGGCTGTTCAACCCAGTCTCCGTTTTCTTTTATCAATGCAATGAGTTCATCGACTGCCTGGTGAGTAGGTACACTTTTCTTCACTACTTCTTTTCCTTTATAAAGCGTGATTTTCCCGGGACCGGAACCGACATAGCCATAATCAGCGTCTGCCATTTCGCCGGGTCCATTTACAATGCAGCCCATGATGCCGATTTTAATTCCCTTCAGGTGATCTGTACGCGACCTGATCTTTGCTGTCGTCTCCTGCAAATCAAAAAGCGTTCTGCCGCAGCTTGGACAGCTGATGTATTCCGTTTTTGAAATGCGCATTCTTGCCGCCTGCAAAATTCCGAAAGACAAACTGTTCAACTGCTTTGGATTGCCTCCTGATGAAATCCAGACGCCATCTCCAAAACCATCGATCAGCAATCCTCCAATATCAGTTGCTGAATGCAGCATCAGCTCATCGGCATTTAGCTCCGCATATTTTCTTGATATGATCACAGGCGACGAAATGTTTTTTCTGAAGAGCTCCAGGAACATCCTCCGGTGCTCTGCCATGCCATGGGCATTGCTGGTTTCGAAAACAAGTGCAACAGGAAAATCAGCCAGAGAATTTTCATCCAGCTTTTCGATAACCTCATCTGATGTCACCTTCACAAAATTCAATGCAGTAGATTTTCTTTCTGAAGATAGAAATTCCGCAAGGGTAAACAATGGATAGCTCCGGGCTTTGCCTTCAAATAATTTCCATCTGCCATGATTGTAAATTAATCCCAGCGTGCCGGGAATATCAAAATCAACCTTCTTGTCTCCAACAAAAAGATAGTCGCAGGCCTGGTCGGCGATATTCCATTTGTCGAGCTGCACGGAATAATTGTAACCGAAAGGATACAATGATGCGTGGGTAATTTCCTTCTTTTCATCGAGGCTTCCGACGACGCGCGGAACCTGTTGTCCACCAATATTCAATATTTCAGTTGTCCTCCTTCTCGAATGTTCAATGGGAGAATAATGACGGAATGCATCATCAATGTTGATGGCGGGAATGGAATCTTGGTGCGCAACTCTTTTTTCATAACGGTTCACAAGCTCTCTTGCAACAGGTATTTCAAATTCGGGATCTTCGGTGAGTGAAACGCGCACTGTATCACCAAGGCCGTCTTCTAAAAGTGTTCCGATGCCTGTCGCAGATTTGATTCTTCCATCCTCCCCTTCCCCGGCTTCAGTCACACCCAAATGCAGCGGGTAATTCATTCCTTCTGCTTTCATTTTCATCACCAGCAACCGGTATGCCTGCACCATCACCTGTGTATTGCTGGACTTCATTGAGAGGACGATGTTGAAATAATTTTCGCTTTCACAAATGCGAAGGAATTCCAATGCCGACTCAACCATTCCCAATGGCGAATCACCGTAACGGCTCATGATCCTGTCGCTGAGTGAACCATGATTTGTTCCGATGCGCATGGCAGTTCCGTACTCCTTACAAATTTTTATCAATGGAATAAACCGCGAACGGATCCTTTCCAGTTCCAGGTCATAAGAGGCATCTGTATAATCGATCGTTTCAAATTTTTTCCTGTCGGCATAATTGCCGGGGTTTACGCGCACCTTTTCAACAATGCGCGCAGCAGTTTCAGCGGCATTCGGAGTAAAATGAATATCGGCACAGATTGGCTGGTGAAAGCCCTGCTTACTCAATTCACTTTTGATGACAGCAAGATTCTTGGCTTCGTTGATGCTTGGTGCTGTGATCCGCACGAGCTCGCAACCTGCATTGATCATCCGGATGGATTGTGCTACCGTGGCTTGTGTGTCCATGGTGTCAGTAGTCGTCATGCTTTGCAGCCTGATGGGATTGCTACCCCCAATGCCAAGGTCACCGGCTTTTATTTCCCTTGTCTGAAAACGGGAATAAGCGGTTAAACTGTTGCAATAAAGAATAGGTTCTTTGGGCTCTACCATTCAGGGCGCAAAGATATGGAGAAGCATCTCAAAAACCATTTTTCTCGCAGTGGCGCAGATTCCGCAGAGAAAAAACCTATAAAAATTTAAAACAACCTGGCGAGCTTGGCGGCTTTGCGCGACATCTTTTTTTGAAATGACTTTAAATCACCGCCTGAAAAATTTCTTCACTACTAAACCGCCGTCACGGTCTTTCACTTCAACGAAATAAATTCCTGCAACGAGGGATTCTACGCTGAAGCTTATAATGGCTTCCCCGAACCGAAAAATTTCCTGCCCAAGAATGTCCAAAACCCTTACTTGTTCAACTTTTTCAGGATGTGCGATTCGCATGTAGATATGGCCGGCAGAAGGATTGGGATACAGTTG
>Ga0190274_10000463_pt1 | contig 24686 bp, 28 predicted proteins | sample Popmic531T_FD_133002 | JGI IMG/M metagenome (GOLD analysis project Ga0190274, IMG submission 133002) | Populus adjacent soil microbial communities from riparian zone of Yellowstone River, Montana, USA - 531 T | ecosystem: Environmental > Terrestrial > Soil > Riparian zone | place: USA: Montana... | reverse complement strand
TGCCGGAGGCCTCGTTAAACCCCGGCACCAACCAATACGTGCGGACCATGAGTTCGCCCTCGCCGCTTAGCTAGAAACTAAGCGCTGTGAGAGTCGGTCCTACCTCGCCCGCAGGTAGGGCAGCCGGCTTCAAAATGCGGGCTCACCCCGGCGGATCGCCCCGTCTTCCAGGGGAAATTTCAGAGGGCTGTGTCTCCCGTAGTGCCCGCCGGCGCGGACCCCGGGAGACGAGAACAAAGCGCCGGCTATACCTGTAGACGCCTTCGCGCCGCGGCCGCGGATCCGAGTTCGAATCTCGGCGCCTCCATCGACATTCAAGGTCGGCCCTCCCATAGGGCCGACCTTGAACTGCCTGGAGCCGCTCAGGCCGCGGCGTCGCCCTCGCCGTTGAGGAGGCTTTCGTACTGGAGCTGCACGCTCGACCGCAGGGGAGCGCTCTTGCCGGTGAGGGCCATTCCGGCGCGCTCGTAGAGCCCGCGGGCGGGGATGTTCTCCCGGGCGGTCCAGACGTCGACCCGCTGGCAGCCCAGCGAGCGCGCGAGGTCAAGGACATGAAGGATCAGGGGGAGCCCGACTCCGGTGCGTTGCGCGGCGGGACGCACGAACACCATTGAGATGTGCAGAAGCGCTGGATCGGGCTCGCCCGCGCCGCCGTCGAACCGTCCCGGCTCGGCCAGCGCCATGCCTTCGATGCCTGGGCACAACGCCACCAACGGCAGGGCGTCTGAGGCTGAGAGTTTCGCGCGGATGCGAGCGGTGCGCTCCGGCCCGTGCGGGGCACCGCGGGCGATGTTCGCCTCGCGCCAGACGCCGACCGCGGCATCGAGCTCATGGGGACGCATGCTCCGGACGTTCACCGGCGGATCGTACGCTCAGCTGTCGAGCTCTAATCGACCACCTGTCCCTCCCGGGGCAGGTGGCTCGCGAGCCAGGCCAACACTCCCGTGGCATCCTCGTCCGGGGGGAAGACGGGATAGAAGGCCTTGACGATCGTCCCAGCTTCGGCGACGACGGTCAGCCGCCGGTAGAGGGTCATTCCGCCCGCCTCGAAGGTCGGCAGGCCGAGCGCCCTGGCGAGCTCGAGGTCGGCGTCGCTGAACAGCGGGAAGAGGATGTGCTCGCGCTGGGAGAACTCGAGCTGTTCGGTTGGGCTCTGGGCGCTGAGGCCGGCCACGGCGGTGCCGAGGCGCTCGAACTCGGCGAGGCTGTCGCGGTAGGCGCAGCTCTGCGGGGTGCAGCCGCGGGCGCCGGGGATGTCGTTCCAGCCGTCCGGCAGGGCTACGCCGGGCGTGCCGGTCCGCGGATAGACGTAGAGGACGAGGCGTTCCCGCGCCAGCTCCGCGAGGTCGGTGGTCCCGCCAAGCGTCGACGGCAGCGAGACCGAGGGGATCGCCAGGCCGGGAAGCCCGTCGGCGGCCCCGTCGTCCTGTGGGACGGGAAGGTCAGCGGGCAGCGAGGTGTAGTCCTTGCTCACCGTCAGATCGTAGGCTGTTTATGTGGAGCGCTACGTGGCCTTTCTGCGCGGCATGAACCTCGGCAAGCGGCGGATCAAGAACGACGAGCTGCGGGCCGAGTTCGAGGCCCTCGGCTTCGAGGACGTCGCCACCTTCCGGGCCAGCGGCAACGTGATCTTCGGCGGCGCCGAGAAGAGCGAGAGCGCGCTGACGAAGAAGATCGAGCGCGGTCTCGGCGACGCGCTCGGCTACGAAGTGCCGGTCTTCGTGCGCAGCTGTGCCGAGGTCGCGGCGATCGCCGCGCAGGAGCCGTTCGACGCCAGGGCCGTCGAGGCATCGAAGGGCAAGCTCCAGGTGACGATGCTGGCCAGGAAGCCGGCGGCGGCAGCGCGCAGGAAAGTGCTGGCCCTGGCCACCGATGAGGATTTGCTGGCGATCGAGGAGCGCGAGTTGTTCTGGCTCCCCGGCGGCGGCACGATCGAGTCCGAGCTCGACCTCAAGGCGATTGAGAAGGCCCTGGGCAAGGGCACGCAGCGCACCATGGGCACGATCGAGCAGATCGCCGCCAAGGTTGAAGCGTTGTAGGGCCGATAGGCCCCAGAAGTCTTCAGTCAGTGCTGGCGGTGTCCGAGCGAGGGAGGGCGGCGATCTCGATCTCGCGGCTGACGGCGCCGATCTCACCGGGGAGCTCGGCCAGCTGCACGTTGGCGACGAACTCCAGGTCCTGGCCCAGTGGGCGGAAGAAGTTGTCGTAGTGGGTGGGGACGACCGCGCGGGGGTTGAGCTTGGGCAGGATCCGCCGCCAGTAGTCGTCGGTGAAGCTGCGGCCGGCGATGCCGGCGAGGAAGACGTCGACGTTGCGCTCGCGGATCGCCTCGTCGAGCAGGTTGGCGCTGCCCTGGTGGTAGAAGCGCAGGCCGGCGACGGCGATCGAGATGCCCCAGACCTGGCCGCAGCGGTAGGCGCCGGGGGAGAGGGCGTCGAGGTGCTCGCAGCTGAGTTCGCCGTCGTAGGGGACGGCGAGGCCGAGCAGCAGCTTGGAGTGGACGCTGGGGGTGAAGGAGACCTCGAACGGCCCCAGCTCGTAGGTCCGGTAGGGCTCGACCACGACCGTGCGCTCGGCGAGGCCGTGCAGCGCCATCAGCTTGAGCAGCGAATCGGAGCCGTAGGCCTTGCAGCCGAAGCGCCGGGCGATCGCCGGGGCGTCGACGGCGTGATCGAAGTGGGTGTGGCCGACAAGCACGCCGACCGTCTCCCCAGGGACGCTGACGAAGCGGTCGAGCGCCGCCGGGTCGGGCAGCGTCGGCCGCCGCCGCAGCAGGTCGCGGAAGGGGACCCGCGAGAGGTAGGGGTCGACGAACAGCGTCTTGCCCTCGTAGCTGAGCCGGTAGCCGGAGACGCCCAGCCACTCGACCTCGAGCCCGGCCGGCAGCGCCAGCGGCCGCGCCTCCAGCTCGGCCAGCGCCTGCCCGTCGGCGCGCGCCGAGGAGTGCCGCGTCGCCCGCGCCTTCGCCAGCTCCCCGAGATGCCGCAGCGGCCCCGTCATCCACCCGAAGGCTACGGATGAACGCGCCGCTCGATGCATTGGGGGGGCCAGGGCACCCACGATGCATCGAGCGGTGATCTAAGTTGCGTTGCGATGGCGATCGCGACCGCAACCTCGCTGGACGTCCACGTCGGCGGCAAGCTGCTGTTCGAGGACGTCTCCTTCAAGCTCGAGCCGCGCGAACGGATGACCCTCTCGGGCCGCAACGGCGCCGGCAAGTCGACGCTGCTGCGGGTCCTCTCCGGCGAGCTCTCGCCCGACTCAGGCTCGCTGACGATCCATCGCGGTGCCCGGGTCGCCCTCCATGACCAGCGCCCGCCGCGCGACTCCAGCGACTCGCTCAGCGACTACGTCTTCTCCGGCCGCGCCGACATGATCGCCACCGAGGCCGAGCTCGAGCGCCTCGAGGGGGAGATGTCGAAGGGCGTCGACGAGGAGACGATGGCCGCCTACTCGGCCGCCCAGCACCGGCTCGAAGCCGGCGGCGGCTACCGCTGGCGCGACCGGGTGCTGGAAGTCCTGCGCGGGCTCGGCTTCGGCCCCGAGCAGGGCGAGCGCCAGCTCTCGACCTTCTCCGGCGGCGAGCTGACCCGCGCCTCGCTGGCCCGGGCGCTGGCCGCCAAGCCCGACCTGCTGCTGCTCGACGAGCCCACCAACCACCTCGACATCCCCTCGCTGGAGTGGCTGGAGGGCTACCTGGTCGAGCTCGACGCCGCCGTCGTCCTCGTCGCCCACGACCGCTGGTTCCTCGAGGCTGTCGGCACCTCGGTGCTGGAGATCGAGGCCCAGCGGGCCCGCTTCTTCGCCGGCCCCTGGCACGCCTGGCGCCAGGAGCAGGCGGCGCGCCAGATCGCCCTCGGCAAGGCGATCGACCGCCAGCAGGCTGAGATCGAGCGGATGGAGAAATTCGTCGAGCGCTTTCGCTACAAGGCGACCAAGGCCAAACAGGCGCAGTCGCGGATCAAACAGATCGACAAGAAAAAGAAGACGGGGCCGCAGGCCGAACGCCGCGACACCAGCAAACTGCGCTTCTCCTTCAAACCGCCCGAGCGGCCCGGGCGGGTGGTGCTGAAACTCGTCAAAGGCAGAATCGAGGTGCCGGGCCGGGTCCTGCTCGACAACGCCGAGCTCGAAGTCGAGCGCGGCGAGCATGTCGTCCTGGTCGGCGCCAACGGCAGTGGCAAGACGACCCTGATCGAGACCCTGGCGGGCCGCCGCGAGCCGGCCTCGGGCAGCGTCCGCAACGGCCACAACGTCCGGCTCGGCTACCTCTCCCAGCACGCCGACACGGCGGCGGGGGAGGGCAGCGTGCTCGACGCCGCCCAGCGCGAGACCGGTCTCGCCGGGCCGAAGGCGCGGGCCCTGCTGGGCGGCTTCCTCTTCTCCGGCAAAGACGCCGAGAAGCAGCTCAGCGACATCTCCGGCGGCGAGCAGCGGCGGCTCTCGCTGGCGATCCTGGTCGCCTCCGGCGCCAACGTCCTCGTCCTCGACGAGCCCACCAACCACCTCGACATCGAGAGCCGCGAGGCGCTCGAGGATGCGCTGATGGAGTACGAGGGCGCCGTCGTCCTGATCTCCCACGATCGCGCCCTGCTGGAGGCCGTCGGCAGCCGCACGATCGTCTGCGAGGACGGCGGGCTGACCAGCCACGACAGCGGCTGGGCGGAGTACCAGCGCCGCCGCGACGAGCGCGAGTCGGCGGCCAGCGCGGCGGCCAAGCCCGCGGCCTCAAACGGTGGCGGCAAGGGCGGCAAGTACAGCGCCACCTCGGCGGCCGAGAAGGCGGCGAAGAAGGCGGCCAAGCTGGAGCAGCGGATCGAGCGGGCCGAAGCGAAGCTGCGCGAGGTCGAGGCAGAGCTCGCCGACCCCGCCGCCTGGGCAAATCCCGACCGCGCAGCGCAGGCGGAAGAGCGCCACGCCGAGGCCAAGCGCGAGGTCGAGCAGCTCCTGGAGAAATGGGAGCAGGCGGAGGCCTCCGCCTCCAAAGCTTGACGAGTTGACCCCACTATCGGTGGGTCAACTCGTCAACGAAAGTCAGCCGAGCGCGCGGGACACGACCACGCGGGCGCCCTTCGCCGGGACCAAGGTGATGTTGCGGATCTTGACCTTTTCCGGCTTCGAATCGGCGGGGCGCAGATCGGCCCGTTCGACGAACTCGCGCAGAATCGTCCGCATCTCGTATTCGGCGAAGGCGGCGCCGATGCAGCGGCGGATGCCGCCGCCGAAGGGGATCCAGGCGTAGTTGTCGACCTTGGTGTCGAGGAAGCGCTCGGGACGGAAGGCCTCCGGCTCGGGGAAGCTGTCCTCGCGATAGTGGAGGGCGGCGATCGCGGCGAGGACGAATGATCCGGCCTCCAGCTGGTAGCCGCCGATCGAGGCGGGAGCGGTCAGCTTGCGGCCGACGTCGACCAGGACCGGGCGGATCCGCAGCACCTCTTTGACGGTGGCGGCGAGGTAGTTCTCTTCGCCCGCCGCGAGGGACTCGCGCAGCCTCGCCAGCACCGCGGGAGTGCGGGTCAGCAGCTCGACCGCCCAGGCGAGGCCGGTGGCGGTCGTCTCATGGCCGGCGCCGAGCACCGTGACCATCTCGTCGCGCAGTTCGCGGTCGTTCATCGCGTTGCCGTCCTCGTCCTTGGCGGAGAGCAGCAGCGAGAGCACGTCGTCGCGCTCCTCATGACCGGCCTCCGCCCGCCGCAGCGCGATCTCCTCGTAGATGAAGGCGTCGAGCGCCTGGCGCGAGCGCAGGAACCGGCCCCAAGGACTGAGCCCGCCGAAGTCGCGGCGCAGCGGCGGCACCGAGGCGACCAGGCCGACGCGGCGGGCGAACTCGTCGATCAGCCCTTCGAAGCGGACCAGCCGCTCTTCGTCGTGGACGCCGAAGACGGCGCGCATGATCACCGCCAGGGTGATCCGCTGCGTGTGCGGGCGCAGCGCGAACGGCTCGCCGACCGGCCAGCTCTCCATCTCGCGGCGGGTCACATCGACGATCAGCTCGCCGTAGCGCTCGACCCGCTCGCCGTGGAAAGGGGGCAGCAGCAGTTTGCGCTGGCGCATGTGGGGAGCGTCGTCAAGGGTCAACACCGAGTTCGGGCCGAGCGCGGGCTCGAGCACGCTGGCGTTTGCCTCGCCGGCGTGGAAGACGGAGGGGTCGCCGGTGAAGACGGCTTTGACCAGCTCGGGCGCGGCGACGTAGACGATGCGGCCGAAGTAGGGGAAGCGGACGACGAAGATGTCGCCGTAGCGGCGCTGGTGCTCGGCGAGGAAGCCGAGTGGGTCGCGGGCGTAGCGCAGCAGCTGCACCGCGGCGGGCGCGCGGGGCCCTGGCGGCAGGCCTTCGGCGCCGAGCGGCGGGTGGAGGGTCGCCTGCTTCATCGACCCGGGCACTTTAGGGCATAACTGGCCAGGCAGCCAGTTTCCTTGTCGCCCGGGCTAGAAGACGATCGTGCGCTCGCCGTCGAGCAGGACGCGGTCGTCGAGGTGGGCCATCACCGCGCGGGCCAGGACCAGGCGCTCGGCGTCGCGGCCGATCCGGACCAGGTCCCCGACCTCGTCGCTGTGGCTGACCCGGGTCACGTCCTGGTCGATGATCGGGCCGGCGTCGAGGTCGGCGGTGACGTAGTGGGCGGTGGCGCCGATCAGCTTGACGCCGCGCTCGTGCGCCCGGCGGTAGGGGTCGGCGCCGACGAAGGCGGGCAGGAAGCTGTGGTGGATGTTGATCGCCGGCGCCCCGAGCTCGCCGAGGAAGCCATCGGAGAGGACCTGCATGTAGCGGGCGAGGACGAGCAGGTCGATGCCCTCGAGCAGCTCCAGCGCCCGTTGCTCCGCCTCCTCGCGGTTTCCGGAATCGACCGGGACGTGGTGGAAGGGGAGACCGACCGAGGCGACCTGGTCGGCGTGGTCGGCGTGGTTGGAGAGCACCGCGACCAGCTCGCCGCCGAGCTCGCCGCTGCGCCAGCGCCAGAGCAGGTCGGAGAGGCAGTGGTCTTCGCGCGAGACCATGATCGCGACCCGCTTGCGCCGGTTCGAGTCGGCGAAGCGATGGTCCATCTCGAAGGGCCCGGCGACCTCCTCCTGGAAGCGCCGCCGCAGCTCCTCGCGCTCTCCCTCCGGCAGCGGATCGAAGACCATCCGCATGAAGAAACGGCCCTCGGCGGTCGAGTGCTGGTCGGCGTCGACGATGTTGAGCCCGGCGTCGGCGAGGAAGCCGCTGACCCGCGCGATCAGGCCCGGCCGGTCGGGGCAGGCGAGCAGCAACCGCGTTGTCGAGTTCTCGGCGATCCGCGGATCATGCCGCAAGACCGGCTGCACGGAGCGCGATCGCCGCCGCCGGTTCGTGCCTGAGCAAGTGCGGATCGGCTCGTTCTCGTGCCGTTGTGTGATCGCGGTCACCAATGCGGCCCGGAAATACCGCCACGGTCCTCCGCTGCTCACAAAACGCACACATATCTTCCCTGCCCTGTTCCTCGCCCTGGCCCTGCCGGCGACCGCACTCGCCGCCGGCGGCTCCGACGACAGCGACGAGATCGCCATCGGCTCTGCCGAAGTGGCACGCATCGCGCCCCTGCAGCGACCGATCGACCGCTTCCACCACGTGATCCACACCGTCTCGATCCAGATCCGCGCCGAACGCCGCGCCGCCCTGCGCAAGCAGCGCCGCGAAGCCTTCGCCACCCTCCCCGGCGGCGTCAGCATCGAGACCCTCGCCTCGATCGCCGCCTGCGAGTCCGGCGGCGACCCCACCGTCGTCTCCTCCGACGGCAGCTACCGCGGCAAATACCAGTTCGACTTCGGCACCTGGGAATCCGTCGGCGGCTCCGGCGACCCCGCCGCCGCCCCCGAGCAGGAGCAGGACTACCGAGCCGCCCTCCTCTATTCCCAGTCCGGCTCCAGCCCCTGGCCGGTCTGCGGCTGAGGCCAGCCAGGAGTCTCAGCGGCCTCTCGTCGGAAGGGGTCGGGTGCCCTCCAGCGCAGCGGCGTCCTGATTTTCGCAGTGCCGCTTGGCGAGAGACGCAGAGTTAGAGGCGAAAATCCCAGCAAGCAGGAGGGCACCCGACCCCTTCCCTACGCTAGCCCCCATGAGCGACGCAGTCCCTACCCCGGACCCCCAAGGCCCGACTCGCAAACCGCCGAAAGAGGCGGTGGCCGAGGCAAAGGTGAGGGCCCCGACGCGAGGCAACCGCAAGCTCGAGGGCTTCCTCGAGGCCGTCAACAGCGACGAGCAGGTGCGGGCCTGGTGGTACATGACCCAGGTCCAGTCCGAGCGGCTGGGGATGTCGGACCACTCCTGGGTCCACATGCAGATCGTCCTCAACATCTCGCTGCGGCTGCTGCGCCTCCTGGTCAAGTCCGGGGTCGAGCCGGCGATGGTCAGCGACCACGGGATGCGCGACCGCGACGCAGAGGTCGTGGTCGCCGGGGGCGCCCTGCTGCACGACGTCGGCATGTCGATCCACCGCGCCGACCACGAGGCCTACTCGCTGTTCCTCGCCAACGGCGCCCTCGAGCGGCTGCTGGCCGGCTCCTACCGCGAGCCCGAGCGCACCGTCGTCGCCTCCGAGATCCTCCACGCGATCATCGGCCACCGCCGCCGCGGCGCCCCCTACACGCTCGAGGCCGGCGTGGTCCGCGTCGCCGACGCGCTCGACATGGCCCAGGGCCGCACCCGGATCCCGATCGAGGCGGGGCACGAGGGAATCCACTCGATCTCCGCCGCGGCGATCGACGAGGTGCGGATCGAGGCGGGGGAGGAGCGCCCGGTGCGGATCGAGATCGAGCTCAACAACTCAGCCGGGATCTTCCAGGTCGACGACCTGCTGGCGACGAAGATCCGCGACACCCCGCTGGAGGGCCGGGTGGAAGTGGTGGCGAAGATCGAGGGAGAGACCGAGAAACGACTCTTAACCGGCTTCCGGCTGTCCTGACAGGTGCGACTTTAGAGCCGGCTGTCCTAGTTCTGGGCAAGGACGCAGGAGCGAGCGTGCTCTGCACGTGAGCGACAAGGACGCCGCCCAGGGCTAGGAGAGGCGCTCTAAATCGGACCTGCGGCGGTCCTTGCGCTTCTCCAGCTTGCCCTGGATCAGCGACATCACGATCGGCAGCAGCGCGAAGAAGGCGATCACGCCGAAGCAGAAGAAGGTGACCGTCTTGTCGGTGGTCGGGCCGGCGAGGCCGACGCCGTTCTCGGCCAGCGCCGCCGGCGCCAGCACGAGCATCGCCGCCAGGATCGAGACGAGGGTTGCCGCGGTCCGCTTCACGGGCGGAAATCTAGCGCACCGGACCGGCGCCGAGGCGGCGGCCGGCCGGGCGCTCTCATCTCTTCTTAAGGCGTCTCCATAGGATGCGCCGCGATGAGCGCTCTCGAAGCCATCGTCCTCGGCTTCGTGCAGGGGCTGACCGAGTTCTTGCCGATCTCCTCCAGCGGCCACCTGCGGATCGTGCCGGCGCTGCTGGGCTGGGACGACCCAGGGGCCGGCTTCACCGCCGTGATCCAGCTCGGGACGATGGCGGCGGTGCTGATCTACTTCCGCGCCGACCTCTGGCGCATCGCCGTCGCCTGGCTGCGCGAGCTGCGGATGCCGATCCGGCGGGCCAGCCAGGAGGCGAGGCTGGGCTGGTTCATCGTCCTCGGCACGATCCCGATCGCGATCTTCGGCTTCGTCTTCAAGGATCAGATCGAGTCGGGCGCCCGCAGCCTCTACCTGATCGGCTCGGCGCTGATCCTCTTCTCCTTCGTGATGCTCCTCGCCGAGCGGGTCGGCAGCCACCAGCGCGCCCTGACCGAGATGAACGGCCGCGACGGGCTGTTCGTCGGCATGGCCCAGGCCCTGGCCCTGATCCCCGGCGTCTCGCGCTCGGGGGCGACGATCTCGGCCGGGCTGTTCCGCAACTTCGACCGCGTCGCCGCCGCCCGCTACTCGTTCCTGCTCTCGGTCCCGGCGGTGGTCCTGAGCGGCCTCTTCGAGCTGCGCAAGGTCGGCGAAAACGGCAGCCCCTCGGCCGCGGCGACGGCGATCGCGACGCTGGTCGCCTTCGTCAGCGGCTACGCGGCTATCGCCTGGCTGATCCGTTACCTCGGCACCCACACGCTGGGAATCTTCGTCGTCTACCGGATCGCCCTGGGCGTGCTGGTGCTGGCGCTGACGGCGACCGGCGCGATCAGCTGAGGACCGATCCCGGCCGGTTTTCGCGTGAATTGCCGCAATTTGGCGCTGAGTTTCCTGTGAAAATCCTGTGAACGCAGGCAGTTCTGCCGTTTGGGGTGCATACAATCGCGACATCGTCCGCCTTGCCGTAATCGATAACGACAGCGGTTTCGTCACTGTGCTCGCCAAGCGGGCCGACGCGGCGGGCTGGCAGCTGCGCGTCGCCTCCAGCGCGATCCCGCCGCAGGAGCTGGTGGCGATGAAGCTGAACGCGCTGCTGCTCGACCCGCAGCTGCTCGGCGAGGAGGGGGGGACCTACCTAGAGCGCATCTGCGGATTGCTCCCGGATCTCGGCATCGTCGTCTGCAGCGGCCGCTCTACCGTCGCCCAGCGGGTCCGCGGCCTGCGGCTCGGCGTCGACGACTGGATCACCAAGCCCTGCCATCCCGAGGAGGCGATGGCCAGGATCGAAGCCGTCTCCCGCCGCCACCGCCGCGGCCGCTCCGAGGCGCAGGCGGGGCCGACGGTCGCCGGCGAGCTGGAGATCAGGCCCGACCAGTTCCAGGCCTTCGTGCTCGGCGGCGGCAGCCTCGACCTGACCCGGCGCGAGTTCGAGCTGCTGCAGCTGCTGGCCGGGGCCAAGGGCCAGGTGCTGGAGCGGGAGGCGATCTACCAGCGGGTCTGGGGCTACGCGATGGCTCACGGCGACCGCTCGGTCGACGTCTTCATCCGCAAGCTGCGCCAGAAGCTGGAGAAGTGCTCGCCTGGCTGGGGCTACATCCACACCCACTTCGGCGTCGGCTACCGCTTCGAGCCCGAGCCGGTCGGAGGGGCGGTCGAGGAACCGGCGCTGCCCGAGCCCGAAGCCGCACCCGGGCCAGCCGTCTCCGAGCCCGTTTCACAAGTCGTTCACAGCAGCTTCACGGCCGGATAACCGCTACCGCGCCGGCGACCGCCAAGCTCGGCGGCGATGGCGATCGGAACCGGGAACTCCTCGCAGCAGCTCGAGAGTCGCCTGCAGATCCGTCCCGATGAGCACGCCGCTCTCGTCGACGGCCGGCCGCTGAGCCTGACGATGCGGGAGCTGCAGCTGCTGATCACCCTCGCCGCCCACCCGCAGCGGATCATGACCCGCGAGGAACTCTTCACAGAGGTCTGGGGCAGCCAGCCGCGGCGCGACGACCGCTCGGTCGACGTCTACGTCAGCCGCCTGCGGGCCAAGCTGGGCGAGGCGCTGCCGGATCTGCGGCTGATCCACACCCACAACGGCATCGGCTACCGCTTCTCGCCCGATGGCTGAAGCCGGCCGCGGCGCGGGCGGCCAGCAGGGCATTTACATCTTTTTTACATGCTCGATACAGGCAGGTAACAAGCTGCATGGGGGCCGCTGCGAGGGTGGCCGCGGCTTCGACTTCGGGTCGAAGGCCTCTCAGCATTCGACCAACGACAAAAGGGAGTCTGATGTCCAGCTTTAGATGGCTTGCGGTTCTGGCCTTCGCTTCGATCCTGGCGCTCGGCGTCGCGGCCTGCGGCAGCAGCGACGACGAAACCGGCAGCTCTGCGTCCGGCGATCTCTCCGGCGAAGTCGCGGGTGCCGGCGCCACCTCGCAGGAGGCTGCCCAGGAAGCCTGGATCGCCAACGTCGAGAGCGAAAACTCCGGCGCGACGATCTCCTACGACCCGGTTGGCTCCGGCGGCGGCCGCGAGCAGTTCATCGCCGGCGGCGTCGGCTACGCCGGCAGCGACGCGGCGATCTCCGAAGAAGAAGGCGAAATGAAAGCCGCGATCAAGCGCTGCACCCCGGGCGAACTGATCGAGGTCCCGGCCTACGTCTCGCCGATCGCGATCATCTACAACCTGCCGGAAGTCGAATCGCTGCAACTCTCCCCGGAAACCCTGGCGAAGGTCTTCAACCAGGAAATCACCCAGTGGAACGACAAGGCGATCGCCGCCGACAACCCCGGCGTCGACCTGCCCGACACCCGCATCGTTCCGGTCAACCGCTCGGACGAGTCCGGGACGACGGAGAACTTCACCGAATACCTGTCGGAGGTCGTGCCCAGCGTCTGGAGCCATGAAGTCAGCGGCGACTGGCCGGTCAAGGGCGGCGAGGCCGCCTCGGGCACCTCGGGCGTCGTCGAGGCCGTCGGCGCCGGCGAAGGCGCGATCGGCTACGCCGACGCGAGCCAGGCCGGCGAACTCGGGATCGCCAAGATCCAGGTCGGCAAGGACTACGTCGAACCGACCCCGGAGGCAGCGGCGGCGATCCTCGAGGAGTCGCCGGAAGACAAGGCGCTGAGCGGCGGCAAGTACATGTTCCCGTTCGCGCTCGACCGCAAGACCGAATCCGCGGGCACCTACCCGATCGTGCTCGTCTCCTACTTGATCGCCTGCACGGAGTACAAGTCGGCTGACGAAGCGGCGGTCGTCAAGGGTTTCCTCGAATACGCGATCAGCCCGGAAGGTCAGGAAGCGGCGGCTGAAAACGCCGGCTCCGCACCGCTCTCGGCGGCGCTGACGAAGAAGATCACGCTGGCCGTGGAAGCGATCAAGGCCGGCTAGGAGGGACGTGGCCCAGGTCGATACCACGACCAATGCCGGTCAGCTGCTCGCGGCGGCGTCAGGAGGACGCCGCCGCGTCGGCGACCGGGTCTTCTCCAACACGGCGACCGCCGCCGGGGTGACGATCCTCGCCCTGCTGGCGGGGGTGGCGATCTTCCTCGTCGTCGAGGGGCTGCCGGCGGTCACGGCCGCCGCCTCCGACCTCCCCGAAGGCAAGAGCCTCGTCGACTACGTCGCGCCGCTCGCCTTCGGGACCGTGCTGGCCGCCACCTTCGCCGCCCTGGTCGCGGTCCCGCTCGCCGTCGCCGTCGCCCTCTTCATCACCCACGTCGCGCCGCCGCGAATCGCCCTCACCCTGGGCTACCTGGTGGATCTGCTGGCGGCGATTCCGAGCATCGTCTATGGGCTCTGTGGGATCTTCGTGCTCGGCCCGGCGACGGTCCCGGCGATGAAGTGGCTGGAAGCCAACCTCGGCTTCATCCCCTTCTTCAAGGGCCCGGCCTCGACCACCGGCAGGGCGATGTTCGTCGCCGGGCTGGTGCTGGCGGTGATGATCCTGCCGATCGTCTCCGCCGTCGCCCGCGAGGTCTTCTCGCAGACGCCCCGCAAGCTTCAGGAAGGCGCCCAGGCGCTGGGCGCCACCCGCTGGGAGATGATCCGGATGACGGTCCTACCGTTCGGGAAATCCTCGATCATCAGCGGCGCCATGCTCGGCCTCGGGCGGGCGCTCGGCGAGACGATGGCGGTGACGATCATCCTCTCCGTCTCCGGCATCGTCACCTTCAACCTGATCAGCCAGGCGAACCCCTCGACGATCGCCGCCAACATCGCCCTCGACTTCCCCGAGTCCTCGGGGCTGGCGATCAACGCCCTGATCGCCACCGGCCTCGTCCTCTTCGCGATCACCCTCGTCACCAACATGGCGGCGCGGGCCGTGATCGCCCGCCAGAACACGGAATAGATGGCGCCCCCGGTGGAAAAGCAGGCGGATCCGAGCGGCGGCGCTCTGGCCCTCGCCTCGACGGGGATCTCCGGCGGCGTCCTGCCGGGCTGGGCTCCCTACGGGGTCGTCGCCGGCTCGGCCCTCTTCGCCGCCGCCGCCCTGCTCGCGGCCGGCTCCTTCAGCGTCGGGGTGATGCTGCTGGGGGCGGTGCTGGTCGCCTGCGCCGTCCTCTACTCGTGGTCGCGTGCCGTCGAGGGCTCGAGGCGGGCCAAGGACCGCGTCGTCACCCTCGCGATCGCGGCCGCCTTCGGGCTGGCGATGATCCCGCTGATCTCGCTGCTCTACGAGGTCGCCAAGCGCGGCATCCCGGGCCTCAGCGTCGAATTCTTCACCGAGTCGGCCCGCGGCGTGATCAACGGCGGCGGTGCCGCCCACGCGATCATGGGGACGCTGGTGATCACCGGCGTCGCCGTCCTGATCTCGGTCCCGATCGGGATCATGGCGGCGATCTACCTGACCGAGTACGGCAGCGGCAAGCTGCGCCGGGCGCTGACCTTCTTCGTCGACGTGATGACCGGCATCCCCTCGATCGTCGCCGGGCTCTTCGCCTACGCGCTGTTCGAGATCTTCTTCGGTCCCGGCATCCGCCTCGGCGTGATGGGCTCGGTGGCGCTCTCGGTGCTGATGATCCCGATCGTGATCCGCTCCGCCGAGGAGGTCCTGAAGATCGTCCCCAACCACCTCCGCGAAGCCGCCTACGCGCTGGGCACGCCGAAGTGGAAGACGATCGTCAAGATCGTCCTGCCCACCGCCTTCGCCGGCCTCGTCACCGGCGTGATGCTGGCCACCGCCCGGATCATCGGCGAGACGGCGCCGCTGCTGGTGACGACCGGGGTGATCGACTCGATCAACTCCGACCCCTTCGACGGCCGCATGCAGAACCTCGCCGTCTACGCCTACAACGAGTACCGGTCGCCGGGCGTGATGAAGCAGGCGTCCTACGACCGCGCCTGGGCTGCGGCCCTCACCCTCATCGCTATCGTGATGATCCTGAACGTGGTGGCTCGCCTGATCTATCGGCGCTACAAAACCGAGACCCGCTAGTCAGTGGACGAGAAGAAACGGAGAGCCATGTTGGGAGCCGCAGGCACTAAACGGACCGCGGCCGAGGCCGGCCAGGTGGAGACGACTGGGGGGGCGGTGACCGGAACTTCTAGCGGTGTCGCCGAGCTGCCGATCGGGCGCGGCGCGAAGACGATCGAGGCCAGGAACGTCAGCCTCTACTACGGCGACTTCCAGGCCGTCGAAGACGTCACCATGAAGATCGAGCCGAACAAGGTGACGGCCCTGATCGGCTCCTCCGGCTGCGGCAAGACGACCTTCCTGCGCGCCCTCAACCGCATGCACGAGCTGACCCCGGGCGCGACCGTCGAGGGTGAGATACGCCTCGACGGAGAGGACGTCTACGGCGCGGGCGTCGACCCGGTCCAGGTCCGGCGCCTGGTTGGGATGGTCTTCCAGTCCCCCAACCCGTTCCCGACGATGTCGATCTACGAGAACGTCGCCGCCGGGCTCAACCTCAACGCGGGCCGGATGAAGAAGACCGAGAAGGACGGGGTGGTCGAGCGCTCGCTGCGCGGCGCCAACCTCTGGGAGGAGGTCAAGGACCGCCTCGACAAGCCGGGCTCGGGGCTCTCCGGCGGTCAGCAGCAGCGGCTCTGCATCGCCCGCGCGATCGCGGTCGAGCCGGAGGTGCTGCTGATGGACGAGCCCTGCTCGGCCCTGGATCCGGTCGCGACCCTGGCGATCGAGGACCTGATCCGCGAGCTCAAGGATCGTTACACGATCGCGATCGTCACCCACAACATGCAGCAGGCGGCCCGGGCCAGCGACCTGACCGCCTTCTTCAACCTCGAGAAGACCGGCCGTCCCGGGCGCCTGGTCGAGATCGGCCCGACCGAGACGATCTTCACCAAACCGGAGCAGCAGGCCACCGAGGATTACGTCAGCGGCCGGTTCGGTTGAGCTGGGGAGCCTGACCATGGCCGAATCGGCTCGCACCGAATATCAGGAGGAACTGAACAACCTCGAGGCCAGCGGCCTCGGCGGGCTCGACCTGGTCAGCGCCGCGCTCAGCCGCACCCTGGAGGCGGTCGAGCACCAGGACATCGAGCTGGCCCAGATCGTCGTCGCCGACGACGACCGCATCGACGGCCGCTACCTGGAGGTCCACCAGAGCCTGATCACGCTGCTGGCGACGCAGTCGCCGGTGGCCACCGACCTGCGGCTGATCTCGGCCCTCCTGCACGTGCTGAAGAACGTCGAGCGGATGGGCGACCAGTGCGTGAACATCTGCAAGGTCATCCCGATCACCGGCAACGAGCCCCCCGCCGACGAGGAGATGGTCAGCCTGATCCTCGCGATGGGCGCGCAGACGCGCACGCTGATCTCCCAGGCCAAGCGGGCCTTCGCCGAACGCGACGTCGAGATGGCCCGCGACCTGGTCCGCCAGGACGACGTCGTCGACGACCTCAACCGCGAGTGCTTCCGCCTTGCCCTGGCGATCGGCGACGACGCCGACAAGCGCGAGTGGGCGATGACGATGATGCTGGCGGCCCGGGCGATCGAGCGGATCGGCGACAACGCGGTGGATATCGGTGAGCAGGTCGCCTTCGTGGTTACGGGGCTGTTTCGGGAGTTCGAGGACGCTTCGCATCCGACGGCTTAGAGAGCGCCAGGGGGAGGGGGTCCTGCGGGCGGGGCAAACTGGCTCCGTTCTCGGACCCCCTCCCCCTGGCGCCCACGGCACCCTCGTGTGAGATCCGGGGGGTCTGGGAACATGGAGGCTGACTCCGCATGCTCTGCGCCGCGATAGATATCGGCTCCAACACGACCCGCGTCCTCGTCGCGGAGCCTGTCGATGGGCAGTTGAAGAAGGTGATGGAGCAGCGGGCCTATACGCGGATCAACAAGGCGCTGGACAAGGATGGGGCGATCTGCTCCGACAAGATCGCCGAGGTGGCCGAGATCGTCGCCACCCAGGTGCGTCTGGCCCAGGAGCTGGGCGCCGAGCAGATCCGCGCGGTTGCCACGGCCGCCATCCGCGAGGCCTCCAACGGCGAGGAGGCGGCGCGGGCCATCGCCGACGCCTCTGGGGTCGCGGTCGACGTGCTCAGTGACGAGGAGGAGGGCAGGCTCTCCTTCATCGGCGCGACCAAAGGCCTGGGGCACCCGGTCGAGGGCAAGATCGGCGTCGTCGACGTCGGCGGCGGCTCGACCGAGATCATCATCGGCAGCGTCGCCGGCGGGGTCGACGAGGTCCGTTCCTGGCGAGTCGGCTCCGGCGTCCTCGCCGACGAGCTGATCGCCTCCGACCCGCCCTCGGCGGCGGAGATCCGCAAGGTCCGCGACCGCATCGAGGACATCTTCGAGGGAGTCGAGGTCGAGCATCCGGCCCAGGCCGTCGCCGTCGGCGGCAGTGCGACTTCGCTGCGACGGCTGGTCGGCACCGTGCTCGAGTACGAGACCCTGGAGCGGGGGATACGCGTGCTCTGCGGCGATCCCTCCGCCGACGTCGCCCGCCGCTTCGAGCTCGACCCGGTCCGGGTCCGCATCCTCACCACCGGTGTGCTGCTGCTGGAGAAGGTCTCCGAGCTGCTCGGTCAGCCGCTCCAGATCGGCAAGGGGGGCTTGCGCGAGGGGGTCATCCTCGACCTTCTCAACGGCGACGCCAACGGCTCCTCGCCGGCGCGCATCGCCGCTTAGAGATCGGCCAGCAGCTCCTCGACCCGGCGCTGGATCTCGTCACGGGTCGCTCGCACGGCCTCGAGCGACTGACCCTGGGGGTCGGCCAGGTCCCAGTCGAGATAGCGCTTCCCAGGGATGTACGGGCACTCGTCCCCGCAACCCATCGTCACTACGACGTCGGCCCACCTGGCGTCCGCCGGAGTCAGCCGTCGTGGTTGGCGTCCGCTGAGGTCGATGCCCAGCTCCGCCATCGCCTCGACCACCTCCGGGTGGACTCGCTCGCCCGGGCTGGTGCCGGCCGAGCGTGCCTGGTGGCTGCCGCCGGCGGCGCGCATGAACAAGGCCTCGCTGATTTGCGAGCGGCCGGCGTTGTGCAGGCAGACGAAGAGGGCGCGGGCCATCAGGCGGCTTCGGGTCGCGACGCCGCGGCCTGTTCGCCGCGCACGCACTGATAGGCCAGCGCGCCGAGGCCCGCCCCGGCGATCGGGGCGGCGACGTAGAGCCAGAGGTCGTGCAGTTCGCCTGCGACCAGGGCGGGGCCGATCGAGCGGGCCGGGTTCATCGAGGCCCCGGTCACCGGGCCGCCGAAGAGGGCATCGAGCCCGACCGTGCCGCCGATCGCGATCGCGGCCGCGGCCCCGACCGCGCGGGTGTCGGTCGCCACGGCCATGATCACGAACATCAGGAAGGCGGTCAGCACCGCCTCGTAGGCGAAGGCGCTGCCGATCCCGACAGTGGGTGAGGTGGTGCCCAGGGCAGCCGGCGCGCCCGGCCAGATCGCCGCCAACAGGCCGGCGGCGAGGAGAGCGCCGAGGAGCTGGGCGGCGAGGTAGGCGAGCGCCTCCGTGCGCGGGAAGTGGCGGGTGAGGGCGAAGGCGACGGTGACCGCCGGGTTGAGGTGGGCGCCGGAGAGATGTCCGGTGGCATAGATCATCGCCATCACGACCAACCCGAAGACGAGCGCGATCCCGAGCGTGCCGAGGCTGCCGGGGTGCTGGGACTCGGCGACGATCGCGCCGCAGCCGGCGAAGACCAGGGCGAAGACCCCGATGCCCTCGGCGCCGGCGCGTCGGATCAGGTCGGGACGCGAGTTCATCTCGGCTGAGAGAGAGGGGCGGTGGCGGGCGAGGCGAAGACGTCCCGCACGGACTCGAGCGCGTGGGGGACGAGGCTGAAGTAGCTGTAGGTGCCGCGGGTCTGGCGCCGGATCAGCCCCGCTTCGACGAGCAGCTTGAGGTGGTGGCTGACCGTGCCCTGCGCGAGCCCGAGCAGCGGCTGGATCTCGCAGAGGCAGACGCTCTCGCCGTCGGCGCGAAGTAGGAGGTTGACGATTCGCAGCCGGTGCCGGTCGGCAAGCGCCTTCAAGACGAGCTCGAGCTCCGCCGCCCGCTCCGCCGAGAGCGAGGACCCGGCGAGCGGCGTGCAGCACTCGATGACTGGGAGCTCGGTCACTGGCGGCGAACGTTAGCACTTCATCGATGGATATCGATGAAAGTGCGAATTCAACCCCCGGTCGGCAGCGGGGGCCCGGTGGAGCCGGTGTTGAAGACGGTTTCGCCGAACGGCACCAGCGCCAGTTCGTTCGCGTAGCCCAGTTTTTCGAGTCCGAAGAGTTCCTCGATCGTGAGTAGCAGCGAGTAGTGGTTGAAGTAGGCGGCCTCTTCGCTGCTGCCGGGCTTGACGAAGGGCGAGATCAGCAGCAGGCCGACGCGACCGCCGCCCCCGCTCGGTTTGACCGCGCCGGCGGTCGGTGCGGCCGCGGGCTCGGGCGGCAGGTTCGGGTAGGTGGGGCTGACGCAGCAGGCGCTGGTGTCGGGGGTCGGCCCGGTCTGCCGCGCTTGGGTGGAGGTGATCGCGATCAGGCCGCCGTCTCCGTAGGCGGGCGAGGCTTCGATCGCCGGCACGACCTGGCGCAGGAATGCTTCGCTCTCGAGCGCGCCTGTCGGCTGGCCTTCCGCGCAGGGCACTTCGCCGCCGTCGTGGCAAGCGTTGGGGACGATGTAGGAGAGGGCGGGGGCCTTCGCTCCCAGCCGCAGATCGGCTTCCAGCTGGTCGAGGTCGACATCGCTGCCGGCGCATTCGCCGCTGTCGATCAGCGAGCGGAAGTAGAGGAAGGGGTTGGGCCGAAGCGGTTCGGGCGTGCAGCCGTCGGCGATGTCCTCGACATAGGCCTTCCACTTCAGCTTCTTCTCGACCAGCTGTCCCGGCAGCGTCGGGGTTGCCGCTGGGTACACGCAGCCGCCGCCTTCGACCTGGCCTTCGGCGGAGATCGTGCCCGGCACGACATCGCCGTAGATGGGGCAGTTGGCAGCCGTCTCCGGCGTCGGGCCCTGGCCACTGATCAGGGCGATCTGGTTCGCCAGCTCGCCTTTGGCGACGGCGTAGTAGTTGGAGATCAGCTCTCCCCTGGCGCGCAGCGTCCGCGCCAGGTAGGGAGCGGTCGAGGTCGCGCCGAACGCTTCCTCGTATCCGTTTTCTCCCAACACGATCAGGAACACGTGCTTGACTGGGGGCAGCGCTTCCGGCTCCGGGATTTCCGGCGGCGCGGTGGGCGCGGCCGGCGCTTCCGGCAGCGGTTCCGCGACCGGGGGCGGCGCCAGCGGCAGGGTGGAGGCGGTCACGGGCAGCGGCGCCGGTGCCGCCGGTTCGGCGGGCACGGGCGCCGCTGCGGCCGCGACCGGCTCCGGCTTTGCCGGCGCCGCGTCGGGGACTTCCAGCACGATCGAGTTGAGGCCGGCGCTCTGGGCAACCTGGCTGGTCGCCGAGCCGAGCAGAATGCCGAGGGTGAGCATCCCCATCACCGCCACCGCGGCCGCCCACGGCGAAGGCATGAAGCGGCACTCCAGGCACTGGTCGCGCCTGCTGGAAACCGGCGCGCCGCAATCGACGCAGCTCTTGGAGCCAGTCTCGCTCGGACCTTCGTCATTGCTTGGGGTGCTCACGCTGCGCTCAAGTCTCGCCTGGCGCTGGCGCCCAGGTGTGAACATCCTGGTGTGGGGGCCAGCGCCTTCACAACTCTTAAACACCGGCCGCGGGCGCCGGGCCGAAGATGCGCCCCGTGACCGGCGAAGGATGTCCCTCCTGCGGCGCCCAGATGGCGGCCGACCAGCGCTACTGCCTCGAGTGCGGGCAGCGGCGCGGCGATCCGCGGCTGCCCTTCATGGATGCCGTGGTCTTCATGGATGCTGTGAAGCGACCCGCCGCCCAGGCCGCTCCCGCCGCGGCGCCGGAGCGCCGCTCGCGGACGACCGCCAACGCCTCGCTGATCGCCGGCGTCGCCACGCTGGTCCTGGCGATTGGGGTCGGGGTGATGATCGGGCAGTCGGGCGACAACGGCAGCTCGGTCGCCTCGGCACCGGCCCCGCAGATCATCAGGGTTGGCGGCGATGGCGAAGAAACCGCGACCGCGTCGAGCGGCGGCAGTGGCGGTGGGGGCGAAATCGGCGGCAAGGGCAAGGGGAAGAAAGCCAAGGCGCCCGAGAAGGCGGTCGACAGCAGCGGCACCTCCGAAGCCGCCGCTGAAGTCCTCAAGCCCGCCGGCGACGTGAAGCTGCCGCCGCCCACCGTCCAGCCCGGCGGCGAGTGCGAAAGCGGCGCCTCCGGTTGCAAAGGCGGCGAATTCACCGGGGAATTCTTCGGCGAATGAGTATCGATCACAAAGAGTTCGTGGTCGACTTGCAGCGCCGCCGCGACCAACTCGTCGCCCGCGTGGCGGAGCTGCAATGGGATCTCGGTGGCCTCGCCTACGAGATGACGATTCGCAACAGCGTCAAGATCGAGGTCCTGGTCAAGCGCGCGGTCGAGTTGCAGGACGCCGACGCCGAGCTGAGCGAGGTCGAACGCATCGTGCTGATGGAGGAGACCGGCGCTTCCGGCTCCTGCGGCTCCTGCGGCGCTCCTCACAGCAGCGGCGCCACCTTCTGCTGGCAGTGCGGGAGCTCGCTGCTGCCGCAGGTCTCCGGCGACGCGATCCTGCGCGGCTGATCAGCCGAAGCGGCCGTTGACGTAGTCGCGGGTGCGGGGGTCGCGCGGCTGGCCGAAGATCGTCTCGGTGTCGTCGTACTCGATCAGGGTGCCGACCGGATTGGCGTTGTCGGCGGAATCGAGGCTGAAGAAGGCGGTGCGGTCGGCCACCCGCGCCGCCTGCTGCATGTTGTGGGTGACGATCACGATCGTGAAGCGCCCTTTGAGGCTGTGCATCAGGTCCTCGATCGCCCCGGTCGCGATCGGGTCGAGTGCCGAGGCTGGCTCGTCGAGCAGCAGCACATCGGGCTCGATCGCGATCGCGCGGGCGATGCAGAGCCGCTGCTGCTGACCCCCGGATAGGCCGAGGGCACTGTCCTTGAGGCGGTCCTTGACCTCGTCCCAGAGGGCGGCTCCGCGCAGCGCTCTCTCTACCCGCTGGTCGAGCTCCCGCTTGAGCCCGAGGTTGCGCGGTGCCCAGGCGACGTTGTCGTAGATCGACTTCGGGAAGGGGTTCGGTTTCTGGAAGACCATTCCGATTCGCCGCCGCACCTCGACCTGGTCGACCTTGGCGCCGTAGAGGTCGTGGCCGTGGTAGAGGATCTGGCCGCCGATCCGGAAGCTGGCGACCGAGTCGTTCATGCGGTTGAGGCTGCGCAGAAAGGTCGTCTTGCCGCAGCCCGAGGGCCCGATCAGGGCGCTGATCTGGCCGCGCCGAATGCGCAGCGAGACGCCGGTCAACGCCTGTTTGGCACCGTAGTGGACGGAGACGTCCTGGGCGTCGAAGACGACCTCGGGTGCGATCCGCAGCTCCCCGTTTGCGCTTGCGGTCGGGCTGAGCGGTCGCGGCGCTTCGCCGCGGACCCGCACCCGCGACGGCACCGCCCCTGGAGTGAGGTCGAGGCCGTCGTCGATCTGGGTGAAGTCGAAGTCGCTCATGAGGCCATCTTTCGTCGGCTTTTGGCGAGCAGGGCCCTGGCCCCGACGCTGGCGAAGAGGATCAGGGAGACGAGGACGAAGGAGAGGCCCCAGGCTTCGGCGAAGCCTTCCGGGTTCGCTTCTTCGGAGAGCTGGAAGATCCTGACCGGAACGTTGGGCAGGGATTCGAAGGGGTTCAGCGAGTAGGTGCTCGGGTCGAAGATGAAGCTGGCGAAGATCAGCGGCGCGGTCTCGCCCGCCGCCCGCGCGACGGAGAGCACGGTGGCGGTGACGATGCCGCCAAGCGCGGTCGGCAGGACGATCCCCAGTACCGCCCGCCAGCGGCTGACCCCGAGCGCGTCGGCGGCTTCGCGCATGCTCGAGGGGACCAGCATCAGCACCTCCTGGCTGCCGCGGGCGATCAGCGGCACCTCGATGATCGCCAGCGCCACCGAGCCCGCGAAGCCGGACGGCTTACGGTGGTCGACGAGCAGTCCGAAGATGAAGAGGCCGATGATGATCGAGGGCAGGCCGTTCATCAGGTCCAGGGTGAGCCGGACCAGGTGGGTCGAGCGGCTGCCCGCGAACTCGGTCAGGAAGAGGGCGACGAGGACGCCGATCGGCATCGCGATCGCGGTGGCGATGGCGACGATGATCGCCGTGCCGACGAGCTCGGGGCCTATCCCGTCGGGGGCGCCCTTGACGAGGAAGTCGAGGTCGAGGGCGCTGGCGCCCCGGGAGACCACCGTGTAGATGACGATCGCCAGCACCGCCACCGCGGCGACGGCTGCTGCAGTGGCCCCGTACTCCGCCAGGCGGCTGAAGAGGCGCCGGCGGCGCAGGTTGCCGCTCGGGGTCAGCGGCGCGGTGGGATCGAAGTCGCCAGAGCTCATCGCAGCGCCTTGCCCGGGCCGTAGGTGAAGCGCCTGCCGATCCACTGCGCGATCAGGTTCGAGGCGAGGCCGATCGCCAGCAGGATCACCCCGAGGTAGAAGAGCGAGGCTTTGTGCATTTCGGTCAGCGCGCCGGGAAACTGGTTGGCGATCCGCGCCGCCAGGGTGTCGCCGGTCTTGAATAGCGAGGCCTGGATTTCCGAGCCCGCCCCGATCACCTGGGCGACCGCGATCGCCTCTCCCAGGGCCCGCCCCAGCCCCAGCAGGGAGGCGGCGACGACGCCGGAGGCCGTCGAGGGCAGGACGACGCCCCGCACGACCTCCCAGCGCGTCGCCCCGAGGGCGCTGGCTCCGTCCTGGACCTCGCGCGGGACCGCCTGGAAGAGATCGCGGGAGATCGAGGCGACGATCGGCACCACCATGATCGTCAGGATCAGGCTCGCGGTGAAGATGCTGGCACCGGTGGTTTGGGGGGCGCCGAAGATCGGGATGAAGCCGAAGCTGTCGTGCAGCCAGGGCTCGAGCGTCCCCTGCACGAAGGGCGCCAGGACCAGCACGCCCCAGAAGCCGAGGATGACACTGGGGATCGCCGCCAGCATCTCGACCAGCGGCGCGACCACCCCCCGCACGCCGGACGGCGCCAGCAGGCTCAGGTAGAGGCCGATCGAGATCGCGATCGGGGCACCGAGCAGGAGCGCCACGAAGGAGCTGACGGCGGTCCCGAAGATCAGCGAGCCGGCGCCGAATTCGCCGAAGTTCGGCTGCCAGGCGGTGTCGGTCAGGAAGCCCAGCCCGTACTTCGAGATCGCCGGGCTGGCCCCGTTGACCACCTGGCAGGCGATCAAGACGATCGTCGCCACGCAGATCAGGGCGGCGAGGAGGCAGATTCCGTAGAGGGCGCGGTCGCCGAGCCGGTCTGCCTGCTTGCGGCGGCGCGCGGAGCAGGCACGGGAGTCGTTGGCGGGGTTGAGGACAGCCGGGCTTGCGGTGGTGCTCACGGGCCGCACCGTAGTGAATCCCACGCTCCTATTTGTTACGAACTTTCACACTTACTGTCACATCTTTGTAACAGCGCAGCTTTCACGGGATTGACACATATGTGTGATTTCGGCCACCGATGCTATGCCGCGCCCGGGCCGCACCCTTTGCGCCCGCCAGACATAGAACGAGTCGAAAGGAATTCTCTTGAATCGCATCAGGTTGCTTGGGGTGGCCATCGCGGCCGTCCTGGTTATGGCCACGGGAGTTGCCAGCGCTTCCGCCGCCGGCCTCACCGGAGCCGGGTCGACGCTGGTTGCGCCGCTGATGGCCAACTGGATCAACGGCTTCGAAATCAAGGAAGGCATCCCGGTCAAATACGGCGCCGTCGGCTCTGGGGCCGGAATCGCCCAGATAACCGCCCGCACCGTCGACTTCGGCGCCTCCGACGCGCCGCTGACGCCGCAGCAGGCGGCATCCTGCAACGGCTGCGTCCAGGTCCCCTGGGCCCTCTCGGCCACCGGACTCGGGTTCAACGTC